>Ga0228703_1000034_pt1 | contig 159559 bp, 146 predicted proteins | sample McNCre217_Aug_MG_3_FD_178020 | JGI IMG/M metagenome (GOLD analysis project Ga0228703, IMG submission 178020) | Freshwater microbial communities from McNutts Creek, Athens, Georgia, United States - 29-17_Aug_MG | ecosystem: Environmental > Aquatic > Freshwater > Creek | place: USA: Georgia... | reverse complement strand
GCGCCTGTCGCGCATGGTCTGTGGGTCTTGGCGCTTGAGCCAATCCAAGTAGTTCCGGTAGTGGGGGCGCACCGCGCTGTCGATAAACGGCAGCTGGGCATACATTTCATCAAACTTGTGCATCTTGAGAACTCCTAGCACCTCTTACGCAAGTTGGATGCCAGCTCTCAGAATAGGTGTTGCCAATAACGCTGTCTTAGATATCGCTCACATTGCACCAAGTTGGGCAGCTCGCTGCGCCATGTCGACGCACCACAACGGGGTGTCTGCACCACGAGCACCCCTAAATCGCTGTAACGCCGCAGAACATCAGGCCTAGGGTGACCAAAGCGATTGCGGTAGCCCGCTTGCACGATGGCGACGCTGGGCTGGACCGCATCCAGAAAGGCTTGCGTGGACGACGTCGCACTGCCGTGATGGGGCACCAGCAGCCAATCTGCTTGCAGGGCTTGACCGCTTTGCAGCAGGTCTTGCTCTTGTGCGGCTTCGATATCGCCTGCCAGCAGCGCAGATGCGTCGGCCGCCGTCACGCGCAACACACAACTCAGCGCATTGGGTTTGAGCTTGCGTTCATAGTCAGCCGCACTCGGGTGCAGCACCTCAAACCGCACACCATCCCACGTCCACGACTGCCCACGTTCGCAGCGTTGCATCGCGCCCAACTCTTGAAGCGGATGCTCTAGCGCAATCGACGTCAACACATCCGCTTGCGGCTGCATGGCCATCACCGCAGGTGCGCCACCGCTGTGGTCGCTGTCTTGGTGGCTGATGACGATGCGGTCTAGCCGCTCGCCCCACGCACGCAGCAGCGGCACCAGCACGCGCTGGCCTGCATCGGTCTCGGCCGAGTAACGCGGCCCTGTGTCGTAGAGCAAGCTGTGCGTGGCCGTGCGCACCAACACTGCATGGCCTTGCCCCATGTCGGCGGCCAGCAGATCAAACGTGCCGTGTGCAGGGCGCGGCGTTTGCCAGCTGAGCACAGGCAGCACCAAAGCCACGCCAAACCAACGCAGCCACATGGGCACGCGCATGGCCCACACGCCCATGCCCACCAGTGCTGAGGCGCCCGCCCACAAAGGCGCAGCAGGCGCCGACCATTGCGCCCACGACACACCCGCGCATGCCTTGAGCCCCCACACCAACCACTGCAAAGCCTCAGCCGCCATGCTCCAAGCGAATGGCAACACCAGCCCCAACAAACACAGCGGTGTGACCACCAAGGTCACCCACGGCACGGCCAACAAGTTGGCAAACAAGCCCACGACAGACATTTGGTGAAACAGCAGCAAAGTCAACGGGGCCAAACACACACTCATCAACCACTGCTCGCGCCACATGCGTTGGGCAGCGGCCCACAGCGTGCTGGCAGGTGCATGCGAACCCGACGCAAACAACACGCCCACGGCCACAAAGCTCAACCAAAAACCTGCTTGCATCAGCGCCCAAGGGTCTAACGCCAACACCACCGCACACACACTCAACCACACCTGCACCCAAGGCCAACGCAAGCCATACACACGCAGCAATGTGACCACGCCCAGCATCCACACCGTGCGCTGCGCAGGCACGCCCCAACCTGTGAACACCGCATACGCCAGCGCCACCCCTGCCGCAAACACGCTCGCGGCAATGGGTGCGGGCCACCACAAGCTCCAAGGTTTGCGAGGTGACCACACATCACTGCGCCGCCACAACCAGCCCACACACAAAGCTGCCAGCCACGCGAGGCCCGTGATGTGCAAACCCGAAATCGCCATCAGGTGCGCCACACCCGTGGCACGAAACACATCCCAATCCGCACGCTCAATCGCCGCTTGGTCGCCCACCAACAAGGCCGCCACAATGCCAGCCACCGCGCGGTCGGCCACGCGCGCGTCGATGGCGCTGCGCACGCGCTGACGCAGCCGCTCCACAGAGTGTGCCCATGTGCTGCCTAACCATTGGGGTGATGCGTCTTTGGCCCCGTTGCGCACATAGCCCGTGGCTTGCAAGCCCTGCTCCCACAACCACAACTCGTAATCAAACCCGTGTGGGTTGATGTGGCCATGCGGCGCTTTGAGGCGCACCGCCAATTGCCAACGGTCGCCGGGGCGTAAATCAACGGGCGGTGTTTGCACTTTATCGTCGCTGCCGCTCAATCGGTTGCCATACCAACCCAGCAGCAACTGCGGCGGCAGTTGGACCAGCGCACCGTCCGTGTCGCGAGCCGACTCCACCTCGAACCGAAACCGCGCACTGTCCTCCATGCGCTGCGGCAAATTGGCCACGATACCCACCACGTGCAACGTGCGGCCTTCGAGTGCGGGGTTCAAAGCGCTTTGCGCGTAGTGACTGGCACGTGCACCCGTTTGGGTAAAAGCCAAAGTACAGGCCAACACACACCACAAGGCACTGTGGAAAAAAGCCAAGCGCGAAACATCTACACGCGCTACGACATACGCCGACATCAACGCCGCTGCACCCAAACTCCCATACATCTCACCCGACCACAACTGCGCCTGCTGCAACTGCAAAGCCGTGCCCGCAATCCAGCCCAAGGCCAAAGGTGTGATGACTGAAAACATGGCCACATGTTCAGCGCAACGTGGCGGCACGTGGGCGATGCCCACTCACAAGTTAAAAAGCCCCAACCATTCGGCAGGGGCTTGATGCATCTAAGAGGTGTTGGGTTTAGCCCGCAGCAGCCTTAGAAACACCGCAGACTTCTTTCTTCAAAGCGGCCAGATAGGTATTGGGGCGAATCGGGTATTCACGTGGGCGCCATTCGTGCACATCGTCTGAGGCCACTTCTTTGCCCTTGCCCATTTGCTTGTCAAAGTAGCTCACAGACAGGCGCACCACGGTGTCGTTCTTGCAGTACATGCGCACGCGCAACATCATCGACTTGTAGTTTTCGCCCGTGGGGGTTTTGTCGCCCTTGGGCAAATCGGTCAGCACCCATGCGTAGCGCGACACATGCACGGGCATGACCGCTTCTTTGTCGAAGTAATACGTGGCTTCGTCTTCCTTCACCAGCTCGCTCCACTCGGCCGAGGCAGGCGCAGCCCAAGCCAGAAGGCTGGTCAACACGAAAGCAACAACAGAAAAATGGCGTGAACGCATGGTAGATATGGAAGATAAAACTGACTTGTCTAGGGTATCGGCGGGTCTGCAGAAAACTTGAGCAAGAAATGCGCACCACTTTGGCGCGCAAGTGGGACTGCGCTATGAAATATGTCTACAGGTTTGGGGGAATGCCACCTGTTGACATTTTCTGCGGTGAGGTTGACGACGTTGCGCCCATAAATCGTGCCGCTGTTGGTCAAATCACCGCTGAGGTTGATATTCGCGTCTTTGCCTGCCAGCAATACGCCGCTGTCATCTAAGTCGCCGGGTTGGACTTTGACATACACCTGCGGGACGAGGAACATATACGTCATGCGGATAAGCAAGATGGAGACATACAAGTCATACGCACACAGCCAGTCAAAGAAATCATTGCCATTAAAAGTTTTACGTGAAATTTCATTTTGCTGCCCCCAGAAGAACAGAAATTTCTTTCCATACCTCTGGTGGCAGCCCTTGCGCCGCAGTCATTTGTTTTTGCTAGAAATCGCGGATCGGTTTTTTTAAGGCAGGCATCTGTGACATTCACGCACGACTCCTCACTACGGATACAAGCAGTCGCCAGCATTGCATTCATCCTCAACTCCGAGCATTGATGGATTCCGGTAGGTATACCCGCACTCAAACTGGTTGCACCGCTGCCTGCGTTGCTCACCACGCCTGCCACGATGTTTAAGTCTCGGCCTGCGCTGGCTACCAAGGTGCCGTTCGCCCCCGAAACGTACAAACCCGCCACTCGGTCAACACCTGTACGGCTGAAGTTGGCGGAGCCCACTTGGGTGTTGGTGCTCTGGGTGGTGGTTTGAATAGTCAAGTCCCGCCCTGCGGTGGCGCTCAGACTGTTGGCTGCACTTATGCTGCCACCAATGTTGTTCAAGTCTTGCAGGGCAGCCACCCACACACTGTTGCTGCCAGCTTGCACATCTGCGACGGTGATGCCCAACAAACACACAAAACCACTTAGAACCAATCTCATGCTCAACCTCCTTTAAGTTTGTCTAAACGAGGGTTTGGCGCTTGAGGAACAACAGGTAAATTTGCAGGTGGCGTGTAAGGCTTGATTTGTGTTTTCTCTTGCGCCCGTTGAAGCTCTTTTAAGTTCTCGCGCAACACTTGCTCAGAAGGGTTTAGCACTGGAGTCATTGGCACTGGTTCGGTTTTGGAAGGCTGTGATTCTTGAACCAATGGCTGCTGCGTTGATTGAGTCTGATTTTCTGGAGAAGATAGCTCGCCTCGTAGAAAACGGCAAGACGGAAGATTTTTGTAAGGTGCATATCCATCACAACGCTTATGAACGGATCGGTAAGGAGAGTCGATGAAAATATATCCTTGTTTCAACATGCACCAATCCACTTTTTCCATGTTCTTAATTGACCAAGGCTCATCTTGCCCACACATACTGAGCGCGGATCGAATTTGTGATTTTGTATAGCCAGCTCTTGACCATCGATCTTCTTGATTGAGTGGTGGCGCCCCAAATTCGCTTATGGAGCAGGCAGTTAAGAAGAATGCGATAACCAGACTAGTAGCCTTCAGTAACCGTGTCATTTTTCAACACCCTTCACATTTGAAGGTGTTACGCCCCCTGGGGAGCTTCCTGCCTCATTACCCCACACCCTGCTTTTGTCTTCGGTTTGTACATTCGGCCCATACGTCGTATGCGCATCCTTCACCGAAGCATCCTGCCCACCAGTCGCCGCATTCCCCCCAACCAACGTTCCAATCAAGTCATCCTTATGCGTTGCCTGCTGCACCACCCCCGTGCCACTGGTTGCCGTGTTCAATTGGTCGGCCATTCGTTGTGCATTCGCTGCACCACCGTTGAATGTCACCGTGCCCACAGCTGCATCCGTCACACCCCGATTGACTTGCTCTGATGTCGCGATGCTGCTCGTCATGCTCCCTCGGCTATGGTCTACCTCCAGCACCACACCGCCTTGCGCTTTGACTTGGTCTCGCACATCAATGTTGGCCGATGCCGCATTACTAATTGGCAATGCCGCTTTAGTGATTTCGTTCAGCTTGTCCCACGCCGCCGTCAACACCTCGGCTACGGGGTTAGCCCTCTGCGTTGACGCTGCTGCCCCTGGCGGTGTCGGTTTGGCTGGTTTGTTGGCTGCTGCTCTTGCTGCTGCCTAGGCTGATGGCAATGCTGATGCCGCCTGCTTTGTCTGCGGCGTTGGCATCGACCGTGCTGCCATCAGCGTTTTTGAGTTGTCCGTTGGCGTCACCTTGGCCTGTGCTCACCGCTGCGGCGGCTTGGCTGGCGGCTAGTGCGGCGCTGGCTCCGGCAAGCGCTTTCATACGGGTGTCGCTGGTTTGGCTGGCAGCCTTGCTCATGGCTTGCGCGGTTTGCACCGCCGTCAGCAACGGGCTGCTCAGGCTCAGCGTGAGACCACTTTGCTCAAACTTTTGCTCTGTGCTTTGTTTGTTGGTTTCTCGCGCTTCCACGATGTCTACCGTCTTGGCGGTGATGTTGATGTCACCCTTGGGTGTGAGCACATCGCTGCCCACTTGCTTGTACTGATTGCCTGCGGTAATAGTGACGTTGCCACCTACGCTACCCACCGTGCTGGCCGCGGCTAACAAAGTGCCTTGACTCATGTCTTGCTGCGGAGCAAGAACCTGTGAAGTAACAAATCCGCGATCTAGCAATATTTTTTGTGTTCGCTCAATCAGCCAAGTCACACCTTGTGCGCCAACGCACTGCCCGATAAAGACTGGTGCGTTGGGTGCGGTAAGTTGCTCAAACACCCAATCGAATTCAGGTGGTGATGCGCCCGTGCCGTCTTGGAGTTGAATACGCTCAATCAGAATGCAAGGTGTTTCAATCGGCAGTGTCTGTGTGGCCTCTCTTTCTGGGGCAGTGAGCCGTACATCTGTTGCGCGCTCTAGTTGTTGCCGCTGTTGTTGCTCTTGTTGTTGCTGCCTCTGCAACTCTTGCTGGTTACGAATGCCAAGGTCGCGCTCTTGTGTTGGATTGATTTGGGCTGAGGCATTGATGGACAAACATAAGCCTGTTAGCAGCCCTGTAACTTGTTGTCCAAGTCGGCGTGCTGTTAGCTGTGAACAATGATGAAGCATGGGAGATTTGTATCTTCTAAAGTTAATTAATTATTAGTATTTTTATTTCGTTTAAATGAATTAAAAATCACTTTTTAACTAACAAATAAAAAATGGTCTTATCAAAAAACCATTGAGATCTCATGCACACACAGCAGTGCACAACGAAGGGTGACGTTGTTCCCATGGCAAGCCGATGCGATGAAGCCAATGCATGCACCCAAACGTGCACCGCATTGGCGCACAAGGCTTGGCGCGTGTCTTGCTAGAGAAAAGGCATGTCTATCCATGCCGCACTCCACCACGTCACCCAATACAGCTACGACCGACTGGTTGAGTTAGGCCCGCAGGTCATTCGCCTGCGCCCTGCCCCGCACTGCCGCAGCAACGTCATTTCGTACTCGCTCAAGGTCGAGCCCGAGCACTTCATCAACTGGCAGCAAGACCCCTTCTCTAACTACCAAGCTCGCTTGGTGTTTCCAGAAAAAACGCGCGAGTTCAAAGTCACAGTGGACTTGGTGGTGGAAATGGCGGTGTACAACCCGTTCGACTTCTTCCTTGAGCCGCACGCCGAAAAGTTCCCCTTCGCCTATGGCTTGACCTCAGCCCAAGAGCTGGCCCCCTATTTGGTGACCAACCGCTTCACGCCCAACTTCAAGCACTATTTCAAGAGCATCGATTTCAAGGCGCTCAAGCGTGGCCCCATTCGCACCATCGACTTTTTGGTGGAAATCAACCGCAAACTGCACGAAGACATTGCGTACACCATCCGCATGGAACCCGGCGTGCAAACGCCAGAAGAAACGCTCACCCTGCGCAGCGGCTCTTGCCGTGACACCGCATGGTTGCTGGTGAATTTGCTGCGCCACTGCGGCTTGGCGGCGCGCTTTGCCTCTGGCTATTTGATTCAGCTTGCCCCCGATGTGAAGTCACTCGATGGCCCCAGCGGCACCGAGGTGGACTTCACCGACTTGCACGCTTGGTGCGAGGTGTACCTGCCCGGCGCAGGCTGGATTGGCCTTGACCCCACATCAGGCCTGCTGGCTGGCGAAGGCCACATTCCGCTGGCGTGCACACCGCAGCCCTCAAGCGCCGCCCCCATTGAAGGCTTGGTAGACGAAGCCGAGGTGGAGTTTGGCCATGAGATGAAAGTCACCCGCGTGCTCGAATCGCCACGCGTGACCAAGCCCTACACCGAAGACGAATGGATGGAAGTGCTGGCCTTGGGCGACGAGGTGGACCGCCGCCTCGTAGAAGGCGATGTGCGATTGACCATGGGCGGTGAACCTACCTTCGTCACCGTGCATGACCGCGACGCACCAGAATGGAACACCGATGCACTGGGTCCGACCAAACGCGGCTTTGCCACCGAATTGGTGCACAAGCTGCGTGCCGAATATGGCGATGGCGGCTTCTTGCATTTCGGCCAAGGCAAGTGGTATCCGGGCGAGCAGCTGCCACGCTGGGCGCTGGGCATTTACTGGCGCACCGACGGCCACCCTTGCTGGCACAACCCCGATTTGTTTGCCGACGAACGCGTGCCCAGCAACTACACCACCGAAGACGCACAACGCTTCACCCAAACCCTCGCACACAAGCTGGGACTGGACGACCAATACATCACCCCCGGCTATGAAGACACGTGGTACTACCTGTGGCGCGAGCGTCGCTTGCCTGTCAACGTGGACCCGTTTGATGCCAAGCTCGACGACGAGATGGAACGCGTGCGCCTGCGTCGCGTGTTTGACCAAGGCCTAGACAAAACCGTGGGCTATGTGTTGCCCCTCAAAGCCGGCGTTGTGGCCGGCGGCCCGCGCTGGAGCACCGGCCCTTGGTTCTTGCGCGATGAGCGCATGTACCTCGTGCCAGGTGATTCACCCATGGGCTTGCGCTTGCCACTCGACTCACTGCCGTGGGTCAGCCAAGCCGACTACCCCTACGCGATTGAGCAAGACCACTTTGCTGAGCGCAAGCCCTTACCGCACGCAGCGGCTTTGCGCGCGCAGTACTCGCACCACGCGCGCCACACACATTACGACCACCACATCAACACGCACGTGGCGGGTGGTGGCTTAGCCCAAGGCGGTACTGTGGGCCTGCAAACGGGTGTAGGCGAAGACGGCTTTGTACCCAGCACCGCACACCCTGTGCCGGCCAAAGACCAATCGGCACACTGGATTACGCGCACCGCTATTTGCGTGGAAGTGCGTGACCCATCGCGTGCCAACGGCCCCGCCGTTGAGTTGAAGGCAATGGAAAACCCACAAGGTTTGATTTATGTCTTCATGCCACCACTCGGCGACTTGGAAGACTACCTAGAACTGCTCAGCGCCATCGAAGCCACGGCCGAAGAACTGGGCGTGCGCATTGTGTTGGAAGGCTACCCGCCCCCACGCGATGTGCGCCTGAAAGTGCTGCAAGTCACGCCTGACCCTGGTGTGATTGAAGTCAACATCCACCCCGCCCACAACTGGCTGGAAATCGTGGACCACACCGAGTTCTTGTACAAGGCCGCGTTCGAGTCGCGCCTGTCTGCCGAGAAGTTCATGACCGATGGTCGTCACACCGGCACGGGCGGCGGCAACCACATCGTGATGGGCGGCGCCACGCCTGCGGACAGCCCGTTCTTGCGCAAGCCTGAACTGTTGGCCTCGCTCATCTTGTATTGGCACAACCACCCAAGCTTGAGCTACCTGTTCAGCGGCATGTTCATTGGCCCCACCAGCCAAGCACCGCGTGTGGACGAAGCGCGTAATGACCAAATTTACGAACTCGAAATTGCGCTGGCAGAGATTCAAAAAAACCGCGCAAAGTTTGGCGCAGATATGCCGCCGTGGATCGTGGACCGCACGCTGCGCAACTTACTGATTGACGTCACAGGCAACACGCACCGCAGCGAGTTTTGTATCGACAAGCTCTACTCGCCAGATTCATCCACAGGCCGCTTAGGCTTGCTCGAACTTCGCGCTTTTGAAATGCCACCGCACGAACGCATGAGCATCGTGCAGCAGCTCTTGCTGCGTGCGCTGGTGGCGCGTTTTTGGGAAACGCCTTACCAAGCCCCCGCCACCCGCTGGGGCACCGAGCTGCACGACCGTTTCTTGTTGCCGCATTTCGTCAAAGCTGACTTTGACGATGTGTTGACTGAGCTGGGCGACTGCGGCTTTCAGTTTGACCCCGCATGGTTTGCCCCGCACTTTGAATTCCGCTTCCCACGCGTGGGCGATTTGCAAACACTGGGCATCAACCTCACGCTGCGCAACGCCTTGGAGCCTTGGCACGTCATGGGCGAAGAAGGGTCGAGTGGCGGCACGGTGCGCTATGTGGATTCGTCACTCGAACGCATCGAGGTGCATGTGGCGGGCCTCAACCCCAGCCGCCACACCATCACCGTCAATGGCACGCCGCTGCCGCTGCAACCCACAGGCACGGTGGGCGAATACGTGGCCGGTGTGCGTTACCGCGCATGGGCGCCATCGTCGGCTTTGCACCCCACCATTGGGGTGCATGTGCCCCTGACGTTTGACATTGTGGACACGTGGATGAAGCGCTCGGTCGGAGGTTGTCAGTACCACGTGGCGCACCCCGGTGGCCGCAACTACGACATCTTCCCCGTCAACGCCTACGAGGCTGAAAGCCGACGCTTGTCGCGCTTCTTCCCACTGGGCCACACGCCGGGCAAGCTGGATGTGCCACAAGCCACCGTGGGGGTGCCTGCCAGCAAAGAGTTCCCGTTCACGTTGGATTTGCGACGTGTCTAAGCAGGCTCGCTTTCAGCGCATCGACGGTGAGACAATGCACCCACTGTGCAATACCCCACCTCAGACGCTTTTGAAACAGACACGTCACCACGTTTGGTTGACGCTGTGAAGCGCATCGTTCTCAACACCAACAACCAGCACTTTGATGAGCTGCAAGGGCCTAACTCGCCTTGGCACAGTTTTTTTGAACAACTCGGTCAGACCGACCTTGACGAACTCGACCGTCGCACTCAAACGCTCGCGCGACAAGTGCGCGACAACGGTATCACCTACAACGTGTATGCCAATCAAGACAATCCGCAACGGCCTTGGTCGCTCGACCTATTCCCACTCATACTGACACCCGAGAGTTCGGCACACATTGAAGCTGGCGTGAAGCAACGCGCGGATTTGCTCGAACGCATCATGGCCGATGTGTATGGCCCACAGCAACTCATGCGTGACGCCATGATGCCTGCAGCCTTGGTGCACGGTCACCCCGGCTACTTGCGTGCCATGCACGGGGTATCACCCGTGGGCGGCTCACATTTACACATTGCCGCGTTTGACTTGGCGCGTGGTCCCGATGGTCAATGGGCCGTGGTGTCGCAACGCACGCAGGCCCCCTCAGGCTTGGGCTATTTGTTGGAAAACCGTTTGCTCATTTCGCGTCAATTTCCGCAAGCGTTTGAAGCCATGCACATCCAACGCTTGGCGGCTTCTTACCGTATGTGGCTGGAGTCTTTGAAAGCGCACAGCCAGGAAGGTGCCCAGACGCATGTGGCCTTGCTCACACCGGGTCCACTTAACGAAACATATTTTGAACACACCTATCTGGCACGATACCTCGGTCTCACCTTGGTAGAAGGCCACGACCTGACCGTGCGTGACGAACGCGTCTACCTGCGCACGCTGCGCGGTTTGGAGCCTGTGCATGTGCTCATCAAACGCGTGGATGATGAATTTTTAGATCCCTTAGAGCTGCGCCCTGATTCCACTCTAGGCATTCCTGGCTTGCTACAAGCCGTGCGTGCCGGTAACGTGGTGGTGGCAAACACACCGGGTTCGGCATTTTTAGAGTCACCGGCGCTGTTGGGATTTTTGCCAGCACTCAGCCAAAGGCTATTGGGCGAGCCTCTTCATCTGCCTGGCGTGGATTCATGGTGGTGTGGCGAGCGCGCGGCTTTAGCTTCGGTGCTGCCGCAGATTGGACACATGGTCATCAAGCCCACCTATCCCAAATCGACACTGCACAGCACATTTGAAGCCACCTTGGGCCATTCACTCACACAAGCGCAACGTGATGAATGGGTGGGTCGCATCACACGCCAACCCGAGCACTACACCCTGCAAGCCTACGCACCGCTGTCACACATACCCACTTGGAAAAACGCCAGCGAGGGCATCGTGCCGCGCTCGGTCATGTTGCGTGTATTTGCCTTGCGCAATGGCCCAGGCCAAGGTGCCAACGCTTGGCGCATGTTGCCCGGTGGTTTGGCTCGTCTGACGGGCGCAGATGCCGACATGGCGTCAATGCAACGCGGTGGCAGCAGTGCCGATGTATGGGTGCAAACGAATGCGGATGTGGACCGCAGCAGCTTGCTGACCACGTACAACTCGGCAGCGTCGTTCAAACACCGTGAGCGCAGAGTCACCAGTCGCGCGGGCGAAAACCTGTATTGGCTTGGCCGCTACACCGAACGAAGCGAAAACATGGTGCGCTTAGTGCGTTTGTGCTTTGAGGCTTTGAACAGCGAAACACCCGCTTCGCAAAACCTATGGGCGTGGTTGCAATTGATGGCGCAACGCGAGGGTTTGGTACCGGTTGGCCTGCCCGCGACACACCGCACCCATGAGAACAAAACCACGGCCCACATGAGCAGTCGTCGCCGCGTGTTTGAACGCGCGCTCATCACAGGGCTCAACGACGACAAGCACAGCACCAGCGTGGGCTACAACTTGCGTGCACTGCAACAAGCCGCCTCGTCGCTGCGCGAACGCTTGTCCACCGAACTGTGGAACGCGATTGTGAATTGCGCCCAACAGTTCAACACCGATTGCGTGCATGCGGGCACACCTGGCAAGTTTTCTGCGGTCCAGGCCATGCAAGCGCTCGACACGGCCAGCGCCGCGTTGGCGGGCATCACGGGTGGGCAAACTGACCGAATGACGCGTGACGATGGTTGGCAGCTGCTCAGCATCGGCCGCCATGTAGAGCGTTTGGGATTTTTGTCTTCCGCCCTAGATTTAGCGGCAGAAGTCGGTGTGTTTTCAAATCCTCATGAAGAACCAGAGAGTGCATCCGACAACGCCTCGCATTTTGCGGCGCTGCTGTCTTTGTTTGACAGCACCATCACCTTCCATGCGCAGTACCCGCAAAGCCGAGAGTTGGCACCTCTGCTCAACCTGTTGGTGCAAGACGATGAAAACCCACGCTCGCTCGCGTGGGTGACACGCACACTGCGTGGACGTTTGTCCAAACTGGCCAACACCCCCATGGGTCAGGCCGATGCCTTGGCGCGTTTGGTGCCTAATTTTCAGGACGCTGATTTGGTGGCGTTATGCACAGCCAGCGATGCGGGTGTGTACGCCAATTTGCGCGCCTGCTTGACACACTGCACTGAAGCGGCGTGGCAAGTGTCGGATGCCATCTCGGCACACTACTTCAATCACACAGATGATGCAGACAGCGTAGGTGCCTGAGACATGTTGCTGCACATCACCCACACCACCACCTACCGCTACGACCCACTGGTCAGCACCGCACAACACATGGTGCATTTGCTGCCGCACAACTCAGACACACAAACTGTCAGCGAAGCGTCGTTGCACATCAACCCCGAACCCGCCAGTCAAAATGACATGATCGATGTGTATGGCAATGTGCGTACCTTCTTCTCGCTCCCCGTGGCACACGAGGTGTTGAGCATCACCGCACGCAGCGTGGTAGACACCCACTTTTTACCCTACCCGCCTGCACAAGCCTTGGACACCCCAGCCTGGGAGAAAGTGCGTGATCATTTGGTGTATCACGCAGGTAAGGCTTGGGACGCGGCGTCGGAATTTGTGTTTGCCTCCACCTATGTGCAGCCTCACCCTGAGTTTGCGGAGTACGCACGCGCGAGCTTCACTCACAACCGCCCAGTGTTGGTGGCAGCTTGCGATTTAATGCACCGCATTCACACCGAATTCACTTACGCCTCGGCCAGCACCGATGTGAATACGCCTGCCCTTGAAGCACTCAAAAAACGCCAAGGTGTCTGCCAAGACTTTGCTCATATTTTGCTCAGCTGCTTGCGAACGCTTGGGCTCGCAGGCCGTTATGTGAGCGGCTATTTGGTCACCGAAGTACCCGAAGGAAAAACCCGTTTGATTGGCAGTGACGCCTCACATGCGTGGGTATCCATCTATGTGCCCAACACCCAAGAAGACGGTACCCTCACCACACACGGTCAATGGTTTGACCTTGACCCGACCAACAATCGCTGGGGCTTGCTCTCACCCGGCATCGACTTTGTCACCTTGGCCACAGGCCGTGACTACGCCGATGTCTCACCGGTGCGCGGCGTGATTCATGGCGGGGCCAGCCACACCCTCGAAGTCGGCGTGACGGTGCAACCCGCTTCTGAGTTGACGACGGCACACTCTTAAAATCATCGGATTCAAACAAGGAATCCACATGAGCGTTTACGACAAACTCCAAGCCCTGAACATCACCCTGCCCCCCGTGGCTGTGCCCGCTGCGGTTTATGTGCCGTTTATGCAAACAGGCAACTTGGTGTTTTTGAGCGGCCACATTGCCAAACAAGACGGCAAAGTGTGGACCGGCCAACTGGGCAAAACCATGCAAACCGCCGAAGGCGCACAAGCCGCACGTGCAGTGGCAGTGGATTTGTTGGGCACCTTGCACGCCGCAGTGGGTGACCTGAACAAAGTCAAGCGCATCGTCAAAGTGATGAGCTTGGTCAACTCCAGCCCAGACTACACCGAACACCACTTGGTCACCAACGGCTGCAGCGAACTGATTGGCGAAGTGTTTGGCGACAAAGGCTCGCACGCACGCAGCGCGTTTGGCGTGGCGCAATTGCCTTTGGGTGCGTGCGTGGAAATTGAGTTGATCGCCGAACTCGCCTAAGCGGCTTGTTCCGTTACCACATCATTCGTCAAAGTCCCAGATTTGATGCAGGTCTAGACGAATCAACGCGAGCAACTCAACCACTTCTAGCTGCATGCGCTCAGCCGCATTGAGGTTGTCGCTGGCGAGGCGTGCAATCAACAACACATCCGACAGAGTGCCTTCGCCCAAGGTATAGGCCTTGACCGATTTTTCTGCGGCCAAGGCTTGGCGTTGCGCTGCAGATTTCAAGTTGTCAGCGGCTGTGCGTTTGTGTTGAAACTGAACCCACATGCTGTCAAACATGGCACCCAGTTGCTGCTCGGCCAGCAGCACTTTGTCGTTGGCTGCTTGCGCATCAGCCACCAGCGCGGTCGCGTGATGAAAGCGCGAGGCACTGGGAAACGGCATCGAGAACATCACACCTGAAATGGTTTCAGCCCCTGCCCGCTCGCGCCCGCTGAACACACCCAATGTGGGGTCAGGCAATCGGTCACGCGAGGCGCGGTCTGCGGCGAGGCGCAAACGTTGTGCATCCACACGCATCATGTTGAGTTCGTGGTTTTTGTCTAAAAACTCTTGCCGCATGGCAGCCATGCTCTCTGTGAAAGCGGGCAAGTTGGGCGATGCGTCTAAACGCAGGGCCACGGGCATGTGTGTAGGCAACACCATGCCTGCATAGCGACGCGTGAAGGCCGAGGCACTGGAGGCCAAGTGTGCATCGGCCACCGAACGTGCGGCGGTGATGCGCTCAAACTCGGCATTGGCCAGCTCGGCATCGAGCTGGGAAATTTCACCTTGCTTGAGTTGACTTTGCGTGAGACGCTGCATCTTGGCGGCCAAGTCATAGGTGGTCACCGCATTTTTTTGGTCAGCCAAAGCGCGCAGATAAGCAAACCAAAACCGCATCAACTCGCGCGCGCCTTCGTGCATGGCATCGGCGTATTCGATGTCGGCAAAGGCTTGGGTTTGCGTTGCAAGGTCGGCGTCCATGCCGCGTTTGCCCCAAAAACGCACAGGGCGCTCGATGCTCACCATCGACTCATGCAGCTGCGTGCCCGCCGCCACATCACGGCGGCGTTGCGAGGTGCTGCGCAAGGTGAACTCCGCGGTGCCCGAGTCAATGCCTTTGGCGCGCGCTGTGCCTGCTTCTTTTTTAGAGCGTGCGGCCTGCATCAAGGGGCTGCTGAGCAAGGCGTCTTTTACTGCAGCTTCGGCAGGGAGATAAGGCGCAAGCGGCTGCAGTTGCGGTTGCGCCTGCGCAAGCCCAAGCGTCAAAACACAAGTGCAAGCCACAGCCCAAGTCACGACATCAGATGTCACGAAACGTTTCATGATTTTCTCCAAGGCAAGAAGCGCATGAGCGCATGCCACGGCACACTCTCTAGTCCACCAAAGCGTTCAAACAATTTGGGCAGCAGCAACAAGGTCAGTAAGGTGGAGCTGAGCAAGCCGCCTGTCACCACAATCGCCAAGGGTCGTTGAATTTCCGAGCCAGGCCCCGTGGCAAACAGCAGCGGAATCATGCCCAGCGCGGTGATGACCGCTGTCATCAACACAGGCCGCAAACGGCGCTCGGTGCCTAAGCGAACCACCACGTCCATCGCCTCGCCGTCGAGCAAGCGTTCGTTGAAGTGCGTCACCATCACCACGCCGTTGAGCACAGCAATGCCCAGCAGCGCGATGAAGCCCACCGACGCAGGCACCGACAAATACTCACCCGAGATTGCGAGTGCGACCACACCGCCCACCAATGCAAATGGGATGTTCAAAAAGATGATGCCCGCCTGAATGGCCGAGCCAAAGGTGAACACCAAGATGGTGAAGATGAGCACCATGGCCGCAGGAATGACCAGCCCCAAACGCGCTGCCGCACGTTGCTGATTTTCAAACTGACCGCCCCACACAATGCGCACATCGCTGGGCAGCTTCAAAGCGGCCACAGCCTTTTGGGCATCACCCACAAAGCCCGTCAAATCACGACCATCCACCGAGACCTGAATACTGGTGAAGCGTGCGCTTTGCTCGTGGTCCACACGGATGGGGCCATCCACCAAGTGGATGTCAGCCAGCGCACTGGCCGCCCACACTCGGCCATCAGGTGCGGCCAGCTGCAAGTTCTTAAACGCTTCTGGGCTTTGGCGTGTGGTCTCGTTGCCGCGCAAGGTGAGCGGCATGCGCACACCGTCTTGCAACACGTAGCCGAGTGACTCACCCTCCACTTGGTTCTTCAACGCTTGCTGCAAGGCCTCTACGCTGAAACCTGCTTGGCCCATCGTGGTGCGGTTCAAACGGACCGAAACGTATTGCAAGCCCTCGGCTTTGGGCGCAATCACCTCGGCAGCGCCGGGGACGGTGCGCACGGCATCGGCAATTTGGTGAGCGGCTTCGTTCAAGCTGCCGAGGTCTGTACCAAAAATCTTGATGGCCACATCGCCGCGTGTACCGGTGAGCATTTCAGACACGCGCATTTCAATGGGCTGGGTGAAGCCATAGACCAAGCCGGGAAAACCATCCAGCACCACGCGCAGTGCATCGACGATGTCGTCTTTGTTGCCGCGCCATTCGCTCTTGGGCTTGAGCACCAAGAAGGTGTCGGTCTCATTCAAGCCCATGGGGTCTAGCCCCAGCTCGTCAGAGCCTGCGCGCGCGACGATGGATTTGACCTCGGGCACGTTGTCCAAAATGGCTTGTTGAACACGGGTGTCTATTTCCAGTGAAGCCTCTAACGAGATGGAAGGCAGCTTTTGCAGCTGCACCAAGATGTCGCCTTCATCCAAAGTGGGCATGAAGGTTTTTCCAATGAAGCTGTACAGCACAGCCGCCACCACCAACGAAGCCACAGACACACCATACAACCACTGCGGCTTGGCCCACACACGTTCACGCAAACGCAGGTACGCGGCATGGATTTTTTGCATCACCACAGGCTCGTGTGCACCCTCTTCCTTCAGCACCATGGATGCCAAAGCCGGAATCACACTGAAGGCCAATAGCAGCGACGATGCCAACGCCATGATGATGGTCACGGCCACAGGTGCAAACAGCTTGCCCTCTAAGCCTTCAAGGCTGAGTAAGGGCAAGAACACCACGCAAATAATCAGGACGCCAGACGCCACAGGTTTGACCACTTGGCGAACCGCACTCAGCAATATTTCGGTCTTCGACAAGGCGTGACCTTTTGGGTGTGACGCAAAGGCAGTTTCGATGTTTTCCACCACCACCACCGCCGCATCCACCAACATGCCCAGCGCAATGGCCAAACCACCCAAACTCATCAAGTTGGCGGTCAAGCCAAAACCACGCATCAACATGAAGGTGCTCAGCAACGACAAGGGCAAGGCCACAGCCACCACCACGGCGGCCCGCATGCCACCCAAGAACACATACAAGGTGATGCACACCAACACGGCGGCTTCAATCAAGGCGTGAATTACCGTGTCTGCCGCACGCGTGACCAACTCGCCTCGGTTGTAAAAGGTTTTCACGGTCATGCCTTTGGGCAAGCGTGGGGCCATCTCGGCCAACTTGGCATCGACCGCGTTGACCAACTGGCGGGCATTGACACCGCGCATGCCCAACACCAGCCCCTCGACCGCTTCGCCTTGGCCATCTTGGGTGACCGCGCCGTAGCGTGTGAGTGCGCCATGCGTGACGGTGGCGATATCGTCAAGCTGCACTTTCATGTTGCGCGTGGTGCTCAAACGCAGGGCACGTAAATCATCCAGCGTTTTCACTGCACCTTCCACGCGCACCACCAAGGCTTCTTCGCCAGCGGTCAAACGGCCTGCGCCATCGTTGCTGTTGTTGGCGAGCAAGGCTTGTCGCAAGTCGGTCATGCTCACGCCCATGGCCGCCATCTTGGCGGTGTTGGGAATCACCTCAAAGGTTTGCACTTCGCCACCGAGTGAGTTGACCTCGGCCACTCCGGGGATGGTGCGCAGCTCGGGGCGAATCACCCAGTCGAGCACGCGGCGTTTTTCGGCCAAGCCGAAGTCGCCTTCGAGTGTGAACATGTAGACCTCGCTCAGCGGCGTGGTGATGGGTGCCAAACCACCACTCACGCTGGCGGGCAAATCGCGCATGACCGAGCCCAAACGCTCAGACACTTGCTGGCGTGCCCAATACAAATCCACGCCTTCGTCAAAGTCGATGGTGATGTCGGCAATGCCGTACTTGGAGATGGAACGCACGATGCGTTTGTTGGGAATGCTCAGCAGCTCTTGCTCGATGGGTTTGACCACCCGCTGCTCCACCTCTTCAGGCGTCATGCCCGGGATTTTTAGGATGACCTTGGCCTGCGTGGGCGAGATGTCGGGAAAGGCATCAATCGGCAAATTCAGCCATGCGTAAGTGCCTGCAATAAACAGCAAGCCAGCACACGCCAGCGTGAGGCTGCGAAAACGCAGACTCAGACGAATCAGGTGTTCAAACATCACGCGTCCTTTGTCACTCGTCTTTTTGTAGCAAGGCGCGTAAAGACGCGATGCCTGTGACCGCCACTTTGCTGCCCGCAGGCAACGCCGCTTCAACCAACGACAAGTCATCGGTGGACGACAGCACCGTCACCGTTTGCGCTTCAAAACCTTTGTCATTCGCGACAAACAACCACGGCTTGCCACGCCACTGCGTGACGGCACGTGCAGGTACCAGCCACTGCGTGTCGGGCTTCGCCGCGCTGGCTTTGCCTTTGGCATGCACAGCGATCGGCACCAACTCACCGGCTTGCAAACTGCCTCGATTCGTGACAGTGGCGCGTGCGCGGGCCGATTGGCTGGCATCCACTGCACGACTGACACCCATGATTTTGGCTTTGGCATTGCGCGAGGCAATGCTCACCTCGTCACCCACTTGCAACTGCGACGCTTTGTCGGATGAGAGCTGCACGTCGAGTTGCAACTGCGAGCTATCGGCCAGCTTGAACAACATTGCGCCAGCTTCGACGCGTTGCCCCACGGCGACAAAGGCCTCAGACACCGTGCCCGACAACGGTGCTTTGAGCGTACCCGTGGCGTAGCCTGTGTTGGCATCAAAGCGCATGCCTGCGGCTAATAGCTCAGCCTCGCGCGCGTGCAGCTGCGCTTGTGCAGCCTCTTGCTTGGAACGGCTCAGTTGCAAACGCACGGCAGGAATGATGCCTTCGTCAAACATGGCTTGGTCTCGCTGCGCAGCGGCTGAGGCGTTTTTGTAATCCAGCGATGCTTCGTTCAACAAACGACGCGCGTCACCCAACATGGGGCTGGTGAAATGCGCCAAGGCAGCACCGGCTTTGACCGTGTCACCCACGCCCACCAGCAGCCGAGACACTTGGCCCGCATACGGAGCAGACACCGTGAACTCTTTGCCCGGCGGCATGACCACGGTGGCACTGGCCAACAACTGACCGCCTGTAGACGCTTGCACGGCGGCCACTTGCACGCCCAGACTGGCTTGTTGTTTGGCGCTCAGCGGCAACAGCACAGGGGCATTGGCGGCGGGTGGCGCGACTTGTGCCAAGGCATTGACCGTCAATGCCAAAAATAGGCATACCCAAACGCCACGAAGGAAAAACTTGAAAGAAGTGAACATCACCAACTCCACACATCACAAATCAACAGGCGGTGCACACCAACGTGCACACGCGTTAAAAATTAGAAGTGAAATGCAGGAGGTGCATGCGGCAGCGGCGGAAAGCCGGCAAGAAACGAAGGACGGCCCGCACGTTGCGTGTCTGGCGCCAGCAAGAAAGACAGTACGCGCTGAATCAACGCTGCCACCACAAAGACGGTGAAGACCAACACGCTTTGCGGTTGCTCTTGCACATCCAACGCGGCTTGGCGTGCATACGAAGTCTCGACGCCCACAGCGGCAGACTCTTGCTCATCGTCTTGACTGAAGCTGGTCATGGTCAGTGCAGGTTCAGCAGACACCACCACTGAACTCACGCCTGCCACATGCAAACCCGTCACCTTAGACGCGCCGTAATGCGCGTGCAGAAACGGGCCGATTGCCAACAAGGCAACCAGCGCAATGGCCACATGAAGACACATCGTTTTGAAAAGGGAGGTTTGCTTCGTCACGGTTGTCATCTTAAACCAGTCAAATGACGCCTTCATGAAGCAAGACTTTGACCGAATTAGCGCAAATGGGCAGTACAGCGCTTGAATTGAGCCAACGGCGTTTTGCTATCTTGCCCCGAGGCAGGAAACTGAGACAAGTTGATCACCACGGCGGGTTGCTTGGTGACCAAAGGAAAAAGCAGGTGAATATTTTTAGCATCATCACCTACCCAGGTTTGCAGCTCGTTTTTTTTGCTGTCTTTGTATTCCGCGCACACACTGCTTTTTTTGCAGCTGCTTTTATGCCCGGTGAACCGACGCACACTGACATCTTCTACACCTAGCTCTATGCGGGGAATTGGAAACGGTTGAACGCCTTTGCCGCCGGGGGCGAGCTGATGGTTTTGCCCAATGACCGACAGCACCATGGGTTTGCCCACTTCACGTTTGGCAACCACCGACCCCGTGAACGCAAACTGCGTGAACTTCTTATTGAACTTGCTGGTGTACACGTGCATCAGCGTGAGCTGGCAACTGGGCTCTTTTTTGTTTTTGGTGTTTTCTTTGAACACCATGCGCGAGGCATCACCCGAGACACCCTGCAACTGTGCTGTACGGGCAGCCTGCGCTGGCATTGACATCACCAGGAACACACCAAGCCAGCCACAAACCGTCAGAGCCCAATGGCCCTGCGCCTTTGACAAGCAACGCATCAATCCGCCGTGAAGATGCCGCTGACGCTGTGCAATTGATCCAGCGCCAAACCGCAACCCCGTGCCACGCACGTGAGCGGATCTTCGGCAATCAACACAGGCAAGCCGGTTTCTTCGGAAATCAAACGGTCTAGGTCGCGCAACAAAGCCCCGCCCCCGGTGAGCATGATGCCGCGCTCAGCAATGTCTGAACTCAACTCAGGGGGCGTGCGTTCCAAAGCGATCTTGACGGTAGACACCAAGTTGTTCAAGGTATCTGTCAGCGCCTCCAAGATTTCAGTGGAACTGATGGTGAAGCTTTGCGGGATGCCTTGGCTCAAGTTACGGCCGGTGATTTCCATTTCCTTCACCTCGCCGGTGGGGAATGCGGTTGCAATTTCTTTCTTGATGCGCTCAGCCGTTTGCTCGCCAATCAGCATGCCAAAGTTGCGGCGGATGTAGTTGACGATGGCTTCGTCAAACTTGTCACCGCCAATGCGTGCGCTGTTTTTGTAAACCATGCCACCCAGCGACACAATACCTACCTCAGTGGTACCGCCACCAATGTCGACCACCATCGAGCCACACGGTTCGGTCACAGGTAAGCCAGCACCAATGGCCGCAGCCATGGGTTCTTCAATCAGATACACCTCAGAGGCCCCAGCGCCCAGTGCTGACTCACGAATAGCGCGACGCTCCACTTGGGTGGACCCACAAGGCACGCAAATCACAATGCGCGGACTGGGTTTGAACAACATGTGCGGATGCGCCAGCTTGATGAAGTGCTTGAGCATGACCTCGGTCACGGTGAAATCGGCAATCACGCCGTCTTTCATGGGGCGGATGGCTTCAATGCCTGCGGGCACGCGCCCCAACATGGCCTTGGCTTCATTGCCAACAGCCAATACAGTGGTTTTGCCGTGAATTTTTCCGTCTTTTTTCAACACCACCACAGAAGGCTCGTCGAGCACGATGCCGTGATCTTTGGTGTAAATCAAGGTATTGGCTGTCCCTAAATCAATGGCAATATCCGTCGAAAAAAACTTCGTAAATTTAGAAAACAAAATAACCTCACGTAGAACACTCGTCGCGCGAAATTATCGATACACCTGACCTAGCCGTCCATACGCTCCAAGGTGTATAAACCCTTGAATTTAAAGAGAAATTAAGTAATTAGGAGCAATAAAAAAGGCGCCATCAAGGCGCCTTTGAAATATATGTGTCGAATTAAGCTTTGACAGCACGGAATCCTGAATACATGCGCGAAGCAGGACGGCTGCGTTGCTCGGCCTCTTGAGCCAGCTGAGCACGGATTCGATCAAACGTTGCTTTGATGCCAGTCTTCTCACAAGACACGATTTTGAAGCGGCGCTCTACAGCAACGTTAGGTGATTCGATCTGAACTACTGATTTATCCAATTTAGGCTCCAGAGAACTTAGTGAAGAATCAACGCATCAGCTTTACATTTGGTGTACAAGTTTTGTAAAAAAATCTGGAACAAACATAACTCCTTGATTTACTTATAATTTTTCATTAACTTTCGTGACAAAAATCTTGAATAACGCTGCCCACACCCGCTTTGATCTAGAAAAAATCTCAAAAAGCACATGGATTTGGTGGGTGCTGAGCATCCATGTGTTGGCTTGGATCGTGGCACATGGGATTGCAGACGCCAATTTAGACAGCTACGCCGACATGCTGGAAAACTATGCCTGGGGCCAAAATTGGGCTTGGGGCAGCGCCAAGCACCCTCCTCTATTTGCCTGGGTCACGGGCGCGTGGTTTGTCATTTTTCCAACCACCGACACGGCCTACCACCTGCTGTCCTATGTCAACGTTGCCATTGGCCTGCTGGGTGTTTACCGCCTAGCGCAAGCGATGGACCGGCATGATTTGGCATTGCCTGCCGTGATTTTGTTGAGCATGGCATTTCCTTACAGCACCTTGGCTGTCAAATTCAACGCCAATGCCATCTTGCTGAGCGTTTGGCCATGGGTGGCTGTTGCTTGGGTGCACAGCATTCAAAAAACTGGACGCTCGGGCTTGCTCTGGTCAATGGCCTTGGGCGTGTTAGCCGCGCTGGCCATGTTGGGCAAGTACTACAGCGGTGTGTTTCTGCTGACCCTTTTCTTGGCCGCCTTCGCTTCGGTACCGGGGCGCACATGGTTCATGACGCCCAAACCATGGTTGACATTGCTTGTCTTTGGTTTGAGTTTGTTGCCCCATATCGAATGGTTGCAGTCCCATGAATTTGTCACCCTACATTACGTGGGCGAACAAAGCAGCACAGACGGCACGAACTGGCGCTTGCTGAGCAAGTTTGCTGTGACGCCTGTCGCGTATTGGCTGGTGCCTTGGGTGCTTTGCACAGCATTGAGCACACCCAAAGACATGTCGGTTTGGCAAGCATTAGGCACTTGGCCCACACGCATGTGGCTGTCATGGCGCCCTCAAGGCTGGGGTGATCGCTTGTTTTGGTTTGCGATGCTGCCTTGGGCCATCACGCTGGTGTTTGGAATCACCGGTTTTGTGGAGCTCTCACTGCCTTGGGCGATTCCGATTGGTTACGGTTTTTCTCTGCTCTGGTTGCGCAACCTCAGCCCAGACGACAAGGCAACCGAGCGCATCACCCGCCGCTTGCTCAAATGCTTGATGGCTTGGTTTGTCGTCGTGGTATTGGTCAGCCCTTGGTACGCTTGGCACCAGGCCAATGAGGGAACCGAAAATCACTACCTGCCAAGGCGCGAAGCAGCAACAGCGGTGCTTCAAACATGGCACGAGCGCCACCCCGACGTACCGCTCCAATGGGTAGGCGGCCAATGGGCTGAAAGTGCTTTGTTGGCCTTTTACGGTGATCACCACTTGCGTGTGGTACCTGAGGTGCCCGATCAATTCCCAGCCACCGTCACGCCCTTGTCCGATTGGCAAACACGTGCAGGCGTGCTGCTCTGCCCCCTCGGCCCTGTGAGCACACCAAACGCCACCGATTGCCCACAACGCATGCAAGCATGGTTACAAGCACAGGGACAAAACGCTTCCCCCGTGACCATCACCGTGAGAAGCCAAGGCATTCGCTTCCCACTCGACAAGCCGTTTACTTACATGGTGTTCGAATACCTCCCCAAGCAACCATAAAAAAAGCCACCGGAGGGTGGCTTTTGAATGCAGGGCATTGCGGCTTTAACGAACCACCGCGATTTGATCGCGCTTGCCAGCCTTGAAGGTATAGAGCGTCAAAGCGCCATTCTTGATGTCACCCTTGGCGTCAAACGAAATCGTACCCGTCACGCCCTTGAAGCCTGTGGTTTTGGCCAACTCAGGCAAGTACTTGGCAGGTTCGCTGGATTTGGCGCGCTGCATGGCGTCCACCATCACGTACACGGCGTCATACACGTAAGGCGAATACAGCTTCACATCGTCGTTGAAGCGTTTCTTGAATTTGGCGCTGAAGTCATCCATGCCCTTCTTCAAAGTACCGTCCACACCGCCCGCCTCAGCGCACACCACTTGGCCATCGGCCATGGCATCACCTGCGAGCTTGATCATCTCGTTGGTGCAAATGCCGTCACCGCCCATGAACTTGGCTTTGATACCGAGGGACTTCATTTGCTTCATCATCGGACCGCCCACAGCGTCCATGCCACCGAAGAAGATGATGTCGGGCTTCTTGCCTTTGAGGGTGGTCAAGATAGGCATGAAGTCGGTGGCTTTGTCGGTGGTGAACTCATGGCCCACCAAGTTGCCGCCAGCAGCCTTGACCGCTTTTTCGAATTCTTCAGCCACACCTTGGCCGTAGGCTGTGCGGTCATCGATCACAGCAATCGATTTGCCTTTGAGCTCGTTGACGGCATAGCGGCCCAAAGTGCCACCCAAGTGAACGTCATCCGCGACAACGCGGAAAGCTGTTTTGTAGCCTTGGCGTGTGTATTTGGGGTTGGTCGAGGATGGCGAAATTTGGGGAATGCCTGCATCACTGTAAATTTTGGAGGCTGGAATGGTGGTGCCAGAGTTCAAGTGCCCGACCACACCGCTGACTTTGGCATCCACCAGCTTTTGCGCGGCGGCTGTGCCTTGCTTGGGATCGGCCGCATCGTCTTCAGCCACCAATTCCAATTTCACCTTTTTGCCGTTGATGCTCACGCCTTTAGCGTTGAGCTCTTCAATGGCCAAGCGTGCGCCGTATTCGTTGTCTTTGCCCAAATGCGCAATGGCGCCACTGACAGGGCCCACATGGCCGATCTTGACGACTTGTTCTTGCGCCATTGCCAAGCTGCTCAGAGCGGCCAAAGTTGCAACGGCTGTCAATTTGAAAGAGAGGTGCATGCAAGAACTCCTAAAAAGTCAAAAGAAAATACAGAAAAAAATCAGGCCGAAGTTTCCTTCAACTTCAGGTCATGGCGCGTGATGGAATACCCGCGATCGGCATAGTGCTTCCAACGCTGACGCGCCAGCTGGCGGTCTTCGTCATCCAGTGTGACCACTTCGATCGTGCGCTCAAAACGCTCGTAACCCGCTGCCACCTCGTTGCCAAGGTTGAGCAGCACTTGGTGGTGCGGCAACTCAGGGCCACCTTCGATGTGTGCGGCCAAGACCACGGGCGACGCCATCAACTGCTCGGCGGGGCTGCCTGCGCGGCAATGCGCCACAAACTCCAGAGGTGAGAACGTCCACAACAGCGTGTCTAAGGCTTGCAAAGACGCAGGTGCGCCGGTCACCACCACGCGCGCGCCACTGGCCACGGCCTTGCGCAGCAAACGACAGGCATAAGCCAGTTTGTCTGGCGCGTTGAAGTGAAAGGCGATTTCGGTCATTTCGCTTGCTTTGTGCCCAACAGGTACTGCAGCAGCAAGCCAACAGGACGGCCCGTCGCACCTTTGGCAGCACCGCTCTTCCAAGCTGAACCAGCGATGTCCAAATGCGCCCAAGGGTAGTCTTTGGCAAAACGCTGCAAGAACTTGGCAGCAGTGATGGAGCCACCCTCGCGCCCTGCCACGTTGGCCACATCGGCAAAGTTGGACTTGAGGCCTTCGGCGTATTCCTCATCCAAAGGCAAGCGCCAGCAAGGATCCAGCGCAGCTTCACCGGCAGCGAACAAGGCATTGGCCAGCTCATCAGAGGGCGAGAACAAGCCGCTGCGCACATGGCCTAGCGAAATCACACAAGCACCAGTCAGCGTGGCAATGTCAATCACAGCGCGAGGCTTGAAGCGTGTGGCGTAAGTCAAGGCGTCGCACAAAATCAGGCGGCCTTCGGCGTCGGTGTTGAGCACTTCAATGGTTTGGCCGCTCATGCTGGTGATCACATCACCGGGCTTCAAGGCCGTGCCATCAGGCATGTTTTCGCACGTGGGAATGAGGCCGACCACGTTGATGGCAGGCTTCAAGTGCGACAGCGCCTCAAACGTGCCCAGCACGCTAGCGGCACCGCACATGTCGAACTTCATCTCGTCCATGCCAGGGCCTGGCTTGAGCGAAATACCGCCCGTGTCAAACGTGATGCCCTTGCCCACCAACACGGTCGGTGCCACCGACTTAGCCGCACCGCTGTACTGCAACACAATGAAACGCAAAGGCTCAACCGAACCACGCGCCACTGCTGCGAACGAGCCCATGCCGAGTTTTTCAATCTCTTTAGGTCCCAACACTTGGCAATGGATGCCCGCCTTTTTGCCCAAGGCTTTGGCCACATCTGCCAAATGCGTGGGCGTGGCGTGGTTGGCGGGACGGTTGCCCCACTCTTTGGCCAACGACACACCGGCCACTTGGGCGCGGGCTAGGTCAAATTCGTGTTTGGCTGCTTTGGTTTTTTCAGCAGTGGGCAAAGCCAAGACCACGCGCTTCAAGCCAGAGGCTTTGGCCGATGGCTTGGTGGCGGTGTACACATAGCTGGTGTCAACCACCGCTTGGGCCGCCGCTTGCAGGCGGTGTGCGCTGGCATCGGCCAAACACACGGTGATGTGAGCGGGCTTGGCCGCTTTGAGCGAAGCCACGGCAGCCGTCACGGCTTGGCGCACCACGCGGGCACTGCCGTCGCCACTAGAGACCAGCACCAAGCGCGATGCGCTCACGCCCTGCGGGCGCCACACGCTCAGCAACTTCGCGGGCGACTCATCCAAATCGCCGCTTTTGCGAGCCTCAGAAATAAGTTGCGCCAAAACGCTGTTGGTAGGTTTGTCCTTGGCAGATACCAAGATAATCAAGGCATCGGTTTTGTGCGAGGCTGCGGCCTGCAAATCTAGGGTCTTGAGCTCGAAGTTCATAATTGGGTTTTTCCTCTGTCGCTGATGTTATTCCATTCCTCTATTCGCAATGAACTGGCTCGCAGCTTTGGTGCCACGCTGGTTGTGCTGGTCACCATCGTGATGACCATCATGCTGATCCGTACCCTGGGCCAAGCCTCACAAGGCAGCGTCAACCCAGCAGAGATCAGTTTGATCATGGGCTACACCATGTTGGGTCACTTGCCAACAGTGCTCACCATGAGCCTGTTCATCGCATCGGTGGGCACGCTTTCACGCACCTACCTTGACAGCGAGATGGTCATTTGGCTGGTCAGCGGCAAAGGCCTGCGTGCGTTTCTCACGCCCATGTTGCGTTTTGCTTGGCCCATGTTATTGAGCGTAGGCGTATTGGTATTGCTGGTATGGCCATGGTCAAACCAACAAATCAGCGAGCTCAAAGAACGCTTCGAGCGCCGAGGTGACCTTGAACGCGTGTCTCCTGGGCAATTCCAAGAATCAGCCAATGGCTTACGCGTGTTCTTTGTGGACAAAGACAGCGTTGAGAACAAACAGGGAAAAAACGTTTTCATTTCATCGACCGACCATGGCAAACAGGCCATGACCTCATCCAAAGCAGGCCACATTGAAGCGATCGACGAAGATCGTTTTTTAATTTTGGATATTGGCCAACGGGTAGAACAAACCGTCGGTGAAGCTGAAATCAAGATCAGCGAGTTCAAGGTCTATGGCACACGCATAGGACAAGACGTCAAGGCGGCCTCCGTCATTCCCGCCAAAGCCACCAACACCCTCCAGCTGATCAAGGAGCCGACACCAAACAACTTAGGTGAATTGGCCTGGCGACTCGGCATGGCTATGGCAGCCTGGAACTTTGTGGTCATCGCACTGGCCATCACCAGTGCCAACCACCGTGTCGGACGCAGTGGCAACTTGGCCTTGGCGCTGTTCATTTTTGTGGTCTATTACAACTTCATCAACCTCGGTCAAAGCTGGATCAGCTTGGGCAAAGTGCAATTTGCACCTTTCTTAGTTGCGCTGCACGGTGGCGTTTTGTGTTCTGCATTACTTTGGTTGACGGTGCGCCACAACAACTGGAGCTGGCGCCAATGGCTGCCCACCTCAACACAACAACCAGAGGTGCGTCCATGAAAACATTGCAACGCCTCATTTACGGTGAAGTGCTCGTGGCTGTGGGCTTTGTCACCCTTGGCTTTTTAGGTTTGTTTTTCTTCTTTGACTTTGTAGACGAGCTACAAGGTGTGGGTTCGAACAATGGTGCGTACCAGCTCAAACATGCCCTCACCTATGTCTTGCTTTTGATCCCCAGCCATTTGTACGAGTTGCTACCCATCACGGTGCTGATCGGCACTATTTTTGTGATGGCCCGTTTGGCACAAAGCTCTGAGTTCACGATTTTGCGCACCAGCGGCTTGGGTCCTTTCATGGCTTTGCGCAACTTGCTGGGTTTAGGTTTGGCGTTTGTGGTGTTGACGTTTGCAGTCGGGGACTATTTATCCCCTCTGTGTGATCGCTATGGCCAATTGCTGAAGTCGCGCTACCTAGGTCAAATCAAAGTGGGTAACACGGGGGCTTGGCTGCGCGAACGCCAAGGTGACAACAGCTTTGCGGTGAACGTCACCACACTCACCCCCGAAGGCAACCCCAGCGGCATTCGAATTTTTGAATTCAACAAAGAAGGTCAATGGGTGGCCTTGATCAAAGCACGTGACGGCCTGCTGACCCACAACGACACCTGGACACTTCAACACGTCGAGCGCAACCAACTGAGCCGAAACAAAGCCGGTGAATCGGTCCTGGAACGCACCCATGTCGACTCGCAAACATGGGCCACCGGCATCAGCTCAGAAATGGTCTCGGTCGCCCTGCTCAAACCCGAGCGCATGGGCACGATTGATTTGTTTCAGTACATCCAGCACTTAGGTGCCAACGGTCAAACCACACAGCGTTTTGAAATTGAGTTTTGGAAAAAAGTGTTTTACCCACTGAGCTGTTTGGTGATGGTGGTACTGGCCTTGCCTTTTGCTTACTTGCATTTCCGCAGCGGCAACATTGCCAGCCATGTGTTTGGCGGCGTGCTGGCTGGTATTAGCTTCTTCTTGTTAAACAACGTGTTCAGCTACATCGGCAACATCAACAGCTGGGCACCTTGGTTTGCCGCCGCAGCACCCGGCATGCTCTACACCCTTGCCTCGCTGGCCGCTTTTGGCTGGTTGGTCATTCGCCAATAAGGTTTTATGCACGCCATCATTTTGTTTGCTCACGGTTCACGTGACCCGCTGTGGCACAAGCCCATTCAAGCTGTGGCTGAGCGGATTGCCCAGCGTTCGCCTAGTACAGTGGTGCGCTGCGCCTATCTTGAGCTGACCGAGCCCGACCTACCCCAGGTGGCCGATGCCTTGGTCGCCGACGGTGCCACCAGCATGTGCGTGGTCCCTCTGTTTTTAGGCGTAGGCCGCCATGCACGCGAAGACTTGCCAGCACTCATCACCGCGGTGAAAGCCGCACACCCGACCGTTGACATCAGCTGCCAGCCCGCCGTCGGCGAGCAAACTGCCCTGCTCGACTTGTTGGCCGACATTGCGCTGGGTCAGAAAACATCAAAAGCATAAAGAACTGATTAGTTAGATTCGGAAGGCATAATGAGCGGCACAACACACCCGCCACGCCATGAACCTGCATCAGTTTCGCTTCGTCCAAGAAGCCGTTCGCCGTAACCTCAACCTCACCGAGGTGGCCAAATCGCTCCATACCTCGCAGCCTGGCGTCTCTAAGGCCATCATTGAGCTGGAAGAAGAGTTAGGCATCGAAATCTTCTCGCGCCATGGCAAGCGCCTCAAGCGCGTGACCGAGCCGGGTCAACACGTGCTGCGCAGCATCGAGGTGATCTTGCGTGAAGTGGGTAACCTCAAGCGCATTGGCGAACAGTTCAGTGCCGAAGACAGTGGCACCCTGTCCATCGCCACCACCCACACCCAAGCCCGTTATGTGCTGCCCGTGCCCGTGGCCAAGCTGCGCGAGACCTACCCCAATGTCAACATCAGCCTGCACCAAGGCGCCCCCGCACAAGTGGCACAAATGGTGATGGACGAAGTGGCCGAGATTGGCATTGCCACCGAGTCACTTTCTGAATACCCCGAGCTGGTCACCCTGCCCTGCTATGAGTGGGAACACATGTTGGTCATCCCTAAGTCACACCCACTCGCGGGCAAAGTGCGCATCAGCCTCGAAGATTTAGCGACTGAACCTATCATCACCTACCACCCGTCGTTCACCGGTCGCACCCGCATTGACAAAGCCTTTGCTGCCAAAAACCTCACCCCGCGCATCGCCCTCGAAGCGATTGACTCAGACGTCATCAAGACCTATGTGCGTTTGGGTTTGGGCGTGGGCATCGTGGCCGAGATGGCCGTGAAAGACGGCTTAGACGATGACCTCGTGGCACGCCCCGCCTCGCAGCTGTTTGGCAAAAATGTGGCGCGTATTGCGTTCAAACGCAGCGCCTACATTCGCCACTTTGTGTATGACTTTGCAGCGCTCTTGAGCGACCGCCTCGACCGCAACCTGATCATGAAGGCCCTTGACGGCCACCCCACTGACTTCAACATGTAAGCCACGCAACATGACTACCCCGCACCTCGATACCAAATTCCCAAAAATCGGCACCACCATCTTCACGGTCATGTCGGCTTTGGCCACTGAAAAAAACGCCGTCAACCTCGGTCAGGGCTTCCCAGACTTTGACTGCGATCCCAAGCTCGTGGCCTGCGTGAATGACGCCATGACCCACGGCCTCAACCAATACCCGCCTATGACCGGCGTGCCCGCGCTGCGCGAAGCCGTGGCTGACAAGATTGAGTCGCTGTACCAACACCGCTACGACCCCACCAGCGAAATCACCATCACGGCAGGGGCGACACAAGCCATCCTCAGCATCATCTTGGCGGTGGTGCGTGCGGGTGACGAAGTCATCGTGCTCGAACCCTGTTACGACAGCTACATCCCCAACATCGACATGGCCGGTGGCGTGGCTGTGCGCGTGCCGCTCACGCCCGGTACCTTCCGCACCGACTTCGACAAAATCTCGGCGGCCATCACGCCCAAGACCCGTGCCATCATCGTCAACAGCCCGCACAACCCCAGCGCCACCGTGTGGACGCGCGAGGAAATGCTCCAACTTCAAGAGCTGCTTGCACCTACCAGCATCGTGCTCATCAGCGACGAGGTGTACGAGCACATGGTCTACGCGCCGCTGCAACACTTAAGTGCCTCCAGTTTTCCTGGCTTGGCCGAGCGTGCATTCATCGTGTCGAGCTTTGGCAAAACCTTCCACGTCACGGGTTGGAAAATTGGCTATGTGGCGGCGCCTACAGCGTACAGCGCCGAGTTCCGCAAAGTGCATCAGTTCAATGTGTTTACTGTCAACACACCCGTGCAACATGGCTTGGCTGCTTTCTTGCAAGACCCGCAGCCCTATTTGCAACTGCCCGCCTTCTACGCCGCCAAACGCGACCTGTTTCGCCAAGGTTTGGCCCAAACCAAGTTTGAGCTGTTGCCCTCTGAAGGCAGCTACTTTCAGTGCGTACGCATTGACAAATTGGGCGTACCAGAGAAAGACCTGAGCGAAGCCGAGTTCTGCAAATGGCTCACCTCTGAAATTGGCGTGGCTGCCATTCCTCTCTCGGCCTTTTACGCCGATGGCTTTGACCAACGCGTGGTGCGCTTTTGTTACGCCAAGAAAGACGAGACCTTGAAGTTGGCACTGGGCCGTTTGGCGCGTTTGTAAGCACCCTTTAAACACATGACATCCATTCACCGACGCCAGCTGCTCAGCTTGCTGGCCAGCGCAGCCTTGCCTATCGGGCTCGCCGCACAAACTGCCAAAACGCAAGGCCGCTTGGTCATCATCGGCGGCGCGGAAGACCGCAAGCAAGACCGCATCATCCTGCGCAAGTTTCTTGAAATCAGCGGGGGCATCAACGCCAAAATTCGTGTGGTCACGGCAGCCAGCGGTGTGCCCGATGTGGTGTGGACCAGCTACCAAGCCGTGTTTCAAGACCTAGGCGCGCTCAACTGCCAGGTGGTGCCCATGCTCACCCGCGACGATGCATCTGAACCCCATGTGGTCAGCCAACTGGCCGAGGCTGATGGAATTTTCATCACGGGCGGCGACCAAAACCGGCTCATGCAATGCCTGTGGGAGTCCCCCGCGGCACAAGCCATGCACCGTGCTTTTCATCTGAACAACACCTGCATTGCGGGCACCAGCGCAGGCGCAGCTGTGATGTCGCGCCATATGTTGGCCCAAGGCACTCCACCCCCGACACCAGAAAAAGACGTGGTGTCCATGGACATTGGCCTGAGCTTCATGCCCAACGCCATCGTGGACCAACACTTCTCGCAACGCCATCGCCTGAGCCGCTTGCTCTCGGCCTTGGCCCAACGCCCCGACCTCTTGGGCGTGGGCATTGACGAAGACACCGCCTTGGTCATCGAGCCCAACCAATCGGTAGAAATTGTGGGCCGTGGCGCCGTCACGCTGGTCGACCCACGCCGCATGCGCAGCAACTTCGACAACGCCGATGGCGGCGACAAACTCGAAATGCTGGGGCTGCAACTGCACGTGCTGCCCGCAGGCAATCGCTATGTGTTGCCCAGCAATCCCAAGAACCGCAAGCAACCCGTGTTGCTGTGGGATGCGCTCTCGATGCTGGCCAAAACAGGGCCAATGCGCGGCTAAGACACAACCATGCAAGCACTACTCAACGCCATCGCCAAGATGGCACTTTCTACCGATGCACACCGCGTGTTTCATGGCCGTGGCGGTTTGCACCCAGGCTGCGAACAGTGGGCGCTCGACGCTTTCCCGCCCGTGTTGGTTCTCACCAGTTTCAAGCCCACCACCGACGATGAGCTGGCCACTGTGGGTGCAGCCTTGCATGCGCGCTGGCAACACATCGCCCCTGAGCAGCCCCTGAACTGGGTGTTTCAATGTCGCCATGAAAGCCAAACCGAAACTCGACTGATGAGCGGTGCTGTGCCTGACCCACATGTGGTGACCGAAGAAGGCGCACGCTTTCGGGTACACGTGCTCAAAGGCCAAAACCACGGCCTGTTTCTCGACATGGCCGAAGGCCGCCGCTGGGTGCGCAACCATGTGGCTGCCCATCCCAAACTCAAAGTGCTCAACCTGTTTGCCTACACCTGCGCCTTCTCTGTCGTGGCCCAACAGGTCGGAGCCAAACACGTGGTGAACGTGGACATGAGTCACGGTGCCATGGCAACGGGCCAGCAAAACCATCAGCTCAACGGCCTGCACTCGGGGGCCAGTTTTTTAGCGCACGACATTTTCAAAACCTGGGGCAAGATCACACGCAGTGGTCCCTACGGATTGGTCATCGTGGACCCACCCAGCTACCAAAAAGGCAGCTTTGTGGCCACCAAAGACTACGCCCGCCTCATGCGCCGTTTGCCAGAACTGTTAGCACCTGGCGGACACGCCTTGTTGTGCCTCAACGCCCCCGAACTGGGCCTCTCTTTTTTGCAAGACCAAATGCAAGAACTCGCCCCGGAACTTGTGTTTGAACAACGCGTCCCCAACCCTGCAGTGTTTGCCGATGTGTCGCCCGAGCGCGCGCTCAAAGTGCTGGTTTACAAGGCCCCCGAGCTATGAGGTCGCCCATTTCAGTGGTCGATGTGGACCGCCCAGAAACCTGGACCCGCTATCGCAATGGCCTGTGCGACACCTGCGCCGCCAACTGCTGCACCATGCCCGTCGAAGTCAAGCTACCCGACTTGGTGCGCTTAGAACTGGTCGACCCCTTTGAAGCCGAACACGAAGAACCCAAACAAATCGCCAAGCGCTTAAGCAAAGCCGGGTTGATTGAGCACTTCAATTTCAAAAACAGCATCTTCACCCTCGCCCGGCGTGCCAGCGGCGACTGCCAATTCTTAGACGCACACACCCGCCGCTGCACCGTGTACGACAAACGCCCCAACACCTGCAGACTGCACCCGCAAGTGGGGCCAAGGCCGAATCACTGTCCGTTTGGTGCGGTGAAAAAATCGCGTTAAACCAACAACTCAAATAGGCCAATGGCCTACACTGTGCGTATTATGAAAACGGTACGCATGAAGATTGAACCCAACGCCATCAGCACCAAGCGCGTGGGTCGTGTCAACACGACCAAGCTTGACGCCACCACAGAAACGCAAATTGCAGCGCAGGGAGCAGAAGACGATCTAGCCGCTATGCAAGACGCAGCCAAATTTGCACGGCGTGTACGCCGCCGCTTGGGCTTTAGCCAAGCCGAATTTGCCACGCGCATCGATGTGTCGCTAGAAACCATCCGCAACTGGGAGCAAGGTAAACGCAGCCCAACGGGTGCAGCCAAGGCCTTGCTCAAGATTTTGGACAAAGCACCGGAGGCGGCCCTGGCGGTATTGCACTGAGGCTGCATATTCTTGAAATTGAAGACTCTCCACAGGCATGACCTCTAATTTCTATTTACTTCTCGCACTTGTACTTGCAATTAGCTATGTGCTTGGGCGCTACCACGCTCGCTACCGAACGTCTACATTTCAAAACCGTGGAGAATCTTTAGTTTCACTAGCAATTCAATCAAATTTCAAGGCCCCTGACTATCACCTACTGAACCACATCACCTTAAAGCTCAAGGATGGAACAACACAAATTGACCACATCTTGATATCTCGCTTTGGTGTGTTTGTCATAGAGACGAAGGACTACAGCGGTTGGATATTTGCAAACCCAAAGCAAGCGACTTGGACACAGGTTTTATTTCATAAAAAGTTCAAGTTTCAGAATCCAATTTTTCAAAACATGCGGCATGTTGAAGCAGTGAAAAACGCCCTCGACTTTTTGGACCCAAACTCGATCAAATCTTTGGTAGTTTTCACAGGCGAAGCAAAATTCAAAACCGAAGTTCCACCCGAAGTATTCACTGTCTCCCAGCTCATTGAGCATCTACACAACCATCGCGATGAGTCCATGTCATTGAACCGCTTGCACTTCTGCGTCGGTCGACTTGAAGCTGCGCGTCTTGCAATTACCGGCGAAACAGATCTAGCGCATGTGGAAAGCTTAGAGCGTCGCCATCGTGGCAAAAATTAGTAACTCAACTGCTGCCAAGCCTTCTCCAACCGCTTCACACTCACCGGCTGTGGCGTGCGCAGCTCTTGCGCAAAGAAGCTCACGCGCAGTTCTTCCAGTAGCCATCTGAACTCTTGCATGCGTGCATCGGTCACGCCTTTGCGCTCGGCCACCAAGCGCCAATACTTTTGCTCCAACGGCTTGAGTTCGGCCAGTTTGGTGGCGTCGCGTGCGGCATCGGCACGCAGTTTGTCTAAGCGCAGCACCACAGCTTTGAGGTAGCGGGCGAAGTGTTGCAGTTGGCTGAATGGGGTGTCGGTGATGAAGCGTTTACCCACCAAGCGTTGCAGCTGTTGCGCTGCATCTGCCACGCTGTCGGGACTGATTTTGGTGTCCTTCACTTTGCGGCTGGCCGCTGCAAACTCGGTCAGCACAGTGCCTGCCAAGCGCGCTATTTCGTTGGCGATCAGCGTCAATCGGCCACGGCCCTCTTCTAAGCGGCGTTTGAAATCAGCTTCACTCGTAGGAAGTGGATCAAGCAGAAAAGCGCGATCCAACGCCACATCCAGTATTTGTTGTTTGAGCTCGTCCGACGTGCCCAAGCTCATGTACGCCACCGACATTTTTTGCAAGTCAGGCAAGTTCTTCTCAAGGTACTTGAGCGCGTCTTTGATTTGAATGGCAAACAGGCGGCGCAAACCCGCTCGGTGTTTGGTAGCAGCCACCTCAGGCTCGTCAAACACTTCAATGCACACGGCATCACCGACATCGACCAATGCCGGAAAGCCAATGAGGGTTTGTTTGCCTTTGGTGATTTCCATCAACTCGGGCAGTTCACCAAACGTCCAGCTGGTGTAGTGCTGATCCGCAGGCGAAGCAGCAGCACCAGAGACAGATGCACCACGACCAGAAGGTGTTGGCTGATGGGGAGCAGCGGGTGACGATTTCTGTAAAGCATGAGGAACCCGCTGCTCCCCATCAGCCGACGCCGCAGCCCCGTCAACGCCCACACCAGTGCCAGCACTCAGAGTCCCTACACCTTTCAAAGCCGCCAAAGCCTGAAACGCCCCCCGAGCCTGACTCCCCAACTCAGCCTTCAAAGCCCCCAAATTGCGCCCATGCCCCAACTGCCGCCCATGCTCATCCACCACGCGGAAGTTCATGAACAAATGCGGCGGCAACATGTCGACTTTGAAATCTGCACGCTTCACATCCACTTGCGTGGCGTCACGCACCAGCTTGAGCAAAGCATCCACCAGAGGGCCAGCGCCAAACACCGTGTCAGCGGACAAAGCCTCGGTCAACCGTGCCGCACTCTCAGGCAGAGGCACCAAACGCGAGCGAGGTCGCTGGTGCAAGGTTTTGAGCAAGGCATGAATTTTTTGATTCAACATGCCCGGCACCAACCACTCCGCGCGTTCTTCGCTCACTTGGTTCAATACAAACAAGGGCACGGTCACGGTCAAACCGTCTTTGGCGTCGCCGGGTTCGTGCAGGTAGTCGGCCGTGCAGTCCACACCGCCCATGCGCAAGGTTTTGGGAAACGCCTGCGTGGTGATGCCCGCGGCTTGGTGGCGCATCAGCTCTTCGCGGCTCAGGCACAAGAGCTTTGGCTGACGTTTCACCTCGTCGCGGTACCAATGCTCCAGGGTGACCAAGCTGCACACATCGGAGGGCAGCTGTTGGTCATAAAACGCGTAGATGAGTGCATCGTCCACCAGCACATCTTGACGGCGCGATTTGTGTTCTAGCTCTTCCACTTGCGCGATGAGCTTTTGGTTGGCCGCGAGAAACGGCAGCTTGGTGTCTAGCTCGCACGCCACCAATGCTTCGCGAATGAAAATTTCGCGCGCACCCACCATGTCCACTTTGCTGTAGCTCACGCGGCGACCGTTGTAGACCACCAGGCCATACAGCGTGGCACGCTCTAGCGCTTTGACTTCGCCTGCTTTCTTTTCCCAATGTGGGTCTAGCAATTGTTTTTTCAGCAGATGGCCACCCACCTGCTCTAGCCACTGCGGCTCCATCGCGGCAATGCCTCGGCCAAACAAGCGTGTGGTCTCGACCAGCTCGGCCACCACAATCCAGCGGCCCGGCTTCTTGCGCAAATGCGCGCCGGGATGGCGGTAAAACTTGATGCCGCGTGCGCCCAAATACGCCTCGTCGTCTTCGAGCTTGCAACCCACGTTGCCCAGCAAGCCAGCCAACATCGATAAGTGCAGTTGCTCGTAGCTGGCAGGCAAGGTGTTGATGCGCCATTTGTGTTCGGTCACCACCGTCAACAACTGGGTATGCGTGTCGCGCCACTCGCGCACGCGGCGCACGTTGATGAAGTTTTGGCGCAGCAAGGCTTCGTATTGGCGGTTGCTCAGCTTGTGTTCGGTGGGCACGCCTGTTGTTCCCACCTTCACCGCACCTTGCTTGCTTTGTGGCTGCTTGACCGCAATTTGTTGCTTCATGCTGGCAGGCAAATGAGGCTTACCACCACGCGAGTTTTCTAGCCATTTCCACAGGTTGAGGTAGCCGCTGAATTCGCTGCGGTCGTCGTCAAATTTGGCATGCGCTTGGTCTGCTGCGGCTTGTGCCTCCATCGGGCGGTCGCGCACGTCTTGCACGCTCAACGCCGAGGCAATGATGAGCACTTCGTCCAAGGCGTTGCGCTCACGCGCTTCCAAAATCATGCGGCCCACACGGGGGTCAAGGGGCAGCTTGGCCAGTTCGCGGCCGATGGGGGTCAGCTCGTTGTCGTCATCCACCGCGCCGAGTTCGCTTAAGAGTTGGTAGCCATCGGCAATCGCTTTGGGGCGTGGCGCTTCGAGAAACGGAAACTGCTCCACATTGCCCAAGTGCAGCGACTTCATGCGCAAGATGACGCCTGCGAGCGAGCTCCGCAAAATTTCAGGATCGGTGAATTTGGTTCTGCCGTTGAACTCCACCTCGTCGTACAAGCGAATGCAAATGCCGTTGGCCACACGGCCGCAACGGCCTGCACGTTGGTTAGCTGCGGCTTGGCTGATGGGCTCGATCATCAACTGCTCCACCTTGCTGCGCCAGCTGTAGCGCTTGACGCGTGCCGTACCTGCATCAATCACATAGCGAATGCCGGGCACGGTGAGCGAGGTTTCGGCCACGTTGGTGGCCAGCACGATGCGACGGCCACTGTGGCTGTCGAACACGCGGTCTTGCTCGGCTTGCGACAGGCGCGCAAACAGCGGCAACACATCGGCGCCGCGCAGCACAGGGCTGTGACTGAGGTGGGCACGCAAGTGGTCTGCCGCTTCGCGAATCTCGCGCTCGCCTGGCAAAAACACCAAGATATCGCCTTGCTGCGATGGGTTGCCCCACAACTCATCCACGCCATCGGCAATGGCGTTGTTCAGGTCGTAGTCGCGCTTTTCTTCAAACGGGCGATAGCGCATTTCCACCGGAAAGGTGCGGCCCGAGACCATCAAGACCGGCGCAGGGCCTTTGGCAGAAGCAAAGTGCTGCGCAAATCGATCGGCGTCAATCGTGGCCGAAGTGACGATGATTTTCAGGTCGGGCCTGCGCGGCAAGATTTCGCGCAAATAACCCAGAAGAAAGTCGATGTTCAGGCTGCGCTCGTGGGCCTCGTCAATGATGAGGGTGTCGTAGGCTTTGAGCAGCGGGTCGTTTTGTGTCTCGGCCAGCAAAATGCCGTCGGTCATCAGCTTGACGGAGGCGTCTTTGCTCAGGCGGTCTTGGAAGCGGACCTTGTAGCCCACCACCTCACCCAGCGGGGTTTTGAGCTCTTCGGCAATGCGTTTGGCCACCGAGCTGGCGGCAATGCGGCGGGGTTGGGTGTGGCCGATGATTTGTTTGCGTTGACCAGGCTTGCCGTTGAGGCCAAGCCCCCGCACATCATCGGAACTTGGTCGCTGACCGCGACCAAGGGCCAGCGCCATTTTGGGCAGCTGCGTGGTTTTGCCCGAGCCCGTTTCGCCACACACGATGACCACTTGGTGGGCCTGCATGGCCGCCATGATTTCCTCGCGTCTGGCTGAGACGGGCAACGATTCTGGAAATTCAATCTGGAAGGGAACGGGCGTGGACAAAACAGGCACTAACTTGATAGACAATCCGCAATTATCCCCGTCCGGCTTGCACCGAGAACGCTCCACCATTTACCCGCCACAAACCAGCCCACATGTCCGCCGTTTTTGACTTCACCTTTGTGCCTTGGTTCCGTTCGGTCGCGCCCTACATTCACATGCATCGCGGCAAGACCTTTGTGGTCGGTATCGCGGGCGAGGCCATTGCCGCGGGCAAGCTGCCCAACTTGGCACAAGACTTGGCGCTCATCCAAAGCATGGGCGTGCGCATTGTGTTGGTCCATGGCTTTCGCCCACAGGTGAACGAGCAACTGGCCGCCAAAGGCCATGTGCCCCACTACTCACACGGCATGCGCATCACCGACGGCGTGGCGCTCGACTGCGCACAAGAAGCCGCAGGCCAACTGCGCTTTGAAATTGAAGCCGCATTCAGCCAAGCCCTTCCCAACACGCCCATGGCGGGCGCCACGGTGCGCGTGATTTCAGGCAACTTCATCACGGCTCGCCCTGTGGGCATCTTGGATGGCGTGGACTTTCAACACTCGGGTCTGGTGCGCAAGGTAGACGTGGCGGGTATCACCCAAACCCTCGCCGCCGGTTCGATGGTGCTCATCTCGCCGTTTGGCTTCTCGCCCACCGGCGAAGCGTTCAACCTGACCATGGAAGAAGTCGCGACCTCGGTGGCCACCGCTTTGCAAGCCGACAAGCTGCTGTTTGTGACCGAAACACCGGGCATTCGCATTCGCCCCATGGAGCCAGAGAGCGAAGACAACCCCATCGACACCGAGTTGCCTTTGGACGCGGCCAAGCAACTGCTGGCCACCCTGCCCCACACCACAGACCCCTCCGATATCGCCTTTTACTTGCAGCATTGCGTGAAGGCCTGTGAGACAGGCGTGGAACGAAGCCACATCTTGCCGTTCGCGGTGGATGGCTCACTGCTCTTGGAGGTGTACATGCATGACGGCATCGGCACCATGGTGGTAGACGAAAAGCTGGAAAGCCTGCGTGAAGCAACCCACGAAGATGTGGGCGGCATCTTGCAGCTGATCGAGCCGTTTGAAAAAGACGGCACCTTGGTCAAGCGTGACCGCAACGAGATTGAACGCGATGTGGGCCAATACACGGTCATCGAACATGACGGCGTGATCTTTGCCTGCGCGGCGCTCTATCCTTACCCTGAAGCGCAAACGGCGGAGATGGCAGCACTGACGGTGTCACCCCAATCACAAGGCCAAGGCGATGGCGAGAAGATCTTGAAGCGTATCGAACAACACGCGCGCAACAAAGGCCTCAAGAGCATTTTTGTGTTGACCACACGCACCAAGCACTGGTTCTTGAAACGTGGCTTTGTACAGGTCGACCCTGACTGGTTACCCGAAGCGCGCAAGCGCAAATACAACTGGGACCGCAAGAGCTTGGTCTTGGTGAAGAAGCTGTAAATAAAAAACGGGGCTAATCAGCCCCGTTTTTTTATGGGTGATTCAAGACGCCAGGCCTTCGCCAGCGTCTTTGTCGGTAGGCGCAGACTGAGACAAAGCGCGGATGAAGGTCGCTAAAGCCAGCAGACCCAGCCCCACAAACGCCACAAACGACCAGTTGGCAATCGAACCGCCTAGAAAAGTCCAATCCACTTTCGAGCAATCACCACCGCCTTTGAAGATCATGGGAATGGCGCGTTGCAGCGGGAAGGTTTCGATCATGCCGTAGAAGTCGCGACCACACGACACCACCTCGGGCGGGTACCACTGCAGCCATGTTTGGCGTGCCGCCACATAGGCACCGCCGCCTGCGAGCAACACCAACAAGCAACCCGCGACCCGCGAGGTTTTGGGACCTGACATGCTCGCGCCCAGCAAGGCCACCAAGCCCATCAACACCATCACATAGCGCTGCACGATGCACATGGGGCACGGCTCTAAACCCACCACATGCTGCAAATACATGCCAAAGCTCAGCAAACCAGCACATACCAAAAAGATGAACAAGCAAACGCGGCGAGGACTATCCAAAAGTTTTACAAACACAACTGTCTCCAAAGGGGCTAGGTTTGATTGTCGCTGTGAAACAATCGCTCCAAGCGCGAACAGCGCACATTACACGACACAAAGCCATGACTTTACGCACGCCACAGCTCGCAGATACCCCCCGTTTACACAACTTCGTCTCCGAACTGGATGCTTTGCTCACCCGCACCTCTGACGAAGTCGCCATTTTGGCGCGCGGCAAAACCCTGCTGGCCGAGCTGGTGGCCCAAGACGATTGGCTGCCTGACGACTACGCCCAGCCCCACCCCGAGCGCTACCAACAGTTTTTGCTTTACGCTGACCCAGAGGACCGTTTTTCGGTGGTGAGCTTTGTGTGGGGCCCCGGCCAAGCCACCCCCATCCACGACCACACCGTGTGGGGGCTGATTGGCATGTTGCGAGGTGCCGAGCTGTGCCAGCCGTTTGCCAAAAACGCACAAGGCCATTGGCAACCCAGCGGCGAGCAAACACGCTTGGAACCCGGCCATGTCGAAGCTGTATCGCCCACCATTGGCGATGTGCACCGCGTGTGGAACGCGCTGAGTAACCAAGCCTCCATCAGCATCCATGTGTACGGTGCCAACATTGGCAAGGTCAGCCGCCATGTGTTCCATGAAGATGGCACAGTGAAAGAATTTATTTCGGGCTACAGCAATGCCAAGGCTGAAGCGCCAAAAGAATTTCCATCCGCGGCATTTACCCAAATTCGCGAAGCCCTGTTGCAACGCCAAGAAATCGCCATCCTCGATGTGCGCGAGGAAGACCCCTTCGCCCAATGCCACCCGCTGTTCGCAGCCAACCTGCCACTGGGCCGCATCGAAGCCGATGCATGGACACGCATTCCTCGCCTCGACACCTTCACCGTGGTGTACGGCACTGCATTCAATGGCGACGACCTTGCCCTGCCCGCAGCTCGCACCTTGAAACGCATGGGCTACACCAACGTGCATCTGCTCGCTGGTGGCCTCCAAGGCTGGCAAGACGCAGGCGGTGAAGTGTTCCGCGATGTCAACGTGCCCAGCAAATCGTTTGGTGAATTGGTCGAGTCCAAGCGCCACACGCCATCGCTCTCTGCGCAAGAAGTCAAAGCCCTCATCGACGCAAACGCCGATGTGGTGGTGATGGACGCACGCCGTTTTGACGAATACCAAACCATGAGCATTCCCAGTGGCATCAGCGTGCCCGGGGCCGAGCTGGTGTTGCGTGCGCGTGCACTCGCGCCCAATGTCACCACACGCATCATCGTCAACTGCGCGGGCCGCACACGCAGCATCATTGGCACGCAGTCGCTCATCAACTCCGGCATTCCCAACCCCGTGAGCGCCCTGCGCAACGGCACGATTGGTTGGACACTGGCAGGCCAAGAGTTGGTCAAAGGTGCAAAAGAACATTTCCCCGAAGTGGACGATGCCACGCGCACCAAAGCCGCTGCCAGCGCGTTTGCGGTGGCCATGCGTGCCGGCGTCAAGCGCACCCGCATGGACGAAGTCAAGGCCTGGCTGGCCGACGACACACGGACCACCTATTTCTTTGATGTGCGCACGCCCGAAGAATACGCAGCAGGCCATGTGGCTGGGGCACGCAGCGCCCCTGGTGGCCAACTGGTGCAAGAGACCGACCACCAAGCCGCCGTGCGCGGCGCGCGCTTGGTACTGTGCGACAACGATGGCACACGCGCCCACATGTCGGCCTCGTGGCTGGCCCAAATGGGGTGGGAGGTCTACGTGGTGGCAGGCCTCACCGACGAAGACTTCACACACACCGACGCACCACCGCTGCGAGTGCCTGAGACCCAAGGCAAGGTCACGTCCGTCAACGTCGAACAAGTCAAAGCTTGGTTGGCCGATCGCAACAGCCACACCGTGGTGCTGGACTTCAGCACCAGCGCCCAATACATCCAAGGCCACATCCACAGCGCGTGGTGGGTGCTGCGCACGCAGCTCAAAGAATCGCTCGCAGCCGCCCACAAAGGCTACCGCTATGTGCTGACCTGCCAAAACGGCAGCGTGTCACGCTTTGCCGTGGCCGATGTCCAAGCACTGGCCAAAGCTGGCGTGGACGTGGTTTGGTTGGAAGGCGGCAACGCCGCTTGGGTGGCCGCAGGTGGCAAGCTGCAAACTGGCGACCACCAAATGGCCGTCGAGCGTGTGGACCGTTACCGCCGCCCCTACGAGGGCACCAACAACCCCGTGGAAGCCATGCAGGGCTACCTCGACTGGGAGTTTGGTTTGGTCGAACAACTCGCGCGAGATGGCACGCACCATTTCAAAGTCATCTAAGCCCCGACAGCGCAAAAGTCTAAGCAAACATTGCTACAGTCTTGCTTGAAGTTTTTAACCCTGATCACAAAGAAGCACATCACATGTCACGCACCGTTCAATGCATCAAACTCGGCACCGAAGCAGAGGGCCTCGATTTGCCACCCTACCCAGGCGAACTGGGCAAGCGCATTTGGGAAAGCGTCAGCAAACAAGCGTGGGCTGATTGGATCAAGCAACAAACCATGTTGGTGAACGAAAACCGTTTGAACTTGGCCGACTTGCGCGCCCGTGAATACCTGAAGCGTCAAATGGAAAAACATTTCTTTGGCGACGGCGCTGACGCCGTGCAAGGCTACGTGCCGCCTAGCGCTTAAGCGGCGTGGCCCTCACGCCATCTGCGCAAATTTGGCACGGCCACACCCGCTGGTGCCACACCCAAGCCAGCTTTGACGAGCTGGCTTTTCTACGTCTGTGGCATGACTGGGCAGCTGATGCGGCACGCCCCACCCACTTGCATGTGGTGGCTCACACCGCACAGCCTTTGCAGGCAGATGCGTTGCTGAGTACCGTTGCTGCGAAGGCACCCGAGCTATTGCCATGCGCCCAACAACTGGCCGAACAATGCTGGGGCTTGCTGCCTGGCATCCATCGCCTGCGATTTGCGCTGACGGGAGATGCCCGCGTGATGCTGACCCTCTGCGTGGGCATGCATGAAGACTGGCCCGAGTTTGCCGATGTGCTGCGCGCGCACCCCACAGGTCCGTGCATCCCGCCTGTTGAAGCACCTGCGTTGGATGAACGCACGGTCACCATCATTGGCTCAGGCATTGCAGGCGCAGGCACGGCGCGCGCATTGGCTGAACGCGGTTGGCAAGTGACGGTGCTTGATGCAGGCGATGCGCCTGCTGCAGGGGCATCGGGCTTGCCCGTGGGTGTTGTGGCACCCCACACCTCGCACGATGACAGTGGTGTGTCGCGCCTCTCGCGTGCGGGCTTGCGGCTCATGGAACACACCATGCGTTTGTTACTGACCGACGGCGTGGATTGGGGTTGCACTGGCGTGCGCGAACGCCGCCTGCCCGGCAAAACCCGACGCGGCGGTGTGCCATTGAGCTGGCGCCATGAACACGCCCACACCGCGAACGACTGGACACGCAAAGCGCCGCCCCCCGCACCTGATGACGCGTATTGGCACCCACGCGGCGCGTGGCTCAAACCTGCGCAGCTGGTGCATGCGTTGCTAGCCCATCCCAATATTCGTTGGCAAGGCCATGCGAAGGTGGATGTGCTCAAGTGCATCCACCACACTAGCCTTGACAACACAAGCGCGTCAGTATGGCAAGCGCTTCAAGGTGGCAAGGTGCTCGCCGAATCATCACGCGTGGTATTGGCTGCAGGCCCTGGCTCTGCGGCGCTCATTGCCACGGCAACTGAAGACGGGAGCGCCCCACGCATCAACCCACTGCGCGGGCAAATCTCTTGGGGCTTGATGGCCGATGTACCTGCGGGCGCGTACATGCCAGCCACACCGGTGAACGGCAATGGCAGCTTTGTGCACAACATCACCTCGCCCGACGGACCCGCTTGGTACACAGGCGCCACCTATGACCGCATCAACGGCGACGCACGCTTGCTCGATGCCGACCATGCCGACAACTTAGAACGCTTGCAAGCCTTAGAACCCGACACCGCAGCTGCACTGGCCCCCTTGTTTGCGACGGTCGGCACCAACACCCCACGCGTGCACGGCTGGGCCGGTGTGCGCTGCGGCGTGCATGACCGCTTGCCCATGACAGGTCGCGTGCCCAACGCACCCGAAGGCTTGTACATGAATGCGGCCATGGGCTCGCGTGGGTTGACACTGGGTTTGCTATGCGGTGAATTGTTGGCCGCACAATGGCATGGCGAGCCCTTGCCGATCGAAGCTCGATTGGCCAAGTTTTTAGATGCCACGCGGTTCAAAAAATGACACACACCTCACACGACCAGACAGACACAAACAACATGCAAGCCCCCGCGCCTGTCAGCATGGCCACGGCCTTTTGGTTCTGGCTCAAGCTCGGCTTCATCAGTTTTGGCGGGCCTGCTGGGCAAATTGCCATCCTGCACCAAGAGTTGGTCGAGCGCCGCCGTTGGTTGTCTGAGCGACGCTTTTTGCATGCGCTCAACTACTGCATGGTGTTGCCGGGACCTGAGGCGCAACAACTGGTGGCATACATCGGCTGGCTCATGCACAAGCGTTGGGGCGGTGTGGTGGCTGGGGCTTTGTTTGTGTTGCCATCGTTGGCCATTCTCATTGCGCTGTCGTGGGTCTACATCGCATTTGGCGATGTGCCTTGGGTGGCGGGTTTGTTCTTTGGCATCAAGCCTGCGGTCACGGCCATCGTGGTGCAAGCGGCGCATCGCATTGGTTCACGTGCCTTGAAGAACAACACCTTGTGGGCCATCGCTGCGGCATCATTTGTAGCCATCTTTGGACTCGATGTGCCCTTCCCGCTCATCGTGGGTGTGGCTGCCGCCGTGGGCTATGTGGGAGGACGTGTGTCGCCTCACACCTTTCAAACCGGCGGTGGACATGGGGCTTCTAACGCTTCGTATGGCCCTGCACTGATTGACGACCACACCCCAACACCTGCACACGCACACTTCAGCTACACAGGCTTGGCGCAAGTGTTGTTGGCAGGAGCCGTGCTGTGGGCCGTGCCAATGGGCGTGTTGTACGCGGTGTTTGGCTGGGAACACAGCTTCACGCAAATGGGTTGGTTCTTCACCAAAGCCGCGTTGCTCACCTTCGGTGGCGCGTATGCCGTGCTGCCCTATGTGTACCAAGGCGCGGTCAGTCAGTTTGGCTGGGTCACACCCACGCAAATGATGGACGGCTTGGCCCTGGGCGAAACCACGCCGGGTCCACTCATCATGGTGGTGGCGTTTGTCGCGTTCATCGGCGGGTATGTCAAAGCGCTGTTAGGGCCTGAGAGTTTGTTGGCCGCAGGCGCCTTGGCCGCATGCCTTGTGACGTGGTTCACGTTCTTGCCTTCGTTCATTTTCATTTTGGCGGGCGGCCCCTTGGTCGAGAGCACGCACCGCAACCTGAAGTTCACCGCGCCCCTCACCGCCATCACCGCTGCGGTGGTGGGTGTGATCTTGAACTTGGCCTTGTTCTTTGGCTATCACCTGCTTTGGCCCGAAGGTTTTTCAGGTGGATTTGATATGCGCTCGGCACTCATTGCCATCGCGGCGGCAGTGGCCTTGTTCAAGTACAAACGCGGCGTGATGGAAGTCATCACCCTGTGCGCCTTGGTGGGTTTGGCCGTCAAGCTCATTCCTCTGTGACAGTGACGCTGAGTCATGCACACCCTTGAACAACTGCGTCGTGGCGAACTGGCTGGCACGCAACGGCTGCAACTGCGCTGCGGCTTGACCGAGTTTCCACGCGAAATTTTTGAGCTGGCCGACTCGCTGGAAATCTTAGATTTATCGGGCAATCAGCTGAGTGCCCTGCCTGATGACCTGCTACGCCTGCACAAGCTGCGCGTGATTTTTTGTTCGGACAACCCATTCACCGAACTGCCCGAGGTGCTGGGCCAATGCCAGCAGCTCAGCATGGTGGGCTTCAAAGCCAACCGCATTGCGCAAGTGTCGCCCAAGGCCTTGCCGCCGCTGTTGCGTTGGCTCATCCTGACCGACAACGCGCTGACGGAATTACCTGCTGAAATTGGGCAATGCACACAGATGCAAAAGCTGATGCTCGCTGGCAACCAGCTGCGTTGCTTGCCACCCGAGCTCGCCCACTGCACGCGCCTAGAGCTGCTACGCATTTCAGCCAACCAACTGACCGAGCTGCCCGAGTGGCTGTTGCAACTGCCACGCCTCACATGGCTGGCATTTGCAGGCAACCCCTTTGCACAGTCACTGGAAGCACAGGCCTTGGTCAATGCGTCTACGCCACCCATTGCATGGCATCAGCTGCAACTGCAACACCCATTGGGCGAAGGTGCATCTGGCGTGATTCATCGAGCCACGCTGCGGACGAACAAAGGTGAGCAAGCAGTGGCAGTCAAGCTGTTCAAAGGCGCCGTCACCAGCGATGGCTTGCCCGACTGCGAAATGGCGGCTTGCATGCACGCAGGTGCTCACCCGCATTTGGTGTCCGCCATGGCGCAGGTGACCGAGCATCCAGACGACAAGCAGGCCTTGGTCATGCCGCTGATTTCACCCGAGTTTGGCAACCTTGCAGGCCCACCGAGCTTAGAGAGCTGCACGCGCGATGTGTACGCGCAAGACAAACGATTGGGCTGGCTCGCCACGCTGCGCATGGTGCGTGGCATGGCATCGGCCACGCAACATTTACACACCCGCGGCATCTTGCATGGTGACTTGTATGCGCACAACATTTTGCACACCAATGAAGGTGATGCGTTGTTAAGCGACTTTGGCGCGGCGGCATTTTTTGATGTGACCGATGCAGCACTGGCACAAGGTTTGGAAAAACTTGAAGTGCGTGCCTTGGGATGTTTGCTAGAAGAGCTGGCGGTGCAATGCGATGGCACGCTCGCCGAAGCTGACCAACTTCAAACCTTGGCCGAACTCGCGCAACAGTGCATGCACGACACACCAGCCCAGCGCCCTAGCTTGGCACAGGTGTGCACCGAGCTAGAGGCGTTGAGCCACTGAGACGCTTCAAGCGCCCACCACGCCGCCATCGCGACGTGAGATGGCAATGATGGACGAGCGAGGTACCGCATCGCCTCCTTGTGGGAAATGCGAAGGTGCGAGCTTTTCACCTGGGTGCTGAATGCCCACAAACATGGTCTTTTGGTCAGGGGTGAACGCAATGCCCGTGATCTCGCAAGCCACCGGCCCCACCAAGAAACGTTTGATGTCGCCGGTCACAGGGTTGGCGCACAACATTTGGTTGTTGCCCATGCCTGCAAATTCTTTGGCGTTGCTGTAGTCGCCATCGGTTTGAATCCACAAGCGGCCATCGCGGTCAAATGCCAAACCGTCAGGGCTGTTGAACATGTTGTCGGGCGTGATGTTGGCTGAGCCTGCATACGCGTCTTTGTGCAGCGTGGGGTTGCCTGCCAATGCAAAGATGTCCCATGTGAATTGGTTGGCCGTGTGGTCGTTGCCTTTGGGCGTCCAACGCACGATTTGGCCGTACACGTTTTTGGCACGAGGGTTAGGGCCGTTCACGGCTTGGTTGGGCTTGGTACCACGGTCGCTGTTGTTGGTCAGGGTCACATACACCTGTGCCTGTGTGGGGTGCGCGGCAATCCACTCAGGGCGGTCCATGGTGGTGGCGCCCACCACGGTGGCAGCCAAACGTGTGTGCACCAATACATCGGCTTGGTCTTTGAAGCCGGCCTCTGGGGTTAAACCATTTTTGCCATGGGTCAACTCTAGCCATTCGCCCTCGCCTTGGGCTTTGCCATCCACCGTGGCGAAACGCGCCACATACAAAATGCCTTCGTCCAGCAAGTCGCGGTTGGCTTTGAGGTTTTTGGCATCAAACTTTTTGGCCGACACAAATTTGTAAATGTGCTCGCCCTTTTCATCGTCGCCCATGTAGACCACCACATGGCCGTCAGCGTTCACCACCACTTCGGCGTTTTCATGTTTCATGCGGCCTAAGGCTGTGCGCTTGATGGGGGTGCTGGTGGGGTCCATCGGGTCGATCTCAACCACCCAACCAAAACGGTTGGGTTCGTTGGGGTTCTTGGCCAAATCGAAGCGGCCATCGAAGGTGTGCCAGTTGTAGCCCGCGCCTTTGGCACTGATGCCGTAACGCTTGAAGGCTGCGTTGTCGGTCAAGCTCTCAGCGCTGCCAAAGTAGCCGTTGAAGTTTTCTTCGCAGGTCAGGTAGGTACCCCAAGGCGTGCGGCCGTTGGCGCAGTTGTTGAACGTACCCAAGGCCACGGTGCCTGTGGGGTCGGCTTGCGTCTTCAACAAAGCGCTGCCTGCGGCGGGGCCACTCAAACGCATTTCGGTGTTAGCCGTGATGCGGCGATTCAAGCGCGCTTGCGGTTGCAGCTTCCATACACCACCGATGCGACGCACTTCAAACACGCTCACACCATGGGCGGCTTGGGCTTTGCGGGTGTCTTCGATGCTGCTGCAGCGACCGTTGACAAACAGGTATTCGTAGTTGGCGTATTCGTTGTTCACCGCAATCACGCCGTGGTCAGCACCCAAGCTGAAAAAACTCATGCCATCGTTGTTGTCGCCGATGGACAGGCTTTGGCTGGTGGCTGTGCCACGTGTGGCAGGGTCAAAGGCGGTGCCTCCTGGCAAGATGGCATCGCCCCACGAAGCCAACACGCGCCATTGGTAGCCAGCGGGCACGGTGATGGTGTCCAGAGAATTCGCGGCAATGGGGGTGAAGCCAATGCGAGGACCGGCATGCGCGCTCACGTTGGCGGCTTGCGCCAAACCTTGACCACCTAAAAACAAGCCCATGCCCGCCCCTGCTGCGCCCAGCAGCTGGCGACGGCTCAACAAGGTGTTCACCATGCGGTTGAAATCTGTGTCATCCGGACGTGGATGGTTGCGTTGGTCGTTTTCGTCAAAGATATTCATGGTGGCCTCGGTCAGAAAATGATATGCACTCTAAGCGTCTCTTGTGACAAAGATATGACATATATTCGTCACAAATAAACGGTAATATTGTTTTCATGAAACACGGCACACTCCTCGCAGCGATTGATTTGGGCTCTAACAGCTTTCGCCTTGAAATCGGTCGTTACGACCATGGGCAAATTCAACGTGTGGACTATCTCAAAGAAACGGTGCGCCAAGGCAATGGTTTAGACGCTGACCGCAACCTCACCGAAGAAGCCATGCAACGCGGTTGGGAGTGCTTGGCTCGATTTGCCGAACGTTTGTCTGGTTTCAAAAAATCACAGGTACGTGCTGTGGCGACCCAAACCCTTCGTGAAGCCAAAAACCGCGAAGCATTTTTGAAAAAGGGTTGCGAGATTTTGGGCTTCCCCATTGAGGTGATCGCAGGCACTGAAGAAGCGCGCCTGATTTACCAAGGTGTGGCCCACATGCTGCCCAGCAGCAACGAGCGCCGTTTGGTTGTCGACATTGGCGGACGCTCCACCGAGTTGGTATTGGGTCAAGGCTTGGAAGCCACCGAAACAGCCTCGTTCCGTGTGGGCAGTGTGGCGTGGTCGATGAAATATTTCCCCACGGGAGAATTCACCGAGCAAGCGTTTAACAAAGCAGAGATTGCCGCACAAGCCGTGCTGGAAGAAGCCCTCTCCACCTACCCGCGCACCCAATGGCAAAAGGCCTATGGCGCATCAGGCACTGTGGGGGCAGTGGCAGACATCTTGGCTTTAGCAGGTTTTCCTGAAGGTGAAATTAGCCTAGGCGGGTTGGACTGGCTGGTGAAGTGTTTGGTGCGTGCAGGGCTTGCCCACAAAGTACAACTCGAAGGACTCAAAGACGACCGCCGCGCTGTGATTGGGGGTGGTGTGAGCGTGCTACGCGCTTTGATGACGCTGCTACAGGTCAAAACCTTGTACGTGGCACAAGGCGCCTTGCGACACGGCGTGTTGTTTGACATGGTGGAACGTGAAGACCACGACACAGACACACGCGATTTATCCATCCAACGCTTAGCTGTGAAGTTTGCGGTAGACACAGCCCAAGGCCAACGCGTAGGCCGTGTGGCGGTGCATCTGTTGCAACAGATGCACCTCAAACCCAAAGACAGCGACACAGAAACGTTAGATCGTTTGTGCCGAAAGCTGAGCTGGGCCGCACAGCTGCATGAAGTAGGCGTCGCTATCTCGCACAGCGATTACCACAAGCATGGCGCATACATCTTAGACAACGCCGATTTGCTTGGCTTTGGCATGCCCGAGTTGCATCGCTTAGGCCTGTTGGTGCTGGGACAACGCGGCAAGTTGAAAAAACTCGAAAACGAGTTGTATGAAGACGAATTTGCCAAGATGCTGATGGCTTTGCGCGTGAGTCTAATTTTGTGTCACGCCCGCAAAGACCCAGAACACTTGGTCTTAAAGTTGAATTGCGATGAAAACAAGCACCGCATCACCTTAACTGCTCCCGCTTCTTGGGCACAAGAATTTCCACAATCGGTTCATCTGCTCAAACAAGAAAGTGCGTCTTGGGTCAAAGCGCCGTGGGCCTTTGATTTTGTGACGAAACAGTGACACATATGACACTAGGTGTTTTAATTTAAACGGTATAAACTGTTTATTCTTTTAAATTTCACAGGAATAAACAGTGAGTACTACCGCTCAAAAAACCATCGTTCAAGCCGCCGTCAAATCACGCGCAGCCAAAACAGCTACCGCAAAAACCCCCGCAGTTAAAAAGGCCGTAGCTGCAAAACCAGCAGCCAAGAAACCTGCTGTCAAAAAACCAGTCGTGAAAAAAGCTGCTGCCAAACCTGTGCGTAAAACAGCTGTTAAAAAAGCCCCTGTGAAGGTGGCGACACCTCAGCCCGTCAAAGCGGTCAAACCCGCCAAAGTGAAAAAGCCAAAGTTGGTGCGCGACAGCTTCACCATCCCTAAAGACGAATACGTGGTCATCGACAGCCTGAAAGTTCGCGCTGGCAAACTCGGTCAAGCAGTGAAGAAAAGCGAATTGTTGCGTGCTGGCGTCAAAGCCCTCGCCGCCATGAGCGACATTCAGTTCAAAGCAGCGTTGAACAACGTACCGACCATCAAGACCGGTCGTCCCAAGAACTCGAAGTAAGTTCTGGACAGGCGACGGTCAGCAACACCGTTTGGGGTTGACCGTCGCGTAGGCGGGTGCGCAGCCACCACACGCCCCCCTTGCGCACAGGGCATGTGTGCTCTTGCATGCCCAGCAGCTTGGCCACCAACTCGCCTAAATAAGGCTGATGCCCCACCAACAGAACCGGGCCCTTGAGTTGCGGCCCTGTTTCGGGATGCCACTTCAGCAGCGTCAGCACATCCTCCACAGAGGTTTCAGGCACCAACTCATCGCGCAATTTGAATTTACGACCCAAAGGTGCCACCGTTTGTTGCGTGCGCCTTGAAGGACTGACCAACACCCGCGTGCCTTCTGGCAAATGACGGTCTAACCAAGCGGCCATGCGCATGGCTTGACGCTCACCTTTCTTGGTGAGTGAGCGCGACAAGTCGTCACCGCCCTCAGGGGCAACTTCTGCTTCTGCATGACGCCACAAAATCAAATCCATGGTTTGCCCTTCGTTGACGGTCTCACGATTTGGCGGCATACAACGCCATCAGCGCGGCTTGCGCGCCATGCAATGGCACAGGTGTTGTGGGTTGTGTCACTTTGATGGATGTACGTTTAGGCTTGGCAGGTTGTACGCGCGTGTACTGGCCATCGGCATTCAAAATCCAGGCGTCCACGTTGTCGTGTAAGTACGCCACCAAGCACTCATCAATCACACGTTGACGCAAGGCGGCATCTTCCACAGGCCATGCCAGTTCCACACGGCGCAGCATGTTGCGGTTCATCCAATCGGCGCTCGACAAATACAAAGACTCGTCATTGCCGGTACGGAAATAAAACACACGTGAGTGTTCTAAGAACCGACCAATGATGGAGCGCACACGGATGTTGTCCGTCACGCCCGGGCGCAGTGCTGGCAACATGCACGCACCGCGAATGATCAAATCAATCTGTACCCCTGCCTGCCCGGCATGCACCAGCGCTTCCATGAGCTTTTCATCGGTGAGCGTGTTCATCTTCAAAATGATGCGACTGGCTACACCTTGCGCAGCGGCATGCGCTGTTTTTTCTACCTTGTCAATCAAGCTGCGTTGCAGCTGGAACGGTGCAATCATCAGCTTGTTCAAACGTGGAATCTTGCTTTGGTTGGCCAGCAGGTTGAACACACTTTCCACATCTTGTGTGAGTTTGGGGTCGCAGGTGATGTGACTCAAATCTGTGTAGAGCTTGGCCGTGCGGGGGTTGTAGTTACCCGTGGACAAATGTGCATAGCGGCGAATGCTGCGGCCTTCGCGGCGCGTGACCAGCAACATCTTGGCGTGGGTTTTCAAACCCACCACGCCGTACACGACTTGGGCCCCGATGTATTCCAGCTTCTCGGCCCAGTTGATGTTGGCCTCTTCGTCAAAGCGCGCTTTGAGTTCCACCACCACCGTCACTTCTTTGCCGCGTTGCACCGCCTCCCGCAGCAACTCCATCAGCACCGAATCAGCCCCCGTGCGATAAATGGTTTGCTTGATGGCCAACACATCGGGGTCACGCACGGCTTCGCGCAGAAACGCCAACACGCCGTCAAAACTTTCGTAGGGCTGGTGAATCATCACATCGCCGCTTTGCAAGCGCTCAAAGAGGGATCCGTTGGTCACCATTTGCTGCGGATAGCTGGCGGTGTAGCGCGGGAACAACCACTTGGGGTTGTCCACCAAATCAATCAATTGGTTCAAGCGGACCAAGTTCACAGGGCCATGCACGCGGTACAGAGCCGAGTGCGGCAACTCAAACTGGTGCAATAAAAATTCAGACAAATACTCTGAGCAACCTGACGACACCTCTAGTCGCACAGCCTGCCCGTAATTGCGATGCACCAAGCCTTTGCGCAGCGCAGTGCGCAGGTTTTTCACATCTTCTTCGTCCACCGATAGATCGGAATGTCGCGTGACACGGAACTGCGAAAACTGCCCCACATCACGCCCCGGAAACAGGTCTTTCAAATGGGCACGAATCACGCTGGAGATGGACACAAACAACTGGCGCTTGCCACAGAGCTTCTCAGGCAAAGCAATCAAACGCGGCAAACTGCGTGGCACTTTGACAATCGCAATTTCGTTGTCACGACCAAATGCATCTTTTCCCGACAAACGCACGATGAAGTTGAGCGACTTGTTAGCCACTTGTGGAAATGGGTGCGCGGGGTCTAAGCCCACAGGCAACAACAAGGGGCGTACTTCACGTTCAAAAAAAGACTTCACCCATTGGTGCTGCGCCAAAGTGCGCTCACCGTGCGACAAGATGCGCACACCCTCTTTGGCAAACGCGGGCATCAGCACATCGTTGTACAGCGCGTACTGCTCATCCACCAAGGCGTGGGCCACTTTGCTAAGCGAGTGTTGCGCATGTGTGCCTGCAGCATCCAGCGGCGCCTTGGGATGCTCCACGCTGCTGTGCAACGCGGCGCGCACTTCAAAAAACTCATCCAAGTTAGACGACACAATGCACAGGTAGCGCAAACGCTCAAGCAGCGGCACCTCTGTGCGCTTAGCCCAATCAAGCACACGCGCATTGAAGGCGAGCAAGCTCAAATCTCGGTCTAGCCATTCAATCTTTGAAGATGAGTGTGTGTGCGGCTCTTTGCCAGTGGCGGCTGTCGTCATTTTTTCACCTGTCTAACAGGGTTTAAGTGTGTCAATTTATCGTGACAAATGTGTGACATTTATGACGGTTTCATTTAATTCACATACATATTTGCTGCAAATCGGGCAGAAACAATCAATGTATAAGCCACCCAAACCACATTTGCAAATGCCGACAAAGCAAGTCCGACCAGTGTGAATTTCATTCCCGTCGCACGATGCTCAAAACTCAAACCGTCATCATGCATGCCTTTGGCATGAAAGTAACGTCCAAGCACCAAGAATAGACCCACAACGGCAACAAGCATCCATGGTGCGCCGTTGAGCTCCAAGCTCGCGATCAGCACCAATCCCAGAGGCACATATTCAGCAAAATTGGCATGTGCTCGCATCGCCCTCTCCAACGCATCCACACCACTACTGCCAATCGACACTTTGTGCATTTTTCTAAGTTCGATCACATTGAACGACAACTTGATGAAGATGAAAGCCAATGTTGCGGCAACAACTGCTGTGACATACACCATTCAAAACTCCTGTGGGTTTTTAATTCATGCCGAGTAGGCACGTCTTGTATGACCATCTTGTGAATTTGAAATGGGCGATTCACGCACTCATTAAGATACGCCAATGAATTGGAATGCATCACTCATGGGTCTACTGACAGCCTTAGGCATTGGCATGCTGATTGGCACAGTTCGCGAACGATTGCACAAACCTGGCGTCATGAAAGCAGGCGTACGCACACATGCGATCGTGGGCTTGTTAGGCGCGGTCACCTTCAGCATCGACTCCTCTACTTTTGTCATCACGTTGCTCATCACAGGTGTGTTGATTGCCATGGGTTACAGGCATTCGGCACAACAAGACCCAGGCATGACGGGTGAATTTGCCTTGCTTTTGACTTTGGTTCTGTCGGGTCTTGCCATGCAAGATGCCTCGTTATCTGCAGCCATCGGCGTTGTTGTTGCGTGTTTGCTGTTTGTCAAAAAACCATTGCGACGCTTCAGCCAAGAAATATTGACTGAACATGAATTGGAGGATGCACTGATGCTGTGCGCTTCCACCCTGGTGGTTTTGCCTCTTTTGCCAACCACAACGATTGATCCATGGCATGCCCTCAATCCTTACGCGATGTGGAAGATCGTTGTGCTGATCATGGGCGTTGGCATGGTGGCCCATGTTTGCATGCGCGCATCGGGGGTGCGCTGGGGCTTGCCATTGGCTGGATTTTTCAGCGGTTTCATCTCTTCCACCGTTGCTGTTGCAACCTATGCCAAAAAAGCGCATGAAAACCCTGAACTCGAATCAATCACCAGCGCTGCCGCATTGCTGTCAACGCTATCTTCACTGATTTTGTTCACGATGGTGCTTGCAACAAGCAGCTCCGAATTGATGCTGTCCGTCAAGTGGCCACTCTTTTCGGCAGGTCTTGCTTTATTGATCTGTGCAATTTATTTCATACAACAAACAGGTACGACAGAGAGTCTCGCACTCCCATCAACACGCCACGCATTCAAAGCATCACACGCGTTGATCATCGCTCTCACAATCAGCGTAGTCACTCTCTGTTCAGCTTGGCTTAGAAACATCGTGGGTGATTCCGGCACATTGGCAACATCAGCGCTTGTAGGGTTGGTCGAAATTCACGCGGCCGCTGTGAGCATTGCGCAACTCAGCCAGCAAGACCTCATTCAATCTGCTTATGCCCGATGGGGCGTCATAGCCATCTTGGCATCCAGCGCCATGTCCAAACTATTTTTATCGTATGCCAGTGGTAGCCGAGGCTATGGGCATCGTGTGGCTTTTGGTTTGGGCATGATGCTCATTTCAGCGACTGTCTCCATGCTGATGGTTGGATAACCGTCAGAGTGCTTGAAGCAACGCCTCGCCCATGCGAATGCGCTTGCCGCTCTCAATGCCATCGGCCAATGCAAAGCCTGGCGGCACAAACACCAAGATGGTGGAGCCGTGCTCAAACCACCCCATCTCCTGCCCTTTGACATAACTCGCATCGCAAGGAATCTCGTTGGGGCCTTTGTAACGAAGGTTCAACAGTACGTCCACGGCGTGAAACCGCATACTCGCCACCAAAACCGCAGCCACAGGCACGATCAAAAATGGCATGCCGGTGGTCGTTTTCATCTGCAATACGGCACGCTCATTTTTGCAAAACAACTCTTGCACACGCGTCAATGCAATGGGGTTGACGTTCCAAGTGTCACCTGAGATGTAGGTCACATGGTTCAAATGCGCATCGCTAGGCGCATGGAAGCGGTGGTACATGCTGCTGGTCAAACGCATGGTGACAAATGTGCCGCCCTCTAACAAGCTAGGCCAACGTTGCACCAACTCCGGAGAACCCAACAAGCTGTCTAAGGTGTACGGAAAGCCCTTGGCTTGAAACACCATGCCATCACGAATTTCGCCACAGGCACCCACGATGCAGTCGCACGGTGAAGTCATCACAGCAGGATCCGCATCAATGGGGCGCAAACCTGGCCGGAGTTCACGCGTGAAACATTCATGCACGCTGGCAAATGTTTGCTGCTTGGACTCAGTCAAATCCAGCTCGGTGAACCAACGCCACACCGCGATAGAACCTTTCACAACCCATGGATGACGCAACTGACTCCACCACCCCATGAATCGCGTCAGCGTGATACGCGGTATGCGGTTTGTCAGCAAAAAATTGAGGTCTTCTTGCAGGAGAAAAGTTTGAAACTTATTCCGAATCTTCATCGTTTTGTCACTTAATTTAAATACAAAGGTAGATCTCTTACACAAGGAAATTGACTGTGAACACCACTTGGATGAGTTTGGGCGTATTGGCAACATTGGCACCATCTATCTATCGACGATTACAACTCTCACGCGCCAAGCATCGCTCGCTGGCAGGTCACTCACGCATGGCCAAACGTTTGGCTCGCCTGTTGCCCGGCTACCATTTTGATGAGCAAATGTTCTTTAAATGTGACAACGCGCCCTTTGAAGTACAAAATCTTCGTCGCCAAGCTTTTTTCAAAATTTCTGAGGTGCTCAAAGCGCGTCACCCTTTGAGCATTCAAGCCACGGCGGCAGCCCGAGAAACCATCTCGGACATGCAATTCATTTCGGCTTACCGCGTGCCCTTTCAATTCAGCCCCTTGGTACAAGAGCATTTGAAGGTGGGCTCCTTCTTGCAATCAGCCACCGGCGTGTACGTGACAGATTTGGATGGTCAGTCGTTTTACGACCTGACAGGCTCGTATGGCGTGAATGTGTTTGGTGCAGATTTCTATAAAAAGACCATGGCGGATGGCATGGCAAAAACGCAATCGCTAGGCCCCACGCTAGGTGCTTATCACCCGTGCGTGGCCAGCAACGCAGAGCGTCTCAAAAAGATATCTGGCATGGATGAGGTGTCGTTTCACATGTCAGGCACCGAAGCTGTGATGCAAGCCGTGCGTCTGGCGCGCTACCACACCCAGCGTAAAAACTTGGTGCGCTTTTGTGGTGCGTACCACGGCTGGTGGGAAGACGTGCAACCTGGCCCTGGCAACCCCATGCCCCCACGCGAAACCTACACACTCAGCGACATGAGTGAACGTAGCTTAGACGTGATTCGCACAAGCAAAGACATTGCCTGCGTGCTGGTGAACCCATTGCAAGCCTTGCACCCCAACGCCAATGCACCAGGCGACACGACCTTGGTGGACGGCAGTCGAAAAGCGGCTTATGACCGACAGGCTTACACCGCATGGTTGCACAAACTGCGTCAAGCCTGCACAGACAACGGTGTGGTGCTGATATTTGATGAGGTCTTCTTAGGCTTTCGTTTGGCACCCGGTGGCGCACAAGAATATTTCGGCGTCAAAGCCGACATGGTGACTTACGGCAAAACATTGGGCGGCGGCTTCCCCGTGGGTGTGGTGTGCGGCAAAAAAGAGTGGATGCACCGCTTCCATGCCGATCGCCCTGCTGACATTTGTTTTGCGCGCGGCACCTTCAAAGAGCATCCAGTGGTGATGGGTGCCATGTCTGCCTTTTTAGATCAAATAGAAACCCCTGAAATTCAAGCCGTGTACGAAGGACTGGATGAACGCTGGAATGCTCGGGCACAGCGTTTCAACACCGTCATGCAAGCGAACGACATCCCACTGCAAGCTGCGAATATGTCGAGTGTGTGGACCCTCTTTTACACACAACCGAGTCGCTACCACTGGATGCTGCAGTACTACTTGCGCATTCATGGCTTGGCATTGAGTTGGGTTGGCACAGGTCGTTTGATTTTCAGTCTGAACTACAGCGACGATGACTTTGAAACGGTGGTGCAACGCTTTGTCATGGCCGCCACGCAAATGAAAAACGATGGCTGGTGGTGGCATTCACCCGAACTCACCGACAAAAGCATCCGTCGCAGCATCTTGAAAGAAACCTTATTTCGATAAAACAAAAGGCGCTCAGGTGAAACACCTGAACGCCTTTAAATTTTCAATCGCGTATTTTTACTGAGCAGCGTGCAAAAATTCTTCGTCAAAACGCTGACCACGCAACAGTTGCAACGGGGCTTTGTGGTACAGGTACACATCGTGGAAAGGATCGGTGAGAATTTTGGTCATCCACACCAAACCTGTTTGCACATCCTTGATGAAGCAAAGATGAATGGTGCGAAACAGCAAACCACCCACACCCAAGGCCAACCACGCGTAGCCCACGGCCTCTGAGAACTCAACCCATGTTTCATGCGTTGGAACCACATCCAACATACCAGGGAAGTAATAAATCACCAGCGGCAGCAGCACCCAAATGCTGAGCAACACCACTTTACGACGCAGGTTAAAACCCACTTTGATTTCTTCCTTGAACTCGTTGGTGGCGTCGTTCACATGGTCATAGCCCAAGGGTTCAAAAAAGAAATGGCCTGATTGCCTAGCCACCATCGACACCATCCAAGCCAACAGCGCAGCCCAAGCAGGGTTCACAAACAACAAGGCATACGAAATCAAAAAACAAATCGCACTGAGTAAATGCAATGACTGATTGATGCGGCAGTGGTGGTAATAGCGATGGTCATCCCAACGCTGGATGCGCAAGGCTTCTAAAAAGTTTTTCACGTCTGATGTTCCTCATGTGTTTCAAGACTTGGCAATCATGGGCTTGTCATGTGAAAAATCAATGACAACAAGAAAAAAATTCAGATGAAATAAAAACATCAAAAACCTGTCATGTCATCAAGTTGTTAAATTAAAGAGCAAACATGGCTGATATGGAACTATCACCCAACATACCCATCACGGTTGAAAACTTTGAACCTGCACGACGTTTTTTACGCATCGCCGTCGTGACCGAAACTTGGCCACCTGAAGTCAATGGCGTGGCAGTGACATTAGCGAAATTGGTTCATCATTTGGGTCTGCGACACCACACCATTCAGCTGATTCGTCCACGTCAAGACAAACATGATGAAGGGCAGGAACAAACAGGTTGGTCTGAATTGCTGTTACGCGGACTACCGATTCCTCGATACCCACAGCTCAAGCTTGGTTTGCCTAGCAAAAAGGCCCTGCTCAAAGCGTGGAGCACCAAGCGTCCCGACTTGGTACACATTGCCACAGAAGGTCCATTGAGCTGGTCAGCTTTGCAAGCGGCACATATTCTTCGCCTGCCTGTGACATCAGACTTCCGCACCAACTTTCACAGCTACTGCCAACACTACGGCGTGGGTTGGTTAAGCAAACCCATCGTGGCCTACCTGCGCAAGTTTCACAACCGCACAGCCTTCACCATGGTGCCAACACAAGCCATGAAATACCAATTAGACGCCATGGGGTTTAAAAACCTCAAAGTGGTGGCACGCGGCGTGGACACACACCTATTTCACCCCAACAAGCGAAGCGAAATGATGCGAGACAGCTGGGGCGTCACACCTGACACAGTGGTGCTGTTGTCTGTGGGCCGATTGGCTGCTGAAAAAAATTTAGACCTGACCATTCAAACCTATCAAGCGCTCATCGCTGCAGGTCGGCGCGTGAAGATGGTGTTTGCGGGAGACGGCCCCATGCGTGCGTTTACCGAAACAAAATGTCCAGATGCCATCTTCATGGGCATGTGTAGCCACGAACAATTGAGTACCTTGTACGCCAGCGCGGACTTACTGCTATTTCCCAGCTTGACGGAAACCTTTGGCAACGTCACCTTAGAAGCCTTAGCCAGTGGCACTCCTGTGTTGGCCTTTGACTGCGCAGCAGCCAGTGACTTCGTGACAAACAACACAAATGGTTGGCTGGTTGAGAGCAACGAATCACACACCTACATCCAACGCGCCGTAGACATCACCCGTGACGTCAACACATTGCGCCTGGCACGTGAATTCACACGTGCCAGCGTGGCACATTTGGGTTGGGATGAAATTGCGACGCAAGTGGAAGAGATCTTCCAGCGCGCCATCGAGATGGGGTAATCAGCGAAATTGACGCCACAGCAGCAGGCAAAGCGGTGCGATGCCTGCAACCAACATGACGGCCAACAGCAACATGATGTAGGTCAACGACATCCCAAAGGCTAACAAAGCGCTGTAAGCAGCCAGCATCAAGAGCACGCTGAGGTTTTCGTTGAAGCCTTGAACGGCAATTGACCGTCCCGAACTGAGCACTTGCATGCCCCTGTGTTGCAACAAGGCATTCATGGGCACCAACAACATGCCCCCCGCCACACCGACGCACAACAACAGCGCAATCGCAAGCCACAGATTTGAAATAGTGACCATCAGTGGCAGCAACACCGCCAACCACAAGCCCCAAGGCAAAGCCTGTCGGGCCGAGTGCAGTTTGAATGATCGTCCAGCTAGGTAAGCCCCAAAAATCACACCGACGGCCACCAAAGCCTGCAAGTACGCACCGAACTTGAGTGTCATGCCCAGCGAGCCCTGCGCCCACAAGAGCACCGCAAACTGCATCACTGCACCGACGCCCCAATACAAGGTGGTGACATACAACGACACACCACCCAGCGGGTCACGCCACAACTTTTGATTGGATTTCCAAAACGTTCCGATTCGCACCGCATGCCATGTCAAAGGCTCGATGGCCCCATGTTTGTCCATGGGCGAAAGCCCAATATTCAACATGGCAGCGGTCAGATAGACGCCAATCACCACTGCCATCGCAGGCCATGTTTGGGTGAAAACGCCAAATGCCATCGGTGCACTCACCTCAGAAAAACCTGTTAATGCGCCACCTAAGGCAATGCCAAAAATCACGGAGAGCACCATCGACACTTCTATCCAAGCATTGGCCCGAACCAACAAACGTGCAGGCACAGCCTCAGTGGCCAAACCATACTTTGCAGGCGCATACACCGATGCCGCAAGCCCGATCAATGCAAAAGCGAACAAAGGGTGAACACCTGCCAACAGCAGCAACACGCCAGCCATCTTGAGTGCGTTCATGCACGCCATCAACCGGCTCTTAGAAAATGCATCTGCCAATGGCCCCACCACGGAGGCCAAGAGCACATAAGCCAATGTCAGCGAGAACTTCAACAAAGGTGCCCACCACCCCGGGTAGCCTTGCTCATTCAAGAAGTAAATGCCGAGGATGAGCAGTGCGTTGTCGGCGAGGCCAGAGGCGAACTGGGCACCAATTAAAAAGTAAAAGCCTTTAGGCATTGAGCGCGGGTGTCTCTGATATCACAGGTTCAACGCTGAGGTTGATCAACTCATTGCGACGCCCCACACCTTGGTAGGCAATGCCCAAATCAGCCAAGGCATCTGGGTTGTACAAATTACGGCCATCCAAGATGTACGGCGTGCGCATGCTCAGCTTCATGGCTTGAAAGTCTGGGTTGTGAAAATTCTTCCACTCGGTCAGCACCATCAAGGCGTCCACGCCGTGCAAAGCATCCATGTCGTGCGTCACCATGGTGAAATTGTTCAGCAACCCCTCTTGGCCTGCACAATCAAGTTTCAAAGCCACCATGGCTTCGTGACCCGCAACAGGGTCATACGCGGTGACATGCGCACCACGCTCTAACAAACTCTTAATGACCACGCGGCTCGGTGCCTCACGCATGTCATCGGTATTGGGTTTGAAAGCCAAGCCCCACACAGCAATTTTTCGCCCTGTTAAGTCATGGCCCAGTCGTTTGACCAAGCGGTCCACGAGCAAGGTCTTTTGACGCTCGTTCACATGCTCAGTCGCACTGACCACGCTCATGTGTTGGCCGTGAGCCTGCGCCGTGCTGACCAAGGCTTGTGTGTCTTTGGGGAAGCAGCTGCCACCATAACCACAGCCCGCATACAAGAAGCTGTAACCAATGCGGTTGTCTGCACCAATGCCACGACGAATTTGGTCCACATCAGCACCCAGTGCATCGGCCAAATTGGCAATTTCGTTCATGAAAGAAATGCGCGTGGCCAACATGGCGTTGGCTGCGTATTTGGTGAGCTCTGCGCTGCGTACATCCATCCACACCGTACGCGAATGGTGACGGTTGAAGCTGGCGTACAAATCGCCCATCATGCGCTGGCTTTTTTCGTGATGAATGCCATCGTCAATGCCCACCACAATGCGATCAGGACGCATGAAGTCATCAATGGCTGCGCCCTCTTTCAAGAATTCAGGGTTAGACACCACATCAAACATTTCATTCGACATGCCACGTTGTGTCAGCTCGTGTTTCACCGCTGCACGCACACGGTCAGCTGTGCCTACGGGCACGGTGGATTTGTTCACAATGAGTTTGAAGTCTTTGAGATTGCGTCCCACCATGGAAGCCACAGTCAGCACATGCGCCAAATCAGCTGAACCGTCTTCTTGTGCAGGTGTGCCCACCGCAATGAACAAAATATCACCATGGTCAATGGCCAGCTGTGCATCTGTGGTGAAACGAATTCGGCCTTCTGCATGATTGCGTGACAGCAACTCTTTCAAGCCAGGTTCATAAATCGGCACCTCGCCCGCTTGCAGCATCTTGACTTTGTCTTCGTCCTTGTCAAGGCACACCACTTTGAAACCCAAGTCAGACAGACATGCACCTGTGACCAAACCCACATAACCTGAACCGATGACGGTGACTCGCATAAATTTCCTCCTGAATGCGCTCATCGTTGCAGAACATGATGAAAGGAATAAGAAGGAATGAAGTCAATTCAATGACGGTCAGGCAAAAAGAAATGACTCAAAGAGTCATGCACAATTTTTCATAAATTTGCTTCACGTCGTTCGCCAATGCGCGAGCCCCATCGCCAAAACCACGCGTAAGTGATTGGCCAAATTTTCAAGCCCTTGTAATTTGGACTCTTGTTCCGCCTGCTTGACCACAAATGATTCGTGGCGATGTGGAAATTCAATGTGAATCACATCAGGCACAAAGCCCACAGGCGTTTGAATACGTATGGCTGGAAATTGCCCTTCAAAACGATTGGTGCACGTGAATCGACAGTGCCTGTGATGCGTGAACTCTTCAAATGATTCAAACAGCTTGGGCAACAACTGCTCTTTCACATCGCGATAGTCCATCAAACGATGTGTGTCACGCAAATAAGTCTCAAAGATCGAATCACTGAGACTATTTGGCAAATAGTACAAAGGGCTCACGGATGAACCTCTGCTCCCGAACGCATGCTGCGGTCAATCAGCACCAGGTGCTGCTCAAACAATCGCGTTGACTCTTCCCAACTGAAGGACAGCGCCTGAGCACGTGCTTCTGAGCGTGGTACTTTCAAAGCATCCAAACTGGCATAGGCCAAGTCTTCGTGCAAGATGCCCCCCTTGCGTTGATGGGGGTAGTCCGCGTCAGGACGCAACACCTCTAAAGGGCCATCCACGGGGTAAGCCGCCACAGGTGTGCCACAAGCCATGGCTTCGAGCATGACCAAACCAAAGGTTTCGTTGCGACTGGGAAAGGTAAAGACATCCGCACTGGCGTACACACGCGCCAACTCATCACGAGGCAGAACGCCTAACCAACGCACGTGGTGAAACTTGTCTTTCAACTCTTTCTCAAGCGGCCCGACACCACACACCACTTTGCTACCGTGCCAAGGCATGGCCAAAAAACTTGCGATATTTTTTTCATACGACACACGCCCCACATACAAGGCCATCGGGCGTGGCAAATCACTCAAATCTGGATGTTGAGCCACCGTGTCTGCATAACCAAACAATCGCATGTCCACGCCATGTGTCCAGCTACGAAGGTTTTTAAAACCCCAACCATCCAGCAAACGCATCACACCTTGGGTGGGCACCAATACCCCTGCCGATGGTTTGTGAAAGTGACGGAAGATGGCATACCCTATCCAGAGCGGTATGCGTAAAGCTGCTTTCAACACTTCTGGGAATCGGGTGTGAAATGCCGTGGTGAATGGCAAGCCGTGCTTCACGCAATACTTTCGCGCAGCCCAACCCAAAGGACCTTCGGTGGCCACATGAATGACATCAGGCTCAAACGCATCCAACTGACGCGCCAATTGAGGATACGGCTTGACAGCCAAGTCAATACCCGCATAACCAGGGCAAGGGCGGGTTCTAAATAAATCAGGATGAATCACCTCCACCACATGACCTTTGGCATTGAGTTGATCCACCAGTTCAACCAAGGTCGTCACGACCCCATTGATTTGAGGGCGCCATGCGTCTGTGATGAGAGCAATTTTCATGCGACTTTGACCAACTGAGGTTTAGGAATCACCACGGGTTCTGTCTGCCAATACAGCAAGGACAACTCCCCTTGTTCGTTTTCTACCAAAGCACTTCGGCTTTCAACCCAATCGCCATCGTTGCAGTACAACACGCCATTCACATCGCGAATTTCAGCACGGTGGATGTGGCCGCACACCACGCCCTGGTAGCCGTGCTTAGCAGCCTCATGCGCCACAGCATTTTCAAAATCAGTGACGTAGTTCAAGGCTTTTTTCACCTTGTGCTTCAGGTAAGCGGAGAGCGACCAATAGGGCAAACCCAATCGACCCCGCATGTTGTTCAAATAACGATTCAGCTTGAGTGTGAACTCATACAAGTAGTCACCGACATACGCCAACCACTTGGCTTGTTGCACCACCGCATCAAAATAATCGCCATGAATCACCCACAGCTGACGGCCATCGGCAGTTTTGTGAACAGCCTCTTCCACCACTTCAATGCCGCCAAAATGATGGTCTAGAAAATGGCGTGCAAATTCATCGTGGTTACCCGGAACATAAATGACGCGGCAACCTTTACGCGCTTTACGCAACAACTTTTGAATCACATCGTTGTGTGCTTGCGGCCAATACCAACGGCGGCGCAATTGCCAACCATCGATGATGTCACCCACGAGGTACAGGTAGTCGCTGGTGTTTTCTTTTAAGAAATCCAACAAAGCATCTGCCTGACAACCGGGTGTGCCCAAGTGCAAATCTGAGATGAAGATGGCTCTGTAATGCATCAAGCGCCCAAGAAGTGCTTGCGGTAACGCGGTGGCATGTCATTGATTTTCATCAACATGGGCAAATCAGCGGTGTTGAAGTCTGGGTCCCATGCAGGGGCTCCCAACACTTTGGCGCCCAAGCGCAAATAACCTTTGATGAGAGCTGGTGGCTCGAAAGCGGGGTTCACTTCCCACTGATCCACAGGCAAGGCCAAACGTGGCGTCACTTGGTTTTCGACACCGGCCAGGTGCGTTTTTTTCAATTGATGCCAAATGCTGGCCGCCACTTCACCACTCACCACACCTTGGTGGAGCATGGGAATGCTGGCACAACCAATCATCACATCCAACTTGTTGCGCACCATGAACTCAGCCAATGCGCCCCACAAAGCCATGATGACACCACCATGGCGATGCTCAGGGTGCACGCAGCTGCGACCCAGCTCAACCATGCGCTCGCGGTATTGGCGCAAGCGGGTTAAATCAAACTCCAAATCTGAGTAGGTGCTGCCAATGCGCTTGGCTTGCGCTGGCGTCAGCACGCGGTAGGTACCAATCACTTGCTCGGTGACATCGTCACGGATGATGAGGTGTTCACAAAAGTCATCGAACAAATCAATGTCGTGACCTGGAATGCTGTCTTTCAAACGTGCCCCCATCTCGGTGGCGAACACGTCATAACGTAGGCGCTGTGCTTCACGCACCTCGTCTTGATGTTTGGCCCATTCAACAATCAGGGCTGGACGGCTTTCAGTTTTTTGGGCAACGACAGAAACTTTTTGATCGTTAAGATCGTTTCGATGAAGTGACCCCCGAGGCATATCGATGAACGACAGCGGCATGGTTGGGTTTGGCAGTTCTTTCATGGTTGCTCCTTGGTAGTTCGATGCGTTGATTCTTATCAGCACATATGAATTAACCGCGAAGATTGCGTGAAATATTCGTGACAACCTTTGTCATGTTGTTCACAAATCTGTCATGCGGCATGTCTATGCTTATCGACCAACTATGTTGCTGAAATATTTAAGACTCATTCACGCCTTTGGTGACGCTTTTTGGATTTTGTGGATCAAATTTCCCAAACTCAGCAAGGAGCGAAAGCTTCAAGCGATCAAAGATTGGTCTCAAAGAACCCTGAACATCATCGGCATCCAAGTGGTACACGAAACCACTTATCCGCAGACAGACAGCCTCAACATGCCACGACTGGTGGTGGCCAATCATGTGTCATGGGTGGATGCGTTAATCATTCAAACCATTCAACCGAGCATCTTTGTCGCCAAATCCGAAGTGAGAAGCTGGCCCATCGTGGGCAACATTGCCACCGCTTGTGGGGTGGTCTTTGTGGACCGAGGCTCACCCAGCTCTGCACGACGCATGGTGGACGATGTGGCCAGCGCGCTTCATCACGGCTATTGCGTAGCAGGCTTTCCGGAAGGCACGAGTAGCGAAGGCAGTGCCGTGAGCTTGTTTCATGCCAACTTGTTTGAAGCTGCCATCAACCACAACATTCAAGTGCAACCTCTGGCCATCCGTTACACCAACCCACAAACGGGTGCGTTGTGCCTCAAAGCGGCCTTCATCGGTGACATTGGTTTTGTGCAATCACTTCATCAAGTCATGACATCCTCTGGCATTCGCGCCAAGGTGCATGTGGGAGATACCCTCTCACCCGAAGGGCACTCTCGCAGAACCTTGGCACATCTGTCGCACAAAAGCGTCAGCAGCCAGCTGGAATTACTCAACGCATAAACGAAGCCATCACACTTGGCAGTCCCGTGGCCAGCAAGGGAAGCCAAGAAATCAGCAAGGTCCCGACAAAGATTGCCGCTAGCGCAGGTGCCACCGAAGCGGCCACCGTGCGAATGGGCTGCTTGAACACCGCCGATGCAAAGTAAATGTTCATCCCAGCAGGTGGGCACAAGAATCCCATCTCCATGTTGGCCAAAAAGATGATGCCAAAGTGCACGGGGTCAATGCCATAGCTGGTGGCCAAGGGCAGCAACAAAGGCACCAACACCACGATGGCAGCATAGATTTCCATCAACGCTCCCGCCGCGAACAAAAACACATTGAGCGCCAACAAGAACACCCACTTGTTTTGCGTCACGCTTTGTACCCATTCGGTGGCCAAGTCTGGAATGCCCGCATCCACCAAATAATTGGTCAAGCCCAACGCCATGCCCAAAATCAACATCACACCACCAATGATTTGGGTGCATTGCGACAAACACGCGCCGAGCTTTTTGGCATCCAACTCACGGTGCGCCCACGCTTGCGTGAGCACGGCATAAATCGCAGTGAGCGCAGCGCTCTCGGTGGGCGTGGCAAAGCCAGTACCCAAAGAACCAATCGCCACGACCGGTGCCAACAACTCCCACTTAGCCACCCAAGCCGCATGACGCAAGGTGGCCATGCTGAATGCAGGTCCTTCTGTGGATTGATGGCGAATGACATCGTGGCGTAGATAGCCGCCAAAAATAAGCAAGCACACCACCATCACCACGGCAGGCACGATGCCCGCCAAAAACATGGTGTTGATGGGCACACGCGCAATGATGGCGTACATGATGAGTGGCACCGAGGGGGCCAACAACACCCCCAAGGCACTGGCACTGGTGACCAAGCTGATGCCTTTGCGCTCTGGGTAACCCACGCCTTGCAGCAAAGGCAACAACAAACCACCCAAGGCCAAAATCGTCACGCCACTGCCGCCCGTGAACGCTGTGAAACACGAACACAAGACCGTGGCAGCAATGACCGTTCCGGTTTTACCACCGCCAAACAGGGCCACAAACACAGCACCCAAACGCTGCGCAGCCCCTGTACCTGCAAATATCAACCCAGCCAATGTGAACAGCGGCAACGCTGGCAATGACGGATTCACTGTGATTTGGTAATGCGACAAAGCAATCGACGCCAATGGCAAACCATCTTGCCAAAACAGCGCCAATGCCAAACCACCCAAGACCGCAAAAATAGGCGCACCAAATGACAGCATTAATACCAAGCCGATGACCCAAGGCCAAAGCGGCAACGCTTCACCATCCAAGCTGTACGCGAGAAAAGCGCCCAGCATAGGCGCACTCAGCGCGAATAAGAACTTAGTGCCTATCTGCTGGCTACAACGCGCGCCCAACTTCAGCCCCAAGAGTGCAAACCCCACAGGCATGGTGGCTTGAAACCACCACACGGGCATGCCATAAGCCAACATTTGCTCAGCCGACATTTCGCTGAACACCAATGCACCACTGGCCCATGCCAGCACGCCACACACAGCGGCAGCGCCAAACTGTCCCAGCGCATACAAACGCGGCACCATCACACCCAAGCTCGTCAAATGTCCAAAGCGCTCAGCCGCAATCGCACCCGACATGGCCATGAGCAAACCCAAGTGCTGTACCACCACCGGTGCGTTATCAATGCCCTTGCCCATCAGAGGCCTAGACAAAATTTCGACCAACGGAATCACAGCCATCAGGGCCAAAGCCAAAGCAGCCAGGCCAGCATCGGCCTGCGTCAAGCCACGGAGAAGTCGACCCATCATTTGGTTTTTCCTGCGCGGTAAGCCTTCAAGTGGCGAAACACTTCGTCAAAGGTCTCGGCGGGCACCAAGGTGCCGCGAATGCGTGGGTAGAGTTTTTCGGCCAAGTCATTCCAAGCGCGCATTTGCTCGGCATTGGGTTTGTTGACCACCAAGCCACGTTTTTTCATGGCGTCCACGGCCTCTTCCACTTCTTGACGCGCTTTGGCGCGAATTTGTGCACCTGCTTTGTCACTGGCGGCACGCACGGTAGCTTGCGCTTCGGGCGTCATGTCATCCCAAGATTTCTTGGTCACCACCAATGCACCCACGATCGGTGCCCAGTTGATTTCCAACATATTGGGCGCCATGGTGTAGACCTGACTGGCCAAAGCAAAGTAAGGCGTGGACGGCACCACATTGATCATGCCCGTCTGCACAGAAGGCAAGATGTCGCTGGTTTCTAGTGGCACAGGCGTGTAGCCCATGCTCTTCATGATTTCTTGCTGATCGGCCTCACCGCCCCACGCGAAGAATTTCATTTTTTGATAGTCCTCAGGTTTGAAGGCTGGGTCTTTCGAGAAGAAACGCACCCAACCCGCATCACCCCAAGCCAATACAACGAAACCTTTGTCGAGAAATTTTTTCTCCATGGCTGGGCGCATTTTTTCGCGCACATAGTCCACCTCTTCCCACGACTTGAAGAACAGTGGCATGGACTGCAAGGCCGCAATCGATGGCTCAATTTCACGCAATCCCACCACCGACAACAAGGCCCCTTGCAATTGACCAATGCGCATGCGACGGGCCAATTCAGTCTCACCGCCTTGGCTGCCATCTGGATACACCACAAACTTGGCATTGCCACCTTGGGCAGCACGCCAGGCCTCACCCACCTCCATCAATTGGCGGTGGTACAACGAATTTTTAGGGGCTAAAGTTCCTAAACGTAACTGCTTGTCAGGCGCGGCCCATGACACAGTTTGGCCGCACAAAAAACTTGCAGCAACACATACTTGTAAAAACGATTTAATGACTTGAGACATTCAGGACCTTCAAAAAAGTTCATCGACAGATGAGAGCAACCATTGCGCACGCTCGCGCATCACTTCGTTTTGCAAACTGCGGTGCGCTTGACTAATTGCCAGCGCTTGTTGCAGCAACTGTTCAAACTGCTTTCGGTCTTCCGCGGGCAGTGCCACGCCTTCAGCCTTAGCCACAAGTGGCCCCGCTTCTTTGCCTTGACCCAAGGCAATGGCTTGGTCGAAATAAGCCTGTGCTTTGGGGCGTGAACCGCCCACTTTGGCCGCTTCTAAAGTGCCCATCAAACTTGCCAATGCACCCTGCCCATACGTGGGATCGGTTTGCCAAGCCAGATCGGCCAATCGCATGGACAGCGGTAAATCAGCAACCAGATCCGGGTCATCTTTGGACATCGAAATCCAGCCACCCAATGAGGCTGCCGCCCAATAAGCCAAAGGCACTTGCGCCTTCGTCAGTTGCAACGGGCGTTTGGCATCGGGCTTTCGCAAGGCCTCAGCAAAACCTGGGTGACTGCGCTCAAGCGCGACCATCGCATGGCGATGTGCACGCGCATACAAACGTGCAGCACGTTCGCGCATCTCGGCAGCAGCTTTGGGATTTTTTGCATCTACCTTTTCAGCATCGAAAGCGACGAAGGCATAGGCGTATTGGGTGAACCCCGCAGACACCGATTCGGCCAACTTCAAATGCCCCGGTGTTTCCTTCAAAACAGATTCTGAAAATTTGAGATAAAACGCACTGGCTTCACGTGCCAGTTGCAAATCATCTTCACTGGACATGGATGGTCCCGATAAGGCTTGGGCCGTTTGATCCACCACAAACGGACGAACGGCACAGCCTGAAAACAAGAGCGAAAAAACCAAAAGCGGAATTAGGCGGCAGTAAGTAGTAATAAGAGCACCTCTTCAGAGTTGGCCAGAGACAGAATTTAAAAATGTAAATCTGTCATGTGAATATTCGATGACATGACGTCATCAAACTGAAACAGTGCCTCGTCATGATGTGAACAAAGGAAAACGTCATGTCTGATAAACACCCACTCGATGAAGAACAAATTCAACGCCTGCGCGATGACCTCTTGGACACGCTAGATGAAGAACTTGAAATGTCCATTGACGAAGAAGGCAGCAACACAGACCGCGTGAAATACTTTCGCGAACTCTTGCGCCTGCAAGGCGAACTGGTCAAGCTGCAAGACTGGGTGGTCGCCACCAAACAAAAAGTGGTGATCTTGTTTGAAGGTCGCGATGCCGCTGGCAAAGGCGGCGTCATCAAGCGCATCACCCAACGCCTCAACCCACGCGTGTGCCGTGTGGCGGCACTTCCCGCCCCCAACGATCGCGAACGCACGCAGTGGTACTTTCAGCGCTATGTGGCACACCTGCCTGCTGCGGGTGAAATTGTGTTGTTTGACCGCAGCTGGTACAACCGTGCAGGCGTCGAACGTGTGATGGGGTTTTGTAACGACGACGAGTACGAAGAGTTTTTCCGCACCGTGCCTGAGTTTGAAAAAATGTTGGCACGCAGTGGCATCACACTGATCAAATATTGGTTCTCTATTACAGACGATGAACAACATGCGCGCTTCTTAGGTCGTATTCACGACCCCTTGAAGCAGTGGAAGCTCAGCCCCATGGACTTAGAAAGCCGTCGCCGCTGGGAAAACTACACCGTCGCCAAAGAAACCATGATTGAACGCACGCACACACCCGAGTCGCCATGGTGGGTGGTGCAAGCAGTTGATAAAAAAAGTGCGCGTCTGAATTGCATTCAGCACTTGCTCTCGCATTTCAACTATCACGAAATTGCACACCCAGAAATTGATTTGCCTGCGCGCGTGCGAAATCCAGATTACATACGTCACCCTGTGCCAGACAACATGGTCGTTCCAGAAATTTATTGATTTCTAAATTCTCGAAAATTCACGACAGCGTCACAAATCATTTGTAAATTCAAAACCCATGAATCAAATTCATGAAAACCTGCAAAAGCAAAGACGGGGCTTGAGCCGCATCACGCATGCATTTGGCTATTCCATGCAAGGTCTACAAGCTGCCATGCATGAACCCGCGTTCAAACAAGAGGCTTACCTTGCATTTGTATTGATCCCGTTGTCGTTTTATGTAGGCAACAACTGGGTTGAAATTTCTCTTCTCTCAGGATCGGTGATTTTTGTTTTGACAGTCGAACTTTTAAACACAGGCTTAGAGTCTGCCATCGATCGCGTGGGCCCTCAGTGGCACGACCTCTCTAAGCGTTGCAAAGACTTAGGGAGTGCAGCTGTGTTGCTCAGCATTCTTCTTTGCATGAGCATTTGGCTAACGGCACTGTTCTTGAAGTTCTCTCACTACATTTAAAAGAACTCACGCGTGATGGTTTTGATCAGCATTCGGTGCTTGCTATTGGCCTTGCTCGTGACAGCCTCTGGTCAAAGTTATGCAGCCAGGCCTTTCGTCACCGACGATGCGAGATTGACCAACGCCGAAAGCTGCCAACTTGAAAGTTGGTCACGCGCTTACAAGACAAGTCATGAATTTTGGATGCTGCCCGCTTGTAACTTGACAGGTAACTTTGAAGTCACAGCGGGCACAGGCCGTGCCACCAATGCTGGGCAACCGAGCACCCACGATTTCATTCTCCAAGGCAAAACACTCTTTCGCGAGCTCACCACCAACGGATGGGGATGGGGCCTTGCATTCGGCAAAGTCAACCATCCTGATATTTCGCCAGGCCCCAACTTATTGGGCAACACGTATGCCTATGTCCCCGTGTCATTGTCAACCTATGACGACAAGGTGATTTTCCATACCAACGTTGGATTTTTAAAAGACAAAGCATCGGGTGAAAATCGTGCCACTTGGGGCACCGGCGTAGAACTACAAGCCACACCTCGCGTCTTACTCATCGCTGAGTCATTTGGCGACAACAAGAACAACCCCTATTGGCAGGTGGGCGCACGCTACGCCATCATTCCCAATCTGTTCCAACTGGATACCACCGTGGGTAGACAGTTCAATGGCAGCATTGAAACGCGTTGGATTTCATTCGGACTGCGAATTACCCCCGAGAAACTTTTTTAATCTTGTGCGTGATGCACAGGGTCAAAACTGATCGTGTTGGATGCGTACAAAATTTCGACCAAATACAAAACGCAAGCAGCCACCAGCGATAAAAAGCTGCCGATAAAGGTGATGGGAACCCAGTTCGAAATATGAAGCTTGCCTGGTTCAATGCTCACCGAGAAGAAAAGTTCAATCACGGTCAAGGCAATCAGCACAGCACTCAACACCAAGAAGGCCGTTGCGATATTGATGATGAGCTTGCGACGTGTGAGTGTTTCAAGTTCTAAAACATAAAACGCCACGCGATCGCGACCATATCCACGGCTCCCACTTGAATCTTCAATCAAGGATTGCACACGTCTGGCACGATCAATCACACGCCCTAGCCTGCTACCCAGCACATTCAAGATGCCGCCCACGCCCGTCAAAAGGAACACTGGCGCAGTTGCCAATTTAATGGCCTCTGAAATCACACCCATTTCCATCTTTTCTCCTTGCTGTTGAGATATTTTGATGGCAAAGGCACGCAGTCATCACCCTGTCACAGAAATTTAATAAATTCACCAAGCGAATAAAACTGTCAGAACGCTGCATGTCACTTAAAAACTTGATCGATATGTTGAACAAACAAAAATTAGTGGATGGCATGGTCCACAGCCAACAAATGCATAAACATGATTTTGTTGAATCCTTGCTTCAAAAACAGCATGACGCAGAGCTGCAAAACTTCATCACCAAACAAAGCGCGACGGAGCTCGGAAGCTACCTAGATGCCCTACCGCTAGAAGACGCTCAAAAGCTTTGGCAAAAAATTCCAGCGGAACGTGAAAACGATGTGCTTTGGGAAATATCGGATGAACGCCGCATCGACGTTGCTGGCGATCGACAACCCGATTTTGAAGACAGCAAGATCAATGTGTATGAGCTTGTGGATGGTCGCCTCAAAAGCATTCCGCTGTCGGGTCGCAAAGACCTAGAAGGTGTCAAACCCATTTGGGTTGATTTGATCAACTCAACCAAAGCAGAACGCGTGTTTGTGGGATCGCACTTTGGTGTTGAATTACCTGACCCCATTGAAGCCACTGATTTGGAAGTGAGCGCCCGATTTCATGTCGAAGAAAACGACGACATTCACTTGCACTCTAACTTTCTGTTGGACCGTGATGGAAACTCTAAAAGCGTTCCCGTTGCCTTCATCTTGCATGGTGGGATTTTGTTTTCTTTGCGCAATGAAGAGCTGTCTGTGTTTCGACTGCAACGACGACGGGCACTCACGCAACCGAATTACGTCACCGACTGCATTGACTTGTTGTTAGACCTCTACGGCGCAGATGTTGAGGTTTCAGCAGATTCTTTAGAAAACATTTACGCCAAGCTAGGCGTGGTGGGGCGCCATGTGCTCAGCGAAGCCATCACCGACCAAGAAGCAGCAGGCATCTTGGCGGACATCGCAGAGGAAGAAGATCAAAACGGTCGCATTCGCAGCAATATTTTGGATACACAACGGGCACTCAGCTTTTTAATGCGTGGTCGTTTACTCACACCCGATCAGATCTCAGATGCAAAACAAATTTTGCGCAACATCGATTCGCTCAACAGCCACACCGCCTTCTTGTTTGACAAGATCAACTTCCTGATGGATGCCACCATTGGTTTCATCAACATCAACCAAAACAAACGCGTGAATCAGCTCACTGTGTTCAGTGTGGTGTTCATGCCAATCAATATCTTGGCTGGCGTGGGTGGCATGTCTGAGTTTTCCATGATGACTGAAGGAACGCCTTGGCCGCTTGCTTATGGTGGCTTTTTGGTGGGCTCTGCTTTCATCGGCTTGATCACCTACGTCTTGCTCAAGCATTTCGAAAAGCGCCGTCTTAAAAAACAATGAGAAACACGAACATGACTTATCACAAACACGATGCGTCCGAAATCAAAGACGATGGCTTGCGCTACAGCAAAAAGAAAAACGGATCCCCCTTCGAAGGCACTGGCAGAACAGGTGAAATGATGAGCTGCATCAAATGCGGCACACACAAGCCTAGATCTAGCGGCTCGTTCCGTCGTTTTTTAAATGCCAACCATTTTTTTTGCGGCGAATGCCGCGCTGTGCCTGCTTAAGCAGGCAGGCGCCATCGGCTCGATGGGAAAACCAATTTGAAGCAAGACCCCTGTCCCACCTCGCTGGTAATCGTCAAGCTACCACCGTGACGTTGCATCACGTGCTTGACAATCGCCAAACCCAAGCCTGTGCCGCCAGATTCACGTGAACGGCTTCGGTCTACACGGTAAAAACGCTCGGTCAAGCGTGGCAAATGTTCTGCGGCAATACCTGGGCCTGTATCGCGAACTGCAATTAACAAGCTGCCGTCAATCCCTGGATCAACGGTGACATGGATATTGCCACCTGCTGGGGTGTAACGCACCGCATTGCTCACCAAATTGGACAAAGCGCTTTGCAACTCACGCGCCTCCCCCATCAACGAAGCCTCTAACAGCAATGGATTTACCTCAAATTGGATGCTTTGAGGTGCTGCGCCTTGAGAAATAACATCTGAAAGGCCACGTGCCTCAGATTCACACGTTTGCACCAACCCCATCAAAGGTAGGGTGTTGGAGAAATTAGGAATAGGGCTGCCCTCTAAACGAGAGAGGGTGAGTAAGTCTTCCACCAGACCCTGCATACGAACAGCCTGCACTGCCATCAACGCCAGATAGCGTTTTTGTTCATCGGCACTGAGTGGCAATGTTTGCAGTGTTTCGACAAAACCAGACATCACTGTCAAAGGTGTTCGAATTTCGTGAGACACATTGGCGACAAAATCACGCCGCATGGCTTCAGCCTGCTCTAGCAAGGTGACATCGCGTGTGAGCAAAAGTTGCTTACCTTCGCCATAGCGGTGGCGCTGAACAGAGATACGCACGGGACGCTCAACACGGTGTTTATGGCCTGCAATCACCACGGGATCTACAGGATTTTCAACCGCCATATAGGCCGTGAAAATAGGATCGCGGAGCAAATTACCCACGCGCTGCATGACATCTCGCTCAGGATGAACGCCTAAATGAGTGGCTGCCGTTTGGTTGCACCACTCGATTTGGGCATTGGCATCCAGCATCAACACACCATTGGGTGAGGCTTGAATGGCAGACAAAAAATCTTTCAGCCGTTGCTCACCAGCATTGATGCTGCGCTCACGATCGCGTAAGAGCTTACGCGCGCGATCTAAGACAACCCCCCACCAGCCTGACATTTGCGGGGCCATGGCCAAGTCGCCGTGACGCAACCAAGACCGCACACGATAACCACGCCAGGCATCCACCAGCATCCAAACCAAGCCTGCGATCAGAGCGCCAAGCAACACATACAGTGATCGCGGTTGCTTATCACCCATGACGGCCCACGAAAAACCAATCGCGGCGCCAAAAGCCAAGAGGGAAAGAAACGAAAGAAAGCGACTAATCACAGGAACCTTGCATCGGTTTAGATCTGATGGGTGATTCTGTATCCTACGCCACGAACGGTCTCAACCATACTGCCCGCGTCGCCTAAAGCTTCGCGTAAACGTTTGACATGCACATCCACCGTGCGCTCTTCGATGAACACATGGTCACCCCACACGCGGTCTAGCAGCTGACTTCGGCTGTGAACACGCTCAGCGTGGTGCATCAAGTAGTTGAGCAGCTTGAACTCGGTGGGGCCGAGTTTGATGCCTTGTTCGTTGAAACTGACACGGTGTGTGGAACCATCCAACTGCAAACCGCCAATGCGCACCACATCGCTGGCTTGTTCTGGTGCGCGGCGACGCAGCACGGCACGAATACGAGCCAACAGTTCTTGGGTAGAAAACGGTTTGGTGATGTAGTCGTCTGCACCGGCATCCAAGCCCGCAATTTTGTCGGGTTCATCGCCACGGGCGGTGAGCATCAAAATCGGCGTGGTCTTGGTACGAGGGTCAGCACGCCAACGGCGAGCCAACTCTAAGCCGCTTTGACCGGGCAACATCCAATCCAACAAAATCACATCGGGCAAAACCTCGTCAATGTGCTTTTGCGCTGCCACACCATCCGCAGCCAGCATCGGCAGCATGCCGTTGTGGCGCAAATTGATTGAAATGAGTTCAGCGATGGCTGACTCATCCTCAACCACCAAAACGCGTGCAACTTTCATCTTCAAAAAACTTTCAATTAGCTCATCGATGACTCAACATCGGCCAATGGGGTGTGACGCACGTCTTCGCCCTTGACGATGTAGATGATGAATTCAGCAATGTTCTTGGAGTGATCGCCAATGCGTTCAATCGCTTTGGCGATGAACAACAAGTCCAAGCTAGCAGAGATGGTGCGTGGATCTTCCATCATGTAGGTGATGAGCTTGCGCACAAAACCGTCGAACTCTTTGTCGATTTCGTTGTCTTCACGCAAGATACTCACCGCCATGGGGACATCCAAACGGGCAAAGGCATCCAAGGCTTTGCGCAGCAAACCCGAGGCCAAATTAGCGGACACACGCAAATCTGTCGATGGCAATGAACGAGGGGCCGAGCCTTCGATGATCGACTTGACCATGCGGGCAATTTTGGCGGCTTCGTCGCCCACGCGCTCTAAGTTGGCCGTGGTCTTGGACATGGCCATGAGCAAGCGCAAATCGCGTGCGGTGGGTTGGCGACGACCAATGACCGATGCAATTTCGCGGTCAATCTCGACTTCTAAGCTGTTGACTTTGTTTTCCGTCACCAACACATCGTCAGCCGCTTCAGGGCTGAACTGAGACAAAGCAAAAACGGCTTGGCGAATTTGTGATTCGACCAAACCACCCAACTCCATCACGTGCGACGAGATGTTGTTGAGGTCGGAATCGAACTGTGAGGACAGGTGTTTTTCTGGCATGGTGATCTCTCCTATTAGCCGAAGCGGCCAGTGATGTAGTCTTCTGTGGCGGTTTTGTTGGGTTTGAAGAAGATTTGCTCGGTCTCGCCAAACTCCACCAATTCGCCCAAATACATATAAGCCGTGTAGTCGCTGCAACGTGCGGCTTGTTGCATGTTATGGGTCACGATGGCGATGGTGTAGTCAGCCTTCAACTCGTGCACCAACTCTTCCACCTTACCTGTTGAGATGGGGTCGAGCGCCGAGGTGGGCTCGTCCAACAGCAACACCGAGGGCTTCACCGCCACGCTGCGTGCAATGCACAAACGTTGCTGCTGGCCACCCGAGAGAGACAAGCCGTTTTGACCCAGCTTGTCTTTGACTTCGGTCCACAACGCAGCTTTGGTCAAGGCCCATTCAACGCGCTCGTCCATCTCTGTTTTGCTGAGGTTTTCGTACAAACGCACGCCAAAAGCGATGTTGTCGTAAATCGTCATGGGGAACGGTGTTGGCTTTTGGAACACCATGCCGATGCGGGCACGCAGCAAGTTCAAATCTTGCTTGGGATCCAAAATGTTTTGACCGTAGAAATTGATTTCGCCTTCGGCACGTTGACCTGGGTACAGGCTGTACATGCGGTTCAAGGTACGCAACAAGGTGGACTTGCCGCAACCTGAAGGGCCAATGAATGCGGTAACTTTTCGCTCTGCGATGTTCATGGTGACATTGCGCAAGCCTTGAAATTTTCCGTAGAAAAAGTTCAAGTCACGAACTTCGATGGCGTTTTTGGGTGCTGTTTTGATTTCAGACATTTGTAAATCCAATTGAAATTAAGCGCTGACTTTGTCGCGGAAGAACACACGTGCCAAGATGTTGAGCACGAGCACGGTCAAGGTAATCAAAAGGGCTCCGGCCCAAGCCAATCGAACCCAGTTGTCGTAAGGGCTCATGGCGAACTGGAAAATCACCACAGGCAAATTGGCCATGGGGGCACCCATGTTGGTGCTGAAGAACTGGTTGTTCAACGCCGTGAACAACAAAGGCGCTGTTTCACCGCTGATACGGGCCACGGCCAGCAACAAACCCGTCATCACGCCGCTCTTAGCCGCGCGCAAGGTGATGAAGGTCGAAACCTTCCAACGCGGTGCGCCTAAGGCAAAAGCAGCTTCACGCAAGCTACCAGGCACCAAGCGCAGCATGTTTTCAGTGGTACGCATGATCACAGGCACGGCAATCAGCGACAAAGCCAAGCTGCCGGCATAGCCCGAAAAGTTACCCACAGTGGCGACTGCAATGGCGTAAACAAACAAGCCCAACACAATAGAAGGGGCAGACAACATGATGTCGGTCACAAAGCGGGTGAGCTCGGCAGTTTTGCTTTCGTCACCGTACTCGGTCAGGTAGACGCCAGCCAAAATACCCACGGGCGTAGAGACCAACACGGTCAAACCCACAATCATCAAACTGCCCACAATCGCGTTGCGCAAACCGCCACCATCCGTACCGGGTGCAGGTGTGTCACTGGTGAGTAAGTTGGCATCCAAGGCGGACAGGCCATTAGCAAACAACACATAAAGAATCCACAGCAAAACCGCTAAACCAATCGCCATAGCGGTCATGGAAAACACCAAACCCAGCATGCTGGTGATTCGGCGTTTTGTATAAAGTTGATTGTTCATTTCCATAAAAACCTCTTAGTTACCTTTGGCTTTTTCGGCGCGCAAAATCATCATCTTGGCCATCGCCAACACCACAAAGGTGATCACGAACAACAAAAAGCCCAGCGCAAACAAGGTGGAGAAATGCAAGGCCTCAGCCTCGCCAAACTCATTGGCCAGCACAGATGCAATCGACGTGCCGGGCGAGAACAAAGAGGTGGGCATGCGGTTGGCATTACCAATCACAAAGGTCACCGCCATGGTTTCACCCAACGCACGACCCAAACCCAACATGATGCCGCCAATCACACCTTTTTGCGTGTACGGCAACACCACTTGGCGCACCACTTCCCACGTGGTGCAGCCCAAACCATAGGCAGATTCACGCAGAATGGGCGGTGTAATTTCAAACACATCACGCATCACCGCGGCCACAAACGGCAGCACCATGAAAGCCAGCACAATGCCAGCCGCCAAGATGCCCATGCCGTTGGTGGCACCGCCAAACAAAAAGCCCACCAAGGGCATACCACCCAAGATGTTTTGCAATGGCACTTGCACGTAGTCAGCAAACAAAGGTGCGAACACAAACAAACCGAACATGCCGTAAATGATGGACGGCACAGCCGCCAACAATTCAATCGAGGTCCCCAAAGGGCGACGCAACCAAACAGGGCAGGTTTCAGTCAAAAACACCGCCACACCAAATGCCAAAGGCACGGCCAACAACAAGGCAATGCCAGCACTGGCCATGGTGCCCACAATGGCAATGGCAGCACCGAAGTCCTCATTGATGATGTCCCATTCGATGTGCCATAAAAAGTTAAAACCAAACTTTTGGAAAGTGGGCCATGCATTCACAAACAAGGAAATGATGATGCCCAACAAGGCCGCCAGCACAAGCAATGAAAAAGCTTGTGTGATGCGGTGAAAGAAAAAATCTTGTGTGCGTTGCTTCTTGGCAACCGCCACCATGTCAGCACTCACGGCTTGACCTGATTCTTCTTGCAAAAAATTTTGTGAGCTCATGACAGACCCTAGACTCATAGAAACACCCTACTTCTTAAAAACTAAAAATCCGTCGACTTGTAAAAACCAGGCCGACGGAATTTATTAGCTCAATTCAAATTACTTTTGAATTTGTGTCCACACCTTGGCGCGGATTTGAGTGGTCAAGCTGTCTGGCAAAGCCACATAGTCAAGGTCTTGTGCCATCTTCTTACCATGGGTGAAAGCCCAGTCAAAGAATTTGACCGCTTCGGCAGCAGCTGCTTTGTCCGTAGGTTGCTTGTACATCAAGATGAATGAAGCTGTGCTGATAGGCCAGCTGTTTGCACCTTTGGCATTCACCATCGACACACCCATGCCAGGCACGCTCATCCAATCAGCACCAGCCGCAGCGGCAGCAAATGTCAAATCATCTGGTGCCACATACTTGCCATCGGCGTTTTGCAACTGCATGAAGGTCATGTTGTTTTTCTTGACGTACGCGTACTCCACGTAACCCAAAGAACCCTTGACACGGTTCACGTTCGCAGCCACACCTTCGTTGCCCTTGCCACCCACGGAAGAAGCCGCTGGCCACTTCACAGCAGCGCCCTTACCCACTGCGCTGGACCAGTCTTTGCTCACAGCCGTCAAGTAGTCGGTGAAGTTGAACGTGGTGCCGGAGCCATCAGCGCGGTGCACGATGGTGATGGCTTGGTCAGGCAATTTTTTGCCTGGGTTCAAAGCAGCGATCTTGGGGTCGTTCCAGTTGGCAACCTTACCCAAGAACATATCAGCCAACACGGCGCCCGTGATGCGCAATTCGCCTGGCTTGAAACCCTCTAAGTTCACCACAGGCACTGTGCCGCCGATGATGGCGGGAAACTGCACCAAACCTTCTTTGTCCAAGTCTTCGCCAGACATAGGCGCATCAGTCGCACCAAAGGTCACGGTCTTGGCTTTGATTTGACGGATACCGCCCGAAGAACCAATGGATTGGTAGTTCAAGCCATTGCCCGTGGCAGCTTTGTAGCTTTCAGCCCACTTGGCATAGATAGGGAAAGGGAATGTCGCGCCTGCGCCAGTGATGTCGGCAGCGAAGGCAGAACCCATGGCCAAAGTTGCCATTGCAGCGGCAGCCACGGATTTGATAAATGTGCGTTTCGTGTTCATATGATTCCTTCAATTGGTTAGAACAGCTGTGACTTTAGCTAGCCATTGTGACAAAACCATGACAAATATGACGGTTGATTGTTTCAATATTTCAAGTATTATTGAAACATGAAAAAGCAAAAAATCCCTGAAACACAAGTGGTCGAAGCCTTGGCTGCACTGGCTCAAGGCCAACGTTTGCGTGCCTTTCGCGCCTTGGTAGTGGCTGGCAGCGAGGGATTGACGCCGGGCGCGCTGGCCGCTTTGTTACAACTCGCACCCAGCGCCCTGTCGTTTCACCTTAAAAATCTGAGCCATGCGGGTTTGGTCAGCGCCGAGGCCAGCGGCCGCAATTTGATTTACCGCGCCGAGTTTGACCGCATGAACGACTTGCTCACCTACCTGACCCAAGACTGCTGCCAAGGCCAATCGTGTGCCGTGGTACCCGAGACATCGAAAACTTGTTGTTAATCTTTCAAAGGAAAAGCCATGAATGTTGAACAATTTTTAAGTCTCTTGGAAGCCCATCCGCAACAAGCCTTGCGCATTGCGCTGCCCAATGGCGAAGCGGTGGCGCCGCACTTTCACATCACCGAAGTGGGCCATGTGACCAAGAGCTTCATGGACTGCGGCGGCACGCGTCGCAAGACCGAGAGTTGCCTGCTGCAAACTTGGGTGCACAGCGATGTGGACCACCGTTTAGAAACTGGCAAGCTCGCCAACATCTTGCGCATCGCAGGCGATGTGCTGCCCTCGCTCGACTTACCTGTGGAGATTGAGCACGAAGCAGGCGTGGTGTCGCAATACCCCGTCACCGCAGGCAGCAGCGATGGCCACACCTTGACCTTGACCACGGGGCTCAAGCACACCGCGTGCTTGGCCATGGATGTGTGCTGCGCCCCCGCCTCCACAGCCACCGCTGACAAACCACGCGTCAAAGCGGGGTCGTGCTGCTCACCCACCAGTGGCTGCTGCTGATTCGTCTCACTTTACTTTCAACTCACCGAGATTCACCATGACTACTCTCAATGTCCTTTTTTTGTGCACACACAACTCGGCACGCAGCATCTTGGCTGAAGCGATGCTGAACCACATCACCCAAGGCGCCAGCGGTACACACTTCAAAGCTTACTCAGCCGGCAGCAGCCCTCGCGAAAACCAGCAACCCAACCCCATCGCATTGCAAGTGCTGCAATCCGCAGGCATTGCAACCGACTATTTGCGCAGCAAAACTTGGGACGAGTTTGCCAAGCCAGACGCACCGCACATGGATTTGGTCATCACCGTCTGTGACAACGCAGCTGGCGAAGTCTGCCCCTACTGGCCTGGTCAACCGGCCACCGCACACTGGGGCTACCCAGACCCATCCGAAGTCCAAGGCACCGAAGAAGAACGTTTGGCAGCGTTTCGCAACACGCTCTACATGATTCAAAAACGATTGCAAATCTTGGTAGACCTGCCTGCTGAAAAATTGCAAAAAACCATGTTGCAACACACCGCACGCGAAATGAGCCAGCAGGTCAAAGCATGAACTTCTTTGAACGCTATCTCACCGCTTGGGTGGCCCTGTGCATCGTCGTCGGCATTGCGTTGGGGCAGTGGCAGCCTGAGCTGTTCCAAGCCATTGGCAGCTTGGAGTACGCGCAAGTCAACTTGCCCGTGGGCTTGCTGATTTGGGTAATGATTATTCCGATGCTGGTGAAGGTCGACTTTGGCGCCTTGCACGAAGTGCGTCAGCACATCAAGGGCATTGGTGTGACGCTGTTTGTGAACTGGTTGGTCAAACCGTTTTCCATGGCTTTGCTAGGTTGGTTTTTCATTCGTTACTTGTTTGCACCGTTGTTGCCTGCCGACCAAATTGACAGCTACATCGCAGGTCTGATTTTGTTGGCTGCTGCGCCCTGCACGGCCATGGTGTTTGTGTGGAGCCGTTTAACCAACGGCCACCCTTTGTTCACCTTGTCACAAGTGGCCTTGAATGACGCCATCATGGTGGTGGCGTTTGCACCGCTGGTGGCGTTCTTACTCGGACTATCGGCCATCATCGTGCCGTGGGACACACTCATCACTTCTGTGGTGCTTTACATCATCGTGCCAGTGATCTTGGCCCAGCTGATTCGCAAAGCATTGTTGGCCCAAGGCACAGACAAGTTTGATGCCGTCATGGCACGCATTGGCCCATGGTCTATTGCCGCCCTACTCGCCACGCTGGTGTTGTTGTTTGCGTTTCAAGGCGAAGCGATTTTGAAACAACCCTTGGTCATTGCTTTGTTGGCGGTGCCCATCCTCATTCAAGTGTTGTTCAACTCTGCCTTGGCTTACTACCTGAACCGCGCCTTGGGCGAGGCCCACAACGTGGCCTGCCCTTCCGCGCTGATTGGCGCATCCAACTTCTTCGAGCTGGCCGTGGCCGCGGCCATCAGCCTGTTTGGCTTTGAGTCAGGCGCTGCGCTGGCCACGGTGGTCGGCGTGCTGATTGAAGTTCCTGTGATGTTGCTGGTGGTGCATGTGGTCAACCGCAGCAAAGGTTGGTACGAGCACACCGCCACTGAATGACCACCGTGACCCAAAGGTTGCCCTGAATTTTTAGAATGAGGCATGCGTCTTTTTCTCAATGCCTTTGGTTTTCAAACAGCTTGGTGGGCTTGCATTGCAGGCGTAGGACATGGGTTGGAGATACCCGCCTTGGCTTATGGCCTGCTTCTCGTGGGCCTGCATGTTTTCTTCGTCCCTAATCCTTGGCAAGAAGTTCAACTCGCGGCCATCGCACTTGCCTTAGGCATCGCGATTGACACCTTGCTGCAAGCAACTTCTGTCATTTATTTTTACGGTTGGTCACTTGCGTTTTTAAGCCCGTTTTGGTTGTGGCTGCTGTGGGTCTTGTTTGCCATGACCTTGAATACATCATTGGCCTTCCTGCAAACAAAGCCCTTGTGGCTCAGCGCATTGGCCGGCTTGGTGTTTGGGCCGCTGACTTACTATGCTGGGGCTCAACTGGGCGCGGCATCTTTTGAAAGTTCAGTCATCGACATCGTTGCGTTGGCAGTGGCTTGGATGGTGGTACTGCCCTTCTTGGTCTATGTGGCTCAACAACTTTTCAACCCATACAAAGGTCAACCCTCATGAACCGTCGCATGCTTTTACTCAGCGGCATGGCCAGCGCGGCAGTTGCTGCCAACCTGAGTGGCTGCGCCAGTCCTACCGTTGAGGACTACGCCAACCAAACACCGGCGCTCGACTTGCGCACCTACTTCAGCGGCATGGTGGATGCTTGGGGCATCTTCACCGACCGCAACGGCAAAGTGGTCAAACGTTTCACCGTGGAGATGAAATGCCAATGGCAAAACGACCAAGGCATCTTGGACGAAGACTTTGTCTACTCAGACGGCACCAAAGAAAAACGTGTGTGGCGCCTCACCGACAAAGGCAACGGCACTTATGTGGGGACCGCTGGCGATGTGGTGGGCATCGCTGAAGGCCAAACCAAGGGCAATGCGTTCAACTGGCGCTACACATTGGCTCTGCCCGTGGACGGCAGCATTTTGAACGTACAAATGGACGACTGGATGTATTTGATGAACCCGCGCGTGATGCTCAACAAAGCACGCATGACCAAACTCGGCGTACATCTGGGCGATGTCACGCTGTCATTCACGAAACGGGCTTGACACCATGAGCCTTTTTGTAAGGTCCTTCAGGGCTTAGCAGTTCGCGCGACGGTGGTCCGCTGTCGCTCGGTCATCAAACTTCATTTCCGAGCTTCTCAGCGCTCGATGCTTGGTGGTGCGTCCCTTCATACGCATGCGCCACAGGCGAAATGAGCCAGGGTTGAGTTCGGCACGCATGAGGCGAATCACTTCTGACTCGCGCAAGCCCACGCGTTCGTAAATAGTTTCAAACGTGGTGCGGTCTTCCCACGCCATTTGAATCACCGCAGACACATCACCTGGGCTTAGGTTGAGAAGACGTTGTCGAGAACTAAGTTCCATGGTGCTGAGGTGTTGCGCAGTTAAGCCATCATCATGGAAAGCTGAAACACCGAGTTAGGCGCCTTGGGCATGAGCGGCGCCACCAAAGGTTTGAATTTGAAGCGACCCATAGTTTGTAGAAACGAGCGCGCCTCTTCGTCACGCGACTCATCCACAAAATCAGCCAAGGTTGCATGGCTGAGCACGTCTTTGACGATGCGTTGCAAGTCGATTTCGTAGCTGGCAGGCGGCTCTGAATCGTCGACTGTGTCGTCTAAGGCGCCTGTCTCCAACGTGGTTTCAAACACCGATGCAATGTCCCAAATCGAAATCAGCGAGGTGTCACCCAAAATCATGTAACCGCCGCCTGGGCCTTTCATGGCGCTCACGATGTTGCGCGCTTTCAAGGGCTTGAGAATGTTCTCAAGGTAGGAGATAGACAAATCGAGTCGGGGAGACAACTCGGTGGTGGTCACATAACCGGCGCGACGCTGACCGGCGAGGAATACACACACTTCGATGGCGTTGATGGTTCTCTTTGAAATCATGGCTGAAGCTCCTGTTGCGTAGAATTCTGACGTAAATATCTACGCAATTCATATTTTTATTGATTAATTCAAATATTTCATCACATAATCTACACAATATCTACTCAATCGCATTGTTTTGACCTCCAACGCTTCACCCACGACCACCCTTTATCGCATTGGTGCGGTGTCCAAAACGACGGGCATCCCAGTTTCGACCTTGCGCATTTGGGAAACCCGCTATGGCGCGTTTGCCCCCGTCAAGACCGAGGGCAAACAGCGCTTGTTCGCCGAGCACGATGTGTCCAAAGCTTTGTTGCTCAAACAGCTCTCGCAAAACGGCCATGGCATCAGCACCATTGCTAGCCTCGATTTAGAACAGCTGCGTCATATGAGCAACCTGCCGCACAACGCCACGAAAACCTTGGCAGTGCCAGGACAGCCCGTGTCACTGGCCGTGGTGGGCCTGAGCATGGCCAACCGCATTGAGTCCCCAAAGTTTGCAGCAGGCTTGAAGCAAAACCAAATCAAAGTCACCGACGTATTGAGCGATTTGGCCGCTGCATCCAACGCTGAGTTAGCACAACAGCCGCAGGTGTTGTTGGTCAAGGTCAACACCTTGCAAACAGCTGTGCAAACCAACATTCAAGCACTGGTGGCGAAACACAAATTTGCACAAACCATCGTGGTGTACAACTTCGCCCCCGAGGCCGTGGTGCAAGCGATGAAGTTTTCAGGCTTCATCGTGCGGCGCGAACCCATCTCGGACATCGAGTTGGCTGAGTTGCTGCAATCGGTGTTGTTTGTCGATCCTGCGCGAGCGCAAGAGTTCGGCACCACGGGGGCGGTCATCGCAGCCCGTAAATATTCAGACACCACCCTCAGTCGCGTGGCCGGTATCTCTACCAATGTGTTGTGCGAATGTCCACGCCATGTGGCCGAGTTGATTTCGCAGTTGGCGAGCTTTGAGCAGTACAGCCAAGAGTGCTTGAACCGAAATGCCGAAGACGCGCACCTGCACGCTTACCTTCGTTCCATTTCGGGCTCGGCCCGTTCGTTGTTTGAAAACGCTCTGGAAAAAATTGCACAACACGAAGGCATTGACTTGCACGAGGAGTCCCTATGAACCAAGTCGACCCACGCAATGTCTTGGGCACAGCCTTGGTGCCCTGCGCTTGAACACACACCATGCTCAAACTTGAACCCACAGATGTGCAGCTGGCAATGACCGCTCTTTCAGGCTGGACGCTAGACACCCACCCGCAGCACCACACGGCCTGCCTGTCCAAAAGCTGGACACTGCCCAACTTTGAGGCTGCTGTGAAACGGTTCAACCTCATCGCCAAGTTGGCACAAGCGCAAGACCATCACCCCGAAGTGCTGTCGAGCTACACACACCTGCAGGTGCGCATTTGGACCCATGATGCGGCAGGCCTGACGCACAAAGATTTCACCCTCGCCAAAGCCATCGATCAACTGAGCAGCACCCCATGAAGTACCTCAAAAAACTCGACGGCTTTCAACGTTCACCTGCAGGCCTTGAGTGGCAAATTTGGAAAAAGTTGCATGTCATTTTGGCCTTGGGTACGGCCCTACCGCTGCTGGCCAGTGCAGGCGCGTATGCGCTGGATGAGTTGGGGCCCACCGCACAAAACACCCGTGCGGTGGAGCAGTTTTTTTATGTGATGCTCGGCGTCGTCATGCTGCACTGGACGCTGGTACTGACGCTGGCGATTGGCTGCGTGATTGTGATGTTGATGAAGGGCCCCGCTTACGTGGCTGACGCCTACGAAATGGAGGAGCTGCCCCTTGGCTCAGAAAAACACATTCAAAGGTAATAAGCAAAGCCTGCCCAGCAAGCCTTGCAAAACCTGCGGGCGTGACATGACCTGGCGCAAGGCCTGGGCCAAAAACTGGGAGCAGGTGTTGTACTGCTCGGACGCTTGCCGCAAACACAAAACAGCGACACCCCCATGAGTTACGAGCTGGTTTGGTTCAAACGAGACTTGCGCTGGCAAGACCACGCAGCCTTGGCGCAAGCAGCGCTGAGCGGACCTGTGCGCTGCATCTATGTGGTGGAACCTGAGCTGTGGTTGCAGCCCGATGCCGCCTTGCAGCACTTTGAGTTTGTGCGTGAATCGCTACAAGCCCTCGATGACGCGCTGCGTTTGCAGGGTGGCTGCGTTGAAGTGCACATGGGTGAGCTGCCCGATGTGCTGAGCCGAATTTGGAGCGAAGCCCCCTTTCGACAACTGCATGCGCACCAAGAAACGGGCAATGGCTTTACCTACGCACGCGACCTGAGGGTGGGTGCGTGGTGTCACGCGCACAACGTGGGTTGGCACGAATACCCACAGTTTGGCGTGGTGCGTGTGTTGAAAAACCGTAATCTGTGGCAGCCCGCTTGGGAGCAGCACATGGCTGAACCTTTGCAAGATGTGGGCGAGTTGCGATTTTGGCAGTCCAACGCCTTGAACCGTTCTTGGTGCACGCCCTCGCACATGCAAGCGCCTTCACACCTGCAACACAACCCGCCCCTGCGTCAACGCGGTGGCCGTCCCTTAGCCTTGGCCACCTTGCACAGTTTTTTGCACGCACGCAGCTTGGGCTATCGCGGGGGCATTTCGTCGCCGCTGTCCGCACCTGATGCGTGCTCGCGCTTGTCGGCCTACTTGGCATGGGGTTGCATCAGCATGCGCGAAGTGGTGCAGCGCACGCGGGCACACATCGCTCAGCTGCCGCCACAGGCCAGCCGCCACCGTGCGGGCCTGACGGCCTTCATCAGCCGTTTGTATTGGCACTGTCACTTCATACAAAAGCTGGAGAGCGAGCCCGCCATCGAATGGCAAAACATGCACCGCGGTTACGACGGTTTGCGCGAACACGATTTCAACGAAGCCCATTTTGAAGCGCTCAAAGCTGCACGCACCGGTTGGCCCATGGTGGACGCGTGTGTGACCATGTTGCGCGAAACCGGTTGGCTCAACTTTCGCATGCGCGCGATGCTCGTGTCGGTGGCGGCCTACCCACTCTGGCTGCATTGGCGCCCTGTGGGTGAATGGCTGGCCACGCAGTTCTTGGACTACGAGCCGGGTATTCATTGGAGCCAGCTGCAAATGCAATCGGGCACCACGGGCATCAACACAACGCGCGTGTACAACCCCATCAAACAAGCGCAAGACCACGACCCACAGGGTCGCTTTGTTCGGCAGTGGCTGCCCGCCCTGCGCCAAGTACCCGACACCTGGCTGTTTGAGCCGTGGCTCATGCCACACACGATGCAAGCGCACCTCGGCGTGTTTGTGGGCGGCGACATGAACAGCGCCTTGGCTCAACCAGTGGTCGAGTTAGCCCAAGCCACACGCGAAGCCAAACAGTGGCTGCACAGCCGACGCCAAACCGACGAGGTCAAAGCAGCGAAAAAAGCCGTGGTCGACAAACACGCCTCGCGTAAAAACTGGGGTAAACGGCCAAGCGCTCGCCGCACATCAGTGGCCAACCCCATCGACAAACAACAGCTCGGTTTTGATTTTTAAAAGTCCCCATATGACCACTCCACGCAAACGCCTCATCCTCATCTTGGGCGATCAGCTGGACGAAGATGCCTCCGCTCTGAGCGACTTCGACCCTGCGCACGACACCGTGTGTATGGCCGAGGTGCTGGAAGAATCCACGCACATTCCTTCATCGAAACAGCGCACCACGGTTTTCTTAAGCGCTATGCGGCACTTTGCCGTGCACCTGCAAGCACGTGGCTGGCCACTGATTTACAGCCAGCTCGACGATGCACACAACACAGGCACGCTAGCGGGTGAACTGAGCCAAGCCATTGCCCAAGTGCAGCCGCAACAACTGGTGATGACCGCGCCTGGCGACTGGCGCGTATTGCAAAGTTTGCGTGCCGTGGCCAAGCAGCATGGGGTGTCGTTGGAGATTCGCGATGACACACACTTCTTCAGCACCGTGCGCGAATTTGCAGCGCATGCCCAAGGGCGCAAGCAGCTGCGTTTGGAATATTTCTACCGCGAGCTGCGCCAAAAAAATGGCATCCTGATGGAAGGCAAAAAACCCATTGGGGGCCAATGGAATTTTGATGCTGACAACCGAGGTAGCTTTGGCAAACAAGGCCCAGGCCTGCTGCCCGCCCCCACGCGTGTAGCACCTGACGCCATCACCCAAGACGTGATGCGTTTGGTGAATGACCAACTCGCGAATCACCCTGGCTCCATTACACAATTTGGCTGGCCCGTCACACGCGCTCAAGCCCTCGTGGCCTTGGATGAATTCATCACACACCGACTGCCCAGCTTTGGCTTGTACCAAGATGCGATGTGGGAAGGCGAAGTGTGGCTGTACCACTCGCACCTGTCGTGCGTATTGAACTTGAAGCTGCTCAACCCACGCGAGGTATTGGCGGCGGCTGAGGCCGCGTTTCACAAAGGCCACGCCCCACTGGAAGCAGTGGAAGGTTTTGTGCGACAAATTTTGGGCTGGCGTGAATACGTGCGTGGCATCTACTGGACCCAGATGCCCGACTACGCCGAGGGCAATGCCCAGCAAGCGTACGAACCACTGCCCGAGTTTTATTGGACGGGTGACACCGAGATGGCCTGCTTGCGCGATGCCATCACACAAACCCTGCAACACGGCTACGCCCATCACATCCAACGCTTGATGGTGACCGGCCTGTATGCCTTGCTATTGGGTGTGGCGCCCAAGCAAGTGCACCAGTGGTACCTAGGCGTGTATGTGGATGCAGTGGAATGGGTCGAGCTGCCCAACACGCTGGGCATGAGCCAGTTTGCCGATGGGGGTTTGATGGCCAGCAAACCCTACGTGGCCAGCGGAAAATACATAGACCGCATGAGCAACCATTGCAAAGGCTGTCGCTTCAACCCCGCCGAATCCACAGGCGACACCGCCTGCCCCTTCACCACCTTGTATTGGGATTACCTCAGTCGCCACGCCGACATGCTGGCCAAAAATCCACGCATGCTGATGCAGCTGAAAAACCTCAACCGGCTCACGACTGAGCAACGCGAGGCGATTGCAGTGCAAGCGCAATTGTGGCGAGCAAACGCTATTCGCTAGATTCGTTATCCATAAAAATTTGGATGAAGCTTGAGGTACTCGCTAATCACACGCTTAGCCGGTCCAGCACCTGTGTGCAAAATAATTTCAGCGGTTGCTTTGTACAACGGGTCACGCGTTTCATACAACTCAGTTAGCCGCGATGTCAGATCATGCACTTGAAGCAAGGGTCGTTTGGTGTCGTTCTTCAGACGTGGAAGTAACTCTTGTGGCGTTGAAGCTAAATAAATTACCTTTGCTCTCATACGCAGCCACTCCCGATTACTGGCACGCAGTACTGTTCCTCCACCAGTCGATAAAACGCATCGACCACTTTTCGTGATTTGATCAAGCAACTCCGATTCGAGATCACGAAAATAGAGCTCTCCCCTCTCCTCAAAACACTGAGCGATTGAACATCCCAACGCGATTTCGATTTCCTTATCTAGATCAACAAAAGGCAAGTCATAGTGGCGCGCAAGAAGATTTCCAACGGTCGATTTACCGCTGCCTGGTAGTCCAATCAATGCCAACAACTTCAACTCCTCAACTGGTTTGTATTTGCGGTAGACATTAAAAAATCTAAAAGACGAGACACCGCTGGTTTGTTTTTGGTCGACTCATTGAAGCAAATGGCAAAGTTACGTACAGCCCATTTATCGGTCAACGGAATGAGTTTGATGTTGAACATGCGCGCATAGCCTGCCCCCACCTGAATGGGCACAACGCTCACACCCAAGTTGGCCGCAACGACGCGAAATGCCGCATCAAAGTTAGAAACGACCGAACGATACCGAATCGACTTACCGTCTCTGGCTGCTGCTTTTTGCAACAGTCGATACACCGCTGTATTTGGAGAAAGTCCTACATGTTCAAAATCCAGTGACTGGGCAAATTTGATGGAGGTTCGGTTTGCCAATGGATGGTCACTGTGCACGGCAAGTGCGAGTTGATCACTGCGATAGGACACATGCTCGAGCGCCTCAAAATCGGCGTTGTCCCAGCACACGCCTAGTGAAGCTGCACCACTGGAGACCGCATGAATCAAATCCACACTCAGGTGTTCCTCGATATCGACTTTGATGTCTTTGTTTTCTGGCATACGCATGAAGGCGGCCACATCGTCTAGCAATGACTCTGCAATTGCCGAGGCGCTCGCTACCAAGCGGACATGACCTTTGACGCCACCTTTGAAGGAGTCGATGTCTGCTTCAATGCGTTGGACGGTAAACATGAGCGAACGGACATGTTCTAGCAATGCTTGTCCTGCCGGAGTGAGCTCTGCCCCCGTACGCCCACGCACGAGCAACTGAATGCCAAGCTGATCTTCTAACTGAGCCAATCGTTTGCTGATGGCGGATGGCTCAATGTGCTCTTGTGCTGCCGCAGCTTTGATGTTGCCGTTCTCGCATACCGCTGCAAACAAGCGTAGAGATTTAAGGTCTAGATCGCGCACTCGGGTTAACCCTTTACATGAATTCCATTTCGGAATTATTAAGCTGATTAAGTTTCACTTGTAGTTAATTTAGGAATCCAAGAAACTATATCCCATCTTCTGTTTCCTTGGATTCATTTATGGCCTCTTTTCCAGCGACTGCAGTCATCCGCGAAGTGGGTCTTCGCGATGGCCTTCAAAGCATTCAAACGGTTTTGCCAACGGCTCAAAAATGCGAATGGATTGCAGATGCTTACGCGGCAGGCCAACGCGAGATTGAAGTGGGTTCATTTGTGCCTGCTAAGTTGTTGCCCCAATTGGCAGACACGGCTGAACTGTTGGCATTTGCGAAAACTTTACCCGGCTTGTCTGCCTCAGTGCTGGTACCCAACCTCAAAGGTGCTGAGCGCGCCCTAGAAGGCGATGCAGACTTGATGATCTTGCCGTTGTCGGCCAGCCACGCACACAGCTTGGCCAATTTGCGCAAGACACCCGATGAGGTGGTGGCAGAGCTGGCCCGCATCCGCGCCGCACGCGATGCCTCTGGCAAAAAAACCTTGATTGAAGGCGGCGTAGGCACCGCCTTTGGCTGCACCTTGCAAGGTGAAGTCAAACCCGCCGAGGTACTGCGCTTGATGCAGGCCTTGCTAGATGCAGGCGCAGACCGCGTGAGCTTGGCCGACACGGTGGGCTATGCCGACCCCAACTCGGTGAGCAAACTGGTCGAGCAAGCATTGCGGATTGCGAGCGACAAATTTTGCTGCGGACACTTTCACGACACACGCGGCCTCGCGTTAGCAAACGTGTATGCCTCGTTACAACTAGGCGTGCGCCGCTTTGATGCCTCACTTGCAGGCATTGGAGGCTGCCCGCACGCACCCGGCGCAAGCGGTAACGCATCGAGTGAAGACTTGGCTTTCTTGTTAGAGGCAACTGGCGTCAATACGGGCATCGACATCAACCAACTACTGGCTCTTCGTAGCAAAGTGGCTGGCTGGCTTCAGGGTGAACAAACCAACGGCACGTTGTGGCGCGCGGGTTTACCTAAAAACTTCCAAGGCGCAAGCCACTAATTCAACTCAAAAGACAACTGCCATGACTACAGAAAACACCGGATTACCGCTGGAAGGCGTACGCGTCATTGAATTCACCCACATGGTGATGGGCCCCACCTGCGGCATGATCTTGGCCGACTTGGGTGCCGAGGTCATCAAGATCGAGCCACCCGGGGGCGACAAAACACGCAAGCTCCCAGGCTTGGGCATTGGCTTCTTCCGCAGCTTCAACCGCAACAAGAAAAGTGTGGTGTTGGATATCCAAACCCCCGAAGGCATGGCCACAGCGAAGGAGCTGATTGGTCAATCCGACATTTTGTTAGAAAACTTCCGCCCAGGCTTGATGAACAAACTAGGCTTGAGCTACGAGGCTTTGTCAGAACAGTTTCCCAAGCTGATTTATGTGTCGCACAAAGGCTTCTTGCCTGGTCCGTATGAAAACCGTTTGGCGCTCGATGAAGTGGTGCAAAACATGGCGGGCTTGACCTACATGACCGGCCCCAAAGGGCGGCCTTTGCGCGCGGGCACATCGGTGAACGACATCATGGGCGGCATGTTTGGTGCGATCGGTGTGTTGGCGGCCTTGCGCGAACGTGACCGCACAGGCAAGGGCCAAGAAATTCAAAGCGCCTTATTTGAAAACTGCGTGATGTTGGCATCGCAACACATGCAGCAATTTCAAATGACAGGCGAAGTGCCACCGCCCTTCCCGTCGCGCGTTTCGGCATGGAGTGTGTACGACACCTTCGAGGTGGCCAATAACGAACAACTGTTCATTGGCGCCGTCAGTGACAAACAGTTCACCGCATTGTGCGAAGTGATTGACCGCCCCGACTTGGCCAACGATCCGGCGTTAGCCACCAATGCGCAGCGTGTGGAAGTTCGGCCTGAGTTACTGACGCGTCTGGGTGAAACCATTCGCGGACTTGAAATCAATGACTTGTGCAGCAAGCTCGAAGCCGCTGGCTTGCCCTACGCCAAAGTGGTTCGCCCTGACCAATTGGTGAACGATGAACACTTGATCCAAAGCGGTGGCTTGGTGCCCATGCAAGCCGACAACGGCGAAATGACCCAAGCCGTTTTACTACCCTTGCTCATGGGTGGTCGTCGCCCGGGTGTGCGCAGCCCCTTGCCCAAAATCGGTGAGCACACGGAAGAAGTACTCGCCTCATTGAAGCGGTAACCTTTTATAAAACATAGGAGACAACCATGCATTTTCCAATCAACCGCCGCGCCGTCTTGGCACTGAGTGCCAGCACTTGGTTGGCACCCACAGTCTTTGCACAGGGCGCCCCCATGCGTGTGATTTTGCCGATTGGCCCAGGTTCCGCGGTAGACACCATTGCACGCTCTGTGCAAGTGGCCTTGAGCAAAGCGCTGAACGACCAACCCGTTGTGATCGAAAACTTACCAGGCGCGGGAGGCATCACCGGCACCACCGCTTTGGTCAAAGCAGCGCCGGATGGCAACACGATTGCGTTCCTCTCTAACAACCACGCGGTCAACCCCAGTGTCTACAAAAAACTGCCTTACGACAGCTTGAACGACATCACCCCCATCAGCGTGGTGGGCGGCTCCCCCTTTGTGATGCTGGTGAATCCCAACAAAATCGCAGCCAAAAACGTGAAAGAGTTGCAAGCACTCATCAAGTCCAAGCCCGGCCAATTCAACTACGGCTCATCGGGCAACGGAACCATCATTCATTTGGCGGGTGAAATGTTTGTCGACGCGATTGGCGGTGAGGTGAGTCACATCCCCTACAAAGGCATGGGCCCCATGCTCACGGACTTGATGAGTGGTCAGGTCGAAATGGGCGTTGCAGCAGTGGCTGCTGTACAAGGTTATTTGAAGAATGGTTCGTTGCGTGCCATTGGCGTGATGGGTAAGTCACGCGTCGCCTCATTGCCCGATGTTCCCACCATTGCTGAGCAAGGTTTTCCAGAGGTGGATGCTGTCGGCTGGTTCGCCGTGGCGGGCCCTGCTAAGCTGTCTGCAGCACACGTAAAGCGCATTCACGATGCGGTGGTGGCGGCATTCAACGACCCCGCCGTTAAAGCCACGATGGCCAAGCAAGAGAACTTCATCAACCCTATGTCACCACAGGCCAGTGCGCAATACCTCAAGTCAGAGCAAGAGCGCTTCGCCAAGTTGGTGGCCAAAGCAGATGTGAAGCTGGACTGACCTTTCATTTTTTGGAGATTTTGATGGCTGATTTATTTGAAAACCCAATGGGTTTATGCGGTTTTGAGTTTGTGGAGTTTGCTTCTCCTGAAGCCGGTGTGATTGAGCCCATTTTTGAAAAAATGGGTTTCACTTTGGTCGCCAAACACCGCTCGAAAGAGGTGGTGTTGTACCGCCAAGGTGACATCAACTTCATCGTCAACCGTGAACCCAAAAGCCTCGCTGGTTACTTTGCCACTGAGCACGGCCCCTGTGCTTGCGCCTTGGCCTTTCGCGTCAAAGACTCACACAAAGCGTATGCCCGTGCATTAGAAATGGGCGCACAACCTGTAGAGATTCCCACAGGTCCGATGGAGTTGCGCTTGCCAGCGATCAAAGGCATTGGTGGCGCACCGCTGTATTTGATCGACCGCTATGAAGATGGCAAGAGCATTTACGACATCGACTTCGAATTCGTCGAAGGCGTCGATCGCCATCCCAAGGGTCACGGCTTCAAGATGATCGACCACCTGACACACAACGTCTACAAGGGCCGCATGGCTTTTTGGGGTGGTTTCTACGAGAAGATTTTCAACTTCCGCGAAATCCGTTACTTCGACATCAAAGGCGAATACACCGGCTTGACCAGCCGTGCCATGACAGCACCTGATGGCTTGATTCGCATTCCACTCAACGAAGAGTCAGGCAAAACTGGCGGCCAAATTGAAGAGTACTTGATGCAATTCAATGGCGAAGGCATTCAGCACATTGCCTTGAGCACGGACGACCTCTTGGCCAGTGTGGATGCCTTGCAAATGGCAGGAATTCCTTTGATGACAGCACCCAACGACATTTATTACGAGATGTTGAATGAACGTTTGGCTGGTCACGGAGAGCCTGTGCCTGAACTGCAAGCACGCGGCATTTTGTTGGACGGTTCCACAGCCAATGGTGAAAAGCGTTTACTGCTGCAAATCTTCTCGCAAACCTTGATGGGCCCCGTGTTCTTTGAATTCATCCAACGCAAAGCCGATGAAGGTTTTGGCGAAGGTAACTTCAAAGCCCTGTTTGAATCCTTAGAGCGCGATCAAATTCGTCGTGGCGCGATTCAAGTAGACACTGCGACCTGACCGTGAAACTAAAAAAACAGCCACCCCGCCTTGCAGCGAAGTGGCTGTTTGCTGAAAGTCTAAAACTTAGACGCTTGCCAAAGCTGCGTTGAACGTGGCGCTTGGGCGCATCACGGCTTCGAGCTTCTTGGCATCGGGCAGGTAGTAACCACCGATGTCCACAGGCTTACCTTGAACGCTGTTGAGTTCGTCCACGATTTTCTTCTCGTTGTCAGTCAGCGTTTTGGCCAAAGACGCGAACTTGGCAGCCAAGTCTTTGTCTTCGGTTTGTGCTGCCAACTCCTGGGCCCAGTACATGGCCAAGTAGAACTGGCTGCCACGGTTGTCGAGCTGGCCTGTTTTGGGCGATGGGTTTTTGTTGGTGTCCAACAATTTGCCTGTCGCTGCATCCAAGGTCTGAGCCAACACTTTGGCTTTGGCGTTGTTGTTCTTGAGGCCCATGTCTTCGAAAGACACGGCCAAGGCCAAGAACTCACCCAGAGAATCCCAACGCAAGTGGTTTTCTTCGACCAACTGTTGCACGTGCTTAGGTGCTGAACCGCCAGCGCCTGTTTCGTACATGCCGCCACCGGCCATCAAAGGCACGATGGACAACATCTTGGCCGAGGTGCCGAGTTCCATGATGGGGAACAAGTCGGTCAAGTAGTCACGCAAGATGTTGCCGGTCACGGAGATGGTGTCCAAACCACGGCTCACGCGCTCCAAGGTGTAACGCATGGCGCGCACTTGCGACATGTGCTCGATTTGCAAACCCTTGGTGTCGTGGTCTTTCAAGTACAGGTCGACCTTTTTGATCAACTCGTTCTCATGGGGACGGTAGGGGTCCAACCAGAAAATGGCAGGCATGCCAGAGTTGCGTGCGCGGGTCACAGCCAACTTCACCCAGTCACGGATGGCAGCATCTTTGACTTGGCACATGCGCCAGATGTCGCCTTCTTCCACGTTTTGGCTCAACAAGACTTCGCCTGTGGCCAAGTCGGTGATGTTGGCCACGCCGTCTTCTTGAATTTCAAAGGTCTTGTCGTGTGAACCGTATTCTTCGGCTTGTTGCGCCATCAAACCCACGTTAGGCACAGTGCCCATGGTCTTGGGGTCAAAGTTGCCGTGCCACTTACAGAAGTTGATCATCTCTTGGTAGATACGGGCAAAGGTCGACTCAGGCATCACAGCCTTGGCGTCCTTCAAGCGGCCATCGGCGCCCCACATCTTGCCGCCGTTGCGAATCATGGCGGGCATAGAAGCGTCCACGATGATGTCGTTGGGCGAATGGAAGTTGGTGATGCCTTTGGCCGAGTCCACCATGGCCAACTCTGGGCGATGTTCGTGGCACGCGTGCAAGTCACGCTTGATTTCGTCTTGCTGGCTTTGTGGCAAGGTGGTGATCTTGTTGTACAGATCGGCCATGCCGTTGTTCACGTTCACACCCAACTCATCAAACAGCTTGGCGTGCTTGGCAAAGGCTTCTTTGTAGAAAATCTTCACGCAGTGGCCGAACACGATGGGGTGCGACACCTTCATCATGGTGGCCTTCACGTGCAAGGAGAACATCACGCCAGTTTTGTGCGCGTCTTCGATTTCTTTTTCATAGAACTCGACCAGTGCTTTTTTGCTCATGAACATGCTGTCGATGATTTCTTTGTCGAGCAAAGAAACTTTTGGCTTCAACAGAATGGTTTTACCGCTCTTGGTGATGAGCTCCATCTTCACGTCACGGGCTTTGTCCAAAGTCAAAGATTTCTCACCGTGGTAGAAGTCGCCGTGGTGCATGTGTGACACGTGTGAGCGAGAAGCTTGGCTCCACTCAGCCATGCTGTGTGGGTTCTTACGAGCGAACTCTTTCACAGCGCGAGGCGCGCGGCGGTCGGAGTTACCTTCGCGCAAAACAGGGTTCACTGAGCTACCGATGCACTTGGCATAACGGGCTTTGATGGCTTTGTCTTCGTCGGTGGTGGGGGCATCTGGGTAATCAGGCAAGGCATAGCCTTTGGCCTGCAACTCTTTGATGGCGGCGGTCAACTGGCCCACAGACGCGCTGATGTTGGGAAGCTTGATGATGTTGGCTTCTGGCTTCAAGGTCAGCTTGCCCAAGTCGGACAAATTGTGCGGCACGCGCTGAGCTTCTGGCAACAGGTCTGAAAACTCACCCAAGATGCGGGTCGCCACAGAGATGTCGCTTGACACCACATCAATACCCGCCGGCGCGGCAAAAGTACGAATGATTGGCAAGAACGAAGCAGTCGCCAACAAGGGAGCTTCGTCAGTCAGGGTGTAAACAATTTTGGATTTTTCAGCAGCCATTGCTCGGTCTCATTCTTCGTTTGGATAGGGTGAAAAAAATACAGGTTGAACCCTGCATTATCCACGGCACTTTAGCCCACCTCCCCCTGCGCTTTGCTTACGACCCAGGTCCGCTGAATTCTTTATTCCGATTTGACATATATGTACAACTAAGAAATCGTTTGTTTTGGCATAAAGACCGCCTACAGTTCACACCATGCAAGATTTTGGTTTCGTATTCGCTGGCTTTTTTGTGGGCTTGGTCGTGGGGTTGACTGGGGTGGGCGGCGGTTCGCTGATGACGCCCATTTTGATTTTCTTCTTCGGCGTCAAGCCCTACATGGCCGTAGGCACCGACCTGCTGTTTGCAGCCTTCACCAAGGCGGGCGGCACGTTCAGCTTTGCGCGTCAACGCATCGTGCCTTGGCGTGTGGTGATGGCCCTGTGCGCTGGCAGCATTCCCGCCTCAGGCGCCACACTTTGGGTGTTGCACAACATTGGGCCCTCCGACCCCGCCGTCGAAAAAGTGATGAAGCTCACCTTGGGGCTGGCTCTGCTGTTGACAGCCAGCGCCATGCTGTACAAGGTCATTCGCGGCAAACAAGTCCCAGTGGTGTTGGCCGAAGAGAACTTGCGCCAAGCCACACAGCCCGGCCATTGGGCTTTGCCCGTGTTGTTTGGCGCGGCCATCGGCACCTTGGTGACCCTCACCTCAGTGGGCGCCGGCGCCATTGGCGTGACGGTGCTTATGATCCTGTATCCACAATTGCCCTTGTCACGCATCGTGGCGGCTGATATTGCCTATGCCGTGCCGCTGACTTTGGTGGCGGGCTTGGGTCACGCATCGTTAGGTTCGGTGGATTGGCCTTTGTTGAGCTTGTTGCTCGCAGGCTCCTTGCCCGGTATTTGGTTGGGCTCTCGCCTGATGCACAAAACGCCTGAGCGTGTGATTCGTTCCATTCTTTCTGTGCTGCTGGCTTGGGCTGGTAGCAAGTTGGTTTTTGCTTAATTTTTTCGTTTGAGTTCTTAGATGTATCAATACACCGCCTTCGATTCAGAGTTTGTCAAAGCACGCGCTGCGCAGTACCGCGACCAACTCACCCGCAACTTGGCTGGCAAATTGGCTGACGATGACTTCCGCCCTTTGCGTTTGCAAAACGGCTGGTACGTCCAACGCTACGCCCCCATGCTGCGCGTGGCCGTGCCTTACGGCGAACTCAATAGCGCACAGCTGCGCGTGTTGTCCCAAATCGCCCGCGACTATGACACGCCTTCGGCTGAGCTGATTGAACGCGCCCAAAGCACGCAAGACAAGATTGGTGGCATTGAGGCCCCCAAGCTCACCACCAACTACGGTCACTTCACCACCCGTCAAAACGTGCAGTTCAACTGGATTCCCTTGGACAAAAGCGCCGACGTGATGGAGCTGCTGGCCAGCGTCAACCTGCACGGCATTCAAACCAGCGGCAACTGCATTCGCAACATCACCAGCGACGAGCGCGCGGGCATTGCGGTGGACGAAGACGTCGACCCACGACCCTATGCCGAAGTGCTGCGCCAGTGGAGCACCTTGCACCCCGAGTTCGCTTACCTGCCCCGTAAATTCAAAATCGCCATCACGGGCGCGACCGAAGACCGTGCGGCCATCGCTTGGCATGACGTGGGCCTGCGCGTGCTGCGCAACGACGAAGGTGAAGTGGGCTTCCAAGTGTTGGTCGGCGGCGGCATGGGCCGTACCCCCATCACCGGCACCGTGATTCGCGAGTTCTTGCCCTGGAACCAAATCATCAACTACCTCGAAGCCGTGGTGCGTGTGTACAACGGCTGGGGCCGTCGCGACAACATCTACAAAGCACGTATCAAGATTTTGGTAAAGGCCGAAGGCCAACGCTACTTTGACGAAGTCGAAGCCGAATACGAGCGCATTTTGGAAAGCGGCGCTCACCACACCATCCCGCAAGTCGAGCTCGACCGCGTGAGCGCCTGCTTTGTGATGCCACCTGTGGACGTGGTGCCTGACGACGCCCAAGAAAAAGCCGAACAAGCCCTGCTGGCACAAGCCAAGGCCGACAAAGAATTCACCCGTTGGTTGCAACAAAACGTGACCAGCCACCAGAACCCTGGCCTGCGCGTGGTCACCCTGTCGTTCAAGCGCTTGGGCCAAGCCCCAGGCGACGCCACAGCTGACCAACTCGCCACTGCGGCTGACTTGGCCGACAAGTTCAGCTCAGGCGAAGTGCGTGTGAACCACGACCAAAACTTGGTGCTGCCTTGGGTGCGCATTGACCAACTGGCCGAGTTGTACCAAGCGGCCAAGGCCGCAGGTTTTGCCCGCGCCAATGTGCATTTGCTGACCGACATGATTGCCTGCCCCGGTGGTGACTATTGCGCCTTGGCCAACGCCCGTTCGCTGCCTATCGCGGCCGCCATCACCGAGCGTTACCAAGACCTCGACGAGTTGTTTGACTTGGGAGAGATTGACTTGCACATCAGCGGCTGTATCAACTCATGCGGCCACCACCACAGCGGCCACATCGGCATCTTGGGCGTCGACAAAGACGGCCAAGAGTGGTACCAAGTCACCCTCGGCGGCTCAGACGGCTCATTCTTGAGCGGCCCAGCCAAAGCCGGCAAAGTGGTCGGCCCCTCATTCGCCGCTGCCGAAGTGGTGGATGTGGTGGAAGCGGTGTTGGACACCTACCGCGACAAACGCGAAACCCACGAAACCTTTGCACGCACCCTGAACCGCGTGGGCTTTGATGTGTTCAAAGCTGCCGCCAACTCGGCCCGCAACACCACAGCGCGCGCTGCTTGAACCCGATAAAGAGAATTGACATGACCTTGCAAATCATCACCCAACACACGGCCGATGGCGTCAATGCACGCGCGTTGGCCAACGACGTGGACGTGCAAACCCTAGACCTCGAAGGCTTGGAGCGCATCGATTTGAACTTCCCCAAGTTCACCGATGGTCGCGCTTTCAGCCAAGCGTTTGTGCTGCGCCGTCGTGGCTTTGGCGGTGACATCCGCGCCCATGGCGATGTGCTGATTGACCAACTGTTGCAAATGCAACGCAGCGGTTTTTCTAGCGCCGTACTGCGCGACGACCAAGACGCCGCCCACGGCGAAAAGCTGTTGACGCACTACAAAGCCTTCTACCAAGGCGATGCCGTCACAGCCGACCCCAAATTTGCCCGCGTGGGTTAAGTAGGCATCCATATGAGCACCAGTTCATTCCTGTCTGCCAACGGTCAGTCCAAGGCCACCACCTTGAATGCCCGCGCCAGCGACGACTTCGCCACCAAACTGGCCGAAACCCAAGCCTTGCTGCAACGCGCAGCGGCTGAGTTTTCGCCCGTCACGCAAGCCTCCAGCTTGGGAGCTGAAGACGTGGTCATCACTCACCTGATCAACAGCTTGAAGCTCGACATCCCGGTGTTTGTGCTTGAAACCGGTGCTTTGCACACCGAGACTTTGGCTTTGCTGGAGCGCACAGAGGCCACCTCACGCGCACCCATCCACGTGTATCGCCCTGTGCATGAATCGGTCATCCAATTTGTGCGCAACCAAGGCCAAGACGCGATGTACAAAAGCATAGCGTTACGCAAAGAATGCTGCGGCATTCGCAAGATGGAGCCCCTCGCACGCGCCCTCAAGGGTCAACGCGCTTGGATCACCGGCTTGCGCCAAGAGCAATCGAACGCCCGCGCCGATGTGCCATTGCAAGACGACAGCGAAGTGGGCACGAAGAATTTGAGCAAGTTCAACCCCTTGGCCAAATGGACATGGGGCGACGTGTGGCACTACATCGCCACCAACAACGTCGACTACAACCCCCTACACGACCAGTTCTACCCCAGCGTGGGCTGTGCCCCTTGCACACGCGCCATCAGCATGGGCGAAGAATTTCGCGCTGGCCGCTGGTGGTGGGAAGACGAAGCAGCCAAAGAGTGCGGCTTGCACGTGAAGAAATAAAAATTAGATACCGAGAAACGTCATGAACGCTACAACCCAAAACGAGTTGCACCACTTAAGCAACACCCACCTCGATGCGCTGGAAGAAGAAACCATCTTCATCTTGCGCGAAGTCGCCGCTGCCTTTGAGCGCCCCACCCTGTTGTTCTCGGGCGGCAAAGATTCGCTCGTCATGCTCAAGTGCGCTGAAAAAGCCTTTGGTGCGGGCCGCATTCCTTACCCACTTTTGATGATCGACACCGGTCACAACTTCAAAGAAGTGACGGACTTCCGCGACTCACGCGCGAAAGAACTCGGCGCTGAACTGATTGTGCGAAGTGTGGAAGACTCGATGAAGCGCGGCACAGTGCGCTTGGCTCACCCCGGCGAAAGCCGTAACGTGCACCAATCGGTCACCTTGCTCGAAGCCATCGAAGAGTTCCGCTTTGACGCCCTCATCGGCGGCGCCCGCCGTGACGAAGAAAAAGCCCGCGCCAAAGAACGCATCTTCAGTCACCGCGACAGCTTTGGCCAATGGCAGCCCAAGGCACAACGCCCTGAGCTGTGGACGCTGTTCAACCATAAGTTGCAACCCGGCGAACACTTCCGCGTGTTCCCCATCTCCAACTGGACCGAATTGGACGTGTGGCAATACATCGCCCGCGAAAACATTGCCCTGCCCTCCATCTATTACACCCACAAACGCGAAGTGGTGGACCGCCGCGGCTTGCTGGTGCCTGTGACCGAGCTCACACCACCCAAAGACGGTGAGAAGGTGGAAATCCGTGACGTGCGCTTCCGTACCGTGGGCGACATCACCTGCACCTGCCCCGTTGAAAGCGATGCAGCCACACCCGAACAAATCGTCATCGAGACCTTGGCCGCCGACGTGAGCGAGCGCGGTGCCACACGCATGGACGACAAAACATCTGAGGCTTCGATGGAGAAGCGCAAAAAAGACGGCTATTTCTAAGACGGTGAATTTGATGACTACAACAAATACAAATACCAAAAACGACATTCAAAGCGCACTGAAATTCATCACCTGCGGTTCGGTCGACGACGGCAAAAGCACCTTGATTGGCCGCTTGTTGGTCGACACCAAAGCCGTGCTGCAAGACCACTTGGCAGGCGTGCAACGCTCGGGCGAAACCGACCTCGCTTTGTTGACGGACGGCCTCTCTGCCGAGCGCGAGCAAGGCATCACGATTGACGTGGCCTACCGCTACTTCAACACCGAAGCACGCAAGTTCATCATTGGTGATGCGCCCGGCCACGAGCAGTACACCCGCAACATGGTCACCGCTGCGTCTAGCGCTGACGCGGCCGTGGTGTTGGTGGATGCCATCAAGCTGGATTGGAAAAACCCAAGCCTAGAGTTGCTGCCCCAAACCCGTCGCCACTCGCTGTTGGTCAACCTGCTGCGCGTGCCCTCCATCGTGTTTGCCATCAACAAACTCGATGCGGTGGAAGACGCTGCGTTGGCCTACAAAAACATCGAAGCCGCTTTGCGTAAGTTCGCCACTGAGGCTGGCATCGCCATCACGGCCATGGTGCCTGTGTCCGCCCTCAAAGGCTGGAACGTCGTCGAAAGCCACCCAGACTGGTGCGGCTACACCGGCCCAAGCCTCTTGAGCATCTTGGAAGCCTTGCCCAACACGCCCGCTGAAACCGAAGTGGCATTCAGCTTCCCCGTGCAGTGGGTGGAGAAATTCCACGATTCCGGCGTGACCACCCAAGGCCGCCGCGTGTTCTGGGGCCGTGTGGCCACAGGCACCATTGAGCCAGGTCAAACCATCAAAGTGTTCCCCAGCGGCCAAACCGCTGTGGTGTCACAGGTGTTGTCGGCCACACGCCAACCGCAAAACAAAGCTGCTGGCCATAGCGCAGGCATCGTGCTGGACCGTGAAGTGGATGTGTCGCGCGGTGACTGGTTGCTGGCCGAACAAGGCTCACCTGAAGGTCAACGCCAACTCAACACCACCATCGCTTGGATGGACGACGAGCCCTTGGTGGCTGGCCGTGTGTACTGGGCTTTGCATGGCCACCGTTGGGTGAAAGCCAAAGTGCAACGCGTGGTGCACCGCCTCAACGTCAACACCTTGGCCGAGGAAGAAGCCACCGAGCTAGCCCCCAACGCCATTGGCCACGTGACCTTGGCGCTGCAAGAGCCTTTGGTGGCACTGCCTTTCACCCAGTCGCGCATCTTGGGCGCGCTGGTCTTGGTGGACACCGCCACGCACAAAACCTCAGGCGCTGTGCTGGTGAACTGACTCGCATCCAAGCCTCACATCGAATCCCGTTTAAAATCAACAGCTTGGCGCAGCAGCACACCGCGGCTGCGCCCTCTTTTTTTACCCATTGATTGAATTGTCATGACGCACGTTGTCACCGAAGCCTGTATCCAATGTAAGTACACCGACTGTGTGGACGTTTGTCCCGTCGACTGCTTCCGCGAAGGCCCTAACTTCCTCACCATCGACCCAGACGAGTGCATCGACTGCGCGGTGTGTATCCCTGAGTGCCCTGTGAACGCCATCTACGCCGAAGAAGATGTGCCAGAAGGCCAAGAGCACATGACCAAGCTCAATGCCGAGTTGTCGCTCATTGGCTGGCCCAGCATCACCAAGCGCAAAGCGCCCATGGCTGATGCCGATGCATGGAAAGACAAAACCGGCAAACTCGCCGAACTCAAGCGCTAAGCACCTCGCCCTATGACGGCCTCCGCGATTCACACCGACGCCGTCATCGTGGGCGCAGGCCCAGTGGGCCTGTTTCAGGCTTTTCAGTTAGGCCTGCAAGACATCCGCAGTCACCTCATTGATGCACTGCCCCATGTAGGCGGTCAGTGCGTTGAGCTGTACGCTGACAAACCGATTTACGACATTCCTGGCATCCCTGTATGCACGGGCCGTGAACTGGTGGCGCAGCTGCAAACCCAAATCCAACCTTTCGCACCCACGTTTCACCTCAACCAAGAAGTGACCGAGGTCGAACGCTTGGACGATGGCCTCATCTCGGTGCGCACATCTGCGCAACAGCATTTCATTTGCAAGGTGTTGGTCATCGCCGCAGGCGTGGGCGCGTTTCAAGCGCGCAAGCTGAGCATGGAAGGTGCAGCAGCGTTAGAAGGCACGCACGTGCATTACCGCTTGGGCGATGCATCGCGGTTTGCAGGCCAAGACGTGGTGGTGTTGGGTGGTGAAGAATCTGCCGTGGCAGCCGCGTTGCAACTCACGCTCGAAACACAAGCCCCCTCTCTCAAACCATTGAGCGTGACCCTGATGCACCGTCGCGATGTGTTCACCGCCGAGCCAGTACTGCTGCAAGCCATGCGTGATGCGGTCGCCAGCGGCAAGCTGCAACTGCAAATTGGCCAACCCACCGCCTTGCTAAGCACATCGAACCAACTACACGCCGTGCAAGTGGCCACGCCCGATGGCCAAACCATTGAACGCCCAGCGCAACATCTGGTGGCGTTCTTGGGCCTTTCGCCCAAGCTCGGCCCCATCGCCAATTGGGGCTTGGCGATGGAGCGCAAGCAACTGGTGGTCAACACCGAAACCTTTGCCACCGATGTGCCGAGCATCTTTGCCGTGGGCGACATCAACACCTACCCCGGCAAGAAAAAGCTCATCTTGTGTGGTTTCCACGAAGCCACCCTTGCCGCTTTTGGCGCAGCCGCCATCGTGCATCCGACACGAAAGACCCTGTTGCAATACACGACAACATCGACCGAGCTGCACCGCTTGCTCGGACTCGCTTAAAATTGACACCGCGTTAGCAATAACGCATCCGCTAGGGGTGTTGAAGCCGTCACCGACTTCGACTGAGAAAGTCCCTTTGAACCTGATTGAGGTAATCCTCGCGCAGGGAAGCTTGGTCTTACAACGAGGCTCTTCACTCACCAGAGCACACACTCGTTTAGAAATCAGCCGACCTGTCATAACGTTAAGGAAACGTCATGGCAAACCATTCGCCATTTTTGAAAGCAACGCGCGTTCACGCGGCCGTCGCACTGTGCATTGCATCTTGTGCATCCGCTTGGGCACAACAAAACCCCACTGAAATCACCATCACCGACAAGTTGCCAGCGCGCGTGTCGGGGTTTGGTGATGTACCAGCGCAAGAGCTGCCTTTTTCGACCACCACCATCACCAGCACAACCTTGCAAGACATGGGTGCGCAACGCGTCTCGGATGCCTTGCATTTAGATGCATCGGTCACGGACAGCTACAACTCACCGGCCTATTGGGACATGCTGAGTGTGCGTGGGTTCACCTTAGACAACCGCTACAACTACCGTCGTGAAGGCTTACCGATCAGTGCCGAAACCATGATTCCCATGGACAACAAAGAACGCATTGAATTACTCAAAGGCACCAGCGGCATTCAAGCAGGCACCAGCTCTCCTGGCGGTTTGGTGAACTATGTGGTCAAACGCGCACCAACGAATGCTGAGCAGCAAATTCGCAATATCACGATGAGCTACGGTCAAGGTGACAACCGTTTGGTGGCTGCAGATTTGGGCGGTCGATTTGGCGAGGTCGCTGAATTTGGCTACCGATTCAACATCGCGCACGAAGACCTGAATCCCTACATTCGGGACACCAAAGGCCAACGCGATTTAGTTGCACTGGCCATGGACTGGCGCATCAATGCAAATAGCAAACTCGAATGGGAGTTTGAAAAAAGTCACCGTGAGCAAATTGGCTTAAATGCCTATAGCTTGCTTGACAACTCATTACCCTCAGTGGTTGACGGAACTCGAAACATCACACGTCAGCCATGGGCTCAACCTGGCGTTTTCGATGCACTCACAGGGAGTGTTCGGTTAAAGCAAGATCTGGCGAATGGCTGGTTGTGGACAACTCAATACGGGACACAACGTCTGCGCACAGATGATCGCCTTGCTTTTGCATTTGGCTCCGACTGCTACCCTAACAGTAACTATTCCTACTGCAAGAGCTATAGCCCAACTGGAAACTTTGACCTGTACGATTGGCGTAGCGAAGGTGAAAAAAGAATAACCGAAGCATTCCAAACCGAGATTTCTGGGCAAACTGAATTTAACGGCTTTAAAAATGATTTGATTCTCTCCGTCATGCGACAACGCCAAATTGATCGCATGCCTTATCAACAAACAAATAACTATGTCGGCTCATCAAGTCTTGGATCTTACCAACTTGATACGACCAATGCGTCCACGGACTCGCCATCCTCAACCAATCGAAATGAGTACGCCACGGAATTAGCGGCCAAAGACAAGATTCATTTATCGCAAACCACGGCTATTTGGCTCGGCATCAAGTACACGATGTTCAATAGAAATAGTGTGCAAACCAACGGTGACTCAGCCACAAACGATCAACGCTCAGTCACCACAGGCTCACTCGCTTTAACGCAACAGCTTGACGCCACAAAAATGATCTACGCCAGTTATGGTGAAGGCGTTGAGTTGAATGTGACGCCGAATAAATCTGGATATGTGAATGCAGGAGCTGTACTTCCGGTTCAAAAAAGTCATCAACAAGAGATTGGCATTAAGGGCTTCCAAGACCGCAGTACTTGGCAAATTGCGTGGTTCGACATCACGCGACCTGTCGTAGCAGATGCTCCTTATGGCTGTTATGCCATTGCCTCAGATCAATGCACACGCCAAATCGATGGTGAAACTCGCCATCAAGGCCTAGAACTTACAGGCAACACAACCTCGTTATCTCAATGGAACCTAGGTGCAGGCTATACATGGATTGATGCAAAACGTCAAAAGAGCACGGTCAACAGCAACATCAACGGCCAGCGCCCAATCAACGTACCAGAGTACATCTTGCGCGCCTCTGCGGAATACAAGTTTGCAAGCATTCCTGGCTTACGCTCTGGGATTCGTCTCTCGCGAGAAGGCGAACGAAACGTGACTGAATATGGCGAAGTCAAACTACCAGCATGGACAACCTGGGGAGCATCGGCCCACTACGACACCAAAGTAAACAACACAGCATCGACATGGACGCTCGCTGTTGAAAACTTAACCGACAAACACTATTGGCGTGAATCCCCCCTGCAATACGGCCATTACTACCTCTATCCAGGGGCACCGCGCACTTTAAGGGCTAGCGTCCAATTTCGGCTTTGAGGATCAAGTAAAGTTGAGGGATGAGCGGCAAGTCTAGGTTTTTCGGAATTTCACGCATACAAACTGCTGTTGCACTTTGTATTGCCGCCTCCTCATCAGCTTGGTCGCAGCAGAACCCAACTGAAATCACCATCACTGCGGAGCCTCCCGTACAGGTCTCGGGCTTTGATGGTTTAACGCGGCAACAACTGCCCATCAGCGTCACCACGATCAACAACGCGGTCCTGCGCGACACCGGTGCACAGCGAGTATCTGATGCCCTGCGCTTAGATGCCTCGGTCAGCGACAGCTACAACCTCCCCGCGTATTGGGACAAGCTCAGCGTCCGGGGCTTCACGCTAGACAACAGCTACAACTACCGCCGCGAAGGTCTGCCCATCTCGGCCGAAACCATCATGTCGATGGACAACAAAGAGCGTCTTGAAGTGCTCAAAGGCACGAGTGGCATTCAATCAGGCACCAGCTCACCCGGCGGCTTGGTGAACTACGTGGTCAAACGCGCCCCTACCAGCGCAGAAAAAACCATTCGCGATGTCGCCCTGAGCTACGGCCCTGGTGATAACCGCTTGGTCTCGGCAGATTTGGGCGGACGCTTTGGTGATGGCACTGATTTTGGCTACCGCATCAACGTCGCCCACGAAGACCTTAATCCCTACATTCGCGACACCGAAGGCCAACGTAACTTGTTCGCCTTGGCGATGGACTGGCGCATCAACAGCAGCAACCGCTTGGAATGGGAATTTGAGCAAAGCCACTACGAACAAATAGGCGTCAACTTTTACAGTGTGTTGGGACCAGATCCAAACAATGGTCGATTTGTTTTACCTGCGACGGTCGATGGCACGCGCAACATCACACGCCAGCCCACCTCACAACCCGGTGTATTTGATGGCCTCACTGGCACCGTGCGACTGAAACACCAGCTCGACAACGGTTGGCTGTGGCGTACGCAATACGGCACACAACGTTTGCGCGCAGATGACCGACTCACCTACGCGTCTGGCTGCAGCAGCACTCAAACCAAAAGTTTTTGTCTCTCACCACTGGGAAATTTTCAAATCCACGATTTCCGCAGTGACAACGAACGACGCCAAACCGAAGCGGTTCAGACAGAACTCAGCGGACAAACGGACATGGGTGGTTTGAGTCACAGCATGAAGTTCAGCTTGATGCGGCAACGCTATATCAAGCAAATGCCCTACACAGCGGCAGACACGTTACTGGGCAGCACCAACAGCACCTACGGTGGCTTGAACCCACCCAGTGGCGCAACCCACTATGGGTACAACACCAACGCCAGTGACTACAGCACCGAAATCGCCTTCAACGACCACATGCAACTCACCCAAGCGACCTCAGCTTGGTTAGGACTGCGCCATACGCAACTCAATCGCACCAGCATCATGACCAACGGCGATGCGATGGTGAAAGACGAACGCGGAGTCACCACACCGTGGTTGGCACTGAGTCATCAACTCAATGCCAACTACCTTATTTACACGAGCTACAGCGAAGGTCTAGAAACGCAATCGACCCCCAACGCAAGTAGCTACACGAACTCAGGTCAACCACTGCCTGCGCTTCGCAGCAAGCAGCGCGAGGTGGGCGTGAAAAACCAAAATGAGCAAGCCCAGTGGCAAGTGACTTGGTTTGACATCACACGCCCAGCCACAGCAGATACCGGCGTTTGCGACACAACTGTGGGTAGCTGCACGCGTCAAATTGACGGCCAAGCCCATCACCAAGGCCTAGAACTTAGCGCCAACAACACGGTAGGCCGTTGGTCTGTTGGCGGCAGCGCCATGTGGCTAGATGCCAAACGTGAAAATGCCACCGTACAAAGCGAGCTGAACGGCCAGCATCCGATCAACGTGCCTCAATACATTTTGCGTGGCATGGCCGAATACAGATTTGCCAGCATGCCGGGGTTGCGATCTGGTTTGCGCCTATCTCGCGAAGGTGAGCGCAATGTGACCAATAAAGAAGATGGCGACATCAAACTCCCGGCCTGGACCACCGTTGATGCCACGAGCCATTACGACACCAAGGTGAATCACGTGGCTTCCACATGGACGCTGGCCATTCACAACCTCGCCAACAAACACTATTGGCGCGAATCGCCCAAACAATATGGACAATATTTCTTGTACCCAGGTGCGCCACGAACTGTTCGCGCAACAGTTCAGTTCCACCTCTGAAAAAGCGTAAAAAATGCGCTATAATTTTTGTATTCCTCAATAGCTCAGTTGGTAGAGCGCCGGACTGTTAATCCGTAGGTCCCTGGTTCGAGCCCAGGTTGAGGAGCCAAAAAAAGTAAAGCCTTTGCATTCACGTGCAGAGGCTTTTTCTTTGGTTCAACGCTGACGCGATGCACACTTGTTTGTTGTCTTAGTTACTTCGCTTTAGAAATCTACCAAATTTCAGGACATAAGAAGCCGTAGCAAGCACCAGCACCGTCCCAAACCAGTCACCTATCGCCATCACAACTGTATCCGCGAGAAAATTTTCTATCCTGCCAACAAAGAAATACCAAATTTGGTGAAGGATTGGACTCACCACAGCAAACAGCACTGAAACCTTCAACAAGAGTTGCGCATTAAAGCCTGTCAGCGTGATGTCGAGCCCGAACAGACGTTTAGCGATCACTTGAGCTAACAGCGGCGATCCGCCCGAAATGACGCTGGTAACAATATTGAAAAGATGCTCTTCAGGTGTATTTGTGTAGTGAATGAAAATGGATCCTGCGGCAACACCGACCGCCCCTAATTCCAAAAAAACTAAAACAAATAGAAGCTGTAGACCGCTCGGAATAAACACCCAATTCACAAATTGCGAAAAAGCAATGTGCTCAAACAAGTAACTGTTGAACTTGAAAGAACACGTGTATAAAACAGCGCAGCCAAACACAATGAGTGTCTTTGCTTCTAAGCTGAAGTTTTCAGAGCTTGCATCTTGCAGCATAAACAGAAACGGGACGAGAATCAGCCGCTAACTACGGCGATGAGATTTTGACAGATGAAGCGTTTGACACGCTAGATTTTTATCGACATGGATTTATTCAATCACTTGAGCTTAGATTATTTTGGCATCACCCTAGCCTTCATGGATCTGATGTACGTGCTGTTAGGCTGTATTTTTGCCGTGTTATTGGGTGCTTTTTTGGCCAAAAAACAAGCGCGTGCATTCAGCGGTCAAGAGATGCGGAGCTTAGACAACGCAGCAGGCCTTAGCAAAAATTTACCTGCTGTCACTTTTGCCGACTACGGCGACATGCGCTTTTTGCACTTAGGCACGCCTGCCGTACAAGGCTCCATGAAGATCAGCAAACCGTTTGAAATTCATCTGGAGTACGTGCAACGCATGATGGGCTGGTTGCTGTGGGTCAACTTAGATCAAGTCAAACACTTGCACGCCATGCAGCTTGGTTTGGGGGCTGCCGCTTTGACCAAATTTTGTCACCGCCATTTAGGCATGCAAACGACGGCGGTTGAGTTAAACCCACAGGTCGTTGCCACATGCAGGTGTTGGTTTGCGCTACCCGAGGACAACACCAAACTGCAAGTAGTGCTGGGAGATGCGGCTGAAGCGGTCAGCGGTGATCAGTGGCGTGGAAAAGTCGATGCCCTGCAAGTCGACTTGTATGACCAAGATGCCGCTCGTCCTGTGCTCGATAGCGAAGACTTCTATCGCAACTGCCGCCACTTGCTGACAGACACAGGATGCATGAGCGTCAACTTATTTGGGCATGCATCCAGCTATACAGAAAGTCTCAAAAAAATCACAGCTGCTTTTGGACAAGAGGCAGTGTGGGCATTCAAACCCACCGCGGCGGGCAATGCCATCGTGCTGGCTTTTCGCACCCCTCATACGTGGGATAAAAATGCTTTGGCGGCGCAAGCCAAACAGATTGAAGCGCGCTGGCCATTACCTGCGACGAAATGGCTGAAAGCATTAACACCAGTGAATGGTGCCACTTAGTCAATCACCCAACTCAACCTCGATAGATCCGGATATACCGAGGTTGACGTCACCGAAATTTATGAAATCTTCAGCCGTTTGGAATGGTTGCCCGGCTTCTTGGGCAAAGTCAGCTCCAGCACACCATCTTCATATTTAGCAACAGCCGTCGCTTGATCAATCGCTTGATCCAGCGTGAAGCTACGGAAAATTTTCCCGCAATAACGCTCACTGCGTACGGTCTTGGCGCCCTCTTTTTCTTCTTTTTGTTTTTTCGTCTCAGCGGTAACGGAGACTTGATTGCCATCGATCATGACTTTGATTTCGTCTTTGTGAACACCAGGCATTTCGGCTTTGACGAAGTAGGTTTTATCGTCCTCGGTCAGATCTAATTTCATCTGTGGCTGGTCATCCATCAAGCGATAGACAGGACGAAGCGCAAAACCTTTGAAGAAGTCATCACTGAAAGGTTCTGTCAACTCACGAAAAGGATTGAAACGGGCTAAGTTGGTCATGGGTATTTCTCCATCTAATGAAAAACGCGGCACGCCATGCGCCGCACCAATAGCACCTCAACACAAGGTGCATGACCGTCAGTGTCTAGGTTGACACCCTGCGTGTCTGTGCCAGAGCGCACGTCTAAGCACTTCATGCGCTTTCAAATTTTTAAAATCTTCGCGCTGCAATGTGTGCAACAGAACAGACGGTGAAAAGAAAAGAATCAATCATTGACTTTCATTTTTGAAAGGACTCTTTATGAAAACCCACCGCCTTCTTGCGGCTTGTCTTTTGACAACAGTTGGTGCAACGGCAGTTCAAGCGCAAACCACGATGTACCCATCAGATGTGGGCTACTACGGCGAAATTGCTTACACCCCCATCGAATTAAAGGCGGATGCAGGTGAAACAACCAAACCCGAAGCCATTCGATTCATCGTTGGTAAAGAACTGCATAAAAATTGGGCGATTGAAGCGATGTACACCACCACGTTTGCCAAAGACCACATGGTGGGATTTGATGGCGATGTCACCAACTATGGCATCTCACTCAAACCCAAAATGGCCGTGACCGACAGCACCGAGCTTTTTGCGCGTTTGGGCGTGACGCACGCCAACATCACAGCGGCGGCGGGAAACCGCAGAAGCAGTGGTGACTTCAGTTATGGCGTGGGTGTTCAAACCAAGTTCACACCGACCGTTTATGGACAACTGGATTACATGCACTACCAACACAAGGATGGCATACGCGCCCAAGGCTACGGCATCTCTGTGGGGTACCGCTTCTAAGTATCCACAGCTATTCACGGTATAAAAAGTGGCTGAGATCTCAGCCACTTTTTGCTCAGTCAGTTGCTGCGCAGCATCAAATGATCTGAATCGGCACGCTGAGCTGGTAGCCCACATTTCGGATGGATTCAATCACGGCACTAGGGGCACCCGCTTCCACCATTTTTTTGCGCAAGCGAACAATGCGCACCTCTAAGCTAGCCTTATTCAGGCCATCCATCTCTAGACCTAGGATGTGCGCCAATTGCCATGTTTCTAAACGGCTAGAAGGCGCGCGCGCAAACGCCATCAGCATGTCAGCCTCTGCAGATGACAAACGCACCATACCGGCAGTACCTGTCAGCGTAAGCTTGCTCAGCGTCAAAGTCCCCTCTGGTGACGCCTGACGACGACGCACAAACCCCTGCAAAGCGGCACACAACTCTTCAAAGTCAACAGGCTTGGTCATGTACAGGTCGGCACCGCTTTCGTAGCCTTGTACTTTTTCTTTGGACTGCGAGCGCGCCGTCAACATCACAATGCCCACCAAGGGATAGGCTTGGCGAATGCGCTTGGCCAAGCTGATGCCATCTTCACCCGGCAAATTCAAATCAAGGATGAAGATATCCACCGCACTACCTTTGACGGCATCTTCTAGCTCTTCGGCGCAAGACAGGCCCAACACATGGTGGCCCTTGTTGGCCAAGGCCATGCACGTCAGCTCGCGTAAATCCTGGTGGTCTTCAACGACCACGATACTCAAATGGGTAGCCACAACACAAACCTCACACGTTTTTCATCAGGTGCATAACGACAGTACGCACCAATTCGATTGGCCAAACTAGACACCAAAAACAAACCTAAACCCGTGCCAGATTGGCTTTGCGCTCCCGTGCTTCGGTAGTATTTTTGAAACACTTTGCTAGGCTCTGGCCACGCCGCCAATCCTGGACGGTTAGAGAAAGTCACCGTGACGCCTGGTGCACCATCCGGGCCATCTCCAGACATGACATGAATTTCAACCGGCGTGCGACCATCGCTGTATCGCCAAGCGTTGTCCAGCAAGTTGCCCAAGATGATGCGCAAATACTGACGGTCTGTCAGCACCTCGGGAACTGACGCCATTTGCAACAACAAACGCTCTGGCTGAATGTTTTGACTGAAGATCAGCTCATTGACCAAACGCACCACATCGACACGCTCGACCTTGGCCTCCAAGGCGCCTTCTTCAATTTGGTCTGCGTCAATGCATCGTTCAAGAATGGCTTTCATGTCCACCACCGCTCGGCTGGCGTAGCTGGCAGATTTTTCTGGATCGGTGCGCGTGTGCAAGGCCATGTCAATCACGGCCAAAGGCGTTTTCAGTTCATGCATCAGCATGTGCAAGAAATGCGTTTGTTCATCACGACGTTGTCGCTCGAACGCCACTTGCTGTTGCGACAAATACAAAGCGTTGGACACCTCACGGCGACCGAGCTCAAAGCGACGTGCCCTCACCTGCAAAAGAATGGTCATCAACAAACCCGAAAAGAAACCATTCAGCACCAAGTTATGCAAGCTGTACTCTGTCGCCACATCAAAACCTAAGCTAGGCCAAACGGCCACCCACAAAGCAAAGGTGAGGCTGAGGTAATACACCGTCACGGTGCTTCGATTGAAGCGGAACGCAACGCCAGTCGTCTGCTTGCTAGGCGGATTTCTCAAAAAAATCAGGATCCCCATCAGCAAAAAAGCGGATCCCACGCCAATCACGACCATGTTGAATTGAAGTGCCAGACGCGTATAGCCCGCGAACAACAAAGCCATCGCCACAAATGCCGCTGCATAAAAAGATCGCACTATGCGCATCAACCACGCAGGTAATCCGTAATCTCTCAAAAAATGCGTTTCGTACCAAAACGCCAACCCTGTCGCGGCAATCAACACAATATTGAAAAGCAAATTGATGCCTGCGGGCGAGACAGACTCACTGAGAAACACACGGAAGTACCCAAAGTAGCCCACGGTATAAAGAACGGAAGCGAGTTGCTTGATCACGAACGCAAGATTCACATGGTCGTGGTCATTCAGCCAGCTGACAAAAACCCAGGCCAAGAACATCACGATCAAACCCGTGCTGACGGAATAAATCAACTCCTGCGCATGGTCCAAACGTGAGGCATCAAGCAGGGTCAGCGCCTCTACATGAACCATCAAGGTACTGGTGCTGCTGACACGTAAATACACATCACGTGCTTGCGGCAACGATGCAATCAAGAATCCGTGATTCAACGATTGGTATTCACTCTCGGACCAAGGCGTCATATCTCCGGCATTGACGGGGCCAGTTCGCGCTGTATCTGCAGGATCAAACAACACGACTTGGTCAAGAAACGAGGGGCGAACACGCAGCACAAGCTTTTCACCGCCATGTGTTGACGCCGTTGGCTCAACTCTCAACCGCAACCAAAAAGTTGAATCGCTATACCCCTTTGCGAGGATGCCTGTATATGTGGTGTATGACTGCTCTTGTGCATCGTCAAACTTGGATTGACCTTGGACATCTTCCCAGTAGCTTCGCGCAGAGATCAAATCTTTGGCAGCAACAGACGTAGGCAATGCAACAAAGAGGAGGCTAAAAGCGCTCAACAGGGGCGCAGCAGAGCGCAATATCGTTGTAATCAGTGAATGCATATAGATCAATGGCGTGATGCTAGCGCCTTCAATGCCTTTAACCTACAACTCCCTACATTCTATTTTTGATAATAGGCATGTGTCGCACCACGCCCCAGTGACTCGGCTGATTGCGTGCATGCGGCAAACCTTGCTGGTCAATCTTGACCGTATGCGCTTGCCAATTCCGCACGCCCTGACCATCCAGTGTGAGACGCAACACCCAAGCCACGTTGTTGACTGCATCAGGAAAGCCTTCAAATACAAAGTTGCCCAAGCTGTAAAAAATGGGTTTGCCTTTGTATGTCTCAGTGTCTTGCAACTGATGTGGATGCCCTCCGATCACGACATCAGCACCCGCGTCAATCATCAACCTAGCCAGCGCACGCTGACGTGCATTGGCAATCGGCTCCTCCCAACCCCAGTGCATCACAGGGATCACCACATCCGCCTTCCACACACGACGCGCATCGGTGATGTCACGCACCACTTGCTCGTCTTCACTCCATGCGACGCCGGGGCGGTCATGGTCGGCCTCGAAGTTGCGCGGTTGAAATTCGTCATAGCCAAGAATGGCAATACGCAAGCCTTGTCGCTCTAGGATGAGCGGTGTGTGCGCCTCTTTCAAATTGTGGCCACCCCCGTAATAGCCCAAGCCCGATCGCTTGAGCAAGCCCAGCATCTGCGCAAAGGCTTGGGGACCATAGTCACCCGAGTGGTTGTTGGCCAAACCCACGGCATCAAAGTGACGCTGCAGATATTTCAAGCCACGCGGATGCACACGAAAAACATTGGGCTTTTCGGGCTCCACCGAACCCACCGTGGCAACCACGCACTCTAAATTGCCCAAGCGTATGTCTGCACCTTTGAACAGATGCGCCACACCGGCAAACGGGTCACGGCCACGGCGAATGGCACGGTCTGGCCCGCCTGCGAGCATGATGTCACCCGCAATCACCACCGACACCACCGGCTCGAGGGTTTGAGCCATCGCAGCGTTCATGCACAGCACAGCGCTCACACAAAATACAGCGATTTTCAAAATCAAACATGGCAAAGACTTCATCGCACCACCTCATGCAAAGCACAGCCGTATTGCAACTCTTTGCCTAGAAAGGGGGAATACAACGCCACACGACCTGTCAATGCATCTGATGCAGGCTGCAGTTGCGCTACGGGCGCCACAAACTTCACGTGTTGCAACACCATGGGTTGTCGCTCAGTTTGGTAGGACACATACAAATTGACCAAGTCCACACGCGTGTCGTTGCCCAACACCACCGCTTTGAAACGAAAGCGATCGGCCAAATTGACGCTCTGCACGGTGTAGGGCTCAGACACGGGTGTGAAACTGTGTTCAAAACGCTCGGCATTCACCTCGAAGTGGCACCGTAACTCCGGCGCTGCTTGTGCCGCCATTGGCAAACTTAAGGGCAGCCACATGGCCAACATCCACCACCCCAAACGCATACACATCTCCCCTACTCTTGATGCAGCACAGCCTACTTGATTGACAAATCACCTTTGCTATGGGTTTGCCCTTGTAGCTGGCAAAATCAAAGGCTATTCAAGAAAGCTGCCATGAGTTCCTCAAACACCAACACCATCCCTCGCCTCACCAGCCTCTCCCACGGTGGTGGCTGTGGCTGCAAGATTGCGCCGGGCGTGTTGAGCGAGATTCTCAAAAGCACCAGCGCCATGCCCATCCCCCCCCAGTTGTTGGTGGGCATTGAAACGGCAGACGATGCAGCGGTGTACCAGCTCAACGACGAGCAAGCACTGATTGCCACCACCGACTTCTTCATGCCCATCGTGGATGACCCGTTTGACTTTGGCCGCATCGCCGCCACCAATGCCATCAGCGATGTGTATGCCATGGGTGGCACACCCATCATGGCCTTGGCGTTGGTGGGTATGCCCATCAACGTGCTGCCCGCTGAGACGATTGGCAAAATTTTGGATGGCGGCCAAAGCGTGTGCCGCGAGGCCGGCATTCCCATCGCGGGCGGCCACACCATTGACTCGGTTGAGCCAATTTACGGTTTGGTCGTCTTAGGGCTCGTGCACCCCAAACGCATCAAGCGCAACGCCGACGCACGCGTGGGCGATCGTTTGATTTTGGGCAAGCCTCTGGGCGTGGGCGTGCTGTCGGCAGCTTTGAAAAAGAATGCACTCAGCCCCGAAGGCTATGCACAGATGATTGCCAACACCACCCAACTCAACACACCGGGTGCTGCTCTATCCGCCTTGGCGGGTGTGCATGCCATGACCGATGTCACAGGTTTTGGCTTGGCAGGTCACGCGCTCGAAATGGCACGCGGCAGTCACCAAACGGTGCAACTCAACATGAGCCAAGTGCCTTTGTTGCAAAGCGTGCGCGAACTGGCCGAGCAAGGCATGCTCACCGGTGCCTCTGGGCGCAACTGGTCGGCGTATGGCGGCGAGATTGAACTCGCGCCTGAACGCAACGCGATTGACCAAGCGCTGTTGAGCGACCCTCAAACCAGCGGCGGCTTGCTGGTGGCGTGTGCACCAGAATCAGTTGCTGAAGTGCTCGCGGTGTTCCACCAACAAGGCTTTGGCTCTGCGTGTGAAGTGGGTGAAATCACACCAGCCACAACGAATGGCATCAAGCTGCAAGTTCGCTAAACACCAGCGCTTGACTTTGCAAATTTATACTGCTCCCCTTTGAAAGAACACAAGCACATGTCCACCATCCCAGCATGCCCTCAATGCGCCCAAGAAAACACCTACCAAGACGGCGACAACTATGTGTGCGCCGATTGCGCACATGAATGGCCGATGGTGGCGCTCGCAGCAGCCGATGACGAAGATGAGGCGGTGGTGAAAGATGCCAACGGCACCGTGCTCAAAGACGGCGATGCCGTGGTACTCATCAAAGACCTGAAGGTCAAAGGCTCATCCACCACCCTGAAGATGGGTACCAAAGTCAAGAGCATCCGATTGGTCGGTGGCGACCACGAAGTGGATTGCAAGATGGACGTGGGCAACTACATGCTCAAGGCTTGCTTCTTGCGCAAAGCCTAAGCCCTCACAGTGCTCACAGCACACGACCTCGGTTCGATTTGATCGCCGAGGTCTTTTTTTTGCTGTCTAAGCGACGCAGCTTCGACGCGTAGGTGGGTTTGGTTGGTTTGCGTTTTTTGGGCGGCTTAGCCACGCTTTGCACCAAGTCCAACAAACGCGCGAAAGCTTCGATGCGGTTCATATCTTGGCTGCGATGCTCTTGCGCTTTGATCACCACCACGCCCTCGTTGGTGATACGGTGATCGGACAAAGCCAGCAGTCTTTCTTTCACATCGTCTGGCAAAGACGATGCCATCACGTCAAACCGCAAATGAATCGCGCTAGAGACCTTGTTGACGTTTTGCCCGCCCGCGCCCTGGGCACGTACAGCAGTCACTTCGACTTCGGACTCTTTGATTTGCATGGACGTTTTATACGTGCCAGCCGGGCAATTCACCCATGGTCCACAAAATCAGGCTGATGGTGAAAAACGAGGCCACGGTGGTCACCAACAAGGCCGCTGCACAAAAACCTTCTTGCCCATGGCGCTGCGCCAACAAGGGATAGATACCCAACATGGGCATACCCGCCAACAACACAGCAGAAATTTTGAGGCTGGGGTCAATCGGTCCAACCACCATCAGCATGAGGCCCACGGCCAAAGGGTGCAGCACCAGTTTGCCCATCGCAATCCAGCGCACCTCTTGAATCAACCCCACGACGCGCATCCCCACCAATGAACCACCATTCACAAACAACGCAATCGCAGCCGTAGAGGCCGCAAAGAGATTGACGGTTTTCGACAGCACGTCTGGGAGATGCCAACCCAACATTGAAAACACAAACCCTGCCACGATGGCTTGCATCATGGGGAGTTTGGTCATGCGTTTCAAACTCTGAAGCACGGTGTGTTGCCAAGACAGATGCTCGGCTTCACCGCTCTCCGCAATGGCCAAAGCCAAGGGAATGGTGAGCAAGTTTTCAATCAACACCGTCAGTGCCAGCCCCACGCCTGCGGCAGGTCCTAAAAACTGCAGCAAGATGGGATAGCCCACATAACCGCTGTTCGAGCAACTCACGCCCATGGCCACCATGCCGCTTTCGGTCAGTGGTTTTTTACGCCACACGCGCCACACCCAAAAACCAACCGCGAACGAAAACATCGACCCTGCACCGTACGCCATCAGGTAGTTGGGGTTGAGCACCTCAGCAAAGTTGCGTTGTGAGAGTGCGTTGAACAACATCGCAGGCAGTGCAAAGTTCAACACAAAGCGTCCCAACACCTGGCCATCTAGTTTGCTGAACATCCCTCGGCGGGTGGCCGCAAAGCCCAAACCAATAGACAAATAAATTGGGCCGGTGATGGTGAAGATGTTGAGCATCAGAGACTTCGCTTTATTGTTTTTGAATACCTGCGCGTTGAATCACATCACCCCAACGCTTGATTTCGGTTTGCAACCAATCTTGCGCTTGTGGCACGGTGCTGGGGTGTGGCTCCACATTCAACTCCAACAGTTTTTGGCGCACTGCTGGCGTTTGCAGCGCGGCATTCACCTCTTTGTTCAAACGCTCCACCACCGCTTGCGGTGTTTTGGCCGGAACGCCCAAACCATTCCATGAGGTGGAGACCAAATTAGGCACCCCACCCTCTTTGGCCGTGGGTACTTGCGGCAACGCTGTGTTGCGCTTTTGGCCTGTCACGGCCAAAGCTCGCAATGCACCGCCTTTGATTTGCGGCAGCACAGGGCTCAGCACTTCGACCGCCACATCAATTTGGCCACCACGTAATGCTGTCATCACCGCAGGCGTACCGTTGAAAGGTACCACCTGAGCATCCAAACCGGCGACGGACTTGAACAACTCAGCCGTCAAGTGCTGAGTGCTGCCAATGTTGATGCTGCCAATGTTGAGCTTGCCTGGGTTCGCTTTGGCCCAAGCCAACAACTCGGGCAAGGTATGAAAGCGTGATTCAGCACTCGTGACGATGGTCAAGTCAAACGTGCCCATCAACGAGACAGACGTGAAGTCTTTCACAGGGTCAAACGGCAATGTTTTGAACAAGCCTGCGCTCACCGCGTTGGCGTTGGACATCAGCAAAAGTGTGTAGCCATCAGGTTCGGCTTTGGCCACCATCTCGGCCGCCACAATGCCACCCGCACCGGGACGGTTGTCAATGACCACGGACTGACCCAAGCCTTCCGCCATTTTTTGAGCCACGGTGCGCGCGGTCAAGTCAGCCACGCCGCCTGCACCAAACGGCACCACGATGCGCAACGGCTTTGTGGGATAGGACTGTGCATGGGCCCCAAAGGCGCCACACACCAGCAGACATGAGACCAACACACGAGAAACAAAGCAGCGACGAGCTTGCATGGGAACTTCTCCACAAAATCCAAAAGAATGCATTCTCTTCCATCACGAAAGGCCTGACGCCACCGTCAAGAACCACGGAGTCTTCATCCCCAAAGTCACTGGGTACACTCTGGGGTTACGTTTTTTGACCCTCAAGGATTTGCCATGAACACGACCCCTTCCGGCCTGCAATACACCGACAACGTGGTGGGCGACGGCGAAACAGCCGCCGCTGGCCAGCACGTGACTGTGCACTACACCGGCTGGCTCTACAACGACGGCGAGCAAGGCGCCAAATTCGACTCCAGCCGTGACCGCAACGATCCGTTTGACTTCCCCCTCGGCGCGGGCATGGTCATCAAAGGCTGGGACGAAGGCGTGCAAGGCATGAAGATTGGTGGCCAACGCACCCTCATCATTCCCCCAGAACTGGGCTATGGCGCACGTGGCGCGGGCGGTGTGATTCCTCCCAACGCCACTTTGAAGTTCGACGTCGAACTGCTCGGCCTCGAGTAAATAGGCGGCACGGCAGCTCTTTGGACTGCCGTCACTCAGCGGGGCTTAGCCCCGCTTTGTTTTGTTCCGTCCTCTTTTTTTACAAAACCCCTCTTGAAATAGGGTTGGATGCCCTCAGCTCCGCTGAATATCCATCCAACAAGCCCTACAAAGCATGTCAGAACCTACAGAAAACAAAGACTCCGCAGCCTCAGCCGCTGACCATTTGGCCTCTCACATGGCCAGCATGGCGCCCGCCGCCGAGGCCCCTGCTTCCGCTGAATCCGCTTCTGCACTTGACCCCTTGGCTGCAGCCCAAGCCGAAGTCGCCACCTTGCAAGCCAAAGTGGCTGAACTGCAAGACCAATACGTGCGTGGCCAAGCCGAAGTGCAAAACGCCCGCCGCCGTGCCGACGACGAAGTGTCCAAAGCCCGCAAATTTGCCCTCGAGAGTTTTGCCGACAGCTTGCTGCCCGTGCTCGACAGCCTCGAAGCTGGCTTGGCCGTGCAAACCGCCACACCTGAACAAATCCGCGAAGGCGCTGAAGCCACGCTGCGTCAACTCAAGAGCGCCTTGGAGCGCAACAAAGTGCTGGCCATCGACCCTGCGGCCGGTGCCAAGTTTGACCCCGCACAGCACCAAGCCATCAGCGTGGTTCCCGCCGAACAAGAGGCCAACACTGTGGTCACCGTGCTGCAAAAAGGCTACTTGATCGCCGAGCGCGTGTTGCGCCCCGCCTTGGTGACCGTTTCGGCACCGAAATAAACACTTGAAATTGGCGAAGTTATCCACACCTACGCCTCATCTGAATTCTTAAAAGTTACTGGAGTTAAAAATGGGAAAAATCATCGGTATTGACTTGGGCACCACCAACTCGTGCGTGGCCATCATGGAAGGCAACACGACCAAAGTGATCGAGAACGCCGAAGGCGCTCGCACCACACCGTCGATCATTGCGTACCAAGAAGACGGCGAAATCTTGGTCGGCGCCTCTGCCAAGCGCCAAGCGGTGACCAACCCACGCAACACCTTGTACGCGGTCAAGCGTTTGATCGGTCGCAAGTTCAGCGAAAAAGAAGTTCAAAAAGACATCGACTTGATGCCCTACACCATTGCCAAAGCCGACAACGGCGACGCATGGGTGGAAGTGCGCGGCAACAAGTTGGCGCCGCCTCAAATCAGCGCTGAGATCCTGCGCAAGATGAAGAAGACTGCGGAAGACTACCTCGGCGAAGAAGTGACTGAGGCCGTCATCACCGTGCCGGCTTACTTCAACGACGCACAACGCCAAGCCACCAAAGATGCAGGCCGCATCGCGGGCTTGGATGTCAAGCGCATCATCAACGAACCTACCGCTGCGGCCTTGGCGTTCGGCTTGGACAAAACCGAAAAAGGCGATCGCAAGATTGCCGTGTATGACTTGGGTGGTGGTACGTTTGACGTGTCCATCATCGAAATCGCGGACGTCGATGGCGAAAAACAATTCGAAGTGTTGTCCACCAACGGTGACACCTTCTTGGGCGGTGAAGACTTTGACCAACGCATCATCGACTTCATCATCACCGAATTCAAGAAAGAATCTGGCGTTGATTTGTCCAAAGACGTGTTGGCCTTGCAGCGCCTCAAAGAAGCCGCTGAAAAAGCCAAGATTGAGTTGTCTTCATCGACATCGACAGACATCAACTTGCCGTACATCACGGCCGATGCCTCAGGCCCTAAGCACTTGAACATCAAGCTCAACCGCGCCAAGTTGGAGCAACTGGTGGACGAGTTGGTCGAGCGCACCATCGCTCCTTGCCGCACCGCCATCAAAGATGCGGGCGTGTCTGTGAGCGACATTGACGATGTGATCTTGGTCGGCGGTATGAGCCGTATGCCCAAGGTGCAAGAGAAGGTCAAAGAGTTCTTCGGTCAAGAGCCACGTCGTGACGTGAACCCTGACGAAGCCGTGGCCGTGGGCGCAGCGATTCAAGGACAAGTCTTGTCAGGCGACCGCACCGACGTGCTGTTGCTCGACGTGACACCTTTGTCTTTGGGCATCGAGACCCTGGGCGGCGTGATGACCAAGATGATCGCCAAGAACACAACCATCCCAACCAAGTTTGCTCAAACCTTCTCAACAGCCGACGACAACCAACCTGCCGTGACCATCAAGGTCTACCAAGGCGAGCGTGAAATGGCGTCTGGCAACAAGAGCTTGGGCGAGTTCAACCTCGAAGGTATCGCACCTGCCGCACGTGGCACACCTCAAATTGAAGTGTCATTTGACATTGACGCCAACGGCATCTTGCATGTGGGCGCCAAAGACAAAGCCACTGGCAAAGAAAACAAGATCACGATCAAGGCCAACTCTGGCTTGAGCGAAGACGAAATTCAACAAATGGTGAAAGACGCCGAGTTGAACGCTGCTGAAGACAAGAAGAAACTCGAAATCGTTCAATCTCGCAACCAAGCCGACGCCGCTGTGCACAGCGTGAAGAAGAGCTTGGGCGAGCACGGTGACAAGCTCGATGCGGGCGAAAAAGAAGCCATCGAAGCAGCAGTCAAGGAAGTGGAAGAAGCGTTGAAGGGCGAAGACAAAACCGCCATCGATGCCAAAACCGAAGCCTTGATGACAGCCTCGCAAAAGCTGGGCGAAAAAGTCTACGCTGACATGCAAGCAGCCCAAGCGGCTGGTGGCGCAGCCGCTGGTCCTGAAACCAAACCAGCCGACGACAATGTGGTCGACGCTGAAGTGAAAGAAGTCAAAAAGGGCTAACCCCTCTTCTCACCTCTGAGCTGATCTCGCCGCGTTTCGCCTGAAAGGTGAACACGCGGCGAAGTCTTGATGAAGCCCAACAAAAAAACGGCACTGCCAACCATGTCCAAACGCGATTTTTATGAAGTGCTCGGCGTCTCCAAAGGCGCGAGCGACGACGAGATCAAAAAGGCTTATCGCAAACTCGCGATGAAGTACCACCCCGACCGCAACCAAGGCGACAAAGCCAAGGAAGCCGAGGCGCAGTTCAAAGAGGTCAAAGAGGCCTACGAGATGCTGTCGGACCCCGAAAAACGTGCAGCCTACGACCAGTACGGCCATGCAGGCGTGGATCCGAATATGCGTGGCGGCCCAGGTGGACACGGCGGCTTTGGTGGCGCGGGTTTTGGTGAGGCCTTTGGCGATATCTTTGGTGACATCTTTGGCCAACAACGTCGTGGCCCCGGCGGCCGTCAGGTCTACCGTGGCAACGACCTCAGCTACGCCATGGAAATCACGCTGGAAGAAGCGGCCAATGGCAAAGATGCACAGCTCAAAATTCCGGGCTGGGACGAGTGCGAAACCTGTGACGGCACCGGCGCCAAACCTGGCACCTCAGTCAAGACCTGTACCACTTGCCACGGCAGTGGTCAGGTGCAAATGCGCCAAGGCTTTTTCAGCGTGCAGCAAACCTGCCCACACTGCCGAGGCTCGGGCAAGATCATTCCCGATCCTTGCACCAGCTGCCACGGCCAAGGCAAGATCAAGAAACAAAAAACACTCGAAGTCAAAATTCCAGCAGGCATCGACGACGGCATGCGCATTCGCAGCACTGGCAACGGCGAACCCGGCACCAACGGTGGGCCTCCCGGCGATTTATTCATCGAAATCCGCGTCAAGAAACACGACATCTTCGAGCGCGATGGCGACGACCTGCACTGCTCAGTGCCCATCAGCATCACCACGGCGGCATTGGGCGGCGAGATTCGCGTGCCCACACTGGCAGGTGAAGCAGCGATTGACATTCCAGAAGGCACGCAAAGTGACAAGCAATTCCGTTTGCGTGGCAAGGGCTTGAAGGGCATTCGCTCCAGTTTCCCTGGCGATTTGTATTGCCACATTTCGGTAGAAATACCGGTCAAGCTCACCGAGCACCAGCGAAAGCTGCTCAAAGAGCTGGATGAGTCGCTGAAAAAAGGCGGCGCTAAACATTCACCTGCCGAGGGTGGGTGGGCCGATAAGCTCAAACGCTTTTTCAACTAAAGCCCTCACGAAGTATCGTCACGTAAAGAGGAGATACTTCGCCTATGAGCGTCAACATCACATTTTTAGGCGGAACCGGTACGGTCACCGGTTCTAAATACTTGGTCCAGCACGACGGCAAGAAATTGCTGGTCGACTGCGGTTTGTTTCAGGGCTACAAGCAGCTGCGCTTGCGCAACTGGAACCCCATGCCCATCGAAGCCACAGACGTGGATGCCGTGCTGCTCACCCACGCACACTTGGACCACAGCGGCTATTTGCCGCTGCTGCACCGCCAAGGTTTTCGTGGCCGTGTACATGCCACACCCGCCACCTGCGATTTGTGCGCCATCTTGCTGCCAGACAGCGGCCACATCCAAGAAGAAGACGCTGCGTTTTTAAACCGCCACGGTTACTCCAAACACACGCCTGCCCTACCTCTGTACAGCAAGCATGACGCCATCGTCAGCTTGAACCTGCTGCACCCTGAAGTTGTTGGCAAAACCTTTTCCCCCATCCCTGGGTGGAAAGCCACATTCTCATCGGCAGGCCACATCTTGGGGGCCGCCAGCATCCTGCTCGAAGTAGCAGGCCGTCGCATTTTGTTCAGCGGTGATTTGGGACGTCCTGATGACCTCATCATGAAAGCACCCGACTTGCCGCCAGAGGCAGACACCGTGCTGATTGAGTCCACCTACGGCAACCGCACCCACCCTCAAGAAGATGTGCTGGCCGAGCTGGCCCCAGCCTTGAAACGTGTGGCATCGCGTGGCGGTGTTGCCGTCGTGCCGGTGTTTGCGGTGGGACGCGCGCAAGCGCTGCTCCATGCTATTTCCCTTCTCAAAGAACGCGGCGACATACCGCACAGCTTGCCCATCTTTTTGGACAGCCCGATGGCCGTGCACACCACCGAATTATTGCCACGTCACCCCGATGCGCATCGCCTTGATGGCGAAGCTTTGCACCAAATGAAGCACATCGCCACCATGGTGGAAACGCCTGAACAGTCCAAGGCCTTGGCCAAGCGCCATGGCCCTATGGTGATCTTGTCTGCCAGCGGCATGGCCACTGGTGGGCGGGTGTTGCACCACTTGGCCCACTACCTGCCCGAGCGCCGCAACATGGTCATCCTCACGGGTTACCAAGCACCAGGCACACGTGGCGATACGCTGGCCAAAGGCGGGAACACCGTGCGCATCCATGCGCAAGAGGTCGCCGTGAATGCCGAAGTTGTGCAGCTTCAATCATCGTCAGCCCATGCCGATGCCACACAGCTTTTAGATTGGCTCAAACACATGAAGCATGCGCCAAGTCAGGTGTATGTCGTGCATGGCGAACTCGAAGCCGCGGATGTTCTGCGCCAGCGTATTGAGCACGAACTGAAGTGGCGCGCCGTGGTGCCAGAGCATGGCAGCACTTGGCCGACTTGAAACCCGTTGAACACGCCCTACCTATGCGCATCATGTTTTTAAAGCCTCCTATCCGCACTGCTTGCACGAGCACCACTTTGGTGGTCGTCGCCAGTCTTTGGTTGGCCGTGGTAGGTAACTTGGCCCTTTGGAAAACATTGCTCGGCTTACCCGATCTCACGGGATGGCACGGGGTGGGGTTTGGTTTGGCTTTTGCATTGATGATTGCTTGCGTGGTGGCAACCCTGCTGTCGCTACTGGCTTGGCGCTTCACGCTGAAACCCGCCATCACCTTGCTTTTGCTGCTCGCGGCTTTCGCCACACACTACATGCTGATGTATGGCATCGTGGTTGACACACCCATGCTGGTGAACGTGCTTCAAACCGATACGCGTGAAGCACGCGATCAGCTGAGTTGGCAATTGCTTGGTACGGTTTTTGGTTTGGCCGTGTTACCGCTCATGTGGCTTTGGCGCCAACCCATGACAACATTGCCCTTGACGCAGCAAATGCTGCGTAACGGTGGGCTGTTTGCAGGGGCATTGGTATTGGCTTTTGGTACCACGCAACTGGTATTCAAAGACTTCTCATCGCTCATGCGCAACTACACCCAGATGCGCTACCAGATCAACCCACTCAACAGCGTCTACGCCGTGCTTGATATGACGGTGATTCCCTCCGAGCAGCCGCGCGGTCCCATGCAAAGTTTGGGATTGGATGCGCACATGGCATCAAGCGCTGGCCACACGCCACAAAAACCACCGTTGTTGGTGTTTGTGCTGGGAGAAACAGCACGCAGCCAAAATTTCTCGCTCAATGGTTACGAGCGCAACACCAATCCTTTGCTCGCCAAAGAAAACATCACCAGTTTCAGCCAAGTGAGCTCCTGCGGCACGAGCACAGCTGAATCGTTGCCCTGCATGTTTTCACACCTAGGACGCGCCGAATTTGCCAAGCGCGGCAGTGAATTTGAAAACATGCTCGATGTGCTGCAACGTGCAGGCTACGCCGTGTTGTGGATGGATAACCAATCGGGCTGCAAAGAGCAATGCGTGCGCGTGCCTCACGTGAACACATCCAATCTCAAGCTGCCTGAACACTGCACAGGCGACGAATGTCGCGATACCGTGATGCTCGCGCGCATAGACGCCGAACTGGCCAAGCTCCCTGCTGAGCGCCGCGCACGTGGCACCGTCGTGGTGATGCACCAAATGGGTAGCCACGGACCCGCGTACTTCAAGCGCACGCCTTCAGAATTCAAAACCTTCACCCCTGAATGCACCGATACCTCACTGTCGCAATGTGACCGCGCTCAAGTGGTGAATGCTTACGACAACACCATTGTGTTCACTGACTATTTCTTGTCCCGTGTGATCAGTTGGCTCAAAGTACAAGAAAAAACCAGCACACCCGCCATGCTTTATGTGTCAGACCACGGCGAATCGTTGGGCGAGAAAAACATGTATTTGCACGGCTTGCCCTACAGCATGGCACCGCTTGAACAAACCACAGTCCCCATGATCACTTGGCTATCGCCTGGTTTTGAACAGTTCCGCCATGTGAACACGCGCTGCTTGCAAGCCAATCGCGACAAGCCTTTGTCACACGACCACTTGTTCCATTCAGTGTTGGGTTTGATGGCGGTGAAAACAAGCGTCTACCAACGCGAGCGTGATTTCTTCGCCGCTTGCGAAGGTCACTGACATCCGAGCTGTTTTACAAGAAACGGTCGAGCAACTTGCGCGTGTGACGGTCTAGCGACGGCAAATCGCGAATCAAAAACTGTACGCCGTGGGCGTCAGCCACGATGAGTCGTGTGGCGCTCAAGCGGCGAATGTCTTCCTCACCTTTGAGGACCAATTGCGCGGGGCCACGGGTGGTTTGCACACGCCAAACGCTGGGCGTGGAAAAACTGTTCACCCCATCCAAACGCAATATCTCGGGCATGAACTCACGGCCTTGCAACGCTTGCGCCACGATATCACGCTCGTTCGCGGGAAGGTCGTTGAGGCTTTCAACCCAAGCGAGCTCTTTGCCTTCGGCGCTGAGAATAGAAATGCATTGGTCAGGCGTGGCAATCGGGAACGCACGCGCCACCACAGCGCCCACGTGCTGCGTGCCATCGGCCAAGGTGACCACCAATTTGCCAAAAGGATCAAACGCCAGCGTGAAAGCGGCTGTCAACACGGCACTCATACAGACTCCTTGGTAGAAGCACGCACCACGGCATCTTCTGCATTTTTTGCTTGGGCTTCGTACAGGCGGTAGTACGCACCTTGACGCGCCATGAGCGTGTCGTGGTCGCCCTCTTCCACCACCACACCCTGCTCCATCACCACCAAGCGGTCGGCTTTGTTGAGCGTGGACAAACGGTGGGCAATGGCAATCGTGGTGCGGCCTTGCACCAAGTTGTCCAAGGCCTTTTGAATTTCTTGCTCGGTCTCGGTATCCACCGAAGCGGTGGCCTCGTCCAAGATGAGGATGCGTGGGTTGATGAGCAAAGCACGCGCAATCGAGATGCGCTGACGCTCACCACCCGACAGACCTTGACCGCGCTCGCCCACCAACGAGTCATAGCCCTGAGGCAAGCGCAAGATGAACTCATGCGCATGTGCCGCACGGGCAGCGGCCACGATTTCTTCGCGGGTGGCATCAGGCTTGCCATAAGCAATGTTGTCGGCAATCGTGCCGAAGAACAAGAACGGTTCTTGCAACACCATGCCAATGTGGCTGCGGAAATCAGACAAGGAAATGTTTCGAATGTCGATGCCGTCGAGCTTGATGGAACCTTCGCTCAAATCGTAGAAGCGGCAAATCAGGTTGACCAAGGTGCTCTTGCCCGAACCGCTTTGCCCCACCAAGCCAATCATCTCGCCGGGGCGAATGGTCAAGTTCATGCCGCGAATCACGGCGCGGTTGCCATAGCGGAACCCAGCGTCTTGAATTTCGATGCGGCCTTGTAAAGGTGTAGGCAGTTTTTGCGGGTGGGTAGTTTCGGGCACGCTGGACACATGATCCAAAATTTCAAAAATACGTTTGGCACCCGCTGCCGCTTTTTGTGTGTGTGACACGATGCGACTCATCGAATCCAAGCGTGTGTAAAAGCGACCGATGTAGGCCAAGAACGCAGCCAACACACCCACCGAAATTTGGTTGTGCGACACCAAGTAAATACCAAAGCCCCACACCACCAGCAAACCCACTTCGGTCATCAATGTGACCGTGGGCGAGAACAAGGACCACACAAAGTTGATGCGGTCATTCACGGCCAAGTTGTGCTTATTGGCATCGCGAAAACGGTTGGCTTCGCGTGTTTCTTGGGCAAAGGCTTTGACCACACGAATACCGGGGATGGTGTCGGCCAACACATTGGTGAGCTCTGACCACACACGGTCAATCTTTTCAAAACCCGTGCGCAGTTTGTCGCGCACGGTGTGAATCAACCACACGATGAACGGCAGTGGCAGCAAGGTAGCAGCCGCCAGCTTGGGATCGATGCTGATCAAAATGGAAGCGGTCATCAAAATCATGAGCACATCGGTGGCGAAGTCCAGCAAATGCAGGGACAAAAACACGCAAATGCGATCGGTCTCAGCGCCAATGCGGTTCATCAAGTCACCCGTGCGACGGCCACCAAAGTATTCGAGTGACAAGCGCATCAAGTGCTCATAGGCCGTGGTGCGCAAATCAGCGCCAATCCGTTCTGACACCAAAGCCAAGATGTAGGTCTTGAGCCAGCCCAAGCCCCAGGCCAGCAAAGCGGCGCACAGCAGCCCGCCCAAATACAAATAAACCAAATCGTGGTCAATGTCTTTGCCGTTTTGGAACGGAATCAGCACATCGTCCATCAGAGGCATGGTGAGGTACGGCGGCACCAAGGTGGCGGCGGTCGAAGCCAGCGTCAACAAGAAGCCAGCCAACAAACGCCACTGGTAAGGTTTGGCAAAGCGCCACAGGCGGAACAAGCCCCATGTCGACAAAGGGGCGTGCTGCTCACGGCTACACACGGGGCATTCGTCGCCCACGTTTTCGAGCTGCAATTTGCACTGTGGGCAACGCGCTTGGACGGATGCGGCCAAGGACTTGCCATGGGTCAAGACTTCAAGGTGTTCCGCAAATTTTTCTTGCAACCGCATGGCCGTGACGTTGTGCGTCAAGGTGAAACGCCAGCTGGCGATGCGGTGCGTGGCATCCACCAAGCTCAGGGTACCCACACCCGCATGGTCGGTGTGGGTCATCGTCATGCCAGCAACCAGCGGCCAACTGCTCCAGACGGGGGAAGAACCCGCCTCTTCGGCGGCAAAAAGCACCCTTTGGTCTGTCACAATTAGTAGCCCTAGCGAAAAATGCAATTGGGCGTTCAGGTCAACCTCTAGCCAGGCTAGAACGTTTTCATGGGCAGACAGTTGTGCAAACGCTGAAGTTCGCCAGCCCTCGGGCAAAACAACTTTGGTGGAAGCCGATAAAGAAGAATTCATTATTGGAATTTTGCTGCTTCAATCGATGCCAATCGATAGACAGCGATAAAAATAAAAGCAGGAGCCAAGACTTTGTTGCACCCCCGCACGTATACAAATGATTGTATCGCCGCAGCCTCATCGCTCGTCGTGGTGACCTTGGCCCTCTCCCCTGCTCCAGCCGCTCAAAACGCCCGCTAAAACCCACGCTCATTTATGGCCTTCAAAGACATTCAAATCCTGCGCATGAACTACCTGCGTGGGCCCAACATCTGGACTTACCGCCCCATCATCGAAGCGCTCATTGACTTGGGGGAGATGGAAGACCACCCCTCGAACAAAATTGATGGTTTCAACGACCGCATCAACGGCTGGTTGCCTGGCTTGGTCGAGCACCACTGCGGCGTCGGCCACCGTGGCGGCTTTTTGACTCGCTTGGTGGGTGGGACTTGGATGGGTCACATCATGGAACACGTCTCCATCGAGTTGCAGTTGTTGGCCGGTGCCCGTGCCGAGTTTGGCAAAGCACGTGAAATCAGCAAGCGCGGCGTCTACAAAGTGGTGTTCCGTACCGAGCACGAAGAACTGGGCCGAGAAAGCTTCCTCGCCGCCCGAGAACTTGTAATGGCCGCCGCCAACAACAAACCGTTCGACATCAATGGCACGGTGGAGCGTCTGAAAAAGATTGCCGACCTGCGTTGCCTGGGCCCCAGCACGGCTTGCATCGTGGACGCCGCAGTTGAGCGCAAGACCCCCTTCATTCGCCTGACCGAAGGCAACTTGGTGCAACTGGGCTACGGCTCTAAACAACGCCGCATTTGGACCGCTGAGACCGACCGCACCAGTGCGATTGCCGAAACCATTTCCAGCGACAAAGACCTGACCAAACGCTTGCTCACACAGTGCGGCATTCCAGTGCCTGAAGGCCAGATTGTCAAAACCGCAGACGAGGCTTGGGAAGCCGCCCAAGACATCGGCTTGCCCGTGGTGGTCAAACCTTTGGATGGCAACCGTGGCTGGGGTGTCTCACTCGACGTGAACACCGAAGAAGGGGTGCGTCAAGCTTGGGTCGCAGCCGAAAAAGAAGGCAGCGAAGTGCTGATTGAGCGCTATGTGCGCGGCGATGAACACCGCGTCTTGGTGGTGGGTGACCGCGTGGTGGCTGCCACCCGTGGCGAAACCGCATGCATCACCGGCGACGGCACCTCAACGGTGGAGCAGCTGATTGACAGCCAAATCAACACCGACCCCCGTCGCGGAATTGCCGAAGGCTTCCCGCTCGACTTGATTCGCCTGCACACCCCGCGCGGTGAAATGTCGCTGCTAGAAATTCAGCGCCAAGGCCTTGAGCCCACCAGCGTGCCCGCAAAAGACCGCATCGTGGTGGTCCAACGCAATGGCAACCTCAACAACGATGTGACCGATTTGGTTCACCCCGAAGTCGCTGCCGTGGCCACCCTCGCCGCGCGTGTGATTGGCTTGGACATCGCAGGCATCGACATCGTCACCCAAGACATCTCTCGTCCCTTGGAAGAAACCCAAGGCGCCATCATCGAAGTCAACGCAGGCCCTGGCTTGCTGATGCACGTCAAACCCGCCGTGGGCCAACCCCGCCCTGTTGGCAAAGCCATCGTCGAACACTTGTTTGGGCCCAACGAGTCGGGCCGTATCCCCGTGGTGGGCATTGTGGGCAGCCAACAAACCACCGAGCTGTCACAACTCGTCGCTTGGTTGTTGCATCTGTCTGGCAAGCGCACGGGCTTGGCTTGCAGAGATGGTTTGTACATGGACCAACAACACTTGGGCAAAACCGACTCACGTGGCTTTGAAGCCTCGGAGCGGCTGCTCATCAACCGTGCGCTCGATGCAGCGGTATTCGAAACCACCCCAGCGCACATCTTGGACGAAGGCTTGGCCTATGACCGCTGCTTGATTGGCGTGGTCACCAACATGCCTGAAACGAATGCGGTCCTGATTGAAAAGCACGACATCCAAACGCCCGAACAAATGCGCACTGTCGTTCGCACCCAAGTGGACTTGGTGCTGCCCGAAGGTGCCGCCGTGCTCAACGCCGATGAAGAAGCCGTGACCACCTTGGCCGAGTTGAGTGATGGTGAAGTCGTGTACTACGCCAAAGCCCAAGACAACTCCACCCTGATGGCCCATTTGCAAGCAGGCGGTCGCGCCGTGTTCTGCAAAGACGGTCATGTCACTTTGGCGCGTGGTGACCAAGAAACACAGCTGTTCCACCTCGACCTTGAATTGATTGCACGCTTACTCAAAGATGGCTTGCACATCTCAACCCTGCTGGCAGCGGTGGCTGCAGCTTGGTCACTAGACATTGCGCCATTGCTGATTCGTGCTGGTTTGAAAAATTTCGGACAACAACACCCACAAGTTGCCAAAGACGTTGCAAGGATGAATGGCTAATGGAAGTCTCTCGTATCCGCGCCCTGCGCGGCCCTAACCTCTGGACCCGTCACACTGCCGTGGAAGCCATGGCGACTTGCGATGCGAATGAAATCGATCTGAGCCAACACCCAGATTTTGAAAACCGCTTGCGCAATTTGTTCCCAGGCGTAGGCAACTTGCAACCCACCGACCACAAGGTCAAGCTCAGCATGGCGCACGCCCTCGAAGCTGCGACCTTGCATTTGCAAATTGAAGCGGGCTGCCCCGTCACCTTCAGCCGCACCACAGCCACCACAGACCACGGTTTGTTCCAAGTCGCAGTGGAATACACCGAAGAGCAAGTGGGCATCATGGCCATCAAATTGGCCCATGAGCTGTGCCTCGCCGCACTCAACAACACCAGCTTCGATGTAGATGCCGCCATTCACCAACTGCGTGAGCTGGACGAAGACATTCGCTTAGGCCCATCCACAGGCTCTATCGTCAACGCCGCCATCGTGCGCGGCATTCCCTACCGTCGCTTGACCGAAGGTAGCTTGGTTCAGTTGGGCTGGGGCAGCAAGCAGCGCCGCATTCAAGCTGCCGAGATTGACTCGACCAGTGCGATTGCTGAGTCCATCGCGCAAGACAAGGAGCTCACAAAAAAGTTACTCCATGCGGCTGGTGTTCCTGTGCCTTTGGGCCGTCCTGTGATCAGCCCTGATGATGCTTGGACTGCTGCCCAAGAAATTGGTTTGCCCGTGGTCATCAAACCGCGCGATGGCAACCAAGGCAAAGGCATTTCTGTCAACGTGACCACCGAAGAAGGCGTCAAAGCAGCTTACTTGGCAGCAGTTGCCCATCGCGATGATGTGTTGGTCGAACGCTTCCTGCCCGGCAGCGATTACCGCTTGTTGGTGGTGGGCAACAAGCTCGTCGCCGCCGCTCGCCGCGAACCGCCACTGGTCATTGGCAACGGCAAAAACACCGTGCATGAGTTGGTCGACATCGTCAACGCTGACCCACGTCGTGGTGAAGGCCATGCCACTTCGCTGACCAAAATTCGTTTTGACGACATCGCGATTGCGCGTCTCAAAGAACAAGGCTATGAAGCCAACTCCGTGCCCGCTAAAGGCGCGCGCGTGATTCTGCGCAACAACGCCAACCTCTCCACAGGCGGCACCGCCACTGACGTGACCGATGACGTGCACCCCGAAGTGGCGCTGCGTGCCATTGCAGCAGCGCAAATGGTGGGGCTTGACATTTGCGGCGTTGACGTGGTGTGTGAATCCGTGTTGCGCCCCCTCGAAGAACAAAGCGGCGGCGTTGTAGAAGTCAACGCTGCGCCCGGCTTGCGCATGCACCTGAACCCCTCGTTCGGTAAAGGCCGTGACGTGGGCGAAGCCGTCATGGCCACGATGTTCCCTGATGGCGGCGATGGTCGTATTCCTGTGATCGCCGTCACGGGCACCAACGGCAAAACCACCACCGTGCGTTTGACCTCTCACCTGCTGCGTGCCAATGGCTTGCGCGTGGGCATGACCAACACCGATGGCGTCTATGTGAACGGCCGCCAAACAGACAGCGGAGACTGCAGTGGCCCACGCAGCGGTCGCAACGTGTTGGCACACCCCGATGTGGATGCAGCCGTACTCGAAACCGCACGTGGCGGCATGTTGCGCGAAGGCTTGGCCTTTGACCGCTGCCAAGTGGCCGTGGTCACAAATATTGGTATGGGCGACCACTTGGGTTTGAACTACATCACCACCGTCGAAGACTTGGCCGTGTTGAAGCGTGTCATTGTTCAAAACGTGGCCGAATCTGGCACGGCTGTGCTCAATGCCACCGACCCCATCGTGGCAGCCATGGCCAACAAGTGTCCAGGCCAAGTGACGTTCTTTGGCTTGGATTCACACCACCCTGTTATTGCCACTCACCGTGCACAAGGCAAACGTGTGTTGTTTGTGGAAGACGATCAAATCGTCGCCATGCAAGGCAACCACTCGGTGCGTATTCCTTTGTCGGAAATTCCAGTCACACGCGGTGGCGCGATCAGCTTCCAAATTGAAAACGCCATGGCATCGATTGGTGCTGCATGGGCAGTGGGCGTGCCTTGGCAAACCATCTGCAAAGGCTTGGCCACGTTTGTGAGTGACAGCAATGCCGTGCCCGGACGCTTCAATGTGTTCGACTACAAAGGCGCCACCGTGATTGCCGACTACGGCCACAACCCAGACGCCATCAAAGCACTGGTACAAGCCGTGACCAACTTGCCCGCACAACGCCGCAGCGTGGTGATCAGCGGTGCAGGTGACCGCCGCGACGAAGACATCCGCGAGCAAACACGCATCATTGGTGAAGCGTTTGACGATGTGGTGTTGTACCAAGATGCTTGCCAACGCGGTCGTGTGGATGGCGAGGTGTTGAAGCTGTTGCGTCAGGGTCTGGATGGTGCGAAACGCACCTCACACATCGATGAAATTCACGGTGAGTTTTTGGCGATTGACCGTGCGATGGAGCGTTTGCAAAAAGGCGATTTGTGCTTGATCTTGATTGACCAAGTGGATGAGGCCTTGGCGCACATCACACAGCGGGTGAACTCGGCGGCTTTGGCTGGCTAAGTTTTTCTTGCGCCATGAAAAAGCCACTCTATTGCTGAGTGGCTTTTTTGTTTGCGTTTCTGCTTTTCTATCGCTGATGCTGACGTGGCTGTGCGGCGGCTGCCTCATGCTGGAGTACCAGAAATCGGCAGCCACCGCACAGCCCCATCAGCATCCGAGTTATGGGTAATCAAATGATTGAAAGCCACTTCTCGGAGCCGAGGCGAGTAGTCGGTGTCCGCTGCGGCGACATCAAGAGCGAAGCGAAGGAGTCGCAGCGGATACCGGCTGATCGTCTTGGCGTAGCGCGTAAAGCGCTACCCGAGAGAGTGACCTAGAACAAACCTTTGTACTGCTCACGCAGCAAGTTCTTTTGCACTTTGCCCATGGTGTTTCTTGGCAACTCAGCCACCACAAAACACTTCTTTGGAATCTTGAAGTTCGCCAGTTGTGACTTGAGTGCGGCAACCACCGCATCTGCATCCACCTTGGCACCGGGTTTGGCAATCACCACCGCCACCCCCACTTCACCAAAGTCAGGATGCGGCACACCAATCAGGGCGCTTTCAGCCACACCGGGCATGTCGTTGATGTAGCCCTCAATCTCTGCGGGATAGACGTTGTAGCCGCCGCTGATGATGAGGTCTTTGCTGCGGCCCACGATGACCACGTAGCCACGCTCATCAACCTTGCCCACGTCGCCGGTTTTGAAGTAACCGTCGGCGGTGAACTCTTCTTTGGTTTTCTCGGGCATGCGCCAGTAGCCACCAAACACGTTGGGGCCTTTGACTTGGATGCCGCCAATTTCACCCACGGGCAAAGCCTTGCCTTGGTCGTCTTGCACACGCAAGGACACACCGGGCAAGGGAAAGCCCACGGTGCCACCACGGCGCTCGGTTTGGCCCGCGTAGCGTGCATCAGCGGCATAAGGGTTGGAGGTAAGCATAACGGTTTCGCTCATGCCGTAACGCTCCAAGATGACTTTCCCTGTGCGCTCATGCCACTCGTTGAACGTCTCCAACAACAACGGCGCTGAACCTGCGATGAACAAGCGCATGTTTGCAGTTTGTGCTTGGGTGAGGCTTGGCTCGGCCAACATGCGCACGTACAGCGTAGGCACGCCCATGAACACAGTGGCTTCTGGCATTTTGGCGATGACGAGTTTGGGATCGAATTTGGACAACCAAATCATCTTGCTGCCGTTGAGCAAGGCGCCGTGAATGGCCACAAACAAACCATGCACATGGAAGATGGGCAAGGCGTGAATCAGCACATCACCGGGCTTCCAACCCCAATAGTCTTTCAAGGTTTGTGCGTTGCTGAGCATGTTGCCGTGCGAGAGCATGGCACCTTTGCTGCGACCTGTGGTACCGCTGGTGTACAAAATGGCGGCCAAGTCGTCGGCTTTGCTTTGCACCACTTGGTGTTGGTCTGAGCAGTGGGCTGCGCGCTCTAGCAAGCTGCCCGTGCGGTTGTCGTCCAAGGTGAACACGTTTTGCGTGCCAGCCTTGAAAGCAATCTTGCTGACCCAGCCAAAGTTTTTGCTGCTGCACACCACCACGGCGGGTTCGGCGTTGCCAATGAAATACTCAATCTCTGCGCTTTGGTACGCCGTGTTCAAGGGCAAGAACACATAGCCAGCGCGCAAGGTGGCAAGGTAGAGCATGACGGCTTCGACCGACTTCTCCACTTGCACGGCTACGCGCGAACCTTTGGGAATGCACAGTGAATCCAGCAAATTGGCCATCATGGCGCTGGCACGCTCAAGGTCAGACCAGCTGTAGAACAAGCCATCGTCTGTTTCGATCGCAGTTGCGTTTAAGTTTTTGGGAAACGCGGCACGCAAAGCCGCATACAGGTTATGGTTCATCGTCTGTTTCACTTAGTCGAGTTTGGCACCAGAGGCTTTCACCACCGAGGCCCAGCGTTTGATTTCGTTGTGCACAAAGGTGCCGAATTGCGCGCTGCTCATAGTGGGGAAGTCAGCACCGTTGTTGGCCCAAGCCACTTTAAGTTCGTCGCCGGTAGACGCCTTCTTCACTTCTTCCAAGATGCGCGCTTGAACATCAGCCGGTGTGCCTTTGGGTGCCCACAAGCCATACCAAGTGCTCACGGTGTAGTCAGGCAGACCCAACTCCGCGGCACATGGAACATCAGGAAATGCTGCGTTGCGTTTGTTGCCTGACACCATCAAAGCTTTGACACGACCACCTTTGATGTGCTGTGCAGAGGAACCCAAACCATCAAACATCATGTCAACGTTGCCACCGATCAAATCTTGCAAGGCAGGTCCTGCACCACGGTAAGGAATGTGCGTGATAAAGGTATTGGTTTGCAACTTAAACAGCTCGCCTGCCATGTGGTGCGATGTGCCGCCGCCAGCTGAGCCGTAGTTGAATTTTCCAGGGTTCTTACGCACCTCCGCCAAGAATGATTTGAAGTCACCAGTGATCTTCTTGGGATTCACCACCAACACTTGCGGCACCATCGCAATCATGGTCAGAGGCACAAAGTCACGCTCTAAATCGTAGTCAAGCTTGGGATACATGGCGGGTGCAATCGAGTGGTGCACAGCGCCCATGAACAAGGTGTAACCATCGGGCGCAGCTTTTGCCGCGACACCGGCGCCCAAGTTGCCACCGGCACCACCTCGGTTATCAATCACCAAGGTCTTACCGCTTTGCTTGGAAAATTGCGCAGAGAAAGGTCGTGCAAAGGCATCGGTGCCACCGCCTGCGGGGAACGGAACAATCAAGGTCACGGGCTTGGTCGGCCATGTGCTTTGCGCTTGGGCACCGAAACTGAATGCCGCACATGCCGCTGCGGTGAGTGCCATCCACTGTCGGCGGTTGGATGGTGTTTTGAATTTTTTCATGTGTGTCTCCTGATGGTTTTATTGAATGGGTTCATTTGAAATACATGTCTTGCACGTCACCCGAGGTTGGGGCAATGCCTTTTTCCAGAAGCTGGCGGTGTTTGTCTAAACGCTTGAGGTCATAGAGGTAATTGACCATCAAGCCATGCGATTGTTTGATGCCTTTGGCAGAGGGGTCGGCAAACCAGTTGATGCGCTCGATGCGTGCACCATTGCCCAAGTGAAAACGGGCCACGGGGTCAAGCACCTGCTCACCCTGTTTGCCTTGACCTAAATAATGTGCACCCGCACGTGTGAGGAATTGGCGCAAAGGTGATTTGGCCGACAACACCTCCAGCAGTTGCGGCTGCTCAATGGCAGCCAACACATGGCTGGCCGTCGGGGGTTCGAAGCTAATTTCACGCCCCAAGGCCGACAACTCTTTGTCATTGAGTTGCGCCAGCAAGGTTTCCACATTTTTCGCCAACCATGGACGCAAACCAGGAATGGGCGACAAGGTGGCAAAGGTTTTCAACTTGGGAAACTCTGCGCGCAACGTTTCCACCACACGCTTGATGAGCGAATCGCCAAAGCTCACCCCCTTCAACCCCCCTTGCGTGTTGCTGATGGAGTAAAAAATAGCGACGGTTGCTTTTTGCAAATCTTCGGGTGCAGCCGATTCATCCAACAGCGGCATGATGTTGTCAGCCATCTCATGCAACAGGGCCACTTCCACAAAAATCAAAGGCTCGTTGGGCAAGCTGGGATGAAAAAAACCGTAGCAACGGCGGTCACTGTCCAAACGATTTTTCAAATCAGCCCAGCTGCGAATGTCGTGCACGGCTTCGTACTTGATGAGTTTTTCAATCAACGAGGCAGGCGAATCCCAGCTGATGCTGCGCAGCTCAAGGAAGGCCACATCAAACCAAGTGGAGAACAGGTTTTCCAACTCGGCATCCAAGGCTTGCAAACGTTTGTTGCCTTTGAGATGAGGTAACAACTCGGCACGCAAATCCACCAGAAAACGCATGCCACCCGCAGAAGCCGCAAAACGTTGCAGCAAGCGTGTACGAGGTGACACCAAGGCACGGCGCAGACGAATTTCAGCGGGTCCTTCGTCCACGGTGCCCAAAGCAGCATCGTAGTCATCACGCGCGGCGCGCACTTTGACAGCATCGGGACCAAACTGCTCGCTGATGAGCAGCCACAAATCTTGTCGCTCCGCGGGCTCGGCTTTGGCGTACCAATCGGCCAAGGCTTTGGCGCGGCGACCGCCCTCCACTTCGCTCACGCGCGGATCAACCACGGCTTGCAAGAGGGTGAGGGTGCGGCGCAAGGTGCGTGGCGACAAAGCTTCTTTCTTTTGACGCAAGGTGGCATCCAAACGTTCGCGCGTGGAGCGGTCTTCTTGTTTGGTCACATCAGCAGCGACGGAGGCCGAGTTACGAAGCAAATTGAGTTTGCTGCTGAGCCAAGTTGTTGCGTTCATCCATTCCTCTTTCTCGTTTTAAGCGGTCAACACACTGCGTTTGGCCGAGGCCAACTCACGCAAGGCCTCACGCTGCTTCAACAAATGGTCGCGCATGGCCGCATCCGCACCTGCGGCATCGCCGGCTTTGAGTGCGGAAAACACGGCAAGGTGTTCTTTCAAACTCTGCTTCAAGCGTCCGGGCGCGTGCAACTGCTGCAAGCGTGCGAGCTTCAAAATTTTGCGCAAATCAGCAATGGTTTGCGCCAACCATTTGTTGCTGGCCAACTGAATGATGGCTTCGTGAATGGCAAAGTTGGCTTCGTAGTAATCGTTGATGCGCCCTGCTTCGGCATGCTGCTTGAGGCGTTGGTGCCAGACCTCTAGCGCTTGCACATCAGCGGGCGTGGCGCGGTGCGTGGCATCAAAGGCACAGCGGCCTTCAAGCATGGCAATGACTGGGAAAATGTCATCCAAATCTTGCTCGGTGACTTCGTTCACAAAGCAGCCCCGACGCGGCTCATGACGCACCAAGCCTTCGGCGGTGAGCACCTTGAGCGCTTCACGCAAGGGGGTGCGAGAGATAGACCACAGCTCGCACAGCGTCACTTCATCGATGAAATTGCCAGGCCTGAGCTGACCATCAAAGATGTAATTGCGCAGCTGTGAAGCCACATCGTCGTGCAAGGAGCTGGGAAGCGTGCGCATTGGGTTTGGGTGGATGGATCTCTGTAATTACGCATAATTATGAGATTGAAAAAGCCAACCAACCGCCCCAACTCGCAGGGACTTTCCCTCAAGGGGCTAACCCTTAGACGAAACTTAAACGGGATTTGTTTGGCGCACCGCGCGAAGCCACAAGGCCACGCCGACCAGCACCATAGGCACGCACAGCCATTGGCCCATGCTCATGCCCAAAGCGAGCAAACCCAAATGTGCGTCGGGCTCGCGGAAGTATTCGGCCACAAAGCGCAAACTGCCATAGCCCACCATGAACACACCTGACACAGCACCGATGGCACGTGGCTTACGCGCGTAGAGCCACAAGACGATGAACAACAAAATGCCTTCGCCCAAAAACTGATAAATCTGCGAGGGATGGCGAGGAATCAGGCTGCCGCTTTGTGGAAACACCATGGCCCACGGCAGAGTTGGGTCTGCCGCCCTGCCCCACAACTCGCCATTGATGAAGTTGCCCACACGTCCTGCGGCCAAGCCTGTCGGCACACAAGGCGCAATGAAATCTGTCACCCATAGCCAAGGACGCTGGCGTTGCCATGCAAACACAGCCGTCGCTACAAACACGCCCAACATGCCACCATGAAAGCTCATGCCGCCTTGCCACACAGCCAACACTTCAAGTGGATGCGCAAGGTAATACGCGGGGTTGTAGAACACGCAATAACCCATGCGGCCACCCAAGATCACGCCCATCACACCGTAAAACAAAATGTCTTCAACATCTTGCTTGGACCATGAACCCAACACCACTTGCGCGGCATAGGGCTCGTGCTTCAAGCGCAAGTGGCCCAAGCCCACAAACAAAGCAAACGCAGCCAAGTAGGTCAGGCCATACCAATGAATGGCGATGGGCCCCAGCGCGAGTGCGATGGGGTCAATTTGTGGGTGAATCAACATGCGGGCGGGCCCCGTCTATCAATCGAGCAAGGACAAATCGCGCACGGCACCCTTGTCAGCAGACGTCGCCAACTTGGCATATGCCTTCAAAGCGGCAGACACTTTGCGAGGACGAGCCAACACAGGTTTCCAGCCAAGCTTGTCTTGTTCGACGCGACGTTTGGCCAACTCTTCATCGCTCACCAACACATTGATGCTGCGATTCGGAATATCGATGCGAATGCGGTCGCCGTTCTTCACCAAACCAATCGTGCCGCCTGCTGCGGCTTCAGGCGAACAGTGACCAATCGACAAACCTGAGGTGCCGCCAGAGAAACGGCCATCGGTTAACAAGGCACAGGCCTTGCCCAAGCCTTTGGACTTGATGTAGCTGGTGGGGTACAACATTTCTTGCATGCCAGGGCCGCCTTTGGGGCCTTCGTAGCGCACCACCACGATATCGCCAGCTTTGACCTTGTCGCTCAAGATGTTTTCCACGGCTTCATCTTGGCTTTCCACCACATGGGCGGGGCCTTCAAACACCAGCAGGCTATCGTCCACGCCTGCGGTTTTCACCACACAACCGTCGAGCGCGATGTTGCCGCGCAACACGGCCAAGCCGCCTTCTTTGTTGAACGCATGGTCGAGCGAGCGAATGCAACCTTCGGAACGGTCAGTGTCGAGACTAGGCCAACGGGTGTTTTGGCTGAAGGCCACTTGCGTCGGAATGCCTGCGGGGCCTGCCATGTAGAACTTTTTCACAGCCTCTGATGGGTTGCGTGCGATGTCCCATTCGTCAAGGACTTGCTTCATGGTCTTGCCCAACACGGTGCCCACGTCGGTGTGCAACTTGCCTGCCCGGTCCAACTCGCCCAGGATGCCCATGATGCCGCCTGCGCGGTGCACGTCTTCGATGTGGTACTTGTTGGTGTTAGGTGCGACCTTGCACAGCTGAGGCACGATTTTCGACATGCGGTCGATGTCGGCCATGGTGAATTCAATCTCGGCTTCTTGGGCAATCGCCAAGATGTGCAGGATGGTGTTGGTCGAGCCGCCCATGGCGATGTCCAGGGCAATTGCGTTCTCAAAGGCTTTGAAGCCCATGGAGCGTGGCAAGACCGATGCGTCGTCTTGTTCGTAATAACGTTTGCACAAATCCACAATCGTGCGGCCCGCTTGCTTGAACAGCTGCTCGCGGTCGGCGTGTGTGGCCACCACAGTACCGTTGCCTGGCAAGGCCAGACCTAAGGCTTCGGCCAAACAGTTCATGGAGTTGGCGGTGAACATGCCTGAGCATGAGCCACAGGTGGGGCAAGCCGAGCGTTCGATTTCAGCCAAATCGGCATCGCTCACTTTGTCGTCAGCGGCCATGACCATGGCATCAATCAAATCGAGTTTTTTGAACTCCATCACTTGCGTTTGCGGATTGGCCAAGCGCACTTTGCCAGCTTCCATCGGGCCACCCGACACGAAGATGACGGGAATGTTCAGGCGCATGGCGGCCATCAACATACCGGGGGTGATCTTGTCGCAGTTGGAGATGCACACAATGGCATCGGCACAATGCGCGTTGACCATGTACTCCACCGAATCGGCAATGATGTCGCGGCTGGGCAGCGAGTACAACATGCCGTCGTGGCCCATGGCAATACCGTCGTCCACAGCAATGGTGTTGAACTCTTTGGCCACACCGCCTGCGGCTTCAATTTCACGCGCAACCAATTGGCCCAAATCTTTCAAATGCACATGGCCTGGCACAAACTGTGTGAACGAGTTGGCAATGGCGATGATGGGCTTTTGAAAATCATCATCTTTCATGCCTGTGGCGCGCCACAAAGAGCGGGCGCCCGCCATGTTGCGGCCAGCGGTGGATGTCTTGGAACGATAAGCAGGCATGTGTGGGCTCCGGTCAAAAAAGCTTCAAAAAAATCTCATCGGATTATCGCCCACGCTCGAGCCCTCAATTGCGTGAACACCCTTAGACATCGCCACGCGTGGGGCTTATTTGCGACCTAAATACGCGCGCTACACTGGCATCGTCCCCCGACTCTCTCCACGAGGTATGTGTATGAATCAACCATTTTTTGCACTCGCCGCCATCGCTGTCGCCTCGGTGTCTACGCCCGTGTGGGCAGACCTCGCTTTAGCGACTTCTAAGAACTGCATGGCTTGCCACGCCACAGACAAGAAACTTGTTGGACCAGCCTTCAAGGATGTGGCGCTCAAATACGCAAGCGACAAAACCGCAACAGACAAGCTCGCCACCAAAATTCAAAAAGGTGGCGCCGGTGTGTGGGGTCCCGTGCCGATGCCCGCCAACACACAGGTGAACGACGCAGAAGCCAAAAAGCTGGCCGCTTGGGTGCTGACCATCAAGTAAGCCCCCGCTGAAAGCATTCCGACAGCGGCTTTGAGTAAACTCAGCCGCTGTTTTTACCTCTGGCCTTTTTCAGGACTACATCCATGACCACGATCCGCCAAAACGACCTGATTGAATCGGTCGCCGCCGCTCTGCAATACATCAGCTACTACCACCCTGCCGACTTCATCAGCCATTTGGCCAGCGCCTATCAGCGTGAGCAAAGTCCTGCAGCCAAAGATGCGATTGCACAAATCTTGACCAACAGCAAGATGAGCGCCATGGGCCATCGCCCCATTTGCCAAGACACCGGCATCGTGAACGTATTTTTGAAAATCGGTATGGATGTGCGCTGGGAAGGCTTCAGCGGCAGCTTGGAAGATGCCATCAACGAAGGCGTGCGTCGTGGCTATAACCACCCCGACAACATGCTGCGCGCCTCGGTGGTCGACGACCCTCAGTTCGCGCGCAAAAACACCAAAGACAACACACCAGCCGTTATCTTCACGCAAATCGTGCCTGGTGACAAAGTGGACGTGACTGTCGCAGCCAAAGGCGGTGGCAGTGAGAACAAGTCCAAGATGTACATGCTCAACCCCAGCGACAACATCGTCGATTGGGTTCTGAAAACTGTGCCCACCATGGGCGCAGGCTGGTGCCCTCCGGGTATGTTGGGTATCGGTATTGGCGGCACCGCTGAAAAAGCCGTGCTGATGGCCAAAGAAAGCTTGATGGATGACCTCGACATGTACCAATTGCTGGAGAAATCCAGCAAAGGCGACAAGCTCAGCCAAGTCGAAGAACTGCGCTTAGAGCTTTACCACAAGGTCAATGCCCTGGGCATCGGTGCGCAAGGCTTAGGTGGCTTAACCACCGTGCTCGACGTGAAGATCAAGATGTACCCCACGCATGCGGCCAGCAAACCAATTGCGATGATTCCCAACTGCGCTGCCACACGCCACGCACACTTTGTGATGGACGGATCTGGCCCTGTGTATTTGGAAGCACCCTCGCTCGACCTGTGGCCAGATGTCAACTGGACGCCTGACACCCAAAAGAGCAAGCGCGTGGACCTCAACACCCTCACCAAAGAAGAAGTGGCGAGCTGGAAGCCCGGTCAAACCATTTTGCTCAACGGCAAGATGCTCACCGGTCGCGATGCCGCGCACAAGCGCATTCAAGACATGTTGGCCAAAGGCGAGAAGTTGCCCGTGGACTTCACCAACCGCGTGATTTACTACGTGGGCCCCGTCGACCCCGTGCGTGACGAAGTGGTTGGACCAGCCGGCCCAACAACAGCCACTCGTATGGACAAGTTCACCGAGATGATGTTGTCGCAAACCGGCTTGATCTCGATGGTAGGTAAAGCCGAACGCGGCCCAACTGCGATTGAAGCGATCAAGAAGCACAAGTCGGCTTACCTGATGGCAGTGGGCGGCGCGGCGTACCTCGTGTCTAAGGCGATCAAGCACGCCAAAGTGGTGGGCTTTGCCGACCTCGGCATGGAAGCTATTTATGAATTCGACGTGGTCGACATGCCCGTGACGGTGGCGGTAGATTCAGGCGGCACCAGCGCCCACATCACCGGCCCAGCGGAATGGGAAAAACGCATTGCCACTGGCGAATTCAAAGGCATTGGCATCAAATCCAACTGAGCCTTCTTCGCCTCACAAAAAAACCGCGCTAAGCGCGGTTTTTTGTATCTGAAAATTTTGGATGAAAGCGGGATGACGTTGCCTTGCGTGTCAGTGCAAATGACGTGGCTTACGTCCGCCATGACCACCACCGTGACCGCCATTCGGCCCACGTGGCGGGCGGCCTAAATCGAGCGAGTTCACGAGGTTGTCAAAGCGTTCAGAAAACAGTTTGTCAATCTCATTGACCACCCCACCCAGCTCTGCGCCATCGAAATGGCGCTCCATCAGGTGAATCACATCATTGACCAACATGTCACGTTGCGCTTGCATGATGTCGGCAGGCGTAGGGCCCACGAACAGCATCATGAAATCATCACGTGAGTCTTGGCCGCGAGAGTCATCTTCGTCATCAAAATCGTTGTCGTAAAACGTGACTTCAATGGGCGCACCCGCAGCAGTGAGCTCGTTCAAATTCATGCACATTTCGTCAACGCTTTGACGGAAATCATCATCGCCAGACACCGTCCAACACATTTGCAGGGTGCGTTCTTCGGGATTGAAACGAATGCCGGGCTCTTCGGGGTATGAGCTGCTTGCACCGTCTTCGAGGGATGTGGCGCCTGCGTATTGCCACAAAGGGCGCAGTGCGTCTTGCAACTGTTCTAAGCCAACTTCGGGCTGAAGTGGGACCAGTCCGTGCACATGGATTTCATACGCGGCGTTGTAGCGTGCCATGACGAAACTCCTTCCTTGTGCTTATTGATGGTGCCTGAGGCCGGAATCGAACCGGCACGCCCCTTACGGAAGCGAGAGATTTTAAGTCTCTTGTGTCTACCAATTTCACCACTCAGGCAGTGTCGTTGTGTGCGCAGATTTTACGCCAGCCTCCCCTGAGACTCGGGCAAGTCATGACCGATTTCAGATATTTTTTCGTCTATATTGACGTTGGAAATTTTTAAGCGCTGCTTAAGATATCAAACCAGAAAACCCATTAAGGAAACCGCTCATGACACAACGCATCACACACCACTTCTTGCTGGCTGCCCTGCTTGGCTTGAGCCTCAACATGGCTCACGCCGCAGACCCTGTGGTGAAGAAGTCAGATGCTGGCATTTGCCACGATAAAACCAGCCCCTCTTTCAGCAATACAAAGAAATTCACAGGTTTTGCATCCATGGACGAATGCGTCAAGAGCGGTGGTCGACCCGCTGCGAGTCAAGCCGCCGCTGCGGCACCTATCGTGAAAAAATCTGATTCAGGTATTTGCCACGACCAAAACAGCCCAAGCTATGAACGCACCAAAAAGTTCACAGAATTCAAAACTGTAGATGAATGCGTGAAGAGCGGTGGTTCGCTGCCTAAGAAGTAAATCGCAAACCGACCCCCGCGCAGTGTTCAAAGCCCTGCGCTATTTTTTGCCACTTCGTCAAAAATCTTTTGACGAATTTCATTTTTTCGGCGCAGCTGTGAGCGCTTGTTAGATGGCACGTCTTGCTCGGAACGTGGCACCCATTCGATCGGCAAGCTCCAATGTGTTTTAGAGAATGCGCCCGTGGAACCCAACTCTTGCCACAAGCTGTCGTAGCTTTGCCCCACCCTCTGAGACAAGCTGCGATAACCCGAATAAACATGGGCGGAATCAGACACACCCAACATTGCGATCAAGCCCCAACCTGAGGCCAAACCTTGGAGTGCCGTCATCAGGATATTTTGGGGACGTGTGCGCTCCATTTTTTGCGTGACGATTTTGATCTCTTGGGTAGCAGAACGCTGCCCTTGCATGTTGCCTATCACCATCACAAAACCATCTTTAGCCACATCTAGCATCTGGGCAGGCAGCACACTGAAAGCCGTCTTCATCACTGAAACATCATTGAATTTCAAGTGCATCTCTAACTCACCTTCACGCCCTAATGCACGACCAGGAGATAGAACAACACGGATCACGCCTTCAGGGTAAGTTTGGGCAAAGACCTCATAGGTATTGCGCTGATAAAACGCATCCACCACATCTGCGGTGTATCGTTTGAGTAACCAGTCAAAAAAAGCTAACTGCGCTTTTGTACGATCTGCAACCCCCAAACTACGCCACAAATAAGAACGCATGGGGCGCAACATCAAAGGCAATTCACGCTGCGCCAGCACCTCTAATTTGTTACGAACAAAAAAGCTTTGTATTTCTTGTAAATGAACGCGACACAAACGGTGACGTAAATGAAACTTCAAACGTCGTTTTGCTGTTTGCAGCCATCCGCCCGCCCCATCATCGGTGAGGCGAAACAGATCTTCAGCAGTAAGAGTTGTCGAGTTTTGGAGCTTCATCAAGAGGAACGCAAATCGGTAACCACAAAAAAAGCCCCTGCAACGTGTGTTTCAGGAGCTTTTTGAAATTGGAGCGGGAAACGAGGCTCGAACTCGCGACCTCAACCTTGGCAAGGTTGCGCTCTACCAACTGAGCTATTCCCGCGTGGAGTGATTAATTCCGAAGCTGTAATTCTAATCGCAAATCAACCCGTTTTCAGGATTACGATGAAGAAAATTTCCAAGACTGCCATGCCGCACGACTCATCAGTCCCTAAAACCAGCGCTATCTCGGCGCCTTGGTGGATAGATGTGCCTCATGACTATTCACAAAAAGCAACCCATGAAGGCCTGTCATCGAACGAGGCAAGCGTGCGCCTGGCTCGTGTGGGACCCAACACACTCTCACACCACCTAGGCACTTCGTTGATTAGGCAGTTTTTGGGACGCTTCAAAAACCCCTTGGTGGTGGTGTTGCTGCTGGCCAGTTCTGTTTCAGCCCTGACAGGAGAAGTCACCAACTTCGCCATCATCAGCGGCATTGTGTTGCTCAGCGTCACCCTTGATTTTGTTCAAGAGTTTCGGGCCAATGCCGCAGCAGACAAGCTGAGGCAATCGGTCTCTGTCCGCACCACCGTGTTGCGCAATGGTCAGCCAACTGACATTCCTGTGCGCGATGTTGTGCCTGGCGATGTGGCATGGCTCAGCGCAGGCAGCTTGGTCCCTGCTGATGCCTTGGTGCTTGAAGCGAAAGACTTCTTCGTCAATCAATCTCTGCTCACGGGCGAGGCCTACCCCGTTGAAAAACACCCAGGCCCATTGGCAAACAACGCCACTGAGTTCCAAGAAGCTAGCAACGCGGTCTTCATGGGCACATCTGTGATTGGTGGCAGTGCGAGAATTTTGGTCATTAAGACTGGGGAACAAACGGCAATCGGCGACATTGCTGAGAGCATTCAAAAGCCCTCGCCAGCCACATCGTTTGAGATAGGCACACGACGCTTTGGCATGCTCATCATGCGATTGACCGTCGTCTTGGTATTGTTTGTATTGCTGGTGAACGCTTGGTTCAACAAGCCTTGGTTGGAATCTTTTTTGTTTGCCGTAGCTTTGGCAGTAGGTTTGACGCCCGAGCTTTTGCCCATGGTGGTTTCGGTCACCTTATCCCGTGGTGCCATTCGGTTGGCCAAGCTACAAATGATTGTGAAGCGCCAATCCGCCATTCAAGACTTGGGTTCTATGGATGTGCTTTGCACCGATAAAACAGGCACGCTGACCGAGGCCAAAATTCGCTTGGAACGTCACTTAGATCTCAGCGGCCTAGAAAGCCCGCGTGTTTTAGAGCTGGCGTACATCAACAGTTTTTTTGAAACTGGTTTGAAAAGCCCGCTTGATGAAGCCATTCTGAATCACCAGACCATCGATGTCAGCGCTTGGAAGAAAATCGACGAAATACCGTTTGACTTTGAACGCCGCTGCGTCTCCGTGCTGGTGGATAACGGCTCACAGAGATGGCTGGTTGCTAAAGGGGCAGCAGAAGACATTGTTCGTTTGTGTACGCATGTTGAAGTCAATTCAGATGGACGAATCAAACAACAAAATATCAATGACGCAGACATAAAAGACATTCGGGCGCGTTATCACGCGTTAGAGAGCGATGGCCTGCGCGTACTCGGCGTGGCATGGCGTGAAGTGCCACGCAGTCACGCCATGGCAGTGATCAACGATGAGTCAGCCTTGGTACTGGCAGGTTTCGCTGCCTTTCTTGATCCGCCCAAAGAAAGCGCAGCGCCAGCACTCGCCAAACTTCAACAAGCAGGCGTTGCCATCAAGGTGGTCACTGGCGACAGCGACTTGGTCACTCGTCATGTGTGCCAGCAATTGGACATTGAAGTCACCGGCGTGTTGACAGGTAAAGAGATTGCGCAACTTGACGACCAAGTGTTGCAACGTCGCGTCGAAACCGCCAACTTGTTTTGCCGAGTGAATCCCGGGCAAAAGCAACGCATCATCTTGGCGCTCAAGGCCAACGGCCATGTGGTGGGCTACATGGGCGATGGCATCAACGATGCGCCCTCGTTGCATGCGGCAGACGTCGGCTTGTCCGTCGATTCCGCCGTGGATGTAGCCAAAGCAGCAGCTGACATCATCTTGCTCAAGCAAGACTTGAATGTGTTGCACTCGGGTGTTTTAGAGGGACGTCGCACCTTTGGCAACATCATGAAGTACATCATGATGGGCACCAGCTCTAACTTTGGCAATATGTTCAGCATGGCCGGGGCCGCCTTGTTTCTGCCCTTTTTGCCAATGTTGCCGACACAGATTCTCTTGAACAACATCCTGTATGACATTTCTGAAATACCGATTCCCTTAGACGAAGTTGATGCAGAGGAAACCGCCAAACCGCGTGTGCTTGACCTAAACTTCATCCGTAACTTCATGCTCGTTATTGGCTCTATCAGCTCGGTGTTTGACTTCTTGACCTTCTATGTGTTGCTAGAGGTTTTAAAGGCAGAAGAAAAACTGTTCCAAACAGGCTGGTTTGTTGAATCGTTATGCACGCAGGTATTGGTGATCTTCATCATTCGCACCAGAGGCAACCCATTCAAAAGCAAGCCGCACCCATTGCTTACATTCACCTCTCTACTCGTAGTGGCCACGGCCATTGGGCTACCACTCACACCACTTGGTGCTCAGCTGGGTTTTGTTGCACCGCCTGCCTATTTCTACGGCATCTTGGCCGTCATGGTGCTCACCTACCTTGGCGTGGTTGAAGTGGTGAAACGCATTTTTTACAAACGCGCATTGGCACATCAATAGCCCAAAACCTTGGCAATTTTGTGGCGAGAAATCGTGGTTTTGGGGCACTGGCCTTTGGGCAACTCAAACCAATGGCGCACATCTTCTTCCAGCCCGACACCATGCATGTAGTTGTAGATGGCTTTCTTCAAACCACGTCCTAAGGCGTCATGGTCGGTCCCTGTAGGGTCAATGAAGGCAATGTCGTTTTTAGCAAAACTGACCTCGGGTAAAGGTACCACTTGGACACCATAGTCAGCGGGGTTCTTGCCTACCGGTGAGTGCACCGTGCAGGCAAAGCGATGGAAGAAGCCGCTTTGAATGCAACCGCTCTCAAACAGTTGGCGCACATATTCCAAAGCATCCACGGTGTCTTGCAAAGTTTGAGTCGGAAAGCCATACATGAGGTAGGCATGCACCAAGATGCCAGCCTCTGAAAAACCTTTGGTGACTTGCGCCACTTGCTCGACTGACACACCTTTTTTCATCAAATTCAGCAATCGATCTGAGGCGACTTCTAAACCACCCGACATGGCAATGCAACCGCTCTCAGCCAGTAGCTCAGCCAACTCTGGTGTGAAGGTCTTTTCAAACCGAATATTGCCCCACCAAGAGATGTGCACTTTGCGGCGCAACAGCTCTTCAGCCAAAGCCTTCAAAGCTTTGGGTGGTGCGGCTTCATCGACAAAGTGAAAACCGGTCTGCCCTGTCTCTGCCACGATTTGCTCAATGCGGTCAACCAATGTGGTCGCTGAGGCGGTTTCGTAACGAGAAATGTAGTCCAGGCTCACATCGCAGAAACTGCATTTTTTCCAATAGCAGCCATGTGCCACCGTCAGCTTGTTCCAACGGCCATCGCTCCACAAACGATGCATGGGGTTGAGCATGTCGAGCAACGACAAATAGCGGTCCAGCGGCAACCCATCCCATGTGGGTGTGCCCACCTCTTCGAACGGTACATCGGGTTCTGCCCAGTTCATCAGTTGCACTTTGCCTGCATCGTTACGCACAAAAGTACGGACCAAGCGCTGCACGCTGCGCTTGCCTTGCAAGTGATCAATCAGGGTCAACAAAGGCCGCTCGCCCGCGTCTAGGCTGATGAAATCCACATAATCAAACACGCGAGGCTCGGTCAGTTCGCGCAGTTCGGTGTTCACAAAGCCACCACCCAAACCCATGCGAATGTGTGGGTGATGCGCTTTGATGGTCTGCGCCATACGAAACGCTGCATACACCGCACCAGGAAACGGCACGGACAACAACACCAGCTGCGGTTGGTGTTTGGCAATCACCGCCAAGGTCAGTGCTTCTAGCGTGTCGTCGACCAAGGTGTGCGGCGCTTGCAAGGCTTGCGCCAATGGCTCAAACGTGGCTTGACTACCTGCCAGCTGTTCGGCATAGCGCACAAACTCAAAACGGCTGTCGACGGCATCTCGCAGCACATCCGCCAAATCGTTCAAATACAAAGTGGCCAGATGGCGCGCGCGGTCTTGCTGACCTAAGGCACCAAAGGCCCAAGCGAGTGGGTCACCACTGCCCTCGTCGTCATAAGCATCCAGCGCGGCAAAGCGCGGACCTTCAGGCAAGAAGCCTCGGCCTGCGATGCGATGACTCAGGGTGGAGTCACGCCCCTGCAAAAACGCAATCGTGAGGGCGATGGTCGATTGGTAGCGCTGGAAATAATCCAGAAAGTAGTTCACACAGGCGGTGCGCTCTGCCTCAGGCTTGGCCAAAGCACAGTTGCGCACCTGGGCTAAACCTTCGGGTGTGAACAAGGCCAGCACCAAAGCCAAGGCCAAATCCTCTTGCACGGCATCCACGCCTTGAGACCGCAAAAAGCCCGTCAAATACGCCGTCGAGGGATAAGGCGTGTTGAGCTGCGTCATCGGGGGGATGAGGCTCAGGACACGAAAAGATGAGGTGGAGAAGGAAGATTCAGACATGGTGCGCTGCCATTATCGACGCCCCTTAGATAGGGTGAGTCAGGGGTTCAAACCAAAGCAAACTCTGTAAAAATCTCCAAAACCGCTCAAGATTGTCGGTTTGATGTCGATACCAAAAAGCTAACTTTCTTTTTTAAACACAACAAGGACACCACTGTGAGCCACATGACCCCTACTTGCGCCTGCTGCGGCCCGCTTCAATTGGCCGGCAATCACTCACGCCGAGGTTTCTTAGCCGCCGGTGCTGCCACTGTGGCTGGCGGTTTGTTGGGCATGGCGCCCTTCCAAGCCCAAGCTGCAAGCGGCAACTACGAAGCCATGCTGGTCAACTGTATTGACCCACGCTTCACCACCCTAAGCTGGCAATACATGGGCCTGCTGCAAGGCATCAGCCGCGACAAACTGACAGACAACTACAGCCAGTTCGTCATTGCTGGTGGCCCCATCGGTGCTGTGCATCCCAAGTTCTCCGCTTGGCACAAAGCCTACTGGGACAACTTGGACATCACCGTGTCCTTGCACCACATCAAGCGCGTGGTGGGCATCACTCACCGCGATTGCGGCGCTGCCAAGTTGGCTTTCGGCGACGACAAAGTAGCCGACAAGCATGACGAAACAGAAGCACACGCAGAAGCCCTGAACGAGTTCCGCCGTCAAGTGCAAAAGCGCCACCCCAAACTCAGCGTCATCACCGGCGTGATGAGCTTGGACGGTCGCGTCGATTTGATTGGCTAAATCGCTAAAGCCTTGGCAACTTGGGCCGATATAGAGGGTTCAAGGTTGCTTAGGTTTATGACCGCTCTCGCCACCAGCCCGAAGTTTTAGGGCGCGTGTGGACTCCAATTCACCGCCGAGAGCGGTCCCCTTTTTATTTACAAGCGACCTCGTGCATGCGGTAGTGTCGAATGTCGTCAAAGTGCAGTGGCGTCTTAATAAACTGCTTGGCAAACTCTGAATTACTACCTTGAATGAACGCATCTTTCGTCTGGTGCGTGATGAACGGCACCTTACCCACCATATCGCGGTAAAAGATTCGTTCCATCAACTGAATCGATTGCTCTTGGCAGTTGATCTCATAAGTCGATTGCTCGGATGAATAGTTGTACAACGTCACCTTCACCACGGCTTTAGGCGTGTGGAACGGCACTTTGGCGTCCACCGGCATTTGCGTGAATGTGCGCAACACCTTGACCTTGCCTTTGTCTTCTATCGGCGCATAGTAGTAATCGTTGGACCCATGACTGTTATTGGTGAAAAACACCCAACCTGCCCAAACAGATGGAGACAAAACAAGCGCGCCAAGTATGAGTAAATATTTATGCATAACGTTGCTCGATTTTATTTGCAAACCTATTGCAAAACGCATCTATGTCAACAGGCGCTTAAATCATGGAAAATCAACACATGACTGAAGCAACAACACAACGCCCCGCCCTTCCCGATCATTTGTCTATCGACCCACGCAGCCCGCACTATGCACCGGCCGTGTTTGAGTATGAAATTGGCATCCGTTTCAACGACAAAGAACGCTTTGATGTGGAAGAGTATTGCCTGTCTGAAGGCTGGGTCAAAGTTCCGGCCAACAAAACACTCGACCGTAAAGGCAAACCCCTGCTGATCAAAATCAAAGGCAAGGTCGAAGCGTTTTACAAGTAAGAACACCGCGTATGAGTAAGGCGTATTTAATCGGCCAAATCACGGTCACAAACCCACAAGCTTATTCGGCGTATTCCGCACAAGTACCGCACACCATTGCGGCATTTGGCGGCCAATATTTGGTCCGTGGTGGCCATGCCACTCAATTGGAGGGGCAAGCCCAAGGCGAACGCAACGTCGTGGTGGAGTTTCCGAGCCGTGAAATTGCTGAAGCTTGGTACAACAGCGAAGCCTACCAAGCCATCCTTCCACACCGCCTCAACAACTCCACAGGGACGCTCGCTTTGGTCGATGGCTACAACCTATGAAGCTGACACGAATTCAAACGATGGGTCTCATCTTCTTTGTTTGCAGCCTACTGCCAGCCTATTGGATTGCCAATTGGCGCTACGAAGCAAACTTAGCCAACCTCACCGACACGCTGAACAAAGAGCAGGCACTGCACCTCAGCACAGACAAGCTGCTAAGCAACTGCGAAAAAAATGCCGTGGGCAATGCAAACTCATACGATTCAACGCATCAAATCTGCAACCAAGGCTCAGACATCCATGCGCGTACAGATCATGCAATGGATTTATTGACGCAAGAAAAAACAAACAATGAAGCCAAGTGGTACCGCAACTTTGCACTTTCTATCTTGTTCTTTAACCTGCTAGCCGCTGCCCTTTACCGTTTGAATACTTACCTCAACCGTGACGTTGGGCAAGTACCGCAAAACTAGCTAATCAGGTAAATAAAAGGCTGATGCACTCAGCTCTTCACATACCAAACAGCCACACCAGCGTCCAAAACGGGTGGTGCGAGTTCTGAAGTCATGCGCTGACCATCCATCAGCATAGGGTTTGCAATCATGGGTGGAATATCTGGATCAGTAGAGGCGAGCTTCATGCCGCGTGCAAGTACATGCGGATGCTTCATGACCTGCTCCACATCCATAATGGGAGAGCACGGCACATTGGCACTATCCAGTAACTGCCCCCACTCAGCCGTATCTCGCTGCTTCATCCAAGTCGTGAGCATAGGTACCAAGGTTTGACGATTTTTGACACGCGCTGGATTGGTTCTGTAAGCGGGATCAATGGCGACACTTGGCTGTCCAGCAGCTAGACAAAAACGTTCAAATTGACCATCGTTACCGACGGCCAGCACCATATGACCATCGCGCGTTGGAAAAACCTGATAAGGAACGATGTTTGGGTGCGCATTACCCATTCGAGTTGGGTGGGTGTGGCCAACCAGTTCGTTGCTTGCTTGGTTCGCGAGCATGGCAACCTGCACATCAAACAACGATGCATCAATGCTGCGCCCCAACCCAGTGCTGTTTCGTTCATACAGTGCTGCCAGGATTGCGGTGGTCGCATACACGCCGGTCATAAGGTCAGTTACGGCGACGCCCACTTTCTGGGGCTCTCCGCCTTTCTCACCCGTGATACTCATCAGCCCTGCCTCGGCCTGAATCGCAAAGTCATACCCTGCCTTGTGTGAAAGCGGGCCTTCCTGACCATAACCTGTGATTGAGCAATAAATCAAACGCGGATTCAATTTTCGCAAACTGGGGGCATCAAGGCCATATTTGGCCAACTGCCCCACTTTGTAGTTCTCGATTAACACATCTGCATCAGCAACCAATTGCTTAATCTGCGCGATCCCTTCAGAACTAGCAATATCTATCGCAACTGAACGCTTGCCGCGGTTGGCGCATAGGAAATAAGCTGCGACCTGCTGGTCGCCCTGACCCCACCAAGGGGGGCCCCAAGTGCGCGTGTCATCTCCCACGTTAGGGCGCTCAACCTTGATCACATCAGCACCGTAATCCGCCAGCATTTGAGCAGCCCAAGGTCCTGCTAACACACGGGACAAATCAAGCACACGCACGCCTGCCAACGGCTTAGGCGGTGACGAATGAGAAAAAGCAGTCATGATGCAGAGCCCCAAGGTCAGTTTGAAAAAGCTGCAATGCCAGTGATGGCACGACCCAAAATCAACGCGTGCACATCGTGCGTACCTTCGTAGGTGTTCACCACTTCCAGGTTCACCAAATGACGGGCCACACCAAACTCATCGCTGATGCCATTGCCACCCATCATGTCACGAGCCACGCGTGCAATGTCCAGCGACTTACCGCAGCTGT
>Ga0228703_1000033_pt1 | contig 169328 bp, 153 predicted proteins | sample McNCre217_Aug_MG_3_FD_178020 | JGI IMG/M metagenome (GOLD analysis project Ga0228703, IMG submission 178020) | Freshwater microbial communities from McNutts Creek, Athens, Georgia, United States - 29-17_Aug_MG | ecosystem: Environmental > Aquatic > Freshwater > Creek | place: USA: Georgia... | reverse complement strand
CGTGAGCAGTGTTGATCGTGATGCCGCGTGCTTTTTCTTCAGGAGCCGCGTCAATTTGGTCGTAAGCCTTAGCTTCGCCACCGAACTTTGTTGACAAGATCGTGGTGATCGCAGCTGTCAACGTTGTTTTGCCGTGGTCAACGTGACCAATGGTGCCCACGTTCACGTGCGGCTTGGTACGTTCAAATTTTCCTTTTGCCATTTCTTTTCTCCAAAGAGCAGTGCCCGTGTACAGGTTTTATGTCTGCACGATACTGCTGATTCGCCCCGCACGGGTGACAGGGCGGCGCATCGTCGCAGACAGGGGCCGCTTGCGCAGCCCCATGGGGTTTTATTTACTTAGCGCGTGAAGCAACAATGGCTTCAGCAACGTTACGTGGGGCTTCAGCGTAGTGCTTGAATTCCATGGTGTAAGTTGCACGGCCTTGTGACATCGAACGCAGAGTGGTTGAGTAGCCGAACATTTCAGACAATGGCACTTCAGCTTTAATCGCTTTACCGCCACCGACCATGTCGTCCATACCTTGCACCATGCCGCGACGTGAGGACAAGTCGCCCATCACGCTACCAGCGTAGTCTTCAGGTGTTTCCACTTCCACAGCCATCATGGGCTCCAGAATCACTGGGTTGGCTTTACGGCAACCTTCTTTGAAACCAAAGATGGCAGCCATCTTGAAGGCCATTTCGTTCGAGTCCACATCATGGTACGAACCGAAGTGCAAAGTGACCTTGACGTCCACGACTGGGTAGCCAGCCAACACGCCCTGACCCAAAGCTTCGATCACGCCTTTTTCCACCGCAGGGATGTATTCACGAGGAACCACACCGCCCTTGATGGCGTCAACGAATTCGAAACCTCTGCCGGCTTCTTGTGGCTCAACTTTGAGCACCACGTGACCGTACTGACCTTTACCGCCAGACTGACGCACGAACTTGCCTTCAGCTTCTTCCACAGTCTTGCGAATAGTTTCGCGGTAAGCCACTTGTGGCTTGCCCACGTTGGCTTCCACACCGAATTCGCGCTTCATGCGGTCGACAATAATTTCCAAGTGCAACTCGCCCTGACCACCAATGATGGTCTGACCAGATTCTTCGTCGGTTTGCACGCGGAAAGAAGGATCTTCTGCAGCCAAACGAGACAAAGCCATGCCCATTTTTTCTTGGTCAGCTTTTGTTTTTGGCTCAACAGCTTGGCGAATCACTGAGTCTGGGAACACCATGCGCTCCAAAGTGATCACGGCTGCTGGATCGCACAAAGTCTCACCCGTGGTGACATCTTTCAAACCCACGCAAGCAGCAATGTCGCCCGCACGGATTTCATCAACTTCTTCACGGTTGTTCGCGTGCATTTGCACGATACGACCGATACGCTCTTTTTTGCCGCGCACAGGGTTGTACACGGTGTCGCCCTTTTTCAGGACGCCAGAGTAAACGCGCACGAATGTCAACTGACCCACAAATGGATCGGTCATCAATTTGAATGCCAAAGCAGAGAACTTCTCGTTGTCATCCGCTTTACGGACCACTTCTTTTTCGTCCTCGTCAAAGCCCTTGATGGCTTTCACGTCCAATGGAGAAGGCATCAATTCAAGCACCGCATCCAACATACGTTGAACGCCCTTGTTCTTGAACGCTGTACCGCACAACATGGGTTGAATTTCGCTGTTGATGGTACGCACACGCAAACCGTGCGTGATTTCATCTTCGGACAAGTCACCCTCTTCAAGGTACTTGTTCATCAACTCTTCAGAGGCTTCAGCCGCAGCTTCCACCATCTTTTCGCGCCACTCTTTGGCCAATTCCACCAAGTCGGCAGGAATCTCTTCGAAAGTGAACTTCATACCTTGAGACGCTTCGTCCCAAATGATGGCTTTCATCTTACGGAGGTCAACCACACCTTTGAAATTATCTTCAGCGCCGATTGGGATCACGATTGGCACAGGATTGGCCTTCAAGCGCAACTTCATCTGGTCCACAACCTTGAAGAAGTTGGCACCTGTACGGTCCATCTTGTTCACAAAAGCCAAACGCGGCACTTTGTACTTGTTAGCTTGACGCCACACGGTTTCGGATTGGGGCTGAACGCCACCCACCGCACAGTAAACCATGCAAGCACCGTCGAGCACGCGCATGGAACGCTCAACTTCAATCGTGAAGTCAACGTGGCCAGGGGTGTCAATGATGTTGATGCGGTGGTCAGGGAACGAACCGTCCATGCCCTTCCAGAAGCAGGTGGTCGCAGCAGAAGTGATCGTGATGCCACGCTCTTGCTCTTGCTCCATCCAGTCCATAGTGGCAGCGCCGTCATGCACTTCACCAATCTTGTGGTTCACACCGGTGTAATAAAGAATACGCTCTGTCGTCGTGGTCTTACCAGCGTCAATGTGCGCTGAAATACCAATGTTGCGATAGCGCTCAATGGGGGTATTGCGGGCCATGTTTTACCTTTGAATTTAGAAGCGGAAGTGGCTAAATGCCTTGTTAGCTTCGGCCATGCGGTGAACTTCGTCACGCTTTTTCATAGCACCGCCACGACCTTCAGACGCTTCCAACAACTCGTTGGCCAAGCGCAAAGCCATGGACTTTTCACCGCGCTTGCGAGCGGCTTCTTTCAACCAGCGCATGGACAAAGCCAAGCGACGGACTGGACGAACCTCAACGGGCACTTGGTAGTTAGCACCACCCACGCGGCGGGATTTAACTTCCACCATGGGCTTGACGTTGTTGATGGCCACAGTGAACAACTCGAGCGGATCTTTGCCCGACTTTTGTTCGATTTGCTCCAAGGCACCGTAAATGATGCGCTCGGCAACAGCTTTCTTGCCGCCTTCCATGATCACGTTCATGAATTTGGACAGCTCAACATTACCGAATTTTGGATCCGGCAAGATTTCACGTTTAGGGACTTCGCGACGACGTGGCATATTTCACCTCTTATTTGCTTCAGTTGGCATCTTTTCAGACACCGCAAAAACCATTTTGGTTTTCACTTACTCGACCCACAGCGGGTCACTACGCTGATTCACCGCGCCACGCGGGAAACAGCACCTGTTTGATCAAAAGACCAGTGCTTACTTAGCCTTAGGCTTTTTAGCGCCGTACTTAGAACGCGATTGCTTACGGTCTTTAACACCTTGCAAATCGAGCGAGCCGCGCACGATGTGGTAACGCACACCTGGCAAGTCTTTAACACGACCGCCGCGCACGAGCACAACGCTATGTTCTTGCAAGTTATGACCTTCACCACCGATGTACGAAATGACTTCGAAACCGTTGGTCAAGCGAACTTTGGCAACTTTACGCAGCGCAGAGTTAGGCTTCTTAGGTGTCGTGGTGTACACGCGGGTGCACACGCCACGACGTTGTGGAGAGTTTTGCATCGCAGGGCTTTTAGACTTGGTCGTTTCGACCTCGCGCCCCTGACGCACCAGTTGATTGATGGTTGGCATTGAAAAACGTCCCTAAACGTTTGAATTAAAAAGAAAACGTGAATCCCTTCGGAAATTCCGAAAAGCCTTCTAGTGTATCAGCATCGAGAGGGGGATGCAAATCTAGGCCGAAATGCCTCAAATAGCGCTTATTTCACCCACAATCGGACGGCATCCCAAGCGCGGCCAACGAATCCAGCTTGCTCGACGGTTTCAAGCACCAGCAAAGGCACATCGACCAGCGGCTTTTGGTCCAAGGTGACCTTCAAAGCTCCCACAACTTGACCGCGGTTGAGCGGCGCCACCAAGGGCTCTGGGCGAGCCACCTGGGTTTGAATGCGGCTTGCAGCACCGGTGGGCACCGCCACCACGATGGGCGCAAAGCGGCCTAGCTTCACTTGGTTGCCTCGACCTTTCCAGACATTGGGGGTCACCACAGCTTGATTGGCATCAAACAACTTGATGGCATCAAACGCGGTGTAGCCCCAATTGAGCAGCTTTTGCGACTCAGTGGCACGAGCGTTCTCGCTAGATGCACCCAACACGATGGACAACAAACGACGCTGGCCCACGCCCGGCGCCTCGCGCTTGGCCGTGGCAATTAAGCAAAAACCTGCGGCATCGGTGTGGCCTGTTTTCAAGCCATCCACACTGGGGTCGCGGAACAACAGCAAGTTACGGTTGTTTTCATTGGCCGCAGGCGTGCCGGGATAACGGTATTTTTTGATGGCGTAATAGCCCACGTAATCGGGAAAGTCTTGCATCAAGCGGCCAGCCAGAACGCTCAGGTCACGCGCGGTGGTGGTGTGGCCGGGTTCGGTCAAACCCTCTGGGTTTTTGTAACCCGTCGATTTCATGCCCAACACCTTGGCTTGGGCATTCATCATTTGCACAAAGTGCTCCACGGTGCCGCCCACACCTTCGGCCAACGCCATGGTGGCGTCGTTGCCAGACTGAACAATCATGCCTTTGATGAGGTCCTCGACTGGCACTTTCATCTTGGGATCGATGAACATGCGCGAGCCAGGCATCTTCCATGCACGCTCGCTCACACCAAAGGTTTGTTGCAGGCTGATCTTCTTGGCTTTGAGTGCATCAAACACGATGTAGGCCGTCATGAGCTTGGTCAATGAGGCGGGCTCAATCGGCTTATCGGCATCCAACTCCGCCAAGGTTTGCTGTGCCGTCAAATCGACCAACAAATAAGCACGTGCAGCGATTTCAGGCGGCTGCAGTACTTGGGCCTGCGCCTGAAACATGCAAGTCAAGCCCATCAAAAAACCAATGAATGTGGCGCGCAGGAATCGTGTCATGGCTGTCTTCAAATGAAAAGTGAGGCAAAGAATTGGCGTGCGCTGAAGCACCGCCATGTGAGCGCGGGCAGGGCCTAGCTCTGCAGATGACGCACTACTAAATTCTTGAGAAGCGGCAATTGTCCATGAAAGAAATGGCCGCCACCTGGCACCACTGTCACAGGCAAGCTTTGCGGACGTGCCCAGTCCATCACCGAGGCCAACGACACGGTGTCGTCTTGCTCGCCGTGCACGACCAACGTTTTGTCATGCAGATCTGAGGCAATCGGCGCCACCGTGAAGCGCTGCGCCGCCGTGCCGACAAACGCCACTTTTTCAATCAGACGGTGCGCGTGCAACTCAGCCAGAGCATGGCTAGCCACAAAAGAGCCAAACGAAAACCCAGCAATGGCCAACGGTCCTGTCGGCGCCACTTGCTCGACCACGCGCAAAAAGTCGCGCGCTTCGCCCGCGCCAGCATCATGCGCACCGGCGGAAGCGCCCACGCCGCGGAAATTAAAGCGCACCACCGTCCATCCGCACTGCACAAAGGCGCGCGCCAAGGTTTGCACCACTTTGTTGTCCATCGTGCCGCCAAACAAAGGGTGTGGATGCGCCACGATGGCCACACCACGCGACACACCTTCGGGTTCGTCACGTAAAGCTTCGATGACACCCGCTTCGCCTTGCAGCGTGATTTTTTGAGTTTGTGAATTCATGTCTCAGCGCCCCACATGAGCGGGCACTACCAAACGATCCACCACTTGGCCGTTCTTCAAATGGCTTTCAACAATCTCGTTCACATCGTTGTTGTCCATCACGGTGTACCAAACACCTTCTGGGTACACCACAGCGACGGGCCCTCCGGCACAGCGGTCTAAACAGCCCGCTTTGTTCACGCGCACACCGCCGACACCCGCCAAGCCTGCAGCCTTGACTTGAGCTTTGCAATGGTCAAACGCAGCTTGCGCGCCGTGGTTGGCGCAGCAATCTTGCCCGTTGTCGCGCTGATTCAGGCAGAAAAAAATGTGGTGTTTGTAGTACGAGGTTTGAGTCATAAATGCATTTTAGTTTTGTGGTCCACGCTCACGCGACAAGCGCACCAGCGCCAGCATCAACACGGCATAAGGCCACAGCCAGCCCAGCCATTGAACCAGGCCGTGAAAGCGGATGAAACGCCCCTGCTCCCACGTCTGCAAGGTTTGCGCGAAATACGCACTCTCGGGCGATTGGTTGAGCACGCTTTGCTGCACCAATACCGCCAGCAATAAGAACGCCCAAGCTGTGCGGGCCGACAGGGGCAAAAAGAACAAAGCCACCACACACCCAAAAACCATACCCAACATGACCGGCAAATCCAACCAAGCCCAAGCGTGGGCGGGTCCATAGCTAAGTGCTGCCGACAAAGCACTCATACCCAAAGCCATACAGAGCACCACCAACACATACAAAAAGCGCTGGCCTGCTTGGCGAATCACACCAAACCCCAACAGGCAAGGCACCAACAACCCCAGCATCACACACAGCAATTCAGCGCCAGGCAACAAGGGCTCTAACTCAAAGGCTCGCAACGGAATCCAGTCTTCAAACGGTGTGGCTTCAAAGGCACTGGTCAACGCGTCTTCCACACGTTCCCACACCTGCCCCAAACCCAAGGGCACTGCCACCGGAAACAACAGGGCCGCTGGCCACACCGCCATCAACACCAAGGCCATGTAGGCGTCACGCACAAACCAACGTTCGCGAAACTGGCTCCAGCGGCGCAGCAGCCCTAGATGCTCGAGCGAGTTGGCTAACACCGCACCCATGAAGGCACCCAAGGTGTTGAGCAAAAAATCTGGCAACGATGGCACGCGCGCTGGCAAGTAGCTTTGCAAGCCTTCCATGGTCAGCGACAACACTGCAGCAGCCAGCGTGGAGAGCAACACCTCTCGCGTTTGCCACCCCATCCGCATCGCGCTCAAAGTTAAGAAGAAACCCAGCGGTGCGTATCCAAGCACGTTGGCCACCACATCAAACCCCAACCAATACTTGGGCCAAGGTGCGGTGAGAAATGACCACGTCCAAATGCCTTGGTCACGCCAATGGTCAAACGGATACAGACTGGCGTAGACGATCAACGCCACGCAAATTTGCGACAAAGGCCAAGCGGACGTTTTACGCATGGGCCAGCGCGTGTTTTAGAAAGGTTTGACGACCACCAAGATCACGGCAATGGTCAGCAAGACCACCGGAATCTCGTTGAACCAGCGGTACCAAACGTGGCCACGCGTGTTGGTGCGCGCTTCAAATTTGCGCAACAAACGGCCGCAGCCGTGGTGATAGCCCAGCGCCAGCAACACAACAGTGAGCTTGGCATGCATCCAACCGTTGCCCACGCCAACCAAGCCAATCCCGTAATACAACCACAGCACCAAGCCTAAGGCCACCGCAGGCACCATCAACAAGGTGGTGAAACGCATCAGCTTGCGCGCCATCAGCAACAAGCGCGCTTCTTCGGCTTCGGATCCTTCAGGCACAGAAGCCAAATTCACGAAGATGCGTGGCAGATAAAACAAGCCCGCAAACCAGCTGGCCACGAAGACGATGTGAAAAGATTTGATCCAAAGCATGGGAGCCAGTTTAGCCGCGTGCAAACAGGCACAATTTCACCCATGCAACACCCTTTTGCCCCCTTCCCCGCCAACCGCCCTCGTCGCCTGCGTCGTGATGATTTCACACGCCGACTGGTGCGCGAACACGCCCTGAGCGTGAACGACCTGATTTACCCCGTCTTCGTGCTTGAAGGCGAAAAGCGCCGCGAAGCCGTGGGCTCTATGCCGGGCGTCGAGCGCTTGAGCTTGGACTTGTTGCTGCCTGTGGCCGAACAATGCGTGAAGTTAGGCATCCCCGTGATGGCGCTGTTCCCCGTTATCAGCGGCCACCTCAAAACACCCGATGGCATGGAAGCAACCAACCCAGAGGGCTTGGTGCCCCATGTGGTGCGCGAGCTGAAAAAGCGCTTCCCTGAACTGGGCGTGATGACCGATGTGGCGCTCGACCCCTTCACCAGCCATGGCCAAGACGGCTTGCTGGATGACACCGGCTACATCCTCAACGACGAAACCACCGCCATGCTGGTCAAGCAAGCGCTGACCCAAGCCGATGCCGGCGTGGACATCGTGGCACCCAGCGACATGATGGACGGCAGGATTGGTGCGATTCGCCAAGCGCTTGAGGCACAAGGTCACATCCACACCCGCATCATGGCCTACAGCGCCAAATACGCCAGCGCGTTTTACGGCCCCTTCCGCGATGCCGTGGGCTCAGCCTCTAACTTGGGCAAGGCCGACAAAAAGGTCTACCAAATGGACCCCGGCAACACCGACGAAGCCCTGCGCGAAGTAGCACTCGACATCGCCGAAGGCGCAGACATGGTGATGGTCAAACCCGGCATGCCCTACCTCGATGTGGTGCGCCGTGTGAAAGACGAATTCAAAGTACCCACCTTTGCCTACCAAGTGAGTGGCGAATACGCCATGCTCAAAGCCGCCGCGCAAAACGGCTGGCTTGACCACGATGCGGTGATGATGGAAAGCTTGCTCGCCTTCAAACGCGCAGGCGCAGATGGCGTGCTCACCTACTTCGCCATTGACGTCGCGAAAAAACTGCACGGCTTGTCTTGATGCGCTTGCCCGAAATTCATGGCTGGCACATGGCCACAGCCATTACTTCGAGCGTGCTGCGCAGCGCACGACTGAGCCTTAGCCCACGTGCTTAGCAAAGAAAGCCAAGGTTCGCACCAAAGCCAATTTCGCGGAGGCCTCTTGGTACGCACCTCGGTGATCACAGTTGAAGCCATGATGAGCTGGGTACAAATGCACTTCCACCTCAGGGTGTGCATGCTTGAACTTTTCCACGGTCTCTAGCGGAATCCAATGGTCTTCTTCGGCGTAATGCGCCAGCACAGGACAGTTGGGGTGACGCGCGATTTCTTCATCGGTGGTTGAGCCACCACCGTAGTAAGGCACAGCAGCACTCAGTCCTTTCACCAAAGCCGCCGCACGCCAAGCCAGCAAACCGCCCCAGCAGTACCCGACGATGCCCACTTTGCCGCCGCAGGTCTTAGCCGCGTAATCCACCGCCGCCTGAATGTCGGCCATCACGCCAGGCGCAGGCAACGCTTCAATCGCGGTTTTCAGCGCCATGCCCGCTTGCATGTCGTCGGGCGTGTACCCCAGCTTGACGCCGTGTTTGGCACGGTGAAATGTGGCTGGCGCCACCGCCAAATAGCCTTGGGCGGCATAGCCATCTGCCACTTCTTGGATGTGCCCATTCACCCCAAAAATTTCTTGCACCACCACCACAGCACCTTTGGGCTGACCCTTGGGTTGTGCCACATAAGCCGGAAAAACAAAGCTATCTGCAGAAGTTAAGTTAACAGTCATAGCAAGATCTCCTCAAGTTTTTTGAAAGTGGATGTCGAACAGCTTACAGGTTTTTTCAAAACTTGATGCTATCGTGCGCCACATTCAGCTCGCTCAACCACACGGAGAAAACCGACATGAAACCCGTCCTGTTGATCACCGGTGCCAGCCGTGGCATTGGCGCCGCCACCGCCGTTTTGGCAGCCCAGCAAGGTTGGGCTGTGGCCGTGAACTACGCCAGCAATGCACCCGCTGCCCACCGCGTGGTGAAACAGATTCAAGAGATGGGCGGCACCGCCATCGCGGTGCAAGCCGATGTGGGCAACGAAGTGCAAATCTTGCGCATGTTTGCCGAGGTCGATGCCAAGCTCGGCCGTATCTCAGGCCTTGTCAACAACGCAGGCGTGGTGGACGTGACCGCCAAAGTGCAAGACCAAAGCTGGGCGCGCTGGGAACGCATGATGCGCATCAACGTGTTGGGCTCATTCGCTTGTGCCCGCGAAGCTGTCAAGCGCATGAGCACAGCACACGGCGGCTCGGGCGGCAGCATCGTCAACGTGTCGAGCGCGGCTGCACGTTTGGGCGCCCCCGGCCAATACGTGGACTACGCCGCATCCAAGAGCGCCATCGACGCCTTCACCATTGGCCTCGCCAAAGAAGTAGCGGCTGAAGGCATTCGCGTCAACGCCGTGCGCCCCGGTTTGATTGACACCGACATTCACGCCTCAGGCGGTTTGCCCCATCGCGTGCGCGATTTGGCGCACTTAGTACCCATGCAGCGCGGCGGAACCTCTGAAGAAGTGGCGCAAGCGATTGTGTGGCTGCTCAGCGATGCGGCCAGCTACACCACCATGAGCTTGATGGAAATTTCAGGCGGGCGTTAAGCCACAAACCCCGCCGCCAAAGCCTTGCGCAAATAGTCCACAAACGCCGTCACCGCACGCGGCACATGCGGCGAATAAGGGCGGATGGCATACAACTGTTCGGCAAACGCGCCCACGGGCTTCCAGTCGGGCAACACCTGAACGAGCTTGCCTTGTTGCAAGGCCGCTTGCGCACTGAAGTCGGGCAACAGCGCAATGCCCAAGCCTGTTAAGGCTGCCTCGCGCAACGCCTCACTGTTGTTAGCGGCCAGCTGGCCCGTCACCGGCACAGTGATGCGTTCGTCTTTCGCTTTGGCCTTCACGCGCGCCAGCGTCCAAGTGGGTGTGTCTTGCGCACGCAAGTAATGCAGGCAGTTGTGCGCTTGCAAATCCGCTGGGGTTTGCGGTGTGCCCGCACGACGCAAATAGGTTTTGCTCGCCACCAGCACCGAGTGTGTGCTGCACAAAGTCCACGCCACATGCGTGTCTGGCGGACGGGCGGTGTGGCGAATGGCCAAGTCAAAACCTTCCGTGGCCAAACTGCTGAGGCGGTCTGACATGTCTAACTCTATGCGCACTTCTGGGTACTCGCGCAAAAAATCGGCCAAACGCGGGGCTAACTGTTGACGCGCAAAAGCCACGGGTGCGGTGACACGCAACAGGCCGCTGGGCACACCCGCCAAGTCACGCACTTGGGCAAAGCTGTGTTCGATTTGTTCAAACGACGCACGGGTATCGTCCACCAGCCGCTGGCCCGCCTCGGTTAAGCGCACGCTGCGGGTGGTGCGCTGTACCAGCGGCACACGCGCTGCGCGTTCCAGTTCGGCGATGCGTTGGCTCATGGCTGCTTTGCTCACTCCGAGGCGTGCAGCCGCAGCGGTGTAGCTGCCTTGTTGCGCCAGCACACTCAGCCAATGCAGGTGGTGCCATAGTTCGCTGATTTTTTGATCGTTCATGGCTTGATTGTTCACTATTTTGAACAATCAATTCAAGGTTTGATGCTTGTTTCATGCATTCGCCCTGCCTACACTGCGTCATCTTTCCTCAACACCGAGACACCCCATGACACAAGCCCACATCGCGCATTACATCAACGGCGTCGTTGCCAACGGCAGCAGCACACGCACTCAGCCCGTTTACAACCCAGCCACAGGCGCTGTCACAGGCAACGTGAGCTTGGCTAATGTGGCCGATGTCAACGCGGCTGTGGCCGCCGCCCAAAAGGCATTCCCCGCTTGGGCCGACACCCCCCCCCTGCGCCGCGCGCGCGTGATGTTCAAGTTCTTGGAACTGCTCAACGCCAACAAAGACAAATTGGCCCACATGATTACGGCGGAGCATGGCAAGGTGTTCACCGACGCCCAAGGCGAGGTCAGCCGCGGCATCGACATCGTCGAGTTCTCCACCGGCATTCCTCAACTGCTCAAAGGCGACTTCACCGAGCAAGTGTCTACCGGCATCGACAACTGGACCATGCGCCAACCCCTCGGCGTAGTGGCGGGCGTGACGCCCTTCAACTTCCCCGTCATGGTGCCCGCATGGATGTTCCCCGTGGCCATTGCCGCAGGCAACACTTTTGTTTTGAAGCCCAGCCCGATTGACCCATCGCCTTCGTTGTTCATCGCCGAACTGCTCAAGCAGGCAGGATTGCCCGACGGTGTGTTCAACGTGGTGCAAGGCGACAAAGAAGCGGTCGACGCTTTACTGGTTCACCCCGATGTGAAGGCAGTGAGCTTTGTGGGCTCCACCCCTATCGCCAACTACATCTATGAGACAGGGGCGCACCATGGCAAGCGTGTACAAGCCTTGGGCGGCGCAAAAAACCACATGGTCGTCATGCCCGATGCAGACATCGACCAAGCGGTAGACGCCTTGATTGGCGCGGCCTACGGTTCAGCTGGCGAACGCTGCATGGCCATCAGCGTGGCCGTGTTGGTGGGTGATGTGGCAGACCGTTTGATGCCCAAGCTCATTGAGCGCACCAAAGCTTTGAAAGTGCTCAACGGCGAAAACCTCGCCGCCGAAATGGGCCCCATCGTGACCGACGTGGCGCACAAGCGCATCACTGGCTACATCGAGCAGGGCGTGAAAGAAGGCGCGCAGTTGTTGGTGGACGGTCGCAACTTCGACGGCGCCTCTGCTGGCAATGGTTGCAAAAATGGCTTCTGGATGGGCGGCACCTTGTTTGACAACGTCACCCCCGACATGCGCATCTACAAAGAAGAAATCTTCGGCCCCGTGCTGAGCTGCCTGCGCGTCGCTGACTTGGCCCAAGCTGTAGACCTCATCAACGCCCACGAGTTCGGCAACGGCGTGAGTTGCTTCACCCGCGACGGCAACGTGGCCCGCGAGTTCGCGCGTCACATTCAAGTCGGCATGGTCGGCATCAACGTGCCAATCCCCGTGCCCATGGCGTGGCACGGCTTTGGCGGCTGGAAGAAAAGCTTGTTTGGCGACATGCACGCCTACGGCGAAGAGGGTGTGCGTTTCTATACGAAGCAAAAGAGCGTCATGCAACGTTGGCCTGAGAGCATTGGCAAAGGTGCTGAGTTCGTGATGCCTACATCGAAGTAACTTCTTGCTCTTTGAGTTTGGCGCGGTTGCGTGTGCATCGGCAGCTTGGAGTGACATGTTTTACTCCTCGTCTGCTGCGCATCCGAATGTCGCGGCAACATGCCACCCCAATCTGCCGCTGCACACGCAAAGGCGCTGCAGCGCCCACAAGCATCTAAGAACATGGACTGATGCTGTGTCAACAGCGAGGACCATGTTGTCAGAGAAGGGGTGGGCTGGGGCGGTGTGTTGCAGCGACATTCGGATGCGCAGCAGACGAGGAGCAAAACACACCGCCCCAGCCCGCCCCTTCTCTGACAACTGCAACAGCAAAAGCAAGCGGACAACAAGCAACCGCTACCATCCATGCACACAACAACAAAGACGTGAGACATCGGCATGAGTGATTCCCAGTTTGACTACATCATCGTCGGCGCCGGCACCGCGGGCTGCTTGCTCGCCAACCGTCTGAGTGCCAACGCCAGCAAACGCGTGTTGCTCATCGAAGCTGGCCGCAAAGACGATTACCACTGGGTGCACATCCCCGTCGGCTACTTGCATTGCATTGGCAACCCACGCACCGATTGGCTCTACAACACCGCGCCTGATGCAGGCTTGAACGGCCGCAGCTTGCGCTACCCACGCGGCAAAGTGTTGGGCGGTTGCTCCAGCATCAACGGCATGATTTACATGCGTGGCCAAGCGCGTGACTACGACCAATGGGCCGACATCACCGGCGATGCACGCTGGCGTTGGGACAACGCCCTGCCCTATTTCAAACTACACGAAGACCACCACGCAGGCGCCAATGCGTCTCACGGTGCCAAAGGTGAGCGCAGCGACGTGCTGCTAGCAGACAACACCGTGTACGGCGAAACCTTGCGTCACCACATTGCAGGTGGCGAATGGCGCGTCGAGAAACAACGCTTGCGCTGGGACGTGCTCGACGCGTTTGCGCAAGCCGCCGTGCAAGCCGGTATTCCTGCCACCGATGACTTCAACCGTGGCAGCAACGAAGGCGTGGGTTACTTTGAGGTCAACCAAAAAAGCGGCTGGCGTTGGAACACCGCCAAGGCCTTCATTCGCCCTACTTGCTACGCACGTCCTAACTTTGAGTTGTGGTCATCCGCCCAAGTCGCCAAACTCGTGATGCGCACCGACGCCGATGGCACGCAGCATTGCACGGGCGTCGAGGTGTGGACGGGGCACGGTTACGTGACCGTCACCGCCAAACAATCGGTGGTGCTGAGTGCCGGCGCCATTGGCACGCCGCAGATCTTGCAGCTCTCTGGCTTAGGCCCTGCCGAGCTTCTCAAGCAACATGGCATTGAGCCGGTCATTGACCTGCAGGGCGTGGGAGCCAATTTGCAAGACCATTTGCAAATTCGCTCGGTCTTCAAAGTGCAAGGCGTGGACACGCTCAACACCTTGGCCAACAGTTGGTGGGGCAAAGCCAAGATTGGTTTGGAATATGCCTTCAAGCGCAGCGGCCCCATGAGCATGGCGCCGTCACAGCTCGGCGCCTTCACACGCAGCAGCCCTGACCAGCCTTACCCCAACATCGAATACCACGTGCAGCCGCTCAGCTTGGATGCATTTGGCGAACCGCTGCACAGCTTCCCAGCCTTCACCGCCAGCGTGTGCAACTTGAACCCCACAAGTCGCGGCACGATCCATATCAGCAGCGCCAACTTTGCCGATGCGCCCAAGATTGCACCCAACTACCTCAGCACCGAAGCCGACCGCAAAGTGGCTGCCGATTCGCTGCGTGTGACACGCCGCATCGCCGCCCAACCGGCCCTCGCGAAATACAAGCCCGAAGAATACAAACCCGGCGTGCAATACCAAACCGACGAAGACTTGGCGCGACTGGCGGGCGACATCGCCACCACCATCTTCCACCCCGTGGGCACGGCACGCATGGGCCGCATCGACGACCCGCTGGCCGTGGTCGACCCCGAGCTGCGCGTGCGCGATGGGCGCGGCGGCGTGGTGCGCGGCCTGCGCGTGGTGGATGCCAGCGTGATGCCCACCATCACCAGCGGCAACACCAACAGCCCCACCTTGATGATGGCCGAGAAGGCGGCGCAATGGCTGGCGCACGAGACTGAACAAGCCTGAGCCTCATACGCCTCGGGTTAGCCCGCAAGGGAAAATCCTAGGCAAAACAAGACCAAGTGGCGCTTACAGTTATGGCACTCAAAACGGCGTCAGCGCTGTATCACGAGGGTCTGAGGAGACAACACAACAGACGCTTCCTAAGGGGCGTCACCCAGGAAAGGCACCGGTTACCCCCGGTGCCTTTTGCTTTTTAAGCCTGCGCATTTCCAGACCACAATCCCTGCATGGAACTTTTCTTCACCACCTTCGCCTCGGCGTTAGCAGGCTTTGTGGACTCGATCGTGGGCGGCGGTGGTCTCATCTTGCTACCGGCTTTGTTCGCGGTTTACCCAAGCACGGCACCCGCTACGCTGTTTGGCACCAACAAAAGCGCTTCGGTTTGGGGCACGGCATTTGCCACCTGGCAATACAGCCGTCGCGTGCAGGTGCGTTGGTCGGCCTTGCTGCCAGCGGCGGCGGTCACCATGCTGGCCGCTTTTGCAGGAGCATGGTTGGTCACGCTGATTTCAGCTGAGTTTTTGCGTCGCCTGTTGCCCGCCGTCTTGCTGATCGTGCTCGTCTACACCTTGATGCGCAAAGACATGGGGCGCCACCACACGCCACGCTTTCACGGCAGGGCTGAGTTGCTAGCCACATCCACCATCGGTTTGACCATTGGTTTTTACGATGGCTTTTTTGGCCCAGGCACCGGCAGCTTCTTTGTGTTTTTGATGGTGCGCTGGCTGGGTTATGACTTTCTCAATGCCTCGGTGGCGGCCAAGCTTCTGAACCTGGCCAGCAACATCGCCGCGCTCACCTTGTTCACACTCAAGGGTCATGTGTGGTGGCACATGGCGTTGCCACTGGCCATGGCCAATGTGGCAGGCAGCTTGCTGGGCACGCGCATGGCTCTGCAACACGGCGCCGGTTTTGTGCGAGGCATGTTCATCGTGGTGGTGAGTGCGCTGATTTGTAAAACCAGTTACGACGCGTTTTTGCGCTGACACCCAGCGCCTCTGTCAAGGCGCTTTAACGTGCGCCGCTGGCAGCTGGTTTTTGCGCCACCGCAGCCCCGGCCACAGAAGCGGTCTTGGCGGCAGCCGATGCGGCTTTGGCCGCAGCAGACGCTGCTTTTTCGGCGGCTGAGGCTGCCACGATGGGCTCTTCGACGGCCAGCTCAGCCGCTTTAGGTGGCCACGGCACGCTGGCCACGGCGCGTGGCTTACCAATCGGGCGTGTGGCTTGGCCCTTTTGCACGGCCTCAATGTCTTCTTGCGAGGGGTATTGGCCCATGATGACGAAGTCAAACACACGGCGTGCAATTGGTGCAGCGTTTTGCGCGCCAAAGCCTGCGTTTTCAACCACCATGGCCAAGGCTACTTTGGGGTCATCCGCAGGGGCAAACGCCACAAACAACGCATGGTCGCGCATGCGTTCATCGATGTTGGAGGCGTTGTACTTTTCGTTTTGCTTCACCGTGAACACCTGCGCTGTGCCGGTCTTGCCCGCGCTCACATACTGCGCCCCCACAAAACTGGTGGCAGATGTGCCCTCAATGTTCACGCCGATCATGCCCTTCTTGATGACTTCCAAGTTCTCGGGCAACAGAGGCAATTGCGCAATGGGTTCTTTCGCCACCAAGGTGGACGCTTTGGTCTCGACATCCACCACCTCGCGCACCAGGTGTGGCTTCATCTTCAAACCGTTGTTGGCCACCGTGCCCATGGCATGCGCAATTTGCAACATGGTGAAGTTGTTGTAACCCTGACCAATGCCCAAAGAAATGGTCTCACCTGAATACCAACGCTGCTGCTCTGGCTTCTTGTAGGTGTTGCGCTTCCACTCGGTGGAAGGCAACACGCCGCGTGACTCACCCAAGATGTCGATGCCCGTGATTTGACCGAAGCCCAAGGGCTTCATTTGGTCGTGCATCAAGTCCACGCCCATGTCACGTGCCAGCGTGTAGTAGTAGGTGTCGCACGATTCCACGATGGATTTGTACATATCCACCATGCCATGGCCGCCTTCTTTGTCGTCACGGAAACGGTGGTTGCCGAACATGAAAAAGCCGGGGTCTGCGACAAGGAATTTTTCTGTGCGCTTTCCCGTTTGCAATGCAGCCAAAGCCATGAATGGCTTGTAGGTAGAACCGGGTGGATACGTGCCGCGCAGGGCACGGTTGAGCAACGGTTTGTCCATAGACTCGTTGAGCGCTGCCCAGTTTTCAGAGTCAATGCCGTCCACAAACAAGTTGGGGTCAAACGTGGGTTTGCTCACAAACGCCAACACCTCGCCGGTCTTGGGATCCAATGCAACCAAAGCACCACGACGTTTGCCGTACAGGTCTTCCACCAGCTTTTGCAACTTGATGTCGATGGACAACACCACGCTGTTGCCAGGAACTGCTTGACTGCTGTTGAGACGACGCACCGCACGACCACCTGCCGAGGTTTCCATCTGCTGCACACCAGTGGTGCCGTGCAGCTGTGTTTCGTAGCTTTGCTCGACGCCGAGTTTGCCGATGTAATCGGTGCCGCGGTAATTGCCCGCGTCGTCGGACTCTTCGATCTTGCCTTTTTCCGCTTGGTTGATACGCCCGATGTAGCCAATCACATGACTGGCCAATTGGTTGTAAGGGTAGTTTCGGAACAAACGCGCACGAATTTCAACGCCAGGGAAGCGATAGCGTTGCGCGGCAAAACGCGCCACTTCTTCGTCGGTCAAACGGTTGCGAATCGGCACCGATTCAAAGCTCTTCGATTCGCCCAGTTGTTTTTTGAAACGACGCTTATCGCGTGGCTGAATGTCAATCACGCTCGCCAGTTGTTCGATCACTTCTTCCAGCGGCATCACCACTTTGGATGCGGTGATTTCCAGCGTATAGGCCGAGTAGTTGGTGGCCAACACAACGCCATTGCGATCCATGATGACGCCACGGTTGGGCACGATGGGTACGATGGCTGTACGGTTGTTTTCGGCTTGCGCGTTGAGCTCGTCGTAGCGCACCACTTGCAAATAAAACAAGCGAATCGACAACAACCCAAACAGCACCAAGATGGCAGCGGACACCACCACCATGCGCGACCTGAAACGTCGCAGGTCGGACTCGATGTCGCGAATCACCCTCATAGTGGTCGGTTCGCGTCAGGGTTAGGTGCGCGGCGCTGCGGCGCCAACAAAAGCACACTGACCACAGGCCACAGCAAGGCCTCTAGCAACGGTGCAAAAAAGATGGTCCAACCAGGGAACAAAGCACCCGACATCATGCGCACCGTCAGCTCTAAGGCATGCGCCAGCGCAAACATCGGCAGCACTTGCATGGCCTGGGATGGCACGGTGAACCACAGCAAACGGCGGTGCGCCATGATGGCCATGAAACCCAACGCGGTGTACGTCAACGCATGTTGACCCAACAGCGCCGATTGATGCACATCGGTGGCCACGCCAAAAAAGAACGCCACGCCAATGCCCACCACGCGTGATTGGTGTACGCACCAAAACACGAGCACCAACGCCAAGAAATCAGGCATCCATGCGGCGTTGCCCACCAGACTGATGTTCACCACCATGTTGGCAAACAAGGCCATCAACAGGGTGAACAAAATGAACATGGGATTGGCTGGCAACAACAGCTGTTGGCCACGGGGCATGATCATCGGCGGCCTCCCTTTTGCACGGCCACTGGCACTTGTTTTTCAATTTGCGGGCGAGGCGGCAATTGGTCGCTCAAGGGGTCCAACACCATCACATGACGCGCGCCCTGCACACGACCCACAGGCTCGCACAAGATGCGCGCAAACGCGGTTTCGGCGCGGCGCTCCACCTTGGTCACCTTACCCACCAACACACCGGCTGGATAAATACCATCCACGCCACTGGTGGACAACATGTCGCCCACTTCAATGTCGGCGTTGGTCGCCATGAAGCGCAGCTCTAGCAATGGCGCTCCGCCGGATTCACCATAGGCCACGCCACGTGCACCGGTACGGGTGTTGAGCACGGGAATGGAATGTTCGCGGTCAGTCACCAGCGTCACCTCGCTGACCAAGGGCAACACGTGTGTGACTTGGCCCAAGATGCCGTGCTCGTCCATCACGGGCGAGCTGGCTTTGATGCCATGGGTCATCCCCTTGTCGATGATGAGTTTGCGCGTGTAGGGATCGGCGGCGTCGTACAACACCTCGGCCGCTTGGCCTTTGGTTTCTAGGCGTTTGCTCAGAGCCAGCAGTTCGCGCAATTGTTGGTTTTCCAGCGCCAATTGCTCCACTTGACCGGAGCGACGGGCTTGCACCAACAGTTGCTGGCGCACCTCGCGCTCAGAGGCTTGCGCCACATCGCGTGCTTCAAAATATTCTGTAGAGTATTCAGCCAACGCCTGCGGGCGCATGGCCAACCACTGCACGGGGTACAGCGCCACAGACAACGCAGCGCGCAAAGGCTGCGTCACCCCAAAACGCACATCGGCCACCATCAACAGCACCGACAAGGCGCTGAAGAAAAGTAACTTGGAGACGGCGGACGGGCCTTGCTTGAAGAAGGCCGGAGGGGAGCGGTCTAGGGTGCCCAGTGGCACTTAATTATTCGCTCGTGAAAATAGAGCCCAAACGCTCCATGCGCTCAAGGGCCAAACCGCAACCACGCACCACGCAGGTCAGTGGGTCTTCGGCTACCAACACAGGCAAGCCAGTTTCTTCGGCCAACAAGCGGTCCAAATCGCGCAACAACGCGCCACCACCGGTGAGCATCATGCCGCGCTCGGCAATGTCAGCACCCAGTTCGGGAGGCGTTTGCTCCAACGCGTTTTTCACGGCGGAGACGATGTTGTTCAGTGGGTCGGTCAACGCTTCCAAGATTTCGTTCGACGAGATCGTGAAAGAACGTGGCACGCCTTCTGACAAATTGCGGCCTTTGACTTCCATTTCCTTGACTTCAGAGCCAGGGAAAGCAGAACCGATTTGTTTCTTGATGGCCTCAGCGGTGGGCTCGCCAATCAACATGCCGTAGTTGCGACGGATGTAGTTGATGATGGCTTCATCAAACTTGTCGCCACCGACGCGCACGCTGCCTTTGTAGACCATGCCGCCCAAAGAGATCACGCCCACTTCGGTGGTACCGCCGCCGATGTCAACCACCATCGAGCCAGAGGCCTCAGACACAGGCAAACCTGCACCGATGGCAGCGGCCATGGGTTCTTCAATCAGGTACACCTCAGAGGCGCCAGCGCCCAAAGCCGATTCGCGAATGGCGCGACGCTCCACTTGGGTCGAACCGCAAGGCACGCAAATGATGATGCGTGGGCTGGGCTTCAACACCGAGCGTGGGTGCACCATCTTGATGAACTGCTTGAGCATTTGCTCGGTCACGGTGAAGTCGGCAATCACGCCGTCTTTCATCGGACGAATGGCTTCGATGTTGCCGGGCACTTTGCCCAACATGGCCTTGGCTTCGTGGCCCACGGCTTGAATTGTCTTCTTGCCTTGGGGGCCGCCTTCGTGGCGAATTGACACAACCGAGGGCTCGTCCAACACGATGCCTTTGTCGCGCACATAAATCAGGGTGTTGGCGGTACCGAGGTCAATCGCCAAATCGGTGGAGAAATACCGACGAAAAGATCCAAACATGTCTGTCCTCAAAGCTTGCCCGCGAGCGCGGACACAAAGGCGAGATAATACCGCATCGCCCGTAAATCGCGGGTTTTTCCCCTTATAAAAGTATGTCCCTGAATGACCAAGACATCAGCCGCATCGCCAACCTGGCCCGGCTAGAGCTACAGCCTGAGGAACAGGCCCGTATGCTCCACAAAATTAATGACTTTTTCGACATCGTCGAGCAAATCCGCGCCGTGGACACCACCGGCGTGGTGCCCATGGCCCACCCCGTGGATGCCATGCAAGGCGCCCACATCGAGCTGCGCCTGCGTCCCGACGTGGCCAGCGAACCCAACCAACGCGACCTGAACCAACAAAGCGCCCCCGCCGTGGAGCGTGGTTTGTTCTTGGTTCCCAAAGTCATCGAATGAGGGCCACAGACATGACCCAAGCCCTCCACGACCAATCCCTGACCGAACTCAGCACCGCCCTGCGCACCAAGCAAGTGAGCGCGGTAGAACTGGCACAGCACTTCCTAGCCCGCGCCAAGGCTGACACCTCTGGCTCGTTCCTAGCCATCAACGAAGAGGCCACCTTGGCACAAGCTCAAGCGTCTGACGCCCGCTTGGCTGCTGGCACCGGCGGCGCCCTAGAAGGCGTGCCACTGGCCCACAAAGACGTGTTCGTCACCCGCGACTTCGCCACCACGGCGGGTTCCAAGATTTTGAGCGGCTACCGCTCGCCGTTTGACGCCACAGTGGTGCAAAAACTCGGCACTTTGGCCGATGGCACGGTGAGTGCCGGCATGGTGACGCTGGGCAAGCTCAACTGCGACGAGTTCGCCATGGGCTCTTCCAACGAAAACTCCGCCTACGGCACCGTGAAAAACCCATGGGACGCCAGCCGCATCCCCGGCGGCTCATCCGGCGGCAGCGCAGCCGCTGTGGCCGCTCGCTTGACCCCCGCCGCCACAGGCACCGACACCGGCGGCTCGATTCGCCAACCGGCCAGCTTTTGCGGCATCACCGGCATCAAGCCCACCTATGGCCGCGCCAGCCGTTACGGCATGATTGCCTACGCCTCCAGCCTCGACCAAGCCGGCCCCATGGCACGCAGCGCCGAAGACTGCGCATTGCTGCTGTCAGCGATGTGTGGCCCCGACCTCGACCGCGACTCCACCTCGCTCGATGTGCCCACCGAAAACTTCTCGGCCAAGCTAGGCGACAGCTTGGCTGGCCTGCGCATTGGCATTCCCAAAGAGTTCTTTGGTGAAGGCCTCGCCACTGACGTGCGCACCGCGATTGACGCTGCGCTCAAAACCTTGGAAGCCCAAGGCGCCAAGCTCGTGCCCATCACGCTGCCACGCACCGAGCTGGCCATTCCTGTGTACTACATCATTGCGCCCGCCGAAGCCAGCTCAAACCTGAGCCGCTTTGATGGCGTGAAGTTTGGCCACCGCGCCAAAGACTACACAGACCTCGTCAGCATGTACAAAAAAACCCGCGCCGAAGGCTTTGGCGAAGAAGTCAAGCGCCGCATCATGACCGGCGCATACGTGTTGAGCCACGGCTATTACGACGCGTACTACCTGCAAGCCCAAAAAATTCGCCGCATGATTGCGGACGATTTCCAACGCGCGTTTGCCGAATGCGATGTGATCGCAGGCCCCGTTGCCCCCACCGTCGCCTGGAAACTCGGCAACAACGCCAGCGACCCGTTGGCCGACTACCTGGCCGACATCTTCACGCTGCCAGCCTCGCTCGCTGGTTTGCCCGGCATGAGCGTGCCTGTGGGTTTTGGCGAAGGCAAGATGCCCGTGGGCATGCAGCTAATCGGCAACTACTTGCAAGAAGCACGTTTGCTGAACGTGGCTCATCAGTATCAACTGGCCACTGACCATCACCTCCAAAAACCGGAGGGCATCTGACATGACTGCACCCAAATTAGTTCAAGGCTACGAAGTCGTCATTGGCTTCGAAACCCACGCCCAGCTCTCCACAAAGAGCAAAATTTTCAGCCGTGCCTCGGTGGCCTTTGGCGCCGAGCCCAACACGCAAGCCTGCGCAGTGGACATGGCCCTGCCCGGCACACTGCCCGTGATGAACATCGGCGCGGTCGAACGCGCGATTGAGTTTGGCTTGGGCGTCAACGCACACATCGCTGAGCGCAGCATCTTTGCGCGCAAAAACTACTTCTACCCCGACCTGCCCAAGGGCTACCAAATCAGCCAATTTGAAATTCCGGTGGTGCAAGGTGGCGAGGTGTCGTTCTTCTTGGAAGTTGGCAAAGAAACCGTGCACAAAACCGTGCGCTTGGAGCGTGCCCACCTCGAAGAAGACGCAGGCAAATCGTTGCACGAAGACTTCATTGGACAAAGCGGCATCGACTTGAATCGCGCTGGCACACCGCTGTTAGAAATCGTCACGCAACCCGACATGCGCTCTAGCGAAGAAGCCGTGGCCTACGCCAAAGAGCTGCACAAAATCGTCACATGGATTGGCATTTGCGACGGCAACATGCAAGAAGGCTCGTTCCGTTGCGACGCCAACGTGTCGGTGCGCAAACCTGGGGCACCTTTAGGCACACGCCGCGAAATCAAGAACTTGAACAGCTTCAAGTTCATGCAACAAGCCATCGACTACGAAGTGCGCTGGCAAATCGACCAAATCGAAGACGGCCATGCCATCGAACAAGCCACCGTGTTGTTCGACCCAGATACCGGCGAAACACGCGCCATGCGCACCAAAGAAGATGCGGCCGACTACCGCTATTTCCCCGACCCAGACCTGCCGCCCTTGGTGATTGGTCGCGATTGGGTGGCACGCGTGAAAAGCGACATGGCCGAACTGCCCCGCGTCATGGCAGAGCGTTTTGTCAAAGACTACGCACTGCCCGAATACGACGCCACTTTGCTCACACAAAGCAAAGCCACGGCTGCGTACTTTGAAGCCACAGCCAAAGCCTGCGGCCAAGCCAAACTGGCCAGCAACTGGATCATGGGTGAGGTGTCTCGCCGCCTCAACACAGGCGAAGTGACGTTTGACAACATCCCCGTCAGCGCGGCGCAACTGGGCGCGTTGATCAGCCGTATCACCGACAACACCATCAGCAACAGCGCGGCGCGCCAAGTGTTTGATGGTCTGTGGAATAAAGAAGGCCCCTCCGGTAGCGAAGGCGATGTCGACGCCCTCATCGAAGCCAAAGGCCTCAAGCAAATCAACGACACGGGCGCGTTGGAAGCCATCATTGACGAAGTGCTGGCCGCCAACCCCAAGAACGTGGAAGAGTTCAAGGCTGGCAACGCCAAAGCCTTGAACGGTTTGGTGGGCCCCATCATGAAGGCCAGCAAAGGCAAAGCCAATCCCGCGCAAGTCAACGAACTGTTGATGAAAAAACTGGGGTAAGTGATGCCTCACAGCGCGCTGGAAGACATCCAAGGCCTGTTGACTGGCGCCTTGTTTGTCGCACTCGGCGTGTGCATGTTTCGCGAAGCGGCCTTGTTCACAGGCGGCACCACGGGCCTTGCATTTTTGCTGCACTACTTGGCAGAGCTGCCGCTGGGCGCGGTGTTGTTTGTGATCAACCTGCCGTTCTACGTGTTTGGTTGGCAAAAGCTCGGCCACACCTTCACCTTCAAAACATTTGCGGCGGTGGGTTTGCTGTCGGCCTACGTCGAGTTGCTGCCTCGGTGGATTGCGTTTTCACACCTAGACCCCGTGTTCGCCGCATTGATGGCGGGCCTGTTGGTGGGTACGGGAATTTTGATTTTGATTCGTCACGGCGCCAGCTTAGGCGGCGTGACGATCATGGCGGTGTATTTGCAAAAGACCCGTGGCTGGCGCGCTGGCCACGTGCAAATGGCCATCGATGCTTGCATCTTGATGACCGCCTTTGCGCTCACCGATGCGCACAAGGCCTTGCTGTCATTGCTCGGTGCATTTGCGTTGAATTTGGTGATTGCTGTCAACCACCGCGCCGACCGGTACTACGGCGCTTAAGGCAACCGACTTAAACGCCGTAACGCTCGCGATACGCCTGTGTGCGCGCCAAATGCTCACCCATGGCGTTGCCTGGTTGCTTACCCAAATAAGCCAACAAATCTTCCAGCTTGGCAATGGTGCACACGCTCATACCCAGTTGTTCACGCACGTATTGCACAGCGCTGTAGGGCACATCTTTGGTCGAGCCATCGACTTGTTTTTCGGTGGCCATTTCTTGGCGGTCCAACGCAATCGCCACGGCGTGCGGTGTGGCGCCCGCGGCCTTGATGAGGGCAATCGATTCGCGGGCAGCGGTGCCTGCGCTCATCACATCGTCCACGATCAGCACGCGGCCTTTGAGCGGTGCGCCCACCAAGCTACCGCCTTCGCCATGGTCTTTGGCTTCTTTGCGGTTGTAGGCAAAGGGCACGTTGCGCCCCAAGCGTGCCAACTCAATCGACACGGCTGCGCCCAACGGGATGCCCTTGTAGGCGGGGCCAAAAATCATGTCGAACTCGATGCCGCTGTTGACAATGCACTGCGCATAAAAGCTCGCCAACTTGCCCAGCTTGGCACCATCGTCGAACAAACCGGCGTTGAAAAAGTAAGGGCTTAGGCGGCCGGCTTTGGTTTTGAACTCCCCAAATTTCAGCACGCCGCAATCCAGCGAAAATTGCACAAATTCTTGGGCCAACACGTCGTTGGTCACAGCACTGTTACTCATGGGGGAAATCCTTGTTCAAACTCACCAGCCTCAACCTCAATGGCATTCGTTCTGCGGCCCGCAAGGGCGTGGAGGCATGGATCGAAAAATCGAGCCCTGATTGTATTTGCGTCCAAGAAATCAAAGCCCAGGCCCCAGACATCGCAGGCAACTTCGACAGCTTGGCGGGTTTGACAGGCCACTTTCACTACGCCGAGAAAAAAGGCTACTCGGGCGTGGGCGTGTACACCAAGCATGAGCCGAGCGACGTGATCATTGGGTTTGATGGTGGCGAATTCGACGCCGAAGGCCGCTATGTCGAGCTGCGTTTTGACACCCCCACACAAAAGCTGTCCATCATCAGCAGCTACTTCCCCAGCGGTTCGTCCGGTCCTGAGCGCCAAGACGCGAAGTTTCGTTTCTTAGCGGCCATGTACCCGCACCTCAATGCCTTGAAACAAGAGCGCGAGTTTGTGCTGTGCGGCGACATCAACATCGCGCACAACGAGGCCGATTTGAAAAACTGGAAGGGCAACAAAAAGAACAGCGGCTTCTTGCCCGAAGAGCGCGCGTGGATGACGCAACTCACCACCGAAGGCGGCATCGTCGACGTGTACCGCCAGCTGCAACCCGACACCACCGACGCTTGCTACACCTGGTGGAGCAACCGCGGCCAAGCCTATGCCAACAACGTGGGTTGGCGTTTGGACTACCACTTGGCCACGCCAGCGATCGCCAGCAAAGCCCGCAGCGAGACGATCTACAAGGATGAAAAGTTTTCAGACCATGCGCCCATCACCATCGCGTATGAGGGTTTGATTTAAACCAACATCCCTTTGGTCTCGATGAACTTGACCACCTCTTGCAAACCATCCAGCGTGCGCAAGTTGGTCATGACAAACGGCTTCAACCCGTTCGCTGTGGTACGCATGCGGATGGTGTCAGCTTTCATCACCTCTAAGTTGGCCCCCACGTGCGGGGCCAAATCCGTTTTGTTGATCACAAACAAATCGCTCTTGGTGATGCCGGGGCCGCCTTTGCGTGGAATTTTTTCACCCGCCGCCACGTCGATCACGTAAATCGTCAAGTCACTCAGCTCGGGGCTGAAAGTGGCAGCCAAGTTGTCGCCGCCGCTCTCGATGAACACCACGTCGGCGTTGGGGAAGTCCACCAACATGCGGTCAATCGCTTCGAGGTTGATGGAGGCATCTTCGCGAATCGCGGTGTGGGGGCAGCCGCCTGTTTCCACACCCATGATGCGCTCTGCGGGCAGCGCACCGCTGATGGTGAGCAAGCGCTGGTCTTCTTTGGTGTAGATGTCGTTGGTGATGGCGACGAGGTCGTATTTGTCGCGCATGGCTTTGCACAGCATTTCCAGCAGGGTCGTTTTGCCAGAGCCCACAGGCCCGCCTATGCCCACGCGCAAGGGTGGCAGTTTTTTGGTGCGATGGGCGATGGTGTGTAAGTGCTTCATGATCGGAACAGTCGTGAGTATTGGGTTTCGTGCTGGGCCGAGAGGATGGCCAGCATGGGAGAGAAAGCTTGGCGCGTGTCGTCGTTCACCTGCATGGCATGGCTGACGGCGGGCGCGATGTGTTGAGCGAGTTTCGTCAAGATACGTTGTCCTGAGTTTTGCCCGAGCGGCACTGACTTGATGGCGGCTTGCACCATGTTCTCGGCCCAGCCAAAGGCATAGGCTTGCAGGCATTGCTCTAGCGACGCACCGGTGCGCGACAAAGCCAAGGCCAACATCAACGGGTAGGTGGGCACCCAACGGTTGCACAGGGCGATGGTGTCTGCATCGATGGCATCTTGATTGCGCAGCCACTCCAGCATGGAGCGGCCCATTTGTTCGCTCTGCAAACGCAGCTCTGCGCTCTCGCGTGTGGCATGCACCCATTGGCTCAAGGCTTCTAAGCGTGCGTGATCGAGGGCTTGCCATGCGGTGACCATCTGCCCCAACACCGCCATGTCGCCGCGCGATTGCGTGAGGTGCAGTTGGTCCACCAACCAATCGGCGGCGCTGTGTTCGTCATGCACCAAGCCATGATCGATGGCTGCTTCTAAACCTTCGGAGTACGAGAAGCCACCAATCGGCAACGCGGGAGATGCGAGCCAAATGAGCTGGAGCAGCGCGGGTGTCGCTGCAGACGAATTCGTAGGCTCAGCCAGCGCTAGCGATGCGACATCAGTGGTCATGTTTGCAATTAGGGCCATGCACGTGGTCGTGTGCATGGTGATCGTGGGAATGGTCGTGCGTGCCATGCGCCTCTGAACCGTGGCTATGCGCGTTGTGGCCATGCCCTTGCGCGTGCCCGTGACTGCTGTAGGCACCACCTTCTGGTTCAAAGGATTCATGCACTGTGACCACCGTCATGTGCATAGCGCGCAGCATGTCGGCCAGTACGTGGTCGGGCTCAATTTTCAAATGGTCGGGTTGCAGCTCAATCGGCACGTGGCGGTTGCCCAAGTGATAGGCCGCGCGCGTCAAATCAAACGACGAGCCGTGCTGTGCACACGCGGTGATGCGCAGCACTTCTTGCGGCGCAGCTTGCACGCGCACCAACGAGCCGTCTTCGAGCACCAACACATCGCCGCCGCGCACCAAGGTGCCGCGAGACAAGAACACGCCAAAGGCGCGACCTGTGGAGTCGGTGGCATCAAAGCGGCTTTTTTGTCGCACGTCCCAATCCAACTCCACGGTAGCGGCGCGTTTGACCAAGGCAGCGGCCAAACCTTGGCCGCCAGCAATTAATTTAGAACAGGTGAGCATCAGAAAAATTTAGAACAAGAAGTAGCGTTGGGTCATGGGCAAACTCACCGCGGGTTCGCAGGTGAGCAAATGACCATCGGCGCGCACCGCGTAGGTTTGGGCATCCACTTCCATGCGCGGCGCGTAGTCGTTGTGAATCATGTCACGTTTCCCAACACTGCGAATGTTCTTCACGGCACTCAGCGTTTTGTGCAAACCAAACTTCTGCCCAATGCCTGCGACCATGCCCGCTTGCGACACAAAGATGAGCGAGCCACGGTGCAGCGCGCCACCATACGCCCCAAACATGGGGCGGTAGTGCACGGGCTGTGGCGTGGGAATAGATGCGTTCGGGTCGCCCATCGCGGCCATGGCAATGAAGCCACCTTTCAAAATGATGCTGGGCTTGATGCCAAAAAACGCAGGCTTCCACACCACGAGATCGGCCCACTTGCCCACTTCCACGCTGCCCACTTCGTGGCTGATGCCGTGCGCAATCGAAGGGTTGATGGTGTACTTGGCGATGTAGCGTTTGACGCGGAAGTTGTCGTGGCGGTCGGTATCCCCCGGCAGTTGCCCCCGCTGCGCTTTCATCTTGTGCGCGGTTTGCCAGGTGCGGATGATGACTTCACCCACGCGGCCCATGGCTTGGCTGTCGCTGCTCATCATGCTGATGGCGCCTAGGTCGTGCAAGATGTCTTCAGCCGCAATGGTTTCGCGGCGAATGCGGCTTTCGGCAAAGGCCAAGTCTTCGGCAATTGCGGGGTCGAGATGGTGGCACACCATGAGCATGTCCACATGCTCATCGAGCGTGTTCACCGTGTAGGGTCGTGTGGGGTTGGTCGAGCTGGGCAACACATTGGCCTCGCCCACCACTTTCAAAATATCAGGCGCGTGGCCACCGCCAGCACCTTCGGTGTGGAAGGTGTGGATGGTGCGGCCTTTGAAGGCGGCCACCGTGTCTTCCACAAAACCGCTCTCGTTGAGCGTGTCGGTGTGGATGGCCACTTGCGTGTCCGTGGCTTCGGCCACGTTCAAGCAGTTGTCAATCGCAGCGGGTGTGGTGCCCCAGTCTTCGTGCAGCTTCAAGCCAATCGCGCCGGCGTTGATTTGCTCGTGCAGCGAGTCTGGCAACGCCGCATTGCCTTTGCCCAAGAAACCGAGGTTCATCGGGAAGGCATCGGCGGCTTGCAACATGCGCTCGATGTTCCAAGCGCCGGGTGTGCAGGTGGTGGCGAAGGTGCCGGTGGCGGGGCCGGTGCCACCGCCGAGCATGGTGGTCACGCCACTGGTCAAGGCTTCTTCAATTTGCTGTGGCGCAATGAAGTGGATGTGTGTGTCCACACCGCCTGCGGTGACGATGTTGCCTTCGCAGCTGATGACTTCGGTGCCGGGGCCAATGACGATGTCCACGCCGGGTTGTGTGTCGGGGTTGCCCGCTTTTCCAATGGCCACGATGCGGCCACCTTTCAAACCAATGTCGGCTTTCACGATGCCCCAGTGGTCGATGATGAGCGCGTTGGTCATCACGGTGTCCACGGCGCCACCCGCTTGTGGGCCTGTACCGGCACCGTCGCGTGTGCGTTGCGATTGCGCCATGCCGTCACGAATGGTTTTGCCACCACCGAATTTCACCTCTTCGCCATAGCCACCGGCTTGCAACGTAAAGTCTTTTTCAACCTCAACGACCAAGTTGGTGTCTGCCAAGCGCAGGCGGTCGCCCACGGTGGGGCCAAACATTTCTGCGTAGGCGCGTTTGCCGATGGTTGCCATTACTTGTGTCCTTTATCGGCGACGCCTTGATCCACTGCGCCATTCACCAAACCACGAAAGCCAAACACTTGGCGATCACCACTCAGATCCACCAACTCCACCGTGCGCTGTTGGCCCGGCTCAAAACGCACCGCCGTGCCAGAGGCAATGTTCAAACGCATGCCATGCGCAGCAGCGCGGTCAAAACTCAAGCCGCCGTTGGTTTCTGCGAAGTGGTAATGCGAGCCCACTTGGATGGGGCGGTTGCTGGCGTTTTGCACGACCAGGGTGTGCGTGCGTCGGCCGGGGTTGAGGGTGTGTTCGCCCTCGTCAATCAACAGTTCACCGGGTGTCATGTGCGTCTCGCTTTATTTGTCACGGCCAGTGAACCACCACACCACGGCCAGGGCACATGCGAAGGCCACAAAGCCCCACACATCGGTGGCGTGGTAGTGCGAAGCACCTGCCATGCCATGGCCTTCGTGGGCCAACACCAACGTGGGCAACACAGCAAAAAGAGAAAGGAGTTTTTTCATGGCGTTTCAAACAATGGGTTGGTGCACGGTGACGAGCTTGGTGCCGTCAGGGAAGGTGGCTTCGACTTGGATGTCCGGAATCATCTCGGCCACGCCGTCCATCACATCGGCGCGGGTCAGCACGTTGCGACCGGCACTCATGAGTTGCGCCACGGTTTGGCCATCGCGCGCGCCTTCCATCACGGCGGCGCTGATGAGGGCCACGGCCTCGGGGTAGTTGAGCTTCAGGCCACGGGCCTGTCGGCGCTCGGCCAACAAGGCGGCAGTGAAGATCAAGAGCTTGTCTTTTTCGCGGGGTGTGAGTTCCATAGTGGTTTTGTCTATGCAACTTGCGTGCCCTCTTTTGCGTTGTGCCACATGCACCAAGTGCATGCTTTGGTGCACGAAACCTGTCTTGGTGCGCGCATCAGTGCACCGCAAGTCGCGCCACCTTGGTGCACCGCCCTTGAATTGAACTCTCTTGGTGCATATGCGGCGTGCTTGAAATGTTTCTTATAGCGAAGACATTTCTCGCCTAGGAGAAACGCAGGTTGGCACAGGCTTTGCGATAGCTGTTGTGAAGCGCACCGCTACCGCGAGCGCCGAACCCACCCTTAATTTTTGGAGCGAACCCCCATGATGAATCGTCGAGGAAATTTGAAAGCTTTGGCCGCTGCAGCAGCGCTGTCTGTCGGATCGTTTGTGATTGCGCCGCAAGCACTGGCCGCAGACACCATCAAAGTGGGCGTGCTGCACAGCTTGTCCGGCACCATGGCGATTTCTGAGACCGTGTTGAAAGACACCGTGCTCATGGCCATCGACGAGATCAACGCCAAGGGCGGCGTGTTGGGCAAAAAGCTTGAGCCCGTCATCGTCGATCCCGCTTCTAACTGGCCTTTGTTTGCTGAAAAAACCAAGCAGTTGCTCGGCCAAGACAAAGTGTCTGTCATCTTCGGTTGCTGGACCTCGGTGTCTCGCAAATCGGTGTTACCTGTTGTGGAAGAAATGAACGGCTTGCTGTTCTACCCCGTGCAATACGAAGGTGAAGAGCTCAGCAAGAACGTGTTTTACACAGGCGCAGCCCCCAACCAACAAGCCATCCCCGCTGTGGATTACTTGATGAGCAAAGACGGCGGCGCGGCTAAGCGTTGGGTCTTGCTCGGTACCGACTATGTGTACCCACGCACCACCAACAAAATTTTGCGCGCCTACCTCAAGAGCAAAGGCGTGGCTGACAAAGACATCGACGAGAAGTACACCCCGTTTGGTCACAGCGATTACCAAACCATCGTGGCTGACATCAAGAAGTTTTCTGCCGGTGGCAAAACAGCCGTGGTGTCCACCATCAACGGTGACTCCAACGTGCCTTTCTACAAAGAACTCGGCAACGCGGGCTTGAAAGCCAAAGACGTGCCTGTGGTCGCGTTCTCCGTCGGTGAAGAAGAATTGCGCGGCGTGGACACCAAGCCTTTGGTCGGTCACTTGGCTGCATGGAACTACTTCATGTCCATCAAGAGCCCCGCCAATGATGAGTTCATCAAGAAGTGGTCCGCCTACGCCAAGGCCAAGAACATCGCCGGTCATAAAGACAAGCCTTTGACCAACGACCCGATGGAAGCCACCTACATCGGCATCAACATGTGGAAGCAAGCGGTTGAAAAAGCCAAGTCCACCGACACCGACAAAGTGATTGCAGCCATGGCTGGTCAAACCTTCAAGGCACCGAGCGGCATCGTGAGCAAGATGGATGAAAAGAACCACCACTTGCACAAGTCGGTGTTCATCGGCGAGATCAAGGCTGATGGCCAATTCAACGTGGTTTGGAAAACACCAGGCCCCGTGAAAGCCAAGCCATGGAGCCCCTTCATCGAAGGCAATGCATCCAAGCCTGATGAGCCTGTGAAGAAGTAAACCTTTCTCCGAGGGATGAACTTGGGGGGAGGGCTCTGCCCTCCCCTTTTTTATGGAAATTTGGATGACCTGTTTTTCTTTACCTGCATGGACACGCCAGCTTGCGCTACGCAGCGTTTGCGCGCTGGCACTCGGTGTACTCAGCCACGCCTCTGCACTCGCATTGACCGCTGAGCAAACGCAAGCGCTGACATTGGGCGACACCGATGCGCGCGTGAGCGCCCTGCAAAAAGCACTCGCCGCACCTGACGCACAAACCGCCGCCTTCTTGCAAGCGATGGCCGATGACGCGGTGAAAGTCAATGGCTTGCAAGTGCTGGTGGTGCGTGATGGCAAGGCAACCGACCCTGTGAGTGGTGAAGCCACCGCCCTGCCCGACACCGCAGAAGACGTGATCAACAACAACCGCATGCGCGGTGAGATTGACGCCGCCTTGTCTGCCCTGCAATTGCTCAGCCCCGATGCCGCCTTGCGTGTGCAAGCCGCCAAATCGGTGCTGAAAGAACCCGACCCCACCAAGCTCGCCATGCTGGAAAAAGCCTTGGCCAGCGAAGCAGATGAGGACGTGAAAAAACAGATGCTGCTGGCTCGCGCCGCGATTTTGCTCAACAGCGACAACGCAGATGAACGCTTTGCCTCTGCCAAAACTTTGGCGGACAGCCAAACCCCCGACACCCAACTCTTGCTCAACCAACGTCTGAGCCAAGAGGAAGACAAAAAAGTTCGCGCACAGTTGCAAACCTCGTTGCTCACCATCCAAGCAGCCTTGAGCTGGGGTGAAAAACTCGGCGCCTTGTTCACCGGCATCAGCTTGGGCTCCATCTTGTTGTTGGTGGCCTTAGGGCTGGCCATCACCTACGGGTTGATGGGCGTCATCAACATGGCGCACGGCGAGCTGATGATGATTGGCGCTTACGCCACCTACGTGGTGCAAGGCTTGTTCCGCCAGTATTTGCCCGGCATGTTTGACGCGTATTTGCTGGTGGCGGTACCTGCCTCGTTCCTCGCAGCGGCCCTCGTGGGCGCGGTGCTGGAACGTTTGGTGTTGCGCCATTTGTATGGCCGCCCGCTTGAAACACTGCTGGCCACGTGGGGCATCAGCTTGGTGTTGATGCAAGGCGTGCGCAGCATTTTTGGCGCGCAAAACGTGGGCGTGGAAAACCCCTCGTGGATGAGTGGCGGTGTGCAGCTGCTGGCCAACCTCTCGCTGCCCTACAACCGTTTGATCATCATCGGCTTTGCGCTGTTTGTGTTGGTGGGCATGACGCTCTTGATCAGCAAAACACGATTGGGTTTGTTTGTGCGCGGCGTCACCCAAAACCGCCCCATGGCGTCGGCCTTGGGCGTGAACACCGCACGCATTGACACCTATGCCTTCTCACTCGGTTGCGGCATTGCCGGTTTGGCCGGTTGTGCGCTCAGCCAAATTGGCAACGTGGGGCCAGACCTCGGCCAAAGCTACATCGTCGACGCCTTCATGGTGGTGGTGCTGGGTGGCGTGGGCCAACTGGCGGGCACGGTGTACGCCGCGATGGGCCTAGGCTTGATGAACAAGTTGCTCGAAGGCGTGGCCGGTGCGGTACTGGCCAAGATTGCAGTGCTGGTGTTCATCATCGTGTTCATCCAAAAACGTCCGCAAGGCATCTTTGCCATGAAAGGCCGCAGTGCGGAGGCATGACATGACACACACCACCACAACTTTGCAATTGCCTGAAGCGCCCGCGCTGTTGGGCACCAAGGGCTGGATTTTTTTCTTGGCCGCGTTCATCACCGTGTGCGCGGTGGTGCCGGCACTCAATCTGTGGGTGCCCGCGGAGAGCGTGTTCCACATGAGCGACTACGCCGTGGCGTTGGTGGGCAAGATCATGTGCTACGCCATTTGCGCTTTGGCCATGGATTTGATTTGGGGCTACACCGGCATCTTGTCGCTGGGTCACGGTGTTTTCTTTGCGCTGGGCGGCTACGTGATGGGCATGTACCTGATGCGCCAAATCGGCACCGATGGCAACTACAAAAGCAACCTGCCCGACTTCATGGTGTTCCTCGATTGGAAAACCTTGCCTTGGCATTGGACCTTCAGCGACAGCTTCATTGCCACGCTGCTGATGGTTGTGTTGGTACCCGGTGTGTTGGCCTTTGTGTTTGGCTACTTCGCATTTCGCTCGCGCATCAAAGGCGTGTACTTCTCTATCATCACGCAGGCCATGACGTTTGCGGCGATGCTGCTGTTCTTCCGCAATGAAACTGGCTTTGGTGGCAACAACGGCTTCACCGATTTCAAGCGCATCTTGGACTTACCCATTGCCACACCCGCCATGCGCATGACCTTGTTTGTGCTGACCGGCTGGGCTTTGTTGATGAGCTTTTTGTTTGCGCGCTGGTTGGTGCAAAGCAAGTTTGGTCGCGTGTTGCAAGCCATTCGCGATGCAGAAAGCCGTGTGATGTTTTCAGGCTACTCGCCCCTGCCCTACAAGCTCACCATCTGGGTCATCTCGGCTGTGATGTGCGGCATTGCCGGTGCTTTGTATGTGCCGCAAGTGGGCATCATCAACCCCAGCGAAATGAGCCCTGCCAACTCCATTGAGATGGCAGTGTGGGCCGCCGTGGGTGGGCGTGCTTCGCTGATAGGCCCCATCGTCGGCGCGTTCTTGGTCAACGGCATGAAGAGCTGGCTAACAGTGACGGCGCCTGAGTTTTGGTTGTACTTCCTTGGCGCGTTGTTCATTGGTGTGACGCTGTACATGCCACACGGTGTGGTGGGTTTGATTCAAAAACTCAGCGCCAAGACAAAAGCAGAGGACCGCGTATGACCCCCGATCTGTTTGAAGAAGGCGCCCAGCGCTTAGCCACACACCAAGCACGCGCGGTGAACGAGGTCACCTCGGGCGACCGCAGCGCAGGCTATGGCCGCGTGCACGAACCCGGCAGCTTGGACCTGACACATGGCCGCATTTTGTATTTGGAAGATGTGCACGTGAGCTTTGATGGTTTCAAAGCCATCAACGGTTTGTCACTCGACATCGCGCCAGGTGAGCTGCGCTGCATCATCGGCCCTAACGGTGCGGGCAAGACCACGATGATGGACATCATCACCGGCAAAACCAAACCCGATTCGGGTCAAGTTTTCTTTGGCAGCACCATCGACTTGCTGCGCCATAACGAACCTGAGATTGCGCAACTGGGTATTGGCCGCAAGTTTCAAAAGCCAACCGTGTTTGAACGTTTAAGCGTGTTTGAAAATTTAGAACTGGCATTGAAAACCCACAAAGGCGTGGCTGCTTCTATGTTCTTCAAACTCAACGGCACGCAACGCGATCGCCTGAGCGAAGTGCTGCACACCATCCACTTAGAAGACAGCGTGAACGACCAAGCCGGCAACCTGAGCCACGGCCAAAAGCAATGGCTGGAGATTGGCATGTTGTTGATGCAAGACCCCAAGCTCTTGCTGCTCGACGAACCCGTGGCCGGCATGACCGATTTTGAAACCGAACGCACCGCCGAACTTTTCTTGACCCTCAAAGGCAAGCACTCGCTGATGGTGGTGGAACACGACATGAGCTTCATCAACACCATCTCCGACATCGTCACCGTGCTGTGCGACGGCTCGGTGTTGGCGCAAGGCACGCTCGCTCAAGTGCAAGCCGACGAGCGCGTGATTGAGGTGTATCTAGGCCGCTAACTCTGATGTTGACCATGCAATCCACACACACTCCCATCCTTCAAGCGGACCACATCAACCAGTTCTACGGCGGTTCACACATCCTGCGCGATGTGAGCTTTGAAGCCAACCTAGGTCGCATCACCGTGCTCTTGGGGCGCAACGGCGTAGGTAAAACCACCTTGCTCAAATCGCTCATGGGCGCCGTGCCCATTCGCGACGGCAGCATCACCTTCAGCGGCGAAGCCATCGAACGCACCGCGCCGTACGAGCGTGCACGCGCAGGCATTGGTTATGTGCCGCAAGGCCGCGAAATTTTTGCGCGCCTAACCGTGGAAGACAACTTGCGCATGGGTCTCGCCACGCAGCCAGCAGGCACAGACATTCCTGCGGAGTTGTTTGAGCTGTTCCCTGTGCTCAAGCAAATGCTGCATCGCCGTGGTGGTGATTTGTCAGGCGGTCAACAACAGCAACTCGCCATCGCGCGGGCGTTGGCATCAGGGCCGAAGTTGTTGGTGTTGGATGAACCCACCGAAGGCATTCAACCCAGCATCATCAAAGACATTGGTCGCGTGATTCGTATGTTGGCGAGTCGTGGCGACATGGCCATCTTGTTGTGCGAACAGTATTACGACTTTGCCGAAGAGTTGGCCGACGACTACTTGGTGATGGAACGCGGTGAAGTAATCGCGCGCGGATTGGGTTCGGATATGCAGCGCAACAACGTGAGGCAATTAGTCGCAATCTAAAAATTTGCAGGCCGCAGTCTGGGGACAGAAAAAAGCTACATAGACCAAATTCGCGGCGGCTTATCAGCCATCGCCCACAACCCGCGTCGCCAAGCCGCCCAAACCCCACGCAACAAATTCTGCGCAGGTTCCACCAAAGGCGACAAAGTACGCAACACCACAATGCGTGGATGCGGCGACGTGACACCTGCTACCAAGCCCGCGGGTGAGCTTTCAGTCAACTCACGCGCCAAAGCCAAAGCCAAATCACGCCGCTCACGCGGTAGGTCAGCCCCACACGCCAATACCAACGTGGCCATGCAACGGTGCTTGGCCAAACCCAGTGGGCCGTCCATCAAACGTGCGTCTTGCGCATCCAGCAAGCCGCGCTCTAGCCACACGCCCGACACTTCCAGGTGCTGCTGCAACTGACCGCGTTCAAACGGCAAATTGGCATTGGGCAGGCCCAGCGCCGTGATGTCCCACGCCATTATTTCTGCCGTGGGGGCGAGGTCGAACACGGCATGGTTCAAGCCGTGGCAGCCGTTGTAGGCAATGGTTTCTAGCGGCAGCCACTCTAAGCGCGCGCCATCACCCACATGCGCTTTGACTTGTTGCGTGGCGAGGCCTTGCTCACTTCTGTAAAACCGTGTCGCACCCGGTGTCGTCAGCAGCGCGTGCGTGTTGGCGCCCAAGTGCAACTGGATGTCTAGCAAGTCACCGCCCACCAAACCACTGGGTGGGTGCACCAACACGTTGTGGCACACGACATCACCTTCGGGGTAAAGGCTTTGCAGCACGCGCAGTGGCCCCTCGTGCTCGAACTTGGCCACGGTGCGCGCAGCGGCACGGGTGTAGTCGAGTGTGAGATGTGCTTGCCAACCGCTCATGTTTGCCTTGTTTTGGTGCTGAAAAAGAAATCGAGACATCGAATGGTGCGATGCGCACAAAAGCAGTGCGGCTTCATGCGAAGTTTGCACAGTTTCGGGGGTTGCCACTGGCGCATCAATTGCTATGTCTATGCGTGATGCCTGTTCTCTCTTCGTCCTCTTTGTGTGCCGCCCGTGTGGCTGCACTGCACTTATGCCTTGCAGGCTTCGTGCCAGCAGTACAAGCCGATGGGCTCGACATGCATCTGCTGGCTCACGCCGAGATGCCAGAGATTGAAATTCACAGCACGCACGACACATTCGGCAATGACAGCGCCTCTGAGGGGCGCATCAGCGCAGCGCGTTTGGAGCAACAAGGCCTGCTTCGACCTGCTGATGTGCTGGAGAACATTCCGGGCATGGTGGTCACGCAACATTCGGGTGACGGCAAAGCCAACCAATATTTTCTGCGTGGCGTCAACCTCGACCACGGCACAGATTTCGCCACCACCGTCAACGGTGTGCCCGTGAACTTGCCCACCCATGCGCACGGCCAAGGCTACAGCGATTTGAATTTCTTAATGCCCGAGTTGGTGCAACGCGTGGACTACCGCAAAGGTCCTTACGCAGCGCAAGATGGCGATTTTTCTTCTGCGGGCTCGGCCAACTTTGTGTACCGCACACAGCTCGACCGCCCGTTCAGCCACCTCACATGGGGACAGCGCGGTTATGTGCGTGGCATGGCCGCTGACTCACGCCGCGTGGGCGAAGACTTGGTGCTGCTCACCGCGGTTGAACGCACAAACAACGACGGCCCATGGACCGTACCCGAAGGCCTGCGTAAAACCAATGCGCTGCTCACCCTGAGCAGCGGCAGTGCTGCACAAGGCTGGTCCACCAGCCTCTCGCTGTACCGCGCGCACTGGACAGCCACCGATCAAGTGCCGCAACGTTTGATCGACCAAGGCAGCTACCAAGGCCAAGCCTTTGGCCGCTTTGATTCACTGGACCCCAGCGATGGCGGCCACACAAGCCGCAGCAGCGCGTCGGGCGAATGGCATCAACACAGCGATGACCATGCCCGCAAGCTGAGTTGGTATGTGATGCAGTACGACCTCGACTTGTATTCCAACTTCACTTACCAAACCACACCCACAGGCGACCAATTTGCCCAGCGCGACCAACGCACCGTGGTGGGTGCCCATGCCTTGCAGGCGTGGACGGTGAACCCCAACGACACCACCCCCAGCACAAACACCGTGGGGCTGCAAGTGCGGCAAGACCAAATTCAAGTGGGGCTCGACCAAACCATCGCACGCGACATCAGCAACCGCGTGCGCGCCGATGACGTGATGCAATCGTTGGTCGGTCTCTATGCCGAGAACAACACGGCGTGGACGCCGCGTTTCAGAACCGTGATGGGCCTGCGCTTTGACCAATTCAATGCACGCACCCACAACACCTTGGCAACTGGTGCGACAACCACGCAGCAAAGCCAGCAGCTCTCGCCCAAGTTCTCGGTGATTTGGGGACCTTGGGCCAACACGGAATGGTTTTTCAATGCTGGGCAAGGTTTTCACAGCAACGATGCGCGTAGCCAAGCAGGCCTCACGCGATCGCAGGGTGAAGAGCTAGGGCTGCGCACACAAGCGTTGCCCAATGTGCAAAGCACTTTGGCGTTGTGGCGTTTGAACTTGGCGTCAGAGCTGCACTACATGGGCGATACAGGCACCACCGAGGTGGGGCGACCTAGCCAACGCACAGGCCTAGAGTTCACCAACCGCTGGTCACCCCAACGTCACCTCAGCCTAGAAGCCAATTTGGCGTGGAGCCGACCGCGCTACACCGACACAAGCAGCAGCGGAAACGAGGTGCCCAATGCTGTGCAAAAAGTAGCGCAACTCCATGCCACAGCCAACCACTTAGGCGCTTGGTCATTTGCATTGGGTATGCGCTACATCGGCTCGGCACCTTTGGTGACGGACAACCGCATGCGGTCATCGGCCAACATCCACACGCAGCTGCGCGTCTCGCGGCGCATGAGCCAAGACGTGCAGGTGTCGCTGGATGTGTTCAACCTTGCCAACCGAAAAAATAACGACATTCAATATGCCTACACCTCGCGTCTGAGCGGCGAGCCTGCGGGCGTGAACGACTACCACGTACACCCCGCCGAGCCACGCACCTTGCGTGTGAGCGCGCGCATCACATACTGAGCCGCCTACACTTAGCGGGTGACTACAAATACAAACCAACAAATCGCCATCATTGGCGCAGGCCCCGCGGGTCTGATGGCCGCTGAAGTGCTCAGCGCAGCAGGCATTCACGTGCATGTGTATGACGCCATGCCGTCGGTGGGCCGCAAATTTTTGCTCGCTGGCTTGGGGGGGCTCAACCTCACACATGCCGAGCCTTTTGAGAAATTCATCACCCGCTACGCCGAGCGCAGCGAGGCGTGTGCGGCTTGGCTTAAAACCTTTGATGCGGCTGCTATTTGCGAATGGGTCAAGGGCTTGGGGCTGGACACGTTTGTGGGCAGCTCGCAGCGCATCTTCCCCACCGACATGAAAGCCGCGCCGCTGCTGCGCGCTTGGTTGCACCGCTTGCGTCACCCCACGCAGGGCGTGCCCGTGACCTTTCATATGCGTCACCGCTGGAACGGTGCGTTGCAACACAGTGATCGCCAATTCACATTGCACTTTGACTCACCGCAAGGCGAGCAAACGGCACAGGTCGATGCCGTGCTGTTGGCACTAGGCGGTGGCAGCTGGGCCAAGTTGGGTTCGGACGGTGCGTGGCAACCGTGGGTGAGCGCATTGGGCATGGATGTATCGCCACTGCGCCCTGCCAACTGCGGCTTTGATGTGCAGGGCCGTGATGGGGTGGCAGGCTGGAGCAGCCACTTGTCGGGCCAGTTTGCAGGCGCACCGCTCAAGTCGGTGGCTTTGTCGTTCACGGACAGTGTGGGCCAGAGCTTCAGCCGTCGCGGCGAATTTGTGGTGACGGCCACTGGCGTGGAAGGAAATTTGGTTTACGCCGCATCGGCTTTGTTGCGTGACGAAATAGCACGCAACGGCAGCGCCACATTGCACTTGGACCTCAAACCCGACTTCACGCCCGAGCGTGTGTTGGCTGAGGTGTCACACCCACGCGGCAGCCGCTCGCTCAGCAGCCATTTGAAAAGCCGCCTCAACCTCACGGCCTTGCACTTAGCGCTGTTGCACGAAGTGCTGAGCAAAGAAGCCATGAACGACCCTGTGCAATTAGCAGCGGCCATCAAGCATTTGCCCATCACACTGGCCGCCACGCGCCCCATCGATGAAGCCATCAGCAGCGCAGGCGGTGTGCGCCTAGAAGCGCTGGACGCGCACCTCATGGCCAACGCCCTGCCCGGCCTGTTTGTGGCGGGCGAAATGCTGGACTGGGAAGCCCCCACTGGTGGCTACCTGCTGAGCGCCTGCTTGGCCAGTGGTCGCGTGGCGGGCCTTGGCGTAGCACGGCTTTTGGGCAAACCACTATGATTACGGCATTGCTTAGTTTTAGACCTTTTTAGCCATGTTCCGCACCCTCCTGAAATCGAAGATCCACCGCGTTGCCACAACCCAGTGCGAATTGCACTATGAAGGCTCCTGCGCCATCGACGAAAACCTGCTCGACGCCGCCAACATTTGTGAGAACGAACAAGTCCACATCTGGAACATCAACAACGGCGAACGCTTCATCACCTACGCCATCAAAGGCGAACGTGGCTCGGGCATGATTTCGGTCAACGGCTCAGCCGCACGCCGCGCCAGCGTGGGCGACTTGTTGATCATCGCGTCGTTCGCCCAAGTGCATGAAGACCAAGTGGCCAAGCATGAGCCACAACTGGTGTTTGTGGATGAGCACAACCAACAAGTGGGCCTGCGCCACCATGTGCCCACTCAAGCTGCGCCAGGGCACGGCACGGATGAATGCTGATTTGACTTGGTCAACACACACGCAACCCGCCCCCCGTGAGCGGGTTTTGTTTTTGCTCTATCAGTTGGCCACGTGGGTGACTTTCAGCGCCTTGGATGATGCGGCCATGATGGCGTTTGCATTGAGTTAATCAGCTATTTCTCAATTGCCCAGCCCACTTTCGCGTGGGCATTTTTGTGGGCGCAAATTAAATCTACGCTTGTCCTTGAGCGTTACTTCGGCAACGCTTGCTGACGCTAACCACCTCAGCGATGGATTTACTGACCCAGCCTATAGTCCATAAAATGATTAAATTGAAAAACCTATCTGGTCTAGTATGAAAAATATTTTGGCGTTAATAGCTTTAGCAGTTCTGCTCACTGGATGTGCTCACAACTCGACGACAGTAATTGTTGAGCGGAAAATTGATGGGCCCAAAGTCATCGCATTAGATGCCCCTAGAACTCCTTGGGTCGTTGAAATTGAAAATCGACTTCGTCAAAACGGGTTTCAGATTTTGCGATGGGCAAGTCAAAAAAGAGTCCGTGAACAAGTGAGCGGTAACAAAGTTGAAGAGTTCAGGGAGTCTACGGCTAGATACGTGTTGGTGATAGATGGTTACGCACCGCTGGATCCAATGACCAGATGTTTTGGTGGAGGTTATAGATTTAGCCATCTGACAGCCGAGTTAGTTGACGTACAAACGAATGAGACTTTGTTTAACGTTTCCGGCTCTGGCTATTCCGAAAACTGTCCACCCATGTCGGGAGAAATTTTTCAAAACGTAACTACAGCTGTTGTGAACGCTTGGCGGAAGTAACTCAGAATTCATCCTACAGATACTGCCCCATAACTTTGCAATAACCGTACGACGTAACCCATCGTGCGTTTTTCTTTGTGAGCTGGCAGTAGGGTAGCTGGCGATGCTGAAGTTGCGCTCTAGGCTACTCGCAAGCCCAGCAAAAAAACTAGTTTGCAAACTATTTTTCAATGTCGATTTAATCTACGCTGGCGCGAAAACCTTAAGTTAAGGTTTACGAAAACAACCGACCAGCGTTTGAACTCTGCGTCAGCTACTCTGCATACCCCAAGTGCTTGATCTCGCGTTGTAGATCTCCGCTCGCGCTTAGATGTGTGTTCGCAATATTTGCATGAAATTCGCTCTCTTGGTAGTCACTCCAAATTTGCAATGACAGAATTAGCGCAATCATGCCAAAAACAAAGCTCCAGCTACCACCTCTTGCATTTGGGCAATACAGATCTCAAGTCGATTTAGACCTTGAGCAAATGCAATCACGAGTCAACGCAATCACAAATTGGGTCAGTGAATACGACACGCTTGGAAAGGAAAGTGCCTTTCAACACCGCACGTCTGTGTACGCCAATGACGGTGTGCGAGTTCTTGCTGCCGCTAGCTCACCCACTGTCATGCGTGTGAACGATCCTGACTACACAATTGCAATGCCAATTAGGGGATCAATCGAATCATGGATACGTCAAGACCACTACATCGCCGATGAAAGCGGCAGCGCACTGTTTGCTTCCAAAGGACGTAGACACACGGAGGGAGGCAATAAATCTTGTTTGCTAATCAGTGTTTCTGAGAAGCGATTGTTTGCAACTGGACGCACCATGTTGGGTGAGCGATTTGAAGACATCTTGCGTCCTGAAAAACCGCGAGTCGTAAATACGAAAATTCATAATGTTGATTTTCGTGGTGTCATGCAGCAAACCTGCAACTTAATTGATCAATTCAATGGTGATTTGACGCTTCTGAAAAGTTTTAACGTGGATGAAAACATCACGCGATTGATGGTTATGTTACTTGCACCACACCATTTTGTGAAGTCCGAAAACGATTCTTCGACCAAAGGCAATCGCAAAGTGATCGATCATCTGTGCGGCTTCATCGAGCAAAACCTTGAACGATCGGTGAGTCTGACAGAGCTTGAATCTGTCAGTGGCATGTCTTCGCGGATGTTGCAAAAAGAATTTCACAAACATTTTTCATGCTCCCCCATGCAATGGGCACGTCAGCAGCGACTAGCCTTGGCAAAAAAATTATTAACTGAAGCCACTCCTGGCGTTACTGTTGCTCACATAGCAACGACCTGTGGCTACAGCAACTTCAGTGAGTTCTCTCGGCAATACAAAGAGCGTTATGGCATGCTGCCCAGTGAAATACTTAAATTGACAAGGAATCGATAACCGTCAAAAAATTACAAATTTGTTCGCTCAACTTGTACTGAGTTCGCAATTTAGGTAGATCGGAAATTGATCGTCCAAAACAATTCCCTCAAACCTCTGGAGATGGCTTCTGAGGAACGAATGGGAATGTATGAATCACGTTTATCGCCTTGTCTGGAGTCACCGTCACTCCAAGTTTGTTGTTGCACATGAAAAGACACGTACCTCAGGTCGTGCATCATCAAAAGTTTGTTCTAGCGTCGCCAGCGTATTGCTCAGCGGCTTGCTTATGGCTTCCAGTGCTTGGGCAGCCCCACCTACTGCGAATGCCTTGCCCACAGGGGCTCAAGTGACTGCAGGCACAGCAGCCATCAGCACCAGTGGTAACACCATGAACGTGCAGCAGTCCACGCAACGTGCGGCAATTAACTGGACCAACTTCTCTATTGGCAGCAACGCCACTGTGAACTTCCAACAGCCCAACGCTTCTGCTGTTGTGCTGAACCGTGTGGTGGGCAACGAACAATCGGTGATCAACGGTGCGTTGAATGCCAACGGACAAGTGTTTGTGTTGAACTCCAACGGCGTGTTGTTTGGACAAGGTGCTCAAGTCAACGTGGGTGGTTTGGTTGCATCTACGCTCAACATCAGCGATGCAGACTTCATGGCGGGTCGCAGCACGTTTGAGCGCACAGGTTCGCAAGCTAGCGTTGTGAACTTGGGAACGATCAATGCAGCTGATGGTGGCTATGTGGCTTTGATGGGAAATCAAGTCAGCAACCAAGGCATCATCAGTGCTCGCTTGGGTACAGCTGCCTTGGCTGCAGGTGACAAGATCAGCTTGAACTTCAACGGCAACTCGTTGGTGGGTGTGACGATTGATCAAGGCACACTCAATTCGTTGGTGGAAAACAAGCAAGCCATTCACGCTGATGGTGGTCTGGTTGTTTTGACTGCCAAGGGATTGGACACAGTGTTGGGTAGCTTAGTGAACAACACGGGTGAGATTCGTGCTCAGACCATTGGCAGTAGCGAAGGCAAGATTTATTTGCTGGGCGACATGGACAGCGGCACTGTAAAAGTTGATGGCGTGTTGGATGCCAGTGCGCCTAACGGTGGCAATGGTGGTTTTGTGGAAACCAGTGCAGCACATGTCAAAGTTGCAGATGCTGCACGTGTAACCACATTGGCTACAAACGGCCAAGCAGGTACTTGGTTGATTGACCCCAATGACTTCACGGTTGCATCGAGTGGTGGTGACATGACAGGCGCAGCAGTTGGAACTGCTTTGGCTGGTGGTAACGTCACTATTCAAAGTAGTCAGGGTGCGACAAGTGGCAATGGTGACATCTTCGTCAATGACGGCATCACTTGGACGAGCGGCAGCACACTGACGTTAGATGCAGTACGAAATATCAAAATCAATGCCACGATTGATGCTTCCGGTGGCAGCGGTGGTGTTGTCACTTTGAAGTACGGTCAAGGTGCGGTGTCTGCCAGCAATACAGCCACCTACGATTTTGCGATGACTGCGACGGACTTCGGTGGCAAAATCAATTTACAGGCAGGCCAGAAATTCAATACCAAGTTAGGTTTAGATGGAGCGACCACCAACTGGACAGTGATTACACTACTCGGCTCTGCTGGTGACGAATCCATTAGCACCAGTAACAGCCTTCAAGGTCTGAACCATAGCTCCAAACTGGCAGGGAATTTTGTTCTTGGATCAGACATCTTGGCCGGTTCAACCAGCGGCTGGAACAGCGGCGAAGGGTTCACCCCGATTGGACACCTCAACCCCGCTAGCGCAAATCCCGTTAACCAAACCGGTTATGCATTTTCGGGGAAATTTGATGGCCTAGGGCACAGCATTAATGGGCTTACAGTTAATAAACCGGTAGTTTGGAGCTCGTCTCCTCCGAATGACTTCAATGGTTTGTTCGGAGTGGCTTCAAGCGCGAGCTTTGCAAACCTTAAAGTTGCTTCAGCCAGCATCAGCGGTTGGGATGCTAATGGTATTTTGATCGGTATCGGCTACGGCGTTAACGTGACAAATGTCCTCGTCAGTGGAACCGTCAACGGTCACAACCGATTAGGAGGGCTGATGGGTGGCGCAGAGCGTGATAACACGTCAAATGCCAATCGTTTTAGTTCAATTAATAACGTGATTTCTGCAGTAGACATCACTGGCAATGACTCTCTTGGTGGCCTGATTGGTTCTGTTCAAAGCTCCACGGTAAACCATACAACCAGCTCAGGAACGATCACATCAAGCGCAGGCTTTGCGGGCGGACTCATCGGCTTGGCTGACGGCTACGTCAGCATTTCCGATAGCAACTCATCTTCTAGCGTATTGATAACAGGTGGCCCCTTTGCCCCAGGAGGCGGCTTAATCGGGCTTGCAAATAGATCTACTGTGAATAATTCAAGCAGTTCAGGAGCCGTAACCTCAAACGCAGGCATGGTAGGAGGATTGATTGGAGTTGCCGACGGCGACGTCGCTGTCTCGAACAGCCATTCGTCTTCTAATGTCACGACCAGTTCACAAGACCCTTTTACCGGGGGGCTAATTGGTCTCATGGAAAAAGCATCGACAGTAAGCAACTCTTACGCAACTGGCACTGTCAGTGGCTATGACAGCGTTGGAGGCTTGATTGGAAGCACATTTTCTTACGATGCTACAGGAAGTCAAATTACCGATAGCTATGCCACCGGTAACGTGATCGGAAACAGCAACGTAGGAGGCTTAGTGGGCACAGGTCAACACTTGATTTTGACACGCACTCACTATGCAACTGGCACTGTCACCGGCGTTTCATCCGTAGGTGGATTGGTTGGCGGAGGCGATGGCGATCTTCAGATCAGTAATAGTTATTCAACTTCTAACATTATCGCCACCGGTGGTTCTGTAGGCGGCTTGGTCGGATATATCGGCAATGGGGCCGCCAATCGAAGTATCACAGACAGCTATGCCACAGGTAACGTCACAGGTGATCAAGCTACAGGGGGGCTTGTTGGCGACGGGTATGTGAACATTACTCGAAGTTACGCGATGGGCAACGTCAGTGGTGGTAGCAAGGTGGGCGGCCTGATCGGGGCGGCCTACTGGGATTCAGGGGAGGTCATTGAAAAATCCTTCGCCACCGGCAATGTTTTGGCAACAGGAGATCGTGCAGGGGGCCTAGTAGGCCATAACGAGCTCAGCCTTAACGATGTATTTGCAACAGGCTCGGTCACTGGTGTCAATCAGGTGGGTGGGCTGGTCGGAAAAAACGATTACGGCAGCCTAGCACAAGGGTACTCGACCGGCTTGGTCACGGGAAGCGGCAGCGTGGGCGGGTTGATCGGATACAGCAGCGGTGGGTCGGTAACGGGCGGCTACTGGGACGTCGCCACATCCGGTTTGGGTGCGAGCGGCCAGACCGGCAGCAGCGCGGGGGGTACAGGAACAACAACCGCCGAACTGAAAAACATCTTGACTACCGCCACTTGGGACATCGTGGAAGACTCATCGCTTTCGCAGGTTTACCCTCAGCTGCGCTGGGCAACCTCGGGATTGAGTGCTGGTAACTCTGTCTGGGTCATCGGACCTGTCGCTTCTTCTTCGGGAAGTGGCTCCGGCGGTAACACCCAAACAAGCGATGTAGAACGCCAGGCTGCCAACGCTATCAATGCGCCGTTCAGCGTAACCCCGCCACACTTCCATTTCCGCAAACCAGAGGATAAAGGTGAAGCCAAATCTTTCATCAACGTCTTGACGGCCCCCTCCAATCTGTCGGTTGCATTCAGCAAGGAAGAACCTTTGGCCATTTTGTCTTCTCCGGAGGTAAATGAGCCGACTCAAACAGTCACCTTGAGTGATGCCAAGAAGATGCTTAAACCATCTGCATCTTCAAGCAGCGCAGAAGGTGGCGGTGGTACAGGTGGTGACCGTGAAGTGCGTGTTCCAGTCAGTCGTAACTCTCTTGCTGAGATCGTCAACGGTGGCGTAAAGCTGCCCACCGGCGTTGAACAGCAATTGTTTGTGGTGAAAGCCAACTAAGGGAGTTACAAAAATGAAATACACAAAACACAAATTCACACTTATTACAGCCGTGGTCGCTGCTTCTTTTGCCAATGCACAAACAGTGCCCAACATCGGCAGCGTCTTAAATCAATCTCAAGTACCTGCTATCCAACAACCAGAAAGCAAGTTGCCCAACATTGGTGGTATTCAAATCGAACCGCCGATGCAAACGCTCCCCAATAACCTACCCAAAATTCATGTGCGTGAGTTGGCGGTTGTTGGTAATCGTGAAATCGACGCAGATGTTCTGATGCAGCAGATTCAGGGCATTGCTGGCAAAGACATGAGCTTGGCTGAGTTGGAAACAGTGACCTCAAAGCTCACGCACTTCTACCGCGTCAAGGGCTACTTTGTTGCTCGTGTGTATGTGCCAGCACAGCAGGTGGTGGATGGCAAGGTGACATTGCGAGTGGTGGAAGGCAACTACGGTCAATTCATTTTGAAGAACAAATCGCTGGTGCGTGACGATGTTGTGCAAGCCATGTTGGACGATGTGAAGAAGTACGACATTGTTTCGCTGGATACGCTGGAACGTGCCATGCTGATCATCAACGACACACCCGGCGTGCAAGTAACCCGTGCCGATGTGATGCCAGGTCAAAAGGTGGGTACTAGTGACTTTGCTGTGGACACGGAAGCTACCAAAGCACGTAACGGTTTTGTGACTTACGACAACTACGGCAGCGTCTACACAGGTGAGCATCGTTTGAGCTTTAATGCCGACTTCAACTCGCCCACAGGCAGTGGTGACCGTTTGAGCTTGAGTGGCATGACTACCAATCGCACAGGCTTGATGAATGGCCGTGTGGCTTACTCAAACTTGCTTATGCCCAATGGTTTGCGTGGTGAAGTGTCCGCAGCACATACGCAATACAGCTTGGGTAATACCTATGCCTCGTTGGACGCCAAAGGTACGGCAGACGTGGTGGATGCCACATTGACTTACCCCTTGCGCCGCATTCGTGCTCAAACAGTAGAGTTGAGTTTGAACGTCACCAGCAAGAGCCTCGAAGACAAGATCAACTCAACCAGCACAGTAACGCCCAAAGCCGCCAACACCATGACTGCAGGTGTGAACGTGCGTGATGAACGAGCTGTGTTGGGCTTTGATGGTTTGACTCAAGCCAACTTTGCAGTGACTGTGGGTGATTTGAAGATCAACAACGACACAGCATTGGCAAATGATGCTGCAGGTGCACAGACAGCTGGCAACTTCAGCAAGGCCGTGCTGTCACTGAGCCGCACTAACTTGCTGCCTGACAACTTCACGTTCACAACCTCGTTGCGTTCACAAGCCTCTTTGAAAAACAAGAACTTGGACAGCAGCGAACGCATGTCTGTGTCGGGTAGCTCTGGTGTGTGGGGTCACCCAGCAGGTGAACTGATGGGCAGCAATGCAACACTGGTCAAGTTTGAATTGGCACGTCCACTGCCAAGCTATGAAGGTTTGCAGCACAACTGGTTTACCTTCTATGACTTTGGTCAAGCGTCAGCCCAAGTGCCAGTGAGCGATGCAGATAACCGTCGCAGCATCAGCGATGTGGGTTTTGGCTGGTCAGGCAACTACCAAGGCATGTTCTTCAAGGCACAGGTCGCACACCGCATTCAAGATGCAGCACCTACAAGCGAACCCTACTCACGCAATAAATTCTTGTTGCAAGTTGGATACAGCTACTAATTTGCAGACAGGAAGCATTGAGCTTGGCCTTGTCGCCTAAACCCAATCAGTGCAGCAGTTGTGCGTATGTGATCTCAACCGAAGGTGCAGCATCAGGACTGCGCTGTGGTGTGAGTTATTACGAGCAACCTGCATTGACTAGACAGCAGCAGCGTTTGAGTAACTACCCAGCTGTAGTTGCTGATGGTCTCTGCCCCAAGTGGGCAAGCAAAATTTCAGGAGTACTAGAGAAATGAACAAAACAGAATTGATCGAACACATCGCAGCCAAATCCGACATCAGCAAAGCCGCTGCTGGTCGTGCACTGGAAAGCATTGTTGATGCAGTGAAGAAGACCTTGAAGAAGGGCAACACTGTGACCTTGGTGGGTTTCGGCACTTTCAGCGTGGGCAAACGTGCTGCACGTACAGGTCGTAACCCACGTACTGGTGCAGCTATCAAGATCAAAGCAGCCAAGGTGCCCAAGTTCAAAGCTGGCAAGGGCTTGAAAGACGCCCTGAACTAATCACAGCGAACAAATAAAGACAACAGGTTGGGCTGCTTCGGTGGCCCTTTTTTATGAGTACAAGCAGTGTGATCTTGATTAAGGATGTAATTGGTACATCATTGGCTAAGCTGAACGGCTTCCAAGTAGATGACCAAGTGCAAGCTGTGAACGGGCATCCAGTTACGTCATTGAAGGCTGTTTTTAATCAACTAACCCTTGCGTGTGGAAGTGGTGGGGTTAATGTGTTGGTTAAGCGCAGCACCAACTTGATTACGGTTCAGTTGAAGATTTAGCTGACACGTGAATTGGCTGCGAGCGTTGATTAAATCTACACTCAATACCAGCACATTGACTAGCTTTGGCACAAACAAAAAGGATAGCTATGACTAGAAAGCGCAATATTGACTCCGATCGTCGTGCAACCAATCGCATCATGGAGCTTGTTCGACATGGGCAAAAGGGTGAACTAGATGTGACGCCCAACTGGCTTGGGCACACTCGTGGCAGCAACAGATTGGACAAAGCACTTTTAATGGGTGCAACCATGGCTGAACTCAAGGCAATTCGTGGTGCTATTCACGAACACTTTAATCATTTGCGCGAAGAACATGGCTTGGAAGTTGTCCGCAATGGTGACGTGTATCGGATCACTGTTCCTAAAAAGTAGTTTGTAAACTACTTTCTGATCGTTGCATCTTTTCATTCGCCAGGAATCTGCCATGAGTAAATTTACATTGAGAGAGTTAGACACAGCTCACAAAAAAGCGTTTCAGAATGAACCACTTGTAAAAAGTGCAAAGGATTGTGCTTGCTTTGGATGCCTTGAGCACTTTCCGCCGTCTGCAATCACCGACTGGGTAGATGACAAACTTCACCGAACTGCAATTTGTCCTAAGTGCCAAATTGACACCGTATTGACTGAAGAAGTTTTAGACAGAGTTCCTGATGACCTTTTGAAGGCAATGCAAGATGAGTACTGCCCAGTAATTACCGACAATACGAAATCAATTACCTTTGATAGTTTCGACGCAGCGTTCGAACACATGCTAAAGGAAAAAGAAATCCGGCTTTTCGAAGCTGACCTGATTCACGCAGACAGGGACGAGAAAGCGAAAAAGTGATTTTTCGTTTCCAAACGAAGTACCGATAGCAATTACTTTAAGTATTTGTACAAGGTATCGCGGCTGATTCCGTATTTGGCTGCTATGCCCGTTTTGTTAGCTCCAAGCGCAGTGGCCTCTTTAACGATCTGCGCTATTCGTTCGGCGTCTTCAAACTTTCTGGGACGCCCACGATAAACACCCCTCTCTTTGGCCTTGGCAATACCCTCGCGTTGACGTTCACGTATCAACGTCCGCTCATACTCGGCAAACGCCCCCAGCATGGACAACATCAGCTTGTCCATCGCGTCCGTACTATCTCCCCTGAATGTCTTGCCCTCTTTCACAAAATGCACAGCGATGCCACGTGCTGTTAACAGCTCAACTATTCGCAGCAAGTCACTGAGACTTCGTGCCAGTCGATCCATGCTGTGTACGACTACCGTGCTGCCCTCAGGCCAATTACCTGCCAGCATTGCTTGTAGCTGTGGCCTGTCTGCATTCTTGCCGCTGGCTTTATCGGTAAAAACTACCGTTAATTGTTCGCCAGATAGTTGACGATCAGTATTCTGTTCAGCTGTACTGACGCGGATGTAACCGATACGAATAGGGTGTTGTGTATGCATGATGCAATCAAGTAGTTGTTGTCAGCTCAAGTCTGGACCCTACCTTGCATCGTGTCGATCAATTCATTTACCAACCCTGTGCTTACACATTACAGGCGTCTTGCTAGGGTGTACTCAAACTCGACACTCATAGGCTTGCACTTGACGTGCAATCCAACTCAATGCACTTATCACTCACTGTCGCTCGCTCAAACTGCATTTCGTAATTGCTACGCAGTGATTGATTTGATGGAATGAATGATTGAATTAAGAAGCTGAATGCGACGAAGTGGCATGAAGTGAATTGGTTTTACGGGGAATGCTTCGAGCATAGGACGGCTATGGCGGTTACTTGAATAACCGACCATCTCCGTCCGAACCTAGCTTTACGGTAAAAAGTCCGTCGCACTAGTAGCAATAAGAGTTCTATGCAAGACGTACATCCTAAAACTTGCAACCTGACTTAGCATTGGCTTGCTGTCCATCAGTCAACTCTGCGGCATTTCCACTCTGTTGTAACAAGCTATTGCTTCGACCTGTTACGAGTGCGGGGGCATTAGCCGTCATATTCCACCCCGCGTTTTTGTCCTTTGTGCAGTGACTTATCTGCTTTGTTTTATTTAGCCTTGCTTATTTTCTTGCCTGTGCTTTTTGAAGATTTTTCGATTGATTGCACTGCCAATGTTCATCACCTTGTAGCAAGCAGTGAGCGTCAGCTTTTGGCGAAGTTTGCCATTGCGTGATGCCTTCAAAAAATTGTTAAGAGACTCTGCTTCATTTCGTTCCAACAATCGTCCGTGATGGCGCAAGATGTTTGTAGCAATCATCTGCGCTTGCAGTATTTGGAGGTTTAAGTCGCTGAGGATGTCAGGGTCAATGCCGTTATCGCGCAGCCAGTTGTTAGTGAGTTTGATGGATTCGTAGTTATTCAGTGCCATCAACTATTTATCGTCGCCAAAAATTTGCTCTGTCAATCTTGATTTCGTTGTTTTCTTCTGCCTGATCGCCACCTTTTTAGTTCGACCTCGCGCAAAGACCTGTCCAGACTTACGACTGTCATTAAACAAAGGAGTAAACAAATGGCAGTCTTAACAGCACTCAAGCTAGTCACAGCAACCCGTACCAATGTGGTCAACCCCGTAGCCGTTCGTCGTGCAAAGCTGGTCAACAAGCTACAAGACCAATTGCGTTTGGTTGAAGCCCTGCAGGCTGGTCGTAATTACATCGCCACCCGCCTTAAAAACGTAACTGATGCAGAGACAGGTGAGCGTAAAACTATCGAGTTGCCCAAGAAAGTGCGCCAGTGGTTTTGGCAGAACGAAGCTGGCAAATACATGCTGCACATCAAGTACGGCCAAAACGTGCTGTATTTGAATGGCAAGAACGCCACTGCCATTGAGGTCAACAGCGCAGATGACCTTGCCAATGTATTAAAGACCCTGCAGACCGCAGTTATGGAGGGAGAACTGGACAAGGCCATTGAAGTTGCTTGCGAGACCACAAGCAAGAGCTTTGGCAAGTAATGCAACAGGGGTTGTTGTGTAACGCATCAACCCCATTTTGTTTAGGAGTTCAACATGTATCAATACGAAGCAATCATTCGCGTTGGCACACAGATGCTCAAAACACGCATCTACGCATCCAACACATTCGATGCCAAATCGCTGTTGCAACGTCAATACGGCGCACACAATTTGGTCGGGTTTGTTTATCAGGTGCATTAAGCATGAGCAAGTCATTTGACCCTACTATGCTCAGTCACTTCAAGGGCACAGAGAAGTACTGGCGCATCAACCCCCGCACTGTTTTGACGGATGGCACGAAGTACTTGGCTGAAGAGGCTGGTGCGTACTGGTTGATGGACGCAATCGCAAGCTACTTGCCACAGTTCACGGGACGTGAAGATTTCATCGTTGCAAAACTTGTTCGCTCAACTTCCAACTGCTCCGCACAACTGACCTTGGACGATGGCAATGGGCGTGTACTTGATCAACAGCACATTGACTACACCGACTTCCCCATGACCAGCATCCAGCTCTATGCTTGCTGGGGTGGTGAGTTTTGGGTCATCATGCTTTGTAGCGAATACTGAATGCTGTTGATGCCTCTCGTGTAAATACTGGGAGGACCACAACATGCGATTACAAGAAATATTTACTGAGGAAGAGTGGCAGCGACTGGAACAGCTGATTTACACCAGCGCCTACAAAGCATTGACTGCTTACCAACAGCAACGTGCAACCCAGCAGGCTATTGCTATCAAGTCGGCTGCGACGCTAAAGCCACAAGCTGCAAAGAAAGCCAAAACACTTGCACGTAAGGCTAAGCGTATACCCCACGCTGCCCCACCCAAGCCATTACCCAAGCCCAAAAAGCAGCCACAAGCCAAAGCTGAAACACACGCAGCTTATCGCCCTGTCAAAACTGCAACCCCATTACCACCCACATCACGTATCGCTGCAGATCGTGTCCAACCTCGTGTTGCACAACCTACCCCCAAGCCATCTGCACCAACCCCAGTTATGAACCTCGGTGACGTGGACCAAGCCACACGTCAATGGTTGCCACCAGATAAGCGTGGCCTCAACCCCATTGATCTCATTTCGCCATAACCAAGAACGGGGCTAGAGAAGCGGCAGAGCGGTTTTTCTCAAGACCGTGTCCGTGTCGATAACCTAGCTCTCGGCACGGCAGAGTCTATGTGACGATGAATGCCCTCAAAAACTAGTTTGCGAACTAGTTTTCTTCTCCATCTGCTGGTGGAAGTGGGGCATATGTCCGTCTGTGCTTCAAAAAGTTTTCATGTGCATCATGCATCAGAGTCCTGCCTTCATCTTTCTCAATGCGTTCACGCCTTCTGTTTATCCCTGCATCGCGCAGCAAAAACTCGTTCGCATATTGATGTTGCATTCCACGCTCTTCTAACTGTCGCGATAGATAGCTCGTATGTCGTCTTAACAATGCATCTTCAAATTTCGCCTCTATTTTTTCCCCACTAGCCTTACGCTGATCTTCGTCGTTTAAGGGAAATTTGCCTCTTGCTGCGTTCTCCGCTATTACATATGCGTAACGCTTGTAACGTCTCAACACTGTGTGAATGCTCATGTCGTAGTTGGGCTCATCGCCGTAATCAACCCGCGTGATGCCCTGTGCTTTCTCTGCTTCTCTCAATTTAATTGCTTGAACGCTTTTGCTGCACACACCCAGACATTCCGCAAATTGCCATTCGGCGTAATCAGGGTTCTGAGCTTGGATTAGCACTAGGTTGTATGACTTCTCCAGTGCATCTAATCGCACTTTTTCGGTAGTCATTTGCAGGTTGTCCAACTTTGGAGGCGCACTTTTCGCGTTTTCCAATAGGTACTCATGCTGTTCCAAGGCCTGTTTTAGGAACTCGTATAGATTTATTTTTTTTATTTTGAGTGGAACTGACACAACAAGCCGAGGTTCATGCCCCGATTGCGCCCAAGACATGTCCAGATAGTTAATGAATTTCTCTGCTATTTCCCCCTTTTTTTGACTTTTTTCTGGGCTAAGCATTGACACGATTTCTGGCGTATTTGGACTTTCTAGGTGGCGGCCAATTTCGTAACTATTTGCTGTCAACCAGTCCAAGGGATTTTTTTTCCATACATCCCCAAAGTTTTCATACGTTTGAATTACTTTTTCAAGATCGGGCACTAACTCTTTTGCTGCCCGATGCGTCAGCTTGTCTTCTCTATACGCAGTAGCAACCCCGTATGACTTGCTAAGACGCAAAAAGGCATACCAATAAATTAATTTCGCAGTTTTTGCTTCAAAACCTCGTAGCGACTTTGCCATGAAGAGCCCCACCAAATAGCAGTTAATGTTTTTGAAATTTTAGCAAAGTGACGATTACTGTTTTTGTCTATTTAATTGAGTCCATCGCAGCAATCGTGCTGTGCCAGCAAAGCAGTTAGCTGCCGTGCATGTTCTTTAAAAACTCAAATTAGTTAGTAACCACTTCGACAAACCACTGCCATCGCAGCGTTCTTTGCGGAGCCTTTTTTAAACATTCATTTTTTTACAGATTGGAAAACCAAATGACTTTCGAAACAAACACTTTTTCTTCTTCAACAACTGCTGACACAGGAGCAAACATGCAAACAGCAAATCTCACCCCGACAGCTACAGCTACACGCACTATCGTGGAGCGAATTCAAGACGCAAACCTTGAACTTGTAAATTTGACGATCTGCGAGCTGGACACTGAGCAGCGTCTTATTACTGCTTTGGGAACTTGTTTTGACATCTGCGAGTTTTTGGGAAGTGGGCGTGACACTAATGCGCTTTACACGTTTGAGGCTTATTACAAGGGAACGGGGTACAAAAACACTAGCAAAGTGTCCCTTGTTTCTAAAGTGCTCAATTGCACATTCGAAGACCTCAACGTCAGCAAGCGTTCTGCTTACAAAGCAGTTATTCAGTTTGCGATTGATCAGGGCGTTACGCAAGGTGAGTTTGTTGCGTTCGTCAATAGGTACGAAGGCCTTCAAAAAACCCGCCTTGCAAAATATGCCGTAGCCCGCGCTAAAAGCAATGCGCCTGATTACGGAACACGCTTGCAACAAACGCAAAGCTATTTCACACAGCAACAGTTGGCCTCAGTGCCCGATCTTGTGCTGGGGGGTGTTGTACCTACCGATCAAATTGGCGAGCAGTTTGTGCTTATTGCTCAACGCACCGCTGACGGCAATGTTGTGTTCAACGTGGCAACCGCAGAAAGCAAAGCAGTCAACGCTGTACTCAACATCATGTATAGCGGCAACAAGCAGCAAATTACCAACGCAGCAAAAGCTAGTTTGCAAACTACTTTTCCGCCAACTGGCACGGCACCTATCCCACCCGACAGCTTTGCCGCAGGTTCTTACAGCACTGACGCTTCGAGCAACGGAAGTGTGCAAGACCTGATTAACAACGCTGAGGCACGCATCGCAGCTGAGGAAGCTCTCGCCTAAGTACAAAGTGGGCGGTTAGTCCCGCCCATTTTAAAAAGCAAACATCAAATACAGAGGATCAAATATGTCAGTAAATTTTCAAAACTTCGATGCGACTTATCAACCTCGTGCTCTTAATGATTTTTTGTTTGAGAAAGATGCGGATCGCGATCTTCTCAATAACATCATTACTGGCGCTCTACCATTTCCAAGCTCTAACAAATATGGGCTGATTTTTGAAGGACATGTCGGCATCGGCAAATCCACACTTGCCCGTGCGCTGCCTGACATGATGGAAACAGCTTTTAATGGTGGCACTGCAAACTGGTGCAATGTGTACAACATCAAATCCGGTATGAACGGTGCACCATTGTTCGAGGACATTGAACAAAAATTTGAAAGGCACCATGCATTCAATCGTTGCCGCTACATCATTCTGAATGAGGTTGATCGTCTGACTAAAGGGTCGATGGGCGACCTCAAAAGCCTTATGGACACGGTCGCAAAGTCAACAGTCTTCATCATGACGACAAACAACATTCAAGCAATAAATGTTGCAGTTGCAAGTCGCAGCTACCAAATCAGCTTTAACAAAATCCTGCCATCGGCATACCTTCCCTTGCTTAAGCGTGTTATGTCCGACTACCAAGTTGACATTTACACAGATCAAGACTTGGAGCGATTAGTTCGTGTCAAGCAAGGCGATGTGCGCAATGTACTTTCTGGAGCACAACAGATGATCGAGGCTTTTTACGAGGCTCGACCACTCTTAACTCCACCAGTTTTGCCAGCACCTTAACCATAAAAAGCCAGTTTCGAAACTGGCTTTTCTTTGCATCTTTTTAATTTTTCTAGGAGATCACCATGTCATTCATCAGCGACGTTCGTAAAGTTTTTATCCCAGCTTTCCACCAATCTGTTCAAGACGTACACGAGCGTCTTGCTGTGCAAACATATCAACCTGTCAAAGACTTTCTCAACAAGCCAAACCCTGAACTAGAAAGCGATTTGTTTGTTGAGTGTTTTATTACTGACGACGAACAAACTTTGCCAGTGTCAATTAATGGGGCTTGGGACGAAGATGCTTGGGTAGTTGAATACGTAACTTTTGGAAAACTGGCAAACGTTCATACTCGCGTTATGTACTCTCAGTCTGTACCGCCTGTTGTCGACCCATTCATCATCGTAGAAACACGCGACGATCAGTCTCACTAAATTTTCTAATTTGCAAACTAGTTTTTAAGCCACCTTTGGGTGGCTTTTTTTTCGTCCAAAATTTCACATCCAATCCAACATATCGTCGCGGTACATCTCTTCAAATTCCGGATCAGCATCCTCAGGCAATGGAGATGCATACCAATGCTGCCCTCGCTTGGTCACACCCTCAGTCGCAATCTTGTTAAAGCGACGAACACGACTTTTTACCCATTGGTCTTTGTCAAAGCTTTCGCGCACAAGACTTAACCATTGTTGGGCGACCTCACGCTGGGCTTCATCCCTACCAGCCAATTCACATTCAATTTTCTTCAAGTACTCATCTAAGCGCATCAGTCCCTCATGACGCTCAGCCTCTTTCAACGCGATCTCAAACTGCTCTTTGCGTGACGTTGCAATCAATTCGTTGTACTGTCTAATCTTCTTCTGGCGGTCGTATTCTTTTTGACGAATCTCCGACTCCTTTGTGCTCTCTATCTCCGCATCCAATTTCTCTTCGATGTACTCCACCATCTTGTCCAGCTGCGCTTCTAACTTTCCTTTCGCATCAGTAAAAGTTTTACCGTAGTAGTGCCCACCCATGATGACCGTCAAGACACCTTTGGGAATCTCCATGTAATCCCTGTAATAGTCATAGCCAGTGCCCAGCTTCTCTAACTTTATAAGCTCCTTGGTTGCACTTCCTTTTGTCCACGGCTCACGAAATTCGATTTGATACTTCTCCCCTTGTTTCTTTGCGTACATCTCTCGTCGCTGTCTGTACGTGTTCTCAACTAGCTCAACTTCAATGTCAATCTTTTCCAATCGTTCGATAAGTTGATCTGCCAGACACACTGCCCGCAGTGCATGTCTCGCAGTCGCACGGATTGGTATTTGCTCTTTTCTGGCGTAAAAATACTTGAATGCAAAGACGTTGTTAGGAGGCCATTTGGCAGGTTTATCTTTCACACTGTCATAGCTCTCGCGACTTCTTTTTTCCAAGTCAGCGATGAAGATACTTATTGCCTCTGCCGTACGAACGCATCGCAAATCTTTCAATTCATCAATCGTTCTAACCTCATAGTTTTCCAGTGATTTCAAAAACTTCTCGCGCTCTTTACGCTTGATCTCTTTGACCACTACATCTAGGGGTTCACCAAACTCAATAACTGGGTTGAACTGCAACTGGGTTAGTTGCGGTCTTTCGTCAGCCTTGCCCATCTGCTTACGCATCCAATAACCTCTCGGCGGTAGTGGGATGCCATATTTCACGCAGATCTTTCGCAAACCCACATCACTCAGTCCAAGTTGGCTACCCAAGTGCACCATCGGCACTTCCCAAACCAAGTCAAATAGCTCTTGCCTTGTCTTGTTCATCACTACCTCCTGTTGGTTGTCGAATGCCTCAATTTATCCACATAGGCATCAACACTCAAGCAGCTACAGCGCAAGCAAATTTCTAGTTTGCAAACTAGTTTTTGGGAGACTTACGAAAACAGCCGACAACGCACGAATACCCCTGCCAGCTACCCCAGCGCACAGCAGACACAGACAAGCGCAGCTCGGGTGTTTTCGCGCTTTCGTGGGCAACACTGATAGAGTGCATTTTTTGCTATTAACTAACCTCCATGGCATTAGTTCATTTTTGTTTTGGCTCAGACTCTCGTGAAGGGGACATTGGTAGGCAAGTTGAAAAGACATGTGCTTTGATTCTTGGCCCCAAACGCCTGAAAGCATCGTCTTGTCCTGAGTTCCTACCAACCATTAACAATCCAGGTGCTTTATTTGCACGACCTAGCTCGGCAAAACTGCAAGCTGATGGATCAATAGTTTTGGATGATTGGACTTCGTCACCTCCAGTCACCTTGTTGCCCATGGATGTACATATGATCTGTTTTGCTAATTTGTCACTCAATCAAATTAAAAATTGGACTTGCAAAGAGCATTACGGGCGTTTGGCCATTGCTTTTACTGACCAATTTAGAGCCAGAGTCGGAGCAAAAAACGTTTGCTACTACAACTGGCTTGACTTGCCTCATGATCCTAAAGTTGTTGCTTACACCCAATCTGTAAAAGCTCAGAACCCAGATCGCTGTTTGGAAAGTGAACTACTTTCATACAGAAAACCTCTTAAGCTTTGGAGAGCATTCAAAGAATACTTTTCTGTAATTTCTGTTCAAAACACTAATGGAATACCTAGCTTGGAAGTTTTACCTTACAGCAGATATCCAACTGGTTATGAGTTTGTTAAAGAGTGCGAAGCTCGCATTGTTTTAGAAGCTGATGCCGAATTCTTGTCTTTCTTGCCCACTGATGTATTAAAGATTTATGCACCAACGGAGAAAGCACGTGTTGATATTGAAACGTATTTGAAAACACATTGGGATTGGCAGCCGCCCGTTGAGTTGTGTCCTTAAACACGCCCCCTCTTGCCTTGCAACAACCCAATGTTCATCTCAGCCGTTAAGTTGCTGCTGTAGTAGGTCTCAATCATTTCCACGCTGGTACGGGCGTTTCTTGCCAGCGTCAGCAGGTCAATGTTTCCACCGTACAGCAATCGCAGGGTGATAGCGGTGTGACGTAGGCTGTACAAAGTGCGCTTCATGCCATTGCTCTTGTTAACACCCACCCCCGCCACTTCCTGCACACGCTGCAATTGGTAGCCATAACGCATGATCATCACAAGCCTGTCCCACAGCTCGGGCATGAACACATAGTCTTCTGGTTTGCCATAGCCCCTTGCTTTGTCACGTTCAAGCAACCGTTCATACGCACGTACAGCAGGGCGCATGGTCACAATGGGTTTGTCGTGCTTCTTGCTCTCGGGCAAATTCAATCTCAAATACACATGCTCGCCACGAACAATGGTCACATGCTCGTGCTTCATGTTCTTTAGGTCAGTGGGGCGTATGAAACTGTTGACCATGAACACGATCAAATACTGCAAGTCCTCGCGGATGTATTCATAGCGACCAATGCGGGTTGGGCCATACTTGCTGCGCTGTGTTGCATGGATGGGAATAACGTCACCAATCAATCTCCGCGCATGTGTGACCAACAACCTGTATTCCTGCAAACTAAAACTTCCACGGGGTTTGGACTTGATTGTGATGGTTGGGAATTTGGGTAGCGCAGTTATGTGTCCAGTTGCCATGGCGTGTACCAAGACCTTGCGTATTGCTACGAGGTACTGCTGGATGGTCACACTGCTGTTGCCCTTGGCACTGAGCTTTTGCATGTAGTCAGCTGCGTGTTGGTAGCTGAACTCGCGGATGGGCACTTGACCTAGTACTGGCACCACATAGCGTTGCAAGCGGTTACGCATCATTCGCAAGCTGTTTAGTGTGAACTCGCCACGGTCAACACGCCCTTGATGCATTGCTACTGTGGCGTCCACAAGATCAGCAAACACGACTTCGCGGTGCAAGCTCTTTTGCAAAGTCACGCCATACAACTCAGCCACTTTGCTGTGAAAGAAGTCACGTGCTGCGCTTAATGCTGAACGCTTGGACAGTGTGCGTGTGCTTTTTGTGTAGGTTTTGCCCTTGAAGAAGCACCGCACTTGCCAGAACGGACTGGCAGGTATTTTGTAGATGCGTAACTTGGCTGGGTAATCGGGGACTTGTGTGATGGTGTCGATGATTGGAAGGCTACGATGGCGCTGGCTGTGAAACTCTTGGTCATTGGCAGCGTCTAAATTTGGTGACGTTTCAGGCATAAGGTCAGTCTGCTGTCGCAAACCCGTCTTGTCGATCTGCCCTGCTGCAAATTATTTTTCACGCACCGCCTTGACACACCATCGAAGCACCTTTGCTGCATCCTGCAACCCACCGTGCGTAGTGCCATTCAAAAAGTTTCATTACGCACCTGCGAAACAGTAGGCCAAGCCTCTATTTCTGTCGCGAGCTGTAGACCGTGCGACCGTTGTCTCACAGTCATGGCGGCTTCACTGGACTGTCGCTGGCGTGGTCTGCAAAAATGTCAAAACCCCAGTGCGAATTGCACTATGAAGGCTCCTGCGCCATCGATGAAAACCTGCTCGACGCCGCCAACATTTGTGAGAACGAACAAGTCCACATCTGGAACATCAACAACGGCGAACGCTTCATCACCTACGCCATCAAAGGCGAACGTGGCTCGGGCATGATTTCAGTCAACGGCTCTGCCGCACGCCGTGCCAGCGTGGGTGACTTGTTGATCATTGCCTCATTCGCGCAAGTGCACGAAGACCAAGTGGCTGGCCATGAACCGCAACTGGTGTTTGTGGATGAGAAGAACCAACAAGTGGGCTTGCGCCACCATGTGCCCACGCAGGCTGCGCCTGGGCATGGGACGGATGAGTGTTGATCTGATTTAACCCAATCTCTCCACAACGCACGATCTAACCATCGTGCGTTTTGCTTTGTGTCAGCATTTAGCGCATTGGTTCTAGAGCATTTTTATTATTGAGCGTTCAGAGTGTTCGAACTACGATTTTGGTTGTTCTTAATTCAACCATTCACATGAGATTCGCAATCGTTACATCCTCAATTTCAGTGGTGCTTATTGCGGTCGTCAGTGCACTGTCTATCGCCACCCTCTCTTGGGTTTATCCAGCAGTTCAGAGTTATGAGTCAAGCCCCGAATTGAAAATTGAAATCTCTTGGGGTCACGGTTCTGAGGCCGGCGTGCCTGATGCCGCGATTCATAAATAAAAATGCTCGCGCTTCATAGCGCATTCGTTCTAGAGCATATTTTCTATTGAGTCGCCGAGTACCTGTCACTAGCATCGAAGACATCTTTAAATCTTCGGTTGCAACCTGAAATGAACAACGCACACACCATCAACGGTAGCCTTAAATATTGGGTACGTTTGCTTGTCAGCATCGCCTTGCTTTCTAGCTCCTTCGCTTGGGCGGCGGAGACTGAAAAAAGAAAAATTCAATTGGGCAATGACGAAGAAACGTTTGTATTCGCAGGCGTGTGTCCAAGCGGTGAACCCTATCGACTGTTCTCATATCAGAGGCATGTCGGTGGTTTGACTCAGCCTTACTACGACTACGACGGGCCTGTTGGCAAAGGTACGGTTCAATCTGAAACGCATCCCAAAGTGATGGCTGTGAGAGTTTGCCGCCCATCGGCAGAAATCATCAGCGCCAATTATTGGGAAACATACTGACATGCTTCAGTTGTCGATTGAGTACAAATTCTCAAAGGAACCTATACGCAATCGGCTAGAGCATCCGTTGATCGAGATTCTCGAAAGCGTCCATGAGTCGCGCTCTATCGGCAGGGCCGCCAAACAGTTGGGACGCTCTTACCGCCATGTTTGGGGTGAGCTTAAACACTGGGAGTCTGTACTCAATGCACACCTCATTGTTTGGGGCAGAAACAGCAAGGGCGCCGAGTTAACACCACAAGCCATCGAATTCTTACTTGTGGTTTCTAAGACTCAAGTAGATTTAGCGCCCCAATTTGCACACATCCAAAATCGCTTTCAGCAGTGCATCACCGTTCTAAACAATGCTAATAAGGCACAGCAAATGTGTTCTTAATGCGGCATTTTGACTTCATAAAAAATCAAGATTGGGATGATGACGCATCTGTAACTAAAGTTTAGTTGATGCATCAACTGCGCGTCTGTAGCATGGCTTAAACATGAATGCAATTGTCAAAAAATCCCTGCTCATCATCGATGACCATCCGGTTTACCGAGATGCGTTGAGCGAAAAACTTGCACATGAATTTGCTAATGATGGAATTGACGTTGCAGTTGCGAGTAGCGCCAACGAAGGCATAGAAATTATTGGGAACACCAACAAGCACTGGGTCATTTTGCTCGACATCTTGATGCCCGGGTTGAGTGGCTTGGCAGGAATCAAAGTATTCAAAGAGTTGAACAACGTTCAACAAGTCGTCGCAATTTCTGGACTAGACGAACACGCTTGGGAGCCCAAAACAGTGTCGGCAGGTGCTTCGATGTTTCTGTCAAAAAATAACACGGCCGAATTCATTATTCGCAAGCTAAAGCCGCTCATGAATCTTCAAGCTGACGACGTTGCGAGACGTGAGGACGTGGAGCCTAAAGGGTTCCGCCTCACGCAACGGCAATTAGAAGTGCTTGATTTGATTTCGCAAGGCCATCCAAATAAATTGATCGCCGACTATTTAGACATCAGCGAACAAACCGTCAAGATTCACATCAATCAAATTTTCAAAACGCTACGCGTCTTTAACCGGACGCAAGCTGTGCTTAAAGCGCAAAAGCATCAACTGTTGTCGTGAGCTTGAATTGATAGAAAACGAGATCAACAACGTTTATCTGCTGCGCGAAAAATCGGCACACATCACCAAGGCTGCGCGCTCAGCCACAGTCGCCAATCTGTTGGCACCTATGCTTTGCATTCCGATGTTCAAAGATGAGGTGCAACCTTTAAATTTAGCCATCTGGCTGGGCTACATGTTCATTGCTGTGTTCATTCGAACATGGATGATTTTTCAGTTGGCGCATGAAGCTGAAAAAATCACCAATCCCCAGCGTAATTTAAAAATCATGACCTATGCCATTGGCATTGTTGGTTTTGGCTGGGGCTTAGGTTGGGTTTTGATGGCCCCGGATTTGCAGATGGTCAATCGCATGATCTACGTCTACATGACAACGGCTGCGATGATTTCGAGCATGTTTGCATACAGTGTGAATACGGCTACTTTTTTTGCATTCACATTGCCGATCATGATTCCATCGCTAAGTACGGTTTTATGGTCCGTCCAAATTTTTCCATGGCCATTCTCTGTAGGCTTAGCGTCGCTGTACATCGTCGTTCTTAGCATTGCTAAAAACTTTGCCAAAACTTTTGAAGACTCTGTGCGACTTAGATTTCGCAACGAACGCCTTTATCAAGAGTTGGCAACAGAGCGCGATCAATCTATTGCGGCTAACGTGGCCAAGTCCAAATTCATTGCGATCGCAAGTCATGATTTGCGCCAACCCATGCATGCCGTGAACGTCTATCTAGAGCTGTTCAATCTAGACAACTTGCCAGCCGTTGAAAAGAAATCACTGTCTAAGATCAAAAACAGCATTCACGCGTTGAACGCCATGTTTGACTCGTTGTTGAACATCAGCAAGCTGGATGCGGATGTGATGCAGGTGAACCATCGTGTGTTTAACTTATATGAACTGGCATCCACGATTCACGACCTGACAGAAGCCAAAGCAACTAGCAAAGGTTTAGTTTTTAATATTTCTCACCCTGACTTAGTGGTGCGCGGAGACAAACTACTGCTCCAGCAAATCATCAGCAACCTCGTCTCAAATGCGATTCAATACACAGAAAACGGACGTGTGGACGTGCGTTTTGAGTCTGAGCAGGATTGCTTGGCCATTGAGGTGACCGACACTGGATGCGGGATAGCAGCCTCCGAGCAACCACACATCTTCGATCAGTTTTATCGCGCAGACAAAACGCGCGCCTTGCACGACGGACTGGGCCTAGGGCTATCCATTGTTCAGCGCTTATGCAACCTCATCGGTGCCGATATTCGTGTGACCTCGGAACAAGAACGAGGCACGACATTCCGAGTGAGCACATCTTTCAGGGTCTCTGAAAATGAGGAATACATTCCCCCAGAGCAACCAGCACCCAAGACGAAAAATTCACATCGAAATCTTCAAGGCAAATTCATCGCAGTGATTGAAGACAATCCCGTCATCGTTGAGGCATATCGGCAAACACTTGCAAACAAAGGGGCATATGTCCATGTGTTGTCAGAATTCGTGAGCGAGCTTGATGAGCAACTTGCCACCATCGATCGCATTGACTGCATATTGAGTGATTACCGTTTGAGCCACACCACTGGCGATCTGTTGATACAAAAATTAAGAGATAACTACAACGAAGAAATACCCGCCATCATCGTGACGGCTGACACATCGCCGTCTCACATTGACTTGTTTTCAAAGTTAAATGTGCAAGTGCTGCATAAGCCAATTAGTTTTTATGATGTAGCGGCAACCATTGAAAAAATATTGGTGTCAAATGATCGACACGATGAGTTCAACAAATCATTTCATTTTTAAATTCACCAAGGACCATGCCACCTAAGTTGCTGCAACGTTTTTGGCCTGCTGAGCTGCATATTTCTCATCAAGAAAAACTGCGCATGGTGCTGGGTGCGGGTCTGGGTGTTTTGTTTGCTGGCGTTCTGAGCCAGTATGCAGAACAGGGCGTTGGTCCTTGGTTGGTCGCACCCATTGGCGCAAGTGCTGTTTTGGTATTTGGCCTGCCCTCAAGCCCACTGGCGCAACCTTGGTCCGTGATCGGTGGTAACACCCTGTCTGCCCTCGTGGGCACAGTGATTGCCTTCATATTTCACGACAACTTGGTAGTCGCGGCGCCACTCGCTGTCGCGTTGGCAGTTGCCGTCATGCTCTGGGGGCGATGCTTGCACCCCCCTGGTGGCGCATCGGCATTGCTGGTGGTGTTGATGCACCAACCATCTTTCAACACCGTGTTGTTTGCCTTCTTGTTGAACTCTGTGGTTTTAGTGATCGCGGGTCTGATTTACAACAATTTGACGGGGCGCAGCTATCCTCATCATGCCAAAGTTGATCGAGGCGACTTGGATGCAATGGATCGGTTCACGCAAAGTGACCTCAATGTTGCACTGGCTCACTACCAAGAGCTCATCGATGTTGACCCCACTGATCTAGCGCAATTGCTTCAGCATGCTGAATCGGCTGCGTATCAACGCACATTGGGCGATTTGCGTTGCGAAGAGGTGATGTCCCGATCCCCGCATGCCGTGGAGTTTGGTTCATCTTTGTCCGAGGCGTGGGAGCTGATGCGTCGTCACCATGTCAAAGCGCTGCCCGTTGTCGATCGCTCTCGGTGCGTGGTGGGCATCATCACTCTGGCCGATTTTCTAAAGCACGCACAGATCGATGCGTACACAGGGTTGTCCGAACGACTGAGAAACGTTTGGCAACCTTCTGGTTTGTCGCACAGCGACAAACCAGAAGTCGTCGGGCAAATCATGACGCGTCGTGTTCGGGTCGCCAGCGCGCAGAGCTATTTGGCGGAACTGCTGCCGTTGTTCTCTCAAACGGGCCACCATCATTTACCAGTCATCAATTCAGAGAATCGTCTGATTGGTATCTTGACTCAATCGGATGTGGTGAGCGCTTTGGTGAAAGCTGTGAGGCCTAATTTACGAGCCTAGTCGGGTTAGTCGACAAGGGCAGACGCGTCTCGGGCGCGGGATGGGTGAATTCTGATCTGAGTTATAGTTTACCATTTGTTACTATTTAATCGATCATGAAGTACAAACCATTAATTGCCTTTGGCATTTTGATTGGAAATGAAGCTGCATTTGCGCAAACCATTATTAATGCTGGCGATGCGGTACTGACATCTAGTGGTACCTATGAAATTAGCGCAGGTGTCACGCTTAATGGCACAAATACCGTCAGTGTGGATTCGGGCGTATTAAATGCCAACATCACAAACAATGGGGTTTTAGACTCATCCAATGCCTCTTTGTACTTCAAAGACAACACCACCGGAACATTTGTAAATAACGGGACCGTCACTTCATCTGGGTACTACGGTTTTTTGACCGTCGGAAATAACGCATCGGTTGTTAACAACGGAACGATTACCAAAACAGTTACCGCACCTTCGGGTGGGGCTGCATTTGCGCTTCAGTCTTTTGCCACTCGAGGGGCTGTCACGGTCCTCAACAACGCGGGCACCATTTCCGCGTATGCCGTCAACGACATCGCCTTGTTGAATTACGGAACAATTGGCTCTGTTTTGAATACAGGGACAATTTCATCAGATGCGGGCACTGCGATCTCTAATAACTATGTGATTAACACCATCACCAACACTGGCACTATCAATACATCGTCCGCAGGGTTTTATGCCATTAATAACAATGGCGCTGGAACAATCGGCACCTTGAATAACGCCCAAGGCGGGACAACGCCACTCACATATTACGGCGCCTTACCTGCTAACTACAACATCATTTTGGGCAGTAACGCAACGACATACGGCAAATTGACTGTTAGCGCGCCGACCTATGCTGACTACGGATCAGCCACAACAACATTTGGTATTCATAGCGGCACCGTGTCATCGGCACGCTATGTGGGCGTGATCTCTGGTGTCACGACAAGTTATTTGGGGACCACTCAAACAGGCAGCTACGGTGGTTACACATGGACACTCGAACTTGAAAGTGGTTCAACCACTGTCTGGGATTTGCTGTTTGCTGGCTATTCACCAACGCCACCACCTCCGACCCCGCCCTCAGGGCCCACGGCCGCAGACACACAAGAGGCCTTGCTTCAATCGGCAGCGGCTTTACGAACGGTGTTCAATTAACAAACAGCCGTGGTGAACAACAGTTTGCACTACGACTGCGCTGTGTTCGCTGCCAACGGCGTGTGCGTGAGCGGTGGCGGCCGTTTTGCCACGACCAGCAGCATCACCGGTGATCAAATGAGCACGTTGTTGGTTGCCTCTTATAAGGCCACGAAGGATATTCGTATAGGCGGTGTCATTGATCAAAACGTATCTGCCAACAACGTGGTGGGTGTCAGCATAGACAAGCGCCCCATGTACGGCGTGTTTGGCGTGTGGAACCAAAATCCAAATCTGATGGGCTATGGGGTTCGCTTGGCCACCAGCTGGAGTGACCAAAACATCACCCAAACTCGCCATGTCGTCGGTACATCCGAAGCGGGTGTGGGTACCGCATCTTTGAAATCACAAGCCATTTCTGGTGTTGTGAGCTATGCCATGCCTGTGACCAACAGCGCATGGGTTGCAAGCCCTTACGCAGGCATTCGCAAAACCAGAGTCGCCCGTGGGGGTTATGCAGAAACCAGTGCTGTGACCACCCCTTTGACCTACAACGATTTAAGTCAAGACGTCACAACTGCGATGGCTGGTGTTCGCATGAACAAAAAGTACAACGACGATTTGTACGTCATGGCCAGCGTGGGACTGGAGCACAACATTGGTTCAAAAATCAGCACACTTGACGTGTCTGGTATCACTGGTTTAACGGCCACCGATTTCGGTGCTTACTACGCCAAAGCACGTCCCGTGGCATCGGTGGGGTTGAGCTATTCGATCGCCAAAAACCAAAGCATCAGCTTCAGTGCCATGTATCGCAAAGAGGCATTTCAATCATCAGGCTCTACAACTGGCTTGTTGATGTATCAGGTGGGTTTGTAACCCTAGGAACAAAAAGGCCCGCTCATTTCTGAGCGGGCCTTTTGTTTTGAGCGCAGTGATTACTGAGCCATGGCTTCGATGGCGATGTCGATGCGCACGTCGTCACCCACGTAAGGAGCGTACTTGCCAGCGTTGAATTCGCTGCGCTTGATCACGGTGAATGCGTTGGCGCCCAAGGCTGGCTTTTTCATCATGGGGTGAGGCATGGCTTGGAAGCTGGTGACGGTCAAGGTCACAGGCTTAGTCACGCCTTTGATGGTGAGCTGGCCTTCGATGCTTTGTGGCTTATCGCCTTCAAACACCACTTTGGTGGATTTGAACGTGGCTTGTGGGAACTTGGCTGTGTCCAAGAAGTCTTCGCCTTGGATGTGTTCGTTGAAGTCAGCAAAACCAGTGCTGACCGATTTCATGTCGATCACGATGTCCACAGAACCTTTTTTAGCTTCGGCATCAAACACCACTTTGCCTGTGGTTTTGCTGAAGCTGCTCAACTGTGTGGAGTAGCCAAAGTGTGAGTACGAAAAACGTGGGAAGGTGTGTGTGCCATCCACGCCGTAGGTCACGGGTGCAGCGACGGTAGAGGCCAATGCGCCCGTGAATGCCAAAGCGGCGGCGATGCGTTTGATTGATTTCATTTGAAAGCTCCTTTTAAAAAATCATTTGCCAGAGATGGCGGTAAGTTGGAAATTCACTTGGATATCGTTGGCCACCACATCAAACTTGGCCCAGATGCCTTCGCCAATGGCAAAGTCTGCGCGACGCATGACGAAGCTGCCGGTGAACACACCCGCGTTGCCTTGCGTGGCTAACTTGAGCGGGAATTTGATGTCTTGGCTTTTGCCCTTGATGGAGAGTGCGCCCGTCACTTCAAACTGGTTGGCACCCGTGGCTTTGATTTGTTTGGCAACAAACGTGGCCTTAGGAAACGCTTTGACGTTGAACCAAGTTTTGCCCACCACTTCGTCATCGGCGTCAGATGAACCGGCGTCGATGCTGGCCAGGTCGATCTCGATGTCTGCCTTGGCCGCCGCGGGTTTGGCAGGGTCGAAGCTGAGCTGAGCGGCAAACTTCTTGAAGCGGCCATCCATCGCCACGCCCATTTGTTTGTACTGAAACGTGACTTTGCTTTTCTCGGGCTGAATGGCTTTGTATTCCACAGCCAAGGCACTCGTAGAGATGCTCGTGGCCAACACAGTGCCGAGTAAAAAGGTGGTGAGGTGTTTCATGCGTGGTCCTTGGGTGTGCTGCGCGCAGGCAGCATGCGTTTCAAAATATCGTCTTTGTCAATCCAGTGGTGTTTCATGGCAGCGCTTGCATGGCCCGCCAACAAAAACAGCAACACAAAGTTGAGCACCTCATGCACCTCATGCAGCAAGTGGCCCAGCTCTTTGTCTTTCTCTAACAAGTCGGGCAGTGGCAGCACGCCAAACCAAACGGTGGGCACGCCTTTGGCAGAGCTGAGCAACCAGCCAGACACGGGAATGACGATCATCAAACCGTACAAGGCCGCATGGCCCAAATGCGCCACACCTTTGACCAGCGGTGACATGGTGTTGGGGTACGCAGGCGGTGGGTTGAGCACACGCCACACCAAGCGCAACCACACGAGCAGGAACACAGTCACGCCCGCCCATTTGTGCCACGAGTAGTACTGCAGTTTTTCGGGTGACAAAGACATGTCGGTCATCACAAAGCCCAAAGCAATGAGGCCTGCAAAAACAAGGGCCATGCCCCAATGGAACAGTTTGGCAATCGCGGTGTAGCTGTGGTTCATAGGTGGTTCCTCAATTCACAAAAGCGTAGCCGTCCATGGCGATGACGTAGTCACTCACACCACGGTAAAAGGCTTGGGGGGTGGCACCGGCACCTGCGGCACCCAGCGCCACATAGAGCGGCAGCAAGTGGTCTTCGCTGGGGTGGGCTTGTCGGCCATCGGCGGAATGTTGACGGTAGTTGAGCAAGGCCGCGACATCGTTGGCGCTTACTTTCTCAGCCACCCAATCAGCAAAGCGGTGTACGTAGGCAGGCGTTTGGCCGTTGGTCGATGCCGCCACCTGCCAGTCACGCAGGCTGTGTGTGATGTTGCCAGAGGCAATCACCCAAATGTTTTTCTCAGCCAACCCCGACAAAGCCTGGCCCACGCGATAAGCGTGTGCGGGCCCTTCGTGGGTTTGCATGGACAAGGGCACGATGGGCACATCGGCATCAGGAAACATTTGGCGCAAGGGTTGCCACGCGCCGTGGTCTAAGCCGTGCTGGCTGCTGTCGTCCACCTCAAAGCCCGCAGTGCGCAAGGCGGTGGCGACTTCTTTAGCCACCTCTGGGCAGCCAGTGGCTGGGTATTGAATTTTGTAGAGGTCTTCGGGAAAACCGTAAAAGTCGTGAATGGTTTCCAGCTGCGTGGCCACGCTGACGGTGGGGATGCGGGTTTCCCAATGCGGGCTCAGCACCACGATGGCACGTGGAGTGGGCAGCTTTTGCACCATGTCCGACATGGCCGCACCCGCAGCCCCTGGATTCAGGGCAAAGGTGGGGGCGCCGTGCGGCACAAAGAGGACGTTACGAAAGGTCTGCATACGAGTTCTCGGGTTTGGAGCACGTAATGTAGAAATGATTCGAAGATAGAAAAAGCACCGAATCTTCAATTATTTGTTGCAAAATTAGCAACAATGGACAAACTCAACGCAATGCAACTTTTCATGCGGGTGGCCGAAACCGGCAGCTTCACCGCCGTGGCCGACCAGCTGGATGTGGCGCGCTCGGTCGTGACCCGTCAAATCTCGGCGCTGGAAAAACAACTGGGCACCAAGCTGATGACGCGCAGCACGCGCAGCCTCACCCTCACCACCGCAGGCTCGGCTTACCTTGAAAAATGCCGCGTCATCTTGAACATGGTGGACGCCGCCGAGTCGAGTTTGCTGGAAGAAAAAACCGAACCACGTGGCCGCATCCGTTTGGGCCTGCCTTTGAGTTTTGGCTTGCAACGCTTGATGCCTGCGTTGCTGGAGTTTGTCGAAGCCCATTCACACATTGAATTGGTGATGGATTTTTCTGACCGCCGCAGCAAACTGATTGAAGAAGGCATTGATTTATCCATCCGCATCACCAGCCGCTTGGAGCCGGGTGACATCGTGCGCAAACTGGGTGAGTCGCGCCTGCTCACCGTGGCCTCGCCGCAATACTTGGCCGAGCACAGCCACCCCAAACACCCACGCGACTTGGCGCATCACGCATGCTTGGTGTATTCGCAAGATTTTCAATCCACCACTTGGCGCTACCGTGCCAAGGATGGCGATGCCAACGTGACCATTCGTCCTCGCTTGGCCGCCAACAATGGCGAGGCATTGTTGCAAGCTGCGGCGCAAGGTTTGGGCATCACGCGTCCGCCCGACTTCATGGCGCAACCCTATTTAGACAACGGCAGCGTGGTGCCTGTGCTGCCCAAGTTTGAACCCGAGCCACTGGGTATTTATGCTGTGTTACCCAGCAATCGGTATATCCCACACCGTGTGTCGGTGTTGATTGATTTCTTAGCCCATGCCCTAAGAGCGCGCTGATGGATGTGGCGGATGTTAGAAATTTTTGATGTCGCCCGGTTTGAGCACGAACACATTCAAGCGTGAATCTTTCATGAAGCTCTGAAACTCCTGAGCGGTGCCTTTCGCAAGAGGATTCGCACCGTAATGCATGGGGATGATGTTCGGGATGTTCAGCATTTCACGCGCAGCATACGCAGCATCCTTAGGCCCCATCGTGAAGTTGCCACCGATGGGCATCAACACCAAATCTGGCTTGTAATAGCTCGCGATCATTTTCATATCGCCAAACAAGCCGGTGTCACCCATGTGGTAAATCTTGAACCCGTTTTCTAGTTCAATGATGTAGCCAACCGGCTCACCACCTACATGAATTTCATCTTTGTTCGTCGCTGGATTTTTCCAATTGATAACCGAAGAATGCTCCGCGTGAACGGCCGTCACTTTGATTCCTCGGCTCGGTTCCACCATGCCGGTTTTGTTGAATCTAGGTGCCAACTCGGGTGGAAGAATGCCCAGCGCAACAACAGACGCGTTCATGTCACCGGGCGCATACATCGGGATGTTGTTCAACTTCGCAATGGCAGGTGCGTCCGCAAAATGGTCTAAATGACCGTGCGTGACCAGCAACACATCAACCTTCCCCAAGTTCTCCAGCGTTTTGAATTCCACGGGTGTCAAAGGGTTCGCCTTCAACCAAGGGTCAGTGATGATGACTTTGCCCTCTGGTGAAGTGATTTTGAAAGTCGACTGGCCTAGCCACTGAATTTTGATGGGCTGCGTTTGCGCTTGAAGGCTAAAACAGCTCAACGCCATGGCAAAGACTGCAAAAATTTTGAACTTACTTTTCATGCTGACCGCTCCTCATGAGTGACGTTAGTTTGGCAAAGAATGTGTTTTGCATTGTGCCTCTGCCAACTCCGTTGTGAAATACTATGCGGCATGCTTCAGTACGAAACCGTCCCCGTCACCCCCTTCCAACAAAACTGCTCCATCGTCTGGTGCGATGACACCATGCAAGGTGCCGTCATCGACCCCGGTGGCGACTTGCCGGTGCTGGAAGATGCATGCAAGCAATTGGGCGTGACGCTTGAACAAATCTGGCTCACCCACGCGCACATCGACCACGCAGGTGCCACAGCAGACTTGGCCGACAAACTTGGCCTGCCCATCATCGGCCCACACGAGGGCGATCAGTTTTGGATTGATGGTTTGCCGCAAGCAGCGGCCAACTACCGCTTTCCGCCTGCACGCACCTTCACGCCCACGCGTTGGTTGCACGATGGCGACACCGTGACACTGGGCAAGCACACGCTGCAAGTGCGTCATTGCCCCGGCCACACACCGGGCCATGTGGTGTTTTATTCACCCGAGATCAAGCGTGCGTTTGTGGGTGATGTGCTGTTTGCAGGGAGCATTGGCCGCACCGATTTCCCACAAGGCAATCACGAAGATTTGATCAACAGCATCACGCAACGCCTGTGGCCTATGGGGGATGACACCGTGTTCATTCCAGGCCATGGCCCTGAGAGCACCTTTGGCCGCGAGCGCAAAACCAACCCGTATGTGGGCGGTACCTAAACCAGCACCCTCAAGCCCTGCTTACTTGGTGCGCTCGTACAACGGCATGACCTTGGGCAAGTTGGCCTGAATTTCTTCAATACGCGTGTTGCCTGAAGGGTGGGTGCTGAGCCACTGGGGTGGTGCACCTTTGTTGGCCGCACTCATTTTTTGCCACAGCGTCACACCCGCACGCGGGTCGTAGCCCGCGCGCGCCGCGATTTCCATGCCCACCAAATCGGCTTCGGTTTCATCGTCGCGACTGAACTTGAGGTTGAGCAAATTGGCGCCTTGGCGGGCCACCAAATCAGTGAGTTGTGGATTGACCCCAAAGAAGACCGAAGCAATCGTGCTACCAATGGCAGCTGCACCGTTGGTGGCCGTAGCTTTGCCCATGCGCTCGCGGGCGTGTTCGCGCAAGGCATGGGCAATCTCGTGGCCCATGACCATTGCCACTTCGTCGTCCGTGAGGTGCAACTGCGTCAAGATGCCGCTGTAAAAAGCGATCTTGCCGCCGGGCATACAAAACGCGTTGATTTGGTTAGAGCCCACCAAGTTGACTTCCCACTTCCACTCTTTGGCACGGGGGTTCCAGTCAAAGCTATGGGGAATGATGTCTTTGGCAATGCGGCGCAAGCGAATGACTTCAGGGTGGTTGTCAGGCGCCAATGCATTTTTGCTGGCGGCGTCTTTCATCATGTCGCTGTATTGTTTGCGGGCCGATTGCTCCACCTCCGAAGCGGGCACCAGCCCTGCAAACACCGATGCTTCTCGATTCACCTCCACACCATCGCGCGCCAGCAGCGCGCCGCTGCCTAAGCCGCATGCGCAGCCGACACAACCGTAAAGAAAAGCGCGTTTGGTGAGCATGGCAAAGTCTTTGTGTGAAAGCCTGAAAATAGAGGCATGAACGATACAACAAGTCCAGCATCCACATCGACCTCTGCCGCGAATAAACCCAGTTGGTGGGCTGCTTTTCATGTGTACTTGGAGCCTGCCTCTTGGCGCATGTTGTGCCTTGGTTTTTCTGCAGGCCTGCCTCTGTTGCTGGTGCTGGGCACGCTGAGTTTTCGCTTGCGCGAAGCTGGCATTGATCGCAGCACGATTGGGTTTTTAAGCTGGGTGGGTTTGGCTTATGGCTTCAAGTGGGTGTGGTCACCCTTGGTCGACCGCCTGCCACTACCACTGCTCACACGTTGGCTAGGCCGCCGTCGCAGCTGGCTGCTGTTGGCTCAAGCCACAGTGGTGGCGGGCTTGGTGGGCATGGCCTTGCTGGACCCGCAAGTGGCGCTTGAGCCTGTGGTGTGGTGCGCTTTGGTTGTGGCATTTGGTTCGGCCACGCAAGACATTGCACTCGATGCGTTTCGCATTGAATCGGCGGATGCACAGCACCAGGCGGCCTTGGCGGCCACCTACCAAACGGGCTACCGCCTCGCCATGATTTGGGCTGGTGCAGGTGTGCTGTGGGTGGCAGCGCGTGTGGCCGGTGCGGGCGAAACCGCGTACCTCCATGCTGCTTGGCAAACCGCCTACTTGGTGATGGCCGCGTCGATGAGTTTGGGCGTGTTGACGGTGTTGCTATCGCCCGAGCCCGCACAGCGCGAGATGCCTCCTGCACGCAATGCCGCCGAATGGCTGCGTGGGGCATTGATTGAGCCCTTTGCCGAATTCATCCGACGCTACCGCTGGCAAGCCGCGCTCATCTTGGGTTTGATTGCGGTGTACCGCATCAGCGATGTGGTGATGGGCATCATGGCCAATCCGTTTTATGTGGACATGGGTTACACCAAAGACGAAGTGGCGGCGGTCACCAAAGTGTTTGGCGTCCTCATGACCTTGACGGGTGCCTTCATCGGCGGCGTGTTGTCCATGCGTTTGGGCGTGATGCGCATCCTGATGTTGGGTGCGGTGCTGAGCGCCCTCACCAATTTGTTGTTTGCTTGGCTCGCCACACGCGGACACGACTTGACCGCCTTGGTGTGGGTCATCTCCGCCGACAACTTGGCCAGTGGCATCGCGTCTGCGGCATTCATTGCGTATTTGTCGAGCCTGACGAATGTGAATTACTCGGCCACGCAGTACGCGCTGTTCAGCTCCATGATGTTGCTTGCGCCCAAATGGCTGGCGGGCTTCTCGGGGGTGTATGTGGATGCGCACGGCTACGAAGCCTTCTTCACCAGCACCGCGCTGCTGGGGGCGCCCGTGCTGTTGCTGGTGTGGTTGGCCTCGCGTGTCCTGCCGGTGAAGGTCTGATTTACTCAGTCTTTACGTTGGCTTTAGACAAGCGCCGACTTTGCTAGGCATGATGACCCCACCATGAATACCTTGCTCTTGATCGAAGACGACCACCGCCTCGCCCACATGGTGAGCGAGTACCTTGAGAAATCTGGCTTCTCGGTGCAACACGCCGCCACGGGTTTGAGCGGCCTCAACGCCTTGCAAGATGTTGCACCTGCCATGGTGCTGCTTGACTTGATGCTGCCCGACATCGATGGCCTGGAGGTGTGCAAACGCATCCGCGCCTTGCCCGGTGCGTTGGCACAAACCCCTGTGCTGATGCTGACCGCCAAAGGCGATCCGATGGACCGCATCGTGGGCTTGGAGTTGGGGGCGGATGACTACCTGCCCAAGCCTTTTGAACCGCGCGAATTGCTGGCGCGTATTCGCGCTGTGCTACGTCGCCACGCACCGGGTGAAGCGGCCGAAACCTCGCACCAAACTTTGAAATTCGGCTCGCTCGAACTAGACCGCGATGCCCGCACTGTCAGCGTGCGCGGTCAGGTGTGCGACCTCACCGCCTACCAGTTCGATTTGTTGTGGGTGCTGGCTGAGCGGGCCGGTCGCGTGTTGTCACGCGACCAAATCATGGAAGCGGTGCGCGGCAAAGAGCTAGAAGCTTTTGACCGCTCCATCGATGTCCACATGGGCCGCATTCGCGCCGCCATTGAAGACGATGCCAAAGCCCCCAAACGCATCCTGACCGTGCGCGGTGTGGGCTATGTGTTTGCCAAACAACAAGACTGACGCCATGACATCTACCACGCCGCCCAAGCGGGCTTTGCACCTGCCTTTGTATGTGCGCATTTGGTTGGCCGTGGTGTTGGCCGTCGCTGTGCTGACCCTGCTCACAGGTTGGATCATGCGCATGACTGCCGAACCACCTTTGCGTGAAGTCTTGGTGCGCAATGCCGAAGGCGAACTGGTGGGTCAAGGTCGCGCGCGCCTGCGTCCACCAGATGGTTTACCCATTGAGGCGCGCCCCCTCATGGGCCCCGACATGCGCCACCCACCGGGCTACTTTGGATCAGGCCCTGAGTTCATGGTGCGCATGCAAAACGGCGAATTGATGCATGTGCATCTGCCTCGCCCGCCGCACAGCTTTTGGTCACGACCACCGTTTGGGTTTGCATGGACGCTGGGCTTGGTTGCGCTGGCCGTGGCCTTGGGCACTTACCCCATCGTGCGCCGTCTGACCCGTCGCTTAGAGAACTTGCAAAAGGGCGTAGAGCAATGGGGCACCGGCAATTTGTCGGCCCGTGTGGCAGAACAAGGCGATGACGAAGTGGCTTATCTTGCACAGCGCTTCAACCACGCAGCGGAGCAAGTGGAGCAACTGGTCACCTCACACAAATCATTGCTCGCCAATGCCTCTCACGAATTGCGCTCACCCCTCACACGCATTCGCATGGGTCTGGAGTTGATGGGTGACTCGCCCTCGCCCGCGATGAAGACAGAAATTTCGCGCAGCGTGGGCGAGCTAGACCAATTGATTGACGAAATCTTGTTGGCCAGCCGACTCGATGCCAAAGAAGCCGACCTGGGCACCGTGGAATCCGTGGACTTGACGGGGCTTGCCAGCGAAGAATGCGCCCGTGTGGATGCGCATTTGGAGCTGGGTTTTGACCCGCACAGCATCGTGGTGCCGGGCGTGGCCAAACTGCTGCGTCGCATGCTGCGCAACTTGCTAGAAAACGCCCGACGCTACGGCACCTCCGACGTTGAAGTGCAGCTGTCCACCCAGACCGAGAATGGCCAACACTGGGTGCGCCTGTGCGTCTGCGACCGTGGCCCAGGTGTGCCTCCTGATTTGCGCGAACGCATCTTCGAGCCCTTCTATCGCCTACCCGGTGCCAGCGAGCGCGAAGGCGGTGTAGGCCTAGGCTTGTCACTGGTGCGCTCCATCGTGCAACGCCATGGTGGCAACGTGCGCTGCCAAGACCGCGAGGGCGGTGGCGCGCAGTTTGTGGTGATGCTGCCTGCGGGCTAATCACGTCACAATATTGGGCATGACACACGCTGCCCTGAACACCCGTTTTACCCAACGCTTTCAACTGAGCACGCCAATTGCGCTAGCGCCCATGGCGCTCGCCACAGGCGGCGCATTAGCAGCCGCTTGTGCGCAAGCCGGTGCACTGGGCTTGGTGGGCGGGGGTTATGGCGATCTGGCATGGACGCAACGCGAATACGCCCTCGCGCACGAGTTGTTGAAAAACGATGCGACCAGTCATGCACGTTTGGGCTGCGGCTTCATCACTTGGAAGCTGGATGAAAACGCCGAAGCCCTCGATTGGGTGCTGACACAAAAACCCTGCGCCATCATGCTGTCGTTTGGCGACCCTCGTCCTTACGCCGCACGCATCCATGCCGCAGGCGCTCAGCTGATGTGCCAAGTGCAACGCTTAGACCAAGTGCCACAAGCAATTGAAGCCGGCGCTGCGGTCATCGTGGCGCAAGGCGGCGAGGCCGGCGGACACGGTGCCAATGCCCTCGAAGGGCGCAGCACTTTCACCTTGGTGCCTGAAATCGCAGACTACTTGGCTACCCATTCGCCCACCACTTTGCTACTCGCCGCAGGCGGTGTGGCCGATGGCCGTGGACTGGCGGCCGCATTGATGCTGGGTGCCGATGGTGCCTTGGTGGGCTCGCGCTTGTGGGCCACCCAAGAGAGCTTGGCTGCAGCAGGCGCTAAAACCCAAGCCACGCAAACCAGCGGCGACGGCACAGCACGCAGCGAAGTGTTTGACATCTTGCGCCGCAAAAACTGGCCCGCCCCTTACGACTTTCGCGCCATTCGCAATGACTTGCATCGCACACTTGAAAACGATATCGCGGGTTTAAAAGCACATCCAGACGCAGCACGCGCTAGCTACGATGCAGGCGTGAAAGCGGGCGACTTCACACGTGCCCACGCGACCGTGGGTGAAGGCGTGGGCTTGATTGCCGACATCCCTACGGCGCGCGCACTCATTACTCGCATCACCGAGCAAGCACAAGACTTGCTCACCCCATCGAAACACGCATGACCAAACGCATCCTCATCTTGTCGCACGACAACAAAATTGGCGATGCCATTGTGGTCACCGGTTTATTCAAACCCTTGCGTGCGCATTGGCCCGATTGTGAAATTGGTGTGCTGTGTGGTGCCAGCAATTCGGCGCTGTACCGACACCACCCCGATGTGAAATACTTGCATGTGTCGTCTAGCCGCAATGTGTTTGCGCGCCTATGGGCCAGTTTGAAAGCTCGTCTTGTCGGTTACGACATGGTGGTGCACTTTGGCTTAGACCTCGCCAACCCCTCGGTGCAGTTGGTGTTGAACACCGTCAAAGCCAAACAACGCTTTTTGTTTTTGAAGCACCCCACAACCCCCTTGCCCAACGATGTGGTGATGGAAGGCAATTGGGGCTACAGCCCAAACACCAAAGCACAACACTACTCAGCGCGCCATCTGCGGCTGTTGCAAACCTTGGGGGCCACCCCTGAGGCTTACCACTACGACATTCATCTGGAACCTGACGCACACGCAACGTCACCTTCAGGCGACGGCCAATTGATGGTCATCAACAGCCAAAGCAGTGCTGCCAACAAATCATTCTCTTTGCAGTGGTTGCAGGCGTTTGTGTCTGCGGTTTACACGGAGCATCCCAACATACGCATGCAGTTACTCAGCGCCAGCCCTGCCTTAGAGGCAGCCATGCGTGACATGTTCAGCACACAGGCCGACCGCGTATGGGTAGCGCCTTTTGCACCCACTGTCACGCCCTCTCTGGCTATCATTCAAAGTGCTGATTTGGTGGTGTCGCCCGACACTTATGCCGTACATGCGGCGAGCGCTTGGAACAAGCCCGTCATTGCGTTGTACGAACCAAGCGTGTTGTCGGTCGACTCATGGGAGCCGTTGTCTGACACCTACGCCCAACTCATCGCGCCCCCTGGTCAGAGCGTGAGCGACATTGAGGTACCAGATGTCATGAAAGCGCTGTCCCACATGCTGGCCACACCCAAGTCACGCGAGCGCGTCTTCTTGAAATAAGCTCAGTTTTCAATCAGCAGTGCACGCTGCTCGGCTGTCCACTTTTGGTCAAGTGGGATGAGTTTTTCTTTGTCCACAAAGGGTGGGTAACCACCCTTCATGGTGAGACGGATGTAGTGGTGATTGAAGCAATCCAAAGCAATGTGCATCGGACGAATGTCACCCACATCACGTGCGCGCATGGCCGTGCGTAAGAACAAATCAAAGTCGGCTGCCTGTTGAGTTTCGTCCCAAGGGCCCAAGAGCTGTAGCGCACGACGCGAGAACATCACGGTGTTGCCCACAAAGCCTTCAACCGCTTGGTGCTTGAAACGCGCTTGGCGGTCTTTGCAAAACGCAGCCCAGTTGCCATACATCCACTTGTGCATGAGTAACAAACTGTTGCGACCTGTACCAAACAAGCCAACCAAACCGCGGATACGGTTCCAACGGCGACGTAACTTCTTGGTTGCCGCTTTGCTTTCGATGCGCTCGATGCCACACGATGTGATGACGTCGAGTTGGTTATGTTCAGCGTTGGCAATGAGTGTTTCGTCCCAACCTTCACTGACGATGATGTCGTTGTTCAAAAATGCCAACCATTCACCTTTGGCGATGGCGATGCCTTGGTTCTGCGACACGGGGTACGAGTAATTGCCGGAGTTGCGAATGACGCGCGCCCCCACAGATTCGAAAAAATCTGCACTTGCATCGGTGGAGGCGTTGTCGATGACGATCAACTCGAACGAATGCTTGGTGTGCTTGACCAAGTTCTCCCAGTAAATTTGATTCATTGGCAGCTGGTTGTAGACCGCTGTGATGATGCTGAGTTTGGGATTTTGTTCGGTCATGGCCATAGGTTCACAACAATCGGTACACACGCTCAGCCGACACGTCTTCTAAACAACGTGTGTGGCCCAGCGGGCACGTGCGCTCATAACAAGGCGCGCACGCCAAAGGTGGCTGGTAGTTTTTGTCCACGCGCAGCCACACCACGCGTGCACGCTCGTTCAACGGAGGCGTGTGCTCGGGGCTGGATGAGCCAAACACCGCCACTTGCGGCACGCCAAAGGCGGCGGCCACGTGCATCAAACCGGAATCATTGCTGACCACGCGGTGTGCGTAGGCAATGAGTGCGAAGGCTTGCATCAGGTTGGTTTGACCTGCCAAGTTAAAGCAGTGACCGGGCTTGGCAGCGTTGGCTGTGGTGGCGATTTCTTGGCAGATGTCGAACTCTTTGTTGGAGCCCAACAAAAACACAGGGCGGTCAATCTTGCTCGCCAGCTCAGCGAAGTGTTTGGCGGGCCAACGTTTGGCAGGGCCGTATTCGGCACCCGGCGCAAACACAACATAGCTGTGCTTGGCCAAGGTGGGCAACGTAGGCATGTTGGTGGCCAACTCTTCAAGGGCTTGGTCCATCACACCCACACCCGCTTTGAGCACGGGGCGCAAATCACCCACCAACTTCATGGGGCCTGTGCGGGTTTGACCCACGAGGCTCAAGGCCGCGTACCACTCCACCATGGGAGGACGTTCTTCGGTGTCGGGGTTGTCCAAGCGGTCGGTCAACAGACCAAAACGCATTTCGCCTGTATAGCCCACGCGTTTGGCAATGCCTGCCATCCACGGCAACAGCGCGCTCTTCAATGAGTTGGGGCAAACATACGCAACATCAAACTTGCCGCGCAATTGGTTGGCAAGTTTGATGCGCCCCATCAATTGCAAGCCACCGTGTTTGAACGGCATTTCAATCACCTCGGCCACGCCTGGCATCACGCGGTAAACCGGTGCAATCCAAGGCAAGGCAGCGACAGTGAGGCGCTCGCCACGCGCAATCAAGCGGCGCAGCAAGGGCTCGGTCATCACCGCATCCCCAATCCATTGGGGCGCAATGATGAGCGCGTTCTTAGTGATGGCCGCCAACGTGCTCGCCGGCTTTCAGTTTGTACACAGTGCCGCAGTAAGGGCACTTGGCTTCACCGGTGCTGGCCACATCCAAGTACACCTTGGGGTGGCTGTTCCAGAGTTTCATGTCGGCTTTGGGGCTGGGACAAAACACGCCGCCGTGGCCATTGAGGTCTTTCGCCAAGAGTTCAACGGTGTTGCTCATTTTTAAACCTTTGTCAACCAATGTGCGTACTTGGGGTTGCGGCCGTTGACGATGTCAAAGAACGCGGTTTGGATTTTTTCTGTGATGGGGCCGCGGCTGCCTTCGCCCAACTGGATGCGGTCGAGTTCGCGAATAGGCGTCACTTCCGCGGCTGTGCCTGTGAAGAAGGCTTCATCAGAGATGTACACCTCGTCACGCGTGATGCGCTTTTGCACAATCTCAAGGCCCAAATCTTTGGCGATGTGGAACACGGTGTTACGGGTAATGCCGTTCAAAGCGCCGGCCGACAAGTCGGGCGTGTAGATGACGCCGTCTTTGACCACGAAGATGTTTTCGCCAGCGCCTTCAGACACAAAGCCTGAGGTGTCGAGCAACAGGGCTTCGTCGTAACCTTCGTCGGTCACTTCCATGTTGGCCAAGATGGAGTTGGTGTAGTTGCTCACCGCCTTGGCTTGCGTCATGGTGATGTTGACGTGATGGCGTGTGTAGCTGGAGGTTTTCACGCGGATGCCGCGCTTCATACCTTCTTCGCCAAGGTACGCACCCCAAGTCCAAGCCGCGACCATTAAGTGGATGGTGTTGCCTTTGGGGCTCACGCCCAATTTCTTATCGCCAATCCAAGTCAGGGGGCGCAAGTAGCCGCTTTCGAGCTTGTTCTCACGTACGACATCGCATTGCGCTTGGTTGACTTGTTCTTTGGTGAACGGAATGGCCATGCGCAAGATCTTGGCGCTGTTGAACAGGCGGTCGGTGTGCTCTTGCAAGCGGAAGATGGCGGTGCCTTGCTCGGTTTTATAAGCGCGCACGCCTTCGAAGGCGCCGCAACCGTAGTGCAAGGTGTGGCTCAACACGTGGATCTTGGCATCGCGCCAATCGACCATCTGGCCGTCCATCCAGATTTTGCCGTCACGGTCAGACATGGATGATGGGATCACGACGCTCATGGGGTTTCCTTTGGACTGATGTGGTTGTCGCCTGTTTCGGCGTAAGGGTTCATTTTAGCGAGCCTTGAACAGGCTTCGCGCTTGGGCTTAGTCGTTGGCCGCGTAGTCCACGGGCTCGACGTCAGTGGCTTGGAAGGGGCGGTCCAAGGTCCAGCTTTGCAGCTTGCCTTGCAGAAACACGCAACGCACCACCGATTGGCTGCCATCGCGCCAGCTGAAGACCTCGGGCTGGGTGCCCTTTTCGGTTTCAAGTTGGCCCAAAGCACGGGTCATGGCAATGACGTGCATCAAGCTCACGCCGGTTTTGAGCTTGGCATTGAGCATGACGGCGCTGTCGACAAAGCCAATCGGGCGGTTGCTCGCGCGTTTCATGATTTGCACCAAGCGCGTGAAATACAGCAGCAGCCACATGACGCCACCGGTCACCACCATGGCAATCCCCATCCAGCCCCAGCTTTGCCAAGCCCACGCTGTCAGGCCCACCGTGCCAATCGGCACCAAATATCTTTGAAAGTTCATGGGCTTATTGTCTCAGGCTCTGTTGCTGCCTAGAAGTGACTTCTACGTAGACGTGACGTCGCTTAGCCCAGCTCACGCACCAAGCCCATCGCTTCATCCACCCGCTCCACCGCATGCACGGTCATGCCGGGGATGGGCTTCTTAGGCGCGTTGGCTTTGGGGATGACGGCTACGGTAAAGCCCAACTTAGCCGCTTCTTTCAAGCGCTCTTGGCCACGCGGTGCAGGGCGCACTTCACCCGCCAAACCCACTTCACCGAAGGCGATGAAACCTTGCGGCAGAGGCTTGCCACGCAAGCTGCTTTGAATCGACAACAAGACGGCTAAGTCAGCGGCAGGTTCGCTGATGCGCACACCGCCCACGGCGTTGACAAACACGTCTTGGTCCATGCAAGCCACGCCTGCGTGGCGGTGCAACACAGCGAGCAACATGGCCAAGCGGTCTCGGTCTAAACCCACACTCAGGCGGCGCGGCGATGGACCACCGCTGTCGACCAAGGCTTGAATTTCCACCAACATGGGGCGCGTGCCTTCGAGCGTGACCAACACACAGCTGCCAGGCACGGGCTCGGAATGTTGGCTCAAGAAAATAGCACTGGGGTTGCTCACGCCCTTCAAGCCTTTTTCGGTCATGGCGAAGACGCCAATTTCGTTCACCGCGCCAAAGCGGTTTTTGATGGCACGCACCAAGCGGTACGTGGAATGCGTGTCGCCTTCAAAGTACAACACCGTGTCCACCATGTGCTCCAGCACACGCGGCCCAGCCAGCGCGCCCTCTTTGGTGACGTGGCCCACCAACACCACCGCCGTGCCGGTGGACTTGGCCATTCGGGTGAGGTGTGACGCGCATTCACGCACCTGCGCCACCGAGCCAGGGGCACTGGTGAGCTGGTCGGAGTACACGGTTTGGATGGAATCCATCACCACCACGGCAGGTTGCAACTTATCAACCGTCGCCAATATTTTTTCAAGTTGCGTTTCTGCCACCACTTGCACTTGGCTGTGGTCAAGCCCCAAACGGCGCGAACGCAAAGCCACTTGCGAAGCCGACTCTTCACCCGTCACATACAAGGTGCTCATGCCGCTGCGTTGCAAGCCATCCATGGCTTGCAAGATCAAAGTGGATTTGCCAATGCCAGGGTCGCCGCCAATCAGCACCACACCACCTTCCACCATGCCACCGCCCAACACGCGGTCAAGTTCTTCTTGGCCGGTGGGCGTGCGCGCCACGTCCTGTGCCTCGATGTCGGAGAGCACCGCCACTTCCGAAGCTGGGGCCAAAGCGGCCATACCTGCGTAACGGTTCTTGGTGGGGCCGCTGCTATCGACCACGGTTTCAATCAGCGTGTTCCACGCATTACAGCTGGGGCATTTGCCCAACCACTTGGCGGTGATGCCGCCGCAGTCGGTGCAGGTGTATTGGGTTTTTTCTTTGGCCATGCGCCAATATTACTGGATAAATAGCCAGTAATATGAGAGGACTAGTCCTGCGTGAATCCCACGCGGCCAGACACCGCACACATCAACTCATAGCCCACCGTGCTTGCGGCTTGGGCGACTTCGTCAATTGGCAGCACGGCGCCATTGCTGGCTTTGCCCCACAACGTGACTTCGCTGCCAAAACCCGCCGCATGGCCTGCGGCATCGCAAGGGGTCAGGTCAACCGCAATCATGTCCATGCTCACACGGCCCAAGGTGCGTGTGCGCACACCATCGACCAGTACCGGCGTGCCTGTGGGGCAGTGGCGCGGATAGCCGTCGGCATAACCGCAGGCCACGATACCAATGCGCATGGCGGCATCTGCGGTGAACGATGAGCCGTAGCCCACGGTGTCGCCCGCTTGCAAATCTTGCGTGCCGATGATGCGGCTGCGCAAACTCATGGCGGGTTGCAAATCCCATTGCGCGATGTTGCGTTCAGGAAAGTCAGGCGCGCTGCCGTACAGCGCAATGCCGGGGCGCACCCAATCGGCCGCCACCGCTGCATCTTGGGCGTGGCGCAACAAGCCCGCGCTGTTGCACGTGCTGCGTTCACCGGGCAAGTCCTCGGTGGTTTTGGTGAAGGTGGCGATTTGCTGCGCAATACCTTTGGCACCGTCGGCATCACTGAAATGGGTGATGAGAGAAATTTCATCCACTTGCGGCAACTGGTTCAACCGTGTCCATGCCGAACGAAAACGTGTGGGGGTGAAACCCAAGCGGTTCATACCGCTGTTCATTTTGAGGAATATGCGATGAGGCACTTGCGTCTTGTGTCGACTGAGCATGTCAATTTGCTCATCACAATGCACGGTGTGCCAGAGGTCTAAGCGCGAGCACAGCTCTAAGTCGCGCGCTTCAAACACGCCCTCTAACAAGAGCACAGGACCGCGCCAGCCCAAGCTGCGTATACGTTGCGCCTCGTCTAGGTCTAACAACGCAAAACCATCGGCGCCGCGCAAACCTTCAAACACACGTTCAATGCCGTGGCCATAGGCATTGGCTTTGACCACCGCCCACACGCGAGCATCAGGCGCAGCAGCGCGCATGCGCGTCAAGTTGTGACGCAAAGCGTCGGTGTGAACAAAGGCTTGTATCGGACGGGGCATGGTCAATATTGTGGCACCCGCGTGATATAACCTTGGCTAGATACAGAAGAAAGAAGAATCAGCACGCTCGCAGCACGCTGCGAACTGCCAGACCCATCCATGAAGCGCGGTTTTTATACGATCATGTCGGCCCAATTTTTCAGTTCGTTGGCCGACAACGCACTGTTTGTCACAGCCGTCGAATTACTGAAATCAGAGGGTGCCGCCGAATGGCAGCGCGCTGCTCTGGTGCCTATGTTTGCCCTGTTCTACGTGGTACTCGCACCGTTTGTCGGCGCGTTTGCCGACTCACGACCGAAGGGCGAAGTCATGCTCATGAGCAACACCATCAAAGTGGTGGGCTGCTTGATGATGTTGTTTGGCGTGCACCCATTGCTCGCCTATGCGATTGTGGGCTTGGGCGCTGCGGCGTATTCACCCGCCAAGTACGGCATCTTGACCGAGTTGCTGCCCGCATCGCAGTTGGTCAAGGCCAACGGTTGGATCGAAGGCCTGACGATTGCCTCCATCATCTTGGGCGTGCTGTTGGGCGGCCAATTGGTAGGCCCTAATTTGTCAGCGTTTTTGCTGTCGTTTGATTTGCCGTTCTTCACCACCGGCGTCGACACCTCGGCAGAAGCTGCCATTTGTTTGTTGATACCGCTGTATGCCTTGGCCGCTTGGTTCAACAAACGCATCCCCTACACAGGTGCCGCATTGATTCCGATGCGCCTCGACCCCGAAAAAACCATGGTGCGCAACCTGTTGGCGCTGGTACCCGATTTTTGGCATTGCAACCAACGCCTGTGGCACGACAAGTTGGGACAAATTTCGTTGGCCACCACCACCTTGTTCTGGGGTGTGAGCGGCAACCTGCGCTACATCGTGTTGGCCTGGAGCGCCGCCGCGTTGGGCTACACCACCACACAAGCGTCAAGCTTGGTGGGCGTCGTCGCCATTGGCACCGCGGTCGGTGCGGTGGTCGCCTCGATGAAGATGAAGCTGGACCACGCTACGCGCCTGATGCCTTTGGGCATCGCCATGAGCTGCTTTGTGGTGGCGATGAACTTCATTGACAACCTTTGGCTGGCGGTGCCCTTCCTCATCGTGTTGGGCGGCTTGGGTGGTTTCTTGGTGGTGCCGATGAACGCGCTGTTACAACACCGTGGTCACAACCTCATGGGTGCGGGTCGATCCATCGCTGTGCAAAACATGAACGAACAGCTGTGCATCTTGGGCTTGGGCTTTTTGTACACCTTCAGCACAGGCATGGGCTTGAGCGCCTTTGGTGCCATCACCGCTTTTGGCGTGTTGGTGGGTTACGTGATGTGGCTCATCAAGTTGTGGCACGAGCACAACCACGTGCACCATCGTGAAGAGCTTGCACGTTTGATGCACATCGCTCGCAATGACGATTTGCACGGTTAATCCTTGACCACCCACCGCCCCGCGCTGGCCGTGTCGGCCTTGACCCTGAACGCCTTGGTGTGGGGTCTGTCTTGGTGGCCCTTGCGCCAGCTCGATGCCGACGGCCTTCATCCTTTGTGGACCACGGCCTGTGTCTTCACACTCGCCACCGTGGCACTCACGTTCATCAGCCCCTCCGGCTGGGGATACTTCAAACAACACCCCCAACTTTGGTGGCTCATGGTCGCCTCGGGCTTGACCAACATCGGCTTCAACTGGGCCGTCACCACCGGCGATGTGGTACGCGTGGTGTTGCTGTTTTATCTCATGCCCACGTGGTCGCTGTTGCTGGCGTGGTGGCTGTTGCGTGAGCGCCCCACGCGCGGCGCATTGATGCGTTTGGGGCTGGCATTGTTGGGCGTGGTGTTGGTTCTCAAAACAGCCGAATCGCCTTGGCCTTTGCCACAAGATTTATCAGACGTGCTGGCGCTCGTGGGTGGCTTTTGTTTTGCACTCACCAACATTTGGCTGCTGCGCTTGCAGCACACCCCTGACTCAGCTCGCATGGTCGCCATGTTCAGCGGCGGCGCGTTGATGGCCGTGGCCTGCGCGCTGTCGGCCACCCTCGCGGGGGTGATTCCTGCGGTGTTTGCTTCTCCTGTAGACAGCATCAGCGGTTCAACATCGCTTGCCATTTGGTCGCCTTGGGTGTTGGGCTTGAGCGCCGCATTCTTGGTGTCTAACTTTGCACTGCAATACGGCGCGGCGCGTTTGAGCGCGCACACCACCGCCATGGTGATGATGTCGGAGGTGGTGTTTGCCAGCGTGTCCTCGGTGGCACTAGGGGCATCCACGCTCACGTGGCGCGTGGGCTTGGGTGGGGGCATGATTGTGTTGGCTGCGTTGCTGGCTTCACAAGCGCACACCGACAACACACACACTTGATGTGGCAAACGCCTTGCCACGCTGCACTGAAAGGCTCACCACATGACAGCTCTCAAAGACTTCACTGCCAAACAGATTGATGGCACACCGTTGTCATTCGCAGACCTTCAAGGCCAAGTGCTGCTGGTTGTCAACACTGCCAGCGCTTGCGGTTTCACGCCGCAGTTCGAAGGCCTCGAAGCGCTACACAAAACCTATGGCAACCAAGGCCTCACCGTCATCGGTTTCCCGTGCAACCAGTTTGGCGCACAAGATGCGGGCACCAATGCCGAGATTGGCGCGTTCTGCCAACGCAATTACGGCGTGAGCTTTGCGATGATGGAAAAAGTCGATGTGAATGGCGCGGATGCACACCCTTTGTTCAAGTGGCTCAAAGCAGAAGCACCAGGTCTCTTGGGCAGCGAAGCCATCAAATGGAACTTCACCAAGTTCTTGGTGGGCAAAGATGGGCGCGTTCTCAAACGCTATGCGTCGATGGATGCGCCAGCTAAGTTGGCGAAAGACATTGAGGCCGCCCTAGCCTCGTAAACCCAAAAGCAAGCCAAACAGATTGGCTTGCTGTGTAGGTTTAGTTCAGCGCCTCGTCCAACACTTCCACCCAGTGCTTCACCGGCACCTCGGTGCCGCTTTGCAAATGAGTGATACAGCCCACGTTGGCGCTCAGAATGGCCTTGGGTTGAAGTGCATCGAGGTGGCCGAGCTTGCGGTCACGCAGGGTGTAACTGATGTCGGGGTTCAGCACACTGTAGGTGCCTGCTGAGCCACAACACAAATGCGCTTCGGTGTTCGCCACTTGAATGGCAAAACCCAACGCAGCCAAATGTGTTTCCACACCGCCGTTGAGCTTTTGGCCATGCTGCAAAGTGCACGGTGGGTGATAGGCCTGCATGCCGGCGTTGGCCAGCACATGGGCTTTCAACTTCGGCTTGAGCACCGGTACCAACTCTGGCAACAACTCGCTCAAGTCTTGTGTGAGGTCGCTGATGCGCTTGGCTTTGGCGGCATAAGCCGCATCGTCTTTGAGCACATGGCCATAGTCTTTCACCATCACGCCGCAGCCTGAGGCGTTCATCACAATCGCTTCCACACCCTGCTCGACAAACGGCCACCACGCATCGATGTTGGCGCGGATTTGCACCAAGCTGCCGTCTTGGTCGTTCAAGTGGAATTTCACCGCGCCGCAGCAACCGGCTTCAGGCGCGACGATGGTTTGAATACCTGCCGCATCCAACACACGCGCCGTGGCGGTGTTGATGTTGGGCAGCATCGCGGGTTGCACGCAGCCAGCGAGCATCAACACTTTGCGGGCGTGCGTTTGGGTGGGCCACACCACGCCGTTGCGCTCGGCGGTTTGCGGCGCGGGCACTTTGGCTTTGAGCTTGGCAGGCAACACACCGCGTACGGCTTGACCCAGTTTCATGGCGGGAGCGAACAAGGGCGATGTGAGGCCTTCTTTCAAAGCCCAGCGCATGAAGCGCTCGCCCAAGGGGCGTGGCACTTGCGCGTCCACCACTTTGCGGCCCACGTCCACCAAGTGGCCGTATTGCACGCCGCTGGGGCAAGTGCTTTCGCAGTTGCGGCAGGTGAGGCAGCGGTCCAAGTGCTGTTGTGTGGCGCGCGTAGGCGTGGCACCTTCAAACACTTGCTTCATCAAATAGATGCGTCCGCGTGGGCCGTCTAGCTCGTCACCCAACAGTTGATAGGTGGGACACGTCGCCGTGCAAAAACCGCAGTGCACGCACTTGCGCAAAATGGCTTCGGCTTGTTCGCCTTCGGGCGTGCCGACGTATTGAGGGGCCAGGTTGGTTTGCATGTGAGGCTTTGAAATTGACGTGTGGGTTTAAACGCGACCGGGGTTGAAGATGCCCGCTGGGTCAAACTGTTTTTTGAGTTCGTTTTGAATGCGTTGTTGCACGGCATTGAGTGGCGTATACACGCCCACGGCTTTGTCAGCGTCGCCGTGTGCGGTGCTGGTGCGAAACAAGGTGGCGTGACCGCCCGCGTTCACCGCAGCGTTGCGCACTTGGGCTTCGGCCGAAGCAGGTGCCCACAACCAGCGTTGCGCGCCGTGCCACTCGATGTATTGCGCACACGCAGCGCCGTTCACGCGCACATCCAACACAGGGGCGGTTTGCGGCACGCTCAAGCGCCACAAGCAGTCTTGCTCGGTGGGTGCTTTGAAAAAGTCCAAAGTTTGTTCACCACTGGCGGTCCAGTCGGCGGCCACATCCGCGTGGTCCATGCGTGTGACTTGTGCACCCAGGGCTTGCACATCGGCGCTCATCTTGGTCACCGCGGCGTCTACGGCCGCCACGGCACCGCGCAGGCGCACAAAGAAAAAGTCTTGCGCCGGTGATGCGGTGGTGTCGTACACCCACGCGCTGGCATTGAGTGGCAACGGCTGACCGCCCCATTGGTTGATGAGTGTCAAAGCTTGCGCTTGGCTCACACCAGCGCACACCAAGGTGGCTTCGCCGGGTGCAACAGGCAACACCTTCAAAGACACTTCGGTAATCAGGCCCAACTGGCCCCAGCTGCCTGCGAGCAAACGCGACACGTCATAGCCGGCCACGTTCTTCATCACTTGGCCGCCGAAGGTGAGGTGCTCGCCTTTGCCGTTGATCACACGCGCACCCAACACAAAGTCGCGCACGGTGCCCACACTGGCACGCGCAGGGCCACTCAGCCCTGCGGCAACCATGCCGCCAATCGTGGCGCCTTCGCCAAAGTGCGGTGGCTCAAACGCAAAGCTCTGGCCTTTCTCAGCCAGCGCCGCTTCTACTTCAGCCAAGGGTGTGCCACCACGCACGGTGATGACCAACTCGCTGGGCTCGTAGCTCAAGATGCCGCTGTAAGCACGAGTGTCCAACACCTCGCCTTGCAGAGATTGGCCTAAAAAGTCTTTGGTGCCACCGCCGCGCAAGCGCAAAGGCTGGCCGATCTGGGTGGCTTGAAGAATGCGATCGGTGAGGTGTTGCAGCGTGTCTTGCATGGTCAACATGGTAGCCGCTAGGTTTACCGCTGGTTTTGAATTTTTTGCACAGAGCGATCAAAAATCACTCGGGTTGGCGCACACGCGACAAACACAAATAGCAAAACACACGCCCACAAAAAAGCCCGCCGTGAGGCGGGCTGTGAAGTCCAAGGGAAACTTGAAGTACTTGAGAAATTAACGGTGGTAGGCCGTTTCGCCGTGTGAGCTGATGTCGAGGCCTTCGCGCTCTTCTTCTTCTGTCACACGCAAACCAACCACCATGTCCACCAATTTGTAGGCGATGAACGAGACCACAGCAGACCAGAGGATGGTGGTACCAACAGCCGTGGCTTGAATGATCACTTGGTCAACGATGGAGTACTCAGGGTTCACTGCGTTGGCCACGTAGTCAAACACGCCAGTGCCGCCGAGTGAAGGCGCTGCAAACACGCCAGTCAACAACGCACCCACGATACCGCACACACCGTGCACGCCGAACACATCGAGTGAGTCATCAGCGCCCAAGAGGCGTTTCAAACCATTCACACCCCACAGGCCCAAGAAGCCGCCAGCCAAACCGATCACGATGGCACCCATAGGGCCCACGAAACCGCAAGCAGGCGTGATCGCCACCAAACCAGCCACTGCACCAGAGGCAGCACCCAACATAGACGCCTTGCCTTTGGCCAATGCTTCACCAGCAATCCAAGCCAAAGTCGCAGCAGCAGTCGCCACCAAGGTGTTCACGAAAGCGAGAGCAGCAACACCGTTGGCTTCGAGGTTAGAGCCGGCGTTGAAACCGAACCAACCCACCCACAACAAAGAGGCACCGACCATGGTCAATGTCAAGCTGTGAGGCGCCATAGATTCTTTGCCGTAACCGACGCGCTTGCCGATCACATAAGCACCGACCAAACCAGCCACCGCAGCGTTGATGTGTACGACAGTACCGCCAGCGAAGTCCAACGCACCCTTGGCCCACAACCAGCCAGCAGCGGCTGTCACAGTTTCCAAAGTCGCAGCGTCGGTGATGGCGTCAGGGCCGTCCCAATACCAAACCATGTGCGCCACGGGCAGGTAGCTGAAGGTGAACCACAACACGCAGAACAACAACACCGCAGAGAACTTGGCACGCTCAGCGAATGAGCCCACGATCAAGGTGCATGTGATGGCCGCAAATGTGGCTTGGAAAGCAACAAAGGTGAACTCAGGAATCACAACGCCTTTGCTGAATGTGGCAGCAATGGAGTCAGGTGTGATGCCTTGGAGGAACAACTTGTCAAAGCCGCCAAAGAAAGGCGAGCCGCCGCTGAAGGCCACGGTGTAACCGTAGATAACCCACAACACATAAATGACTGAGCTGACCACGAAGACTTGCATCAACACGGACAACATGTTCTTGCTGCGGACCAAGCCGCCGTAGAACAGAGCCAGACCAGGGATGGTCATCAAGATGACCAACACCGTCGAAATCGTCATAAAGGCGGTGTCGCCTTTGTTAGGCACAGGCACGACGGCATCAGCCGCCATCGCGACAGCGGCGCCGAGCAAAAGGCCCAACCCGAGAGTGAGAGAACTTAGAAATTTTTTCATGATGGTCTTCTTTCTTAAAGCGCTTCCACGCCGGTTTCACCAGTGCGGATGCGGACGACTTGTTCGAGGTCGTAAACAAAAATCTTGCCGTCGCCGATTTTTCCGGTACGTGCAGAACCTTCGATGGCTTCGATCGCGCGGTCGACGTGTTCAGCGTCGACCGCCGCTTCGATCTTGACCTTTGGCAAGAAGTCAACCACGTACTCAGCACCGCGATACAACTCGGTATGGCCTTTCTGACGGCCGAAGCCTTTGACTTCAGTAACAGTGATACCTTGCACACCAATTTGAGACAGGGCCTCGCGGACCTCGTCCAACTTGAATGGTTTGATGATGGCGGTGATGAGTTTCATGGTTGCTCCTAGAGAAGACAGTGCGTTGGTTTAGAACGCGTACTTGACGCCGACGACTACAGCGTTTTTGCCTGCGTAGTAACTTGTCGAAGAAAGGCCTTTGTAGAGGGCCTCGTCAGCTGTGGTTTTGATAGCAGCAACGCTGGCCGACAGACCATCGCCCAAGTCTTTGTTCAAAGTCAAGGCGAAGTCGCTGTAGCCATAGCCACTGTTTGCGTTTTTGATGCTTTGACGACCAGCATGAGGAACGAGGCTGTAGCCATTGCCCAAATCAAACGTTGCGCTCAAATCCCAATACGAGCTGCCCTTGCTATCAGCGTAGCCGAACAAATTAGAAACAGCTTGTGAATACTTCAGAGTTGCCGGACCGTAAGTGGCAGCGCCGTAGACTTCGTCTGTGTTGGCGTTCACGTTGCTCGATGATGCATTTGTGTAGCTGTTACCCACATACTGATAACGCAAGTAACCAACGTCATAGGCCAAGCCCGCAGCTTCAAATTTGTAACCACCGTACAGATCCAACTCAACAGGGCCTTTGGCTTGTTTAGCACCTGGGTTTGAACCCAGTGCAGCGTCCTTGATCCACTTGATGGTCGAACCCCAAGCACCCAAATAGAAGCCATTGGCATTGGCGTAATCCACGCCGCCTTGCAATGCTGGATCGCCTTTGGTTTGCGCGATACCGCGGTAACGGTATTGGCTAACAGCACCGACGTTGTAAGTCACTTCAGGTGCTGCAGGAGCAGTTTGAGCAAACGCTGCAGAAGATGTGGCCAAGAGGGCCAGCACGAGTTTGGACTTGAGGTTCATAGTTTTCTCCATTGAAAAATAAAAGAGGGATACACCTACTTAGCAGGGTCCGTGCCAGCGTTGAAATCCACAAAAGTGTTCTCTTGACTAGAACTAAGACCCAAAGTGATGCAGTAGTCTGACTACCTGACCATTTTGATGCACACAGTTGGTGCATCACTTTGTCTTACATGCCCTGCAATGGGGATATGCACTCAAAAAGAGAAGTTTTATGACACTTGCGTTAATTCACAGCCGTGCACTCTTGGGCTTGCAAGCACCAACAGTGACCGTTGAGGTGCATTTGGCCAACGGCCTGCCCAGTTTCACGTTGGTGGGACTGGCAGACACAGAAGTGAAAGAGTCCCGTGAACGGGTGCGTTGTGCGATTCAAAACGCGGGCTTGGAGTTCCCATCGAACAAACGAATCACGGTCAATCTCGCGCCCGCTGACTTGCCCAAAGATTCAGGCCGGTTTGACTTGCCCATTGCTTTGGGCATCTTGGCGGCGAATGGGCAATTGGACGAGGCCGCGTTGGCTTTGCATGAGTTTGCCGGCGAGTTGTCTCTGTCTGGCGAGCTGCGTCCCGTGCGCGGCTCACTGGCCATGGGGCTGGCGTTGCGGGGTGCAGGGGTGCGCGCACGCTTGGTATTGCCACCGGGGAGCGCCGAAGAAGCTGCCTTGGTACCCACGGCCGAGGTGTACCGAGCCCAGCACCTGAGCGATGTGGTGGCGCACTTTGCCAAGCCCGAGGTGACAGGCTTGGAGGCACACACCACCGACGGGTGGCGCCGCATTGAAGCCCAGCCAAACCAGGTGCCCGCCATCGCCTGCTGCCCTGATTTGGCCGATGTGAAAGGCCAAGCCGCTCCGCGGCGCGCACTAGAAATTGCTGCAGCGGGCGGTCACTCACTCTTATTAGTAGGGCCGCCGGGCACAGGCAAGTCCATGCTGGCCCAACGCTTCGCCGCATTGCTGCCCGAGATGACGCTGGATGAGGCACTAGAAAGCGCTGCCATTGCCAGCCTAGCCGGACGCTTCGAGCTGAGCCAGTGGTTGCAACGCCCCACACGCAGCCCACACCACACGGCCACCTCGGTGGCGTTGGTGGGCGGCGGCACGCCGCCGCGTCCAGGTGAAATTTCATTGGCACACAACGGAGTGCTGTTTCTTGATGAACTCGCCGAAGTCAAACGCAGTGCGCTCGAAGCCCTGCGCGAACCTCTAGAAAACGGGCACATCACCATTTCACGTGCAGCCACACAAGCCAAATTTCCAGCACGTTTCCAACTCATTGCGGCGATGAACCCCTGCCCCTGTGGCTACTTGGGCTCCACCCTCAAAACGTGCCGTTGCACACCCGACCAAGTGACGCGTTACCAAGGTAAGCTCAGCGGCCCCTTGCTCGACCGCATTGACTTGCAAGTGGAAGTGCCGACGCTCGCAGCGGATGTATTGATGCAAACCGCAGCCGGTGAGTCCACTGCCAAGGTGCGTGCACGTTGCTTGGCCGCACATGCCAAAGCCGTGGTGCGTCAAGGCAAACCCAACCAAGGCTTGCAAGGCCAAGCCCTTGAGATGCACCTGCACCTAGATGCCGCAGCGGCCACGTTTCTACAAAATGCCGCGACTCAACTGGGTTGGTCCAGCCGCAGCACGCACCGTGCATTGCGTGTGGCCCGCACCATTGCAGACCTCGCCGACAGCACCTCGGTGCAAGTGGCGCATGTGGCCGAGGCGTTGCAATATCGGCGCGTCCTGGTTCACGAATAAGCGGCCCGTTGTGGTCTACACATAAAGGCGCGCACCTTTAACCGGTTTTACAAATTAGGCGCTAGCAAACGCTCTAGGTCTTTCACCGCCACACCTTGGCGTTGTGCCAAGTCGTGCACTTGGTCGTCGCCAATGCGGCCCACGTTGAAGTATTTGGCCTCGGGGTGCGCCAAATAAAAACCACTCACGCTGGCCGCGGGTGTCATGGCCAAGCTGCTGGTCAAGCCCATGTCGATGTCGTCGCACTGCAACAGGGCAAACATGTCTTGTTTGGCGCTGTGGTCAGGACAGGCTGGGTAGCCGGGCGCGGGGCGAATGCCTTGGTATTTTTCTTTGATGAGGTCTTCGTTGCTCAGCGCCTCATCTGCCGCGTAGCCCCACAAGTCGGTGCGCACGCGGTGGTGCATGCATTCGGCAAAAGCTTCGGCCAAGCGGTCTGCCAAGGCTTTGAACAAAATGGCTGAGTAGTCATCGTGCGCTTCAATGAAACGCTTTTCTTGCTTCTCTGCGCCTAGGCCAGCGGTCACAGCAAACAAGCCCACGTAGTCAGCCGCTTGGGTTTGGTCGGCCACAAAGTCGGACAAGCAACGGTTGGGGTTGTTGTTGGGTTTGACCGTTTGTTGGCGCAAGCCGTGCCATGTCATCACCTGTTGTTGACGGGTTTCATCGGCGTACAAAACAATGTCGTCGCCCACGCGCTGCGCAGGGTACAAGCCCACCACCGCGTTGGCGGTGAGCCAACGATTGGCGATGATTTTTTTCAACATCGCTTGGCCGTCGGCATACACCTTCTTGGCTTCCACGCCAACGACCTCATCTTCCAAGATGGCAGGGAAAGGCCCCGCCAAATCCCACGTTTGGAAAAACGGTGCCCAGTCGATGTATTTCTCAAGCTCGGCGAGGTCAAAGTTTTTGAACACACGACGGCCAATGAATTTGGGCTTGGCGGGTTTGTAGTTGTCAAAGCTCACCTGCGCCGCATTCGCACGCGCTTGCGCCAAGGTCACCAATGGCGTTTGCTTTTTGTTGGCGTGCTGCTCGCGTACCTGGACGTAATCGGCATTCAGCTCGGCAATGTATTTGGCCGCTTGGTCCGACAACAAACCTTGCGCCACGCTCACGCTGCGCGAAGCATCGGGCACATAGACCACAGGACCTTCGTAGTGCGGTGCAATCTTCACCGCGGTGTGCACGCGGCTGGTGGTGGCGCCGCCAATCATCAACGGCATCATGCGGCTGCGGAAGTAATCGTCCTTTTGCATTTCGCCCGCGACGTATTGCATTTCTTCGAGCGATGGGGTGATGAGGCCGGATAAGCCGATGATGTCTGCGCCCTCTTCTTTGGCCTTGGCCAAAATTTCGTGGCACGGCACCATAACGCCCATGTTCACCACTTCGTAGTTGTTGCACTGCAAGACCACGGTGACGATGTTTTTGCCAATGTCGTGCACATCGCCTTTGACGGTGGCCATGACGATCTTGCCCTTGGCTTTGACGTCTTGACCTGCGGCGGCTTGCTGGCGTTTTTCTTCTTCGATGTAGGGAACCAAGTGCGCCACGGCTTGCTTCATCACGCGGGCGGACTTGACCACTTGCGGCAAGAACATCTTGCCTTGGCCAAACAAATCGCCCACCACGTTCATGCCGTCCATCAACGGACCTTCGATGACATGCAGCGGGCGGCCACCCTTGGCCAAAATTTCGCGGTAGGCCTCTTCGGTGTCTTCGTTGATGAAGTCGGTGATGCCATGCACCAATGCGTGGCTGAGGCGATGCGCCACCGTCACGGGGGCATCCGGTGTGCCGCGCCAAGCCAGTTTTTGGCTGTCGTCTTTGGCCGCGCCTTTGGCGGTTTCGGCCACTTCAATCAGGCGCTCGCCTGGCGTGAGGTGGGCTTCGCCTTCTTTGTATTTCGGCACGCGGTTCAGCACCACGTCTTCCACACGCTCGCGCAGTGTGGGCTCGAGGTCGTCATACACACCCACCATGCCGGCGTTGACGATGCCCATGTCCATGCCCGCTTGGATGGCGTGGTACAGAAACACGGTGTGAATCGCTTCACGCACAGGGTCGTTGCCGCGGAATGAAAAACTCACGTTAGACACGCCGCCGCTCACCTTGGCGCCGGGCAAGTTTTGTTTGATCCAACGCGTGGCTTCGATGAAGTCCACTGCGTAGTTGTCGTGCTCTTCAATGCCGGTGGCAATCGCGAAGATGTTGGGGTCGAAGATGATGTCTTCGGGGGGAAAGCCCACTTCGTCTACCAACACGCGGTAAGCGCGTTCGCAAATTTCAATCTTGCGAGCGTAGGTATCGGCTTGGCCTTTTTCGTCAAACGCCATCACCACGGCAGCCGCGCCGTAGCGCTTGACCAATTTGGCTTGGCGCTTGAACTCGTCCAAGCCCTCTTTCATGCTGATGGAGTTGACAATGCCCTTGCCTTGGATGCAACGCAGGCCCGCTTCGATGACAGACCACTTGGACGAGTCCACCATCACCGGCACACGCGCAATGTCGGGCTCGCCCGCCATCAGGTTGAGGAAACGCACCATCGCAGCTTGGCTGTCTAACATGGCTTCGTCCATGTTGACGTCAATCACCTGAGCGCCGTTTTCCACTTGCTGGCGTGCGACAGCCAAGGCTTGCTCGTACTCGCCATTCAAAATCATGCGCGCAAAAGCTTTGGAACCTGTGACGTTGGTGCGCTCGCCAACGTTGACAAACAAACTGCCCTCGCCGATGGTGACCGGCTCAAGGCCCGACAACTTCATGGGGGGAACTGCAGTGGAATTCATGGGGTACTCACCTGGGGGCTAACAAAACAGGTGAGCGTCGTTGCAAAAGATTCGGCCCCAAGCCTGACTTCACGCGCAAGTCCTAAAGGACGGGTGAAGCTGCAACGCTCCTTGGAGGAGGCATTATTTTAACCGCTGCAGCTCAGTGCACCTTGAACTTGCTGTGCGCGCGGTAGCCGCTCTTAAAGTTGTCCCACTCCAGCACAGGCGCATGAGCACTTAAAAATTCGCGCAGCAGTTGACTGGACTGCAGCTTGGTCAATTTCAGCTGTTCTGAAATGAGCTCACGGTTGATAAAACCGTACTCTTTGTAAATCGCCATCACGGCATCAACGCGACTCTTTAAATGGCGACCCGCAGGGGTTTCAATAAACGACTTATCTGGCATAACGAAATAATTTATTAATTTCGTCAATTTTCACAAATCAATGTGAGCCAGTACATCCCATGATTGTCGTAGAAATACGTTTTTTACTCACAATTTTTGTAAGTACTAACGCAACACCGGCTTAGGCGGCCTCACGGTAAAACGGCCCTGCGCTCAGCGCACGCGCCTTTTGGTCAGCCACCGCATTGCCAATCGCTGCGATGTGCTCGGGCGTGGTGCCGCAGCAGCCACCCACGATGTTGACCAAGCCTTCGGCCGCAAACTCGTGCAACAAACGGCTGGTCACATCGGGTGTTTCGTCAAAGCCGGTGTCGCTCATGGGGTTGGGCAAGCCAGCGTTGGGGTAGCAGCTGATGAAGGTGTCGCCTGCGACCTTGTTGAGTTCTTGGATGTAGGGGCGCATCAGCGTCGCACCCAAGGCACAGTTGAGGCCGATGGCCAGCGGCTGCGCGTGGCGCACGCTGTGCCAGAACGCGGTCACGGTTTGACCGCTCAAGATGCGGCCAGAAGCGTCAGTCACGGTGCCGCTGATGATGAGCGGCAAGCGCTCGCCCGAAGCTTCAAAGAATTCTTCAATCGCAAACAGCGCAGCCTTGGCGTTGAGCGTGTCAAAAATGGTTTCGACCAACAACACGTCTGAGCCGCCTTCGACCAAGGCTTTGACTTGGTCGTAATAGGCAGCGCGCAGTTCTTCAAAAGTCACATTGCGCGCACCCGCATCATTCACATCGGGGCTGATGCTGGCGGTTTTAGGGGTGGGGCCCACCGCGCCCGCCACAAAACGAGGTTTGTCAGGTGTGCTGTATTTGTCGCAGGCTTCGCGGGCGATGCGGGCTGAGGCCAGGTTCATCTCGTAGGCCAAGTCGGCCATGTCGTAATCGGCCTGTGCGATGGTGGTCGCGCCAAAGGTGTTGGTCTCGATCAAGTCTGCACCCGCGGCAAGGTAGCGCTCGTGGATGTCGCGAATCACATCGGGGCGAGTGAGGCTGAGCAACTCGTTGTTGCCCTTCACGTCTTTGTGGAAGTCTTTGAAGCGTTCGCCGCGGTATTGCTCTTCGTTGAGCTTGAAGCGCTGAATCATGGTGCCCATAGCGCCGTCGAGGATGGCGATGCGTTTGGCCAGGATGGCGGGTAATTCTTTTGCGCGTGTGTAGGCTTGAGTCATCCCGCCATTGTAAGAAGCAGGGACAATAGCCGGCTCATGCTCCCGTCTGCCCCCCCAATTTCCCACGCCACGCCTGTAAACCCGCAAGACATCTTGCGCGAAGTCTTTGGCTACAACGCATTTCGAGGCCCCCAAGAAGCCATCGTCAATCATGTGTGCGGCGGTGGCGATGCGCTGGTGCTCATGCCCACGGGTGGCGGCAAATCACTCTGCTATCAAATTCCCGCCATTGCCCGCCAACGCGCTGGGCACGGCATCACCATCGTGGTGTCGCCGCTCATCGCGCTCATGCACGACCAAGTGGGCGCGCTGCACGAGGCAGGCGTTGAAGCCGCCTTTTTAAATTCCAGCCTCAGCGGCGAAGAGGCCAACGCAGTCGAGCAACGCCTGCGTCGTGGCGACATCACCCTGCTGTACGCCGCGCCCGAGCGCATCACCACGCCGCGTTTTTTGGCGCAGTTGGACATGCTGCACGAACAAGGCCAGCTCAGCCTGTTTGCTATTGACGAAGCGCATTGCGTGAGTCAGTGGGGTCACGACTTCCGTCCCGAGTACCGCGCCCTCACGGTGCTGCACGAACGCTACGCGGGCGTGCCGCGCATGGCACTCACCGCCACCGCCGATGCACTCACGCGCGCCGACATCGTCGAGCGCTTGCAGCTCGAAAACGCGCAGCAATTCGTCAGCAGCTTTGACCGCCCCAACATCCGCTACACCATCGTCGAGAAAAAAGATGCCTCGCTGCAACTGCTGCGCTTCATCCAGCGCGAGCACACGGGTCCTGACTGGCAAGACAGCGGCATTGTTTATTGCCAATCACGCAAGCGCGTAGAAGAAGTAGCCAAGAATTTGTGCGACGCCGGCATTGCCGCGCTGCCGTATCACGCAGGGCTCGACGGCGCCATTCGCCAAAAGCACCAAAACCGCTTCTTGCGTGAAGAGGGGCTGGTGATGGTCGCGACCGTCGCGTTTGGCATGGGCATCGACAAACCCGATGTGCGTTTTGTGGCGCACTTGGACATGCCCAAAAACATCGAAGGCTATTACCAAGAAACCGGCCGCGGTGGCCGCGACGGTCAAGCCGCTCACGCATGGATGGCCTACGGCCTGAACGATGTGGTGAACCAGCGGCGCATGATTGACGAAAGCCCCGCGGGCGAAGACTTCAAACAAGTCATGCGCGGCAAGCTCGATGCGCTCTTGGCCTTGGCCGAAGCAACCGACTGCAGACGTGTGCGTTTGCTGGGGTATTTTGGCGAAACCTACGCACCCGAAAACGGACAAGAGCGACCCGACGCAGGGCCGCCCCAAGGCGGGTCAGCCCCCACGGGGGGCAGCGAGGACACGTCAGTGCCGAGCGTGGGGGCGCGTTACTTTTGTGGGAACTGCGACAACTGCCTGCAGCCCCCAGACATTTGGGACGGCACCGAAGCCGCCCGCATGTTGTTGAGCACCATCTACCGCGTGAAGCAACAAAGCGGCATGTCGTTTGGCGCAGGCCACATGATGGACATCTTGCGTGGCAAAGCCACCGAAAAGGTCAGCCAATACGGCCACGAGAAACTCAGCACCTTTGGCATTGGCGCGCACTTCACCGAAGTGCAGTTGCGCGGCGTGCTGCGCCAGCTCATCGCGCTGGGCGCCTTGGGCGTGGATGCCCAAGCCTTCAACACCTTGTATTTGACCGAGGCCTCTCGCGCCGTGCTCAAAGGCGAAGTGACGGTGCGCCTGCGTGCTTCGGTGTCCACCCCCGCCGACCGCAAAGCCAAGCGAACCGCCAGCGGCGCCTCAAAACCCGCGCCCATCGCGCTGGACGATGCAGGCCAAAAACGCTACGACGCGCTCAAAGCCTGGCGCGCCGAAGTGGCGCGTTCGCACAACTTACCGGCCTATGTCATCTTCCATGACGCCACGTTGGCCGCCATTGCCCAAGCCGAACCGCACGACTTGGAAGCCCTGCAAGGCATTGCCGGCATCGGCGCCAAAAAGCTAGAGGCCTATGGGGACGAGGTGTTACGGGTGGTAACTACCGTCTAAGGCCTTACCCTCAGAATTACATCAAACCACCTCAAAAGTAATACTTTTCAGAGGTTTCCTGTAACTTCTAGGGTTTTTGCAAGCTTCAGGAAGGCCTGAGTTTCATAAAATAGCCATCCTGTTGGTGTATGGCCAACGGCAATGAATTGAGGTCAGAGCCTCGCACACATGGTGGCAAGGCTCTGACCTCAATTTTTTGACTTAGGAGCTTTTTATGAACATCAACGCACCCGCCTATGTGAAGAACCCCAAGCTGATCGCTTGGGTTGCCGACATGGCCGCCTTGTGCAAACCCGACACCGTGTACTGGTGTGACGGCAGCCAAGAAGAGTACGACCGCCTGTGCCAACAGCTCGTGGACGCTGGCACTTTCAAAAAGCTCAACCCCGCCAAACGCGCCAATTCTTTCTTGGCTTGCTCTGACCCTTCAGACGTGGCCCGCGTGGAAGACCGCACCTTCATTTGCTCGGCCAAAAAAGACGACGCCGGCCCCACCAACAACTGGATGGAACCCGCCGAGATGCGCGCCACGTTGAACCCCTTGTTCGACGGTTGCATGAAGGGCCGCACCATGTATGTGGTTCCTTTCAGCATGGGCCCCTTGGGTTCGCACATTGCCCACGTCGGCATTGAGCTGTCTGACAGCGCCTATGTGGTGGTGAACCAAAAACTCATGACCCGCATGGGCAAAGCCGTGTACGACGTGATCGGCACCGACGGCCCCTTCGTGCCTTGCGTGCACACCGTGGGCGCGCCTTTGGCCGCTGGCGAAAAAGACAAAACCTCTTGGCCTTGCAACCCCAACACCAAGTACATCGTGCACTACCCAGAGACCCGTGAAATCTGGTCTTATGGTTCGGGCTACGGCGGTAACGCCTTGTTGGGCAAGAAGTGCTTTGCCTTGCGCATCGCATCCAACATGGGCCGCGACCAAGGTTGGTTGGCCGAGCACATGCTCATCTTGGGCGTGACCAGCCCCGAGGGCAAAAAGTACCACGTGGCAGCCGCGTTCCCCAGCGCGTGCGGCAAAACCAACTTCTCCATGTTGGTGCCACCCGCAGCCTTCAACGGCTGGAAAGTCACCACCATCGGTGACGACATTGCTTGGATCAAGCCCCACGCCGACGGCAAGATGTACGCCATCAACCCAGAAGCGGGCTACTTTGGCGTCGCCCCCGGCACCAACATGAAGACTAACCCCAACTGCATGTTGAGCCTGCACAAAGACGTGATCTTCACGAACGTTGCGCTCACCGACGACGGCGACGTGTGGTGGGAAGGCATGGAAAAAGACACTGGCAAATTGCCCGACCACTTGATCGACTGGCAAGGCAAAGACTGGACCCCCGCGCACGCCCGCGAAACCGGCGCCAAGGCCGCTCACCCCAACGCCCGCTTCACGGTGGCTGCCACCAACAACCCAGCCCTCGACCCTCAATGGGACGACGCCAATGGCGTGGCCATCGACGCCATGATGTTTGGCGGCCGCCGCTCCACCACCGTGCCACTCGTCACCGAAGCACGCAGCTGGACCGAAGGCGTGTACATGGCTGCGACCATGGGTTCTGAAACCACCGCTGCCGCCTTTGGCGCACAAGGCGTGGTGCGTCGTGACCCCTTCGCCATGTTGCCCTTCTGCGGCTACAACATGAGCGACTACTTCCAACACTGGTTGGACATGGGCGCCAAGCAAGAAGCTGCTGGCTACAAGCTGCCCGCGCTGTACTGCGTGAACTGGTTCCGCAAAGACGAGTCTGGCTCGTTCGTGTGGCCAGGCTACGGTGACAACATGCGCGTTTTGAAGTGGATCATCGACCGCTTGGAAGGCAAAGCCCAAGGCCACGACACCATGTTTGGTGTGGCCCCTAACTACAGCGAAATCAACTGGTCTGGCATTGAGTTCAGCGCCGATGACTTCGCCAAAGTGACCCACATCGACAAAGCCGCTTGGGCCGAAGAGTTCAAACTGCACGAAGAGCACTTCAGCAAGCTGTCGCACAACCTGCCCAAGGCCATGAGCGACACGCTCAAGGCCTTGGAAGCGCGTTTGGAAACAGCTTAAAGTTTTCACACGCCCAGTACGTGTGATGCGCCACACAGCCCTGCAAAGCCAAAAGCTTTGCGGGGCTTTTTATTAACTTGATCAACGCGCCGTTGCTCGGTTTCGTATGCAAGCGTGTCTCGTGATTGCAAGACAATTCAAGCTTCACACTTTTCAGTGCTGGCAACTTCTCGCCAGCGTCAGCTTTCAAAGGCCACATTCGTGAACACCACACTTGCCTCTACCCTGCGCACCGCCGCCCTCGCCTTGAGCATCGCCGCCCTGCCTGCCTTCGCTCAAAACGTCATCAAGATTGGCGAAATCAACAGCTACAAAGCTCAGCCCGCATTCCTAGACCCCTACAAAAAAGGCATGGAGTTGGCGGTGGAAGAAATCAACGCCGCGGGTGGCGTGAACGGCAAACAGCTGCAACTCGTCATCCGTGATGACAACGCCTCCCCCGGCGATGCCGTGCGTGCCGCCGAAGAGCTGCTGAGTCGCGAAAAAGTGGATGTGCTCTCGGGTGCTTTCCTCTCGCACATTGGTTTGGCCTTGGGCGACTTTGCCAAACAACGCAAAGTGTTCTTCCTAGCCGGTGAACCGCTGACCGACAAAATGGTTTGGCAAAACGGCAACCGCTACACCTACCGCCTGCGCGCGAGCACCTACATGCAAGTGGCCATGCTTGTGCCCGAAGCCGCCAAGCTCAAGAAAAAACGCTGGGCCGTGGTGTACCCCAACTACGAATACGGTCAGTCGGCTGCTGCCACCTTCAAACAGTTGCTGAAGGCTGCGCAACCCGATGTGGAGTTTGTGGCCGAGCAAGCACCAGCCCTCGGCAAGATTGACGCAGGCTCTGTGACGCAAGCGATTGCCGATGCAAAACCCGACGCCATCTTCAACGTCTTGTTTGCCACCGACCTGGCCAAGTTTGTGCGTGAAGGCAACACACGCGGTGTATTCCAAGGCCGTGAGGTGGTGAGCCTCTTGACGGGCGAGCCTGAGTATTTGGAGCCCTTGAAAGACGAAACACCGAACGGCTGGATTGTCACGGGCTACCCATGGTATGGCGTGCAAACGCCCGAGCACAAAGCCTTTTACTTGGCCTACCACCGCAAGTACAACGACCACCCCCGCTTGGGTTCGGTCGTAGGCTACAGCATGATTCAAGCGCTGGCCGCAGGCATCAGCAAGGCCAAGAGCACCGACAGCGAGAAGCTGGTCACTGCGTTCAGTGGTTTGAAATTCAGCACACCTTATGGTCCCGTCATGTTCCGCAAACAAGACAACCAGTCGACCATGGGCGCATTCTTGGGTCGCACCAAGAACGACGGCGGCAAAGGCGTGTTGGTAGACTACCGCTACATCGACGGTGCCAGCGTGCAACCCAGCGATGACGTTGTGAAAAAACTCAGACCGAGTAACTAAACGCCACTCGAACATCAAACCACAACGCCCGCCTCTTGCGGGCGTTTTAATTTCAAGCCCTCATACCTCATGGACGTCGCCAGCCTCTTCGTACAAGCCCTCAACGGGCTGGCCACTGCCTCGTCTTTGTTTTTGGTGGCAGCGGGTTTGTCGCTCATCTTTGGCGTGACGCGCATCGTCAACTTTGCGCATGGCTCGTTCTTCATGTTGGGTGTGTATGTGGCTTATGCGCTGGTCTCACATGCTGCACCCGTTGTGTCGTCGGCATTGAGCGGCGTGTTGGGTGATGCTGCCAGCCAAACCACCGCCTACTTTTTTCTCTTGTTGTTCGCCGCGCTCGTCACCGGCGTGTTGGGTGCGTTGGTGGAAGTGCTGGTGTTGCGCCGCATTTACAAAGCGCCTGAGTTGTTTCAGTTGCTCGCCACCTTTGCCTTGGTGCTCGTCATCCAAGACGGCACGTTGTGGCTGTGGGGTGCGGAAGATTTGCTGGGGCCGCGCGCACCCGGCCTGAGCGGCGCGGTCGATATTTTGGGCCGCCGCTTTCCAACGTATGACTTGTTTTTAATTTTCATCGGCCCGTTGGTGCTGGCCGTTTTGTGGTGGTGTTTGCAGCGCACACGCTTTGGCGTATTGGTACGCGCCGCCACACAAGACCGCGAGATGCTGAGCGCTTTGGGCGTAAACCCACGCCATTTGTTCACTGCGGTGTTTGCCTTGGGTTGCGCGTTGGCAGGCTTGGGCGGCGCGCTGCAACTGCCACGCGAGCCTGCGCACTTGGGGCTGGACATGGCCACGATTGGCGATGCGTTTGTGGTGGTCGTGGTGGGCGGCATGGGCTCTATCCCCGGTGCATTTGTGGCTGCCTTGTTGATTGCCGAAATCAAAGCACTGTGCATTTCGGTGGGCACGGTAGAAATCTTGGGCGTGTCGTTTGCGTTTTCTAAGCTCACGTTGGTGGCTGAATTTTTGGTGATGGCTGCTGTGTTGATGGTGCGGCCTTGGGGCTTGTTGGGCAAACCGCAAAGTGCGCTGCGTACCAGCACAGAACAAGAGACACCGTTTGCTTTGAGTAGCGTTCGCTCGCAGTGGGTGTGGCTGTGTATCGGTGCTGCGTTATTGGCACTGCCTTTGTTCACCGCGGATTCACCCTACACACTGGTGTTGGGCATTGACTTGGCGGTTGCCGTTTTGTTCGCCACCAGTTTGCACTTCATCATGGGGCCTGCGGGCATGCACTCGTTCGGTCATGCGGCTTACTTTGGCGTGGGTGCGTATGCCGCAGCGCTGCTGGTGTTGCGTGCGGGCGTGTCTAGCGAAGCGGCGTTGTTGTTAGCCCCACTCGTCAGCGCTTTAGTGGCGGCACCCATTGCGTGGTTTGCCGTGCGTTTGTCAGGCGTGTACTTGGCCATGCTCACGTTGGCGTTTGCACAAATTGTGTGGTCCATTTGTTTTCAGTGGGACGACTTCACGGGCGGCAGCAACGGCATCACCGGTGTGTGGCCTAGCGCGTGGTTGCAAGACAAGGCCGCGTATTACTGGCTCACGCTTGTGCTGGTTGCCCTCAGCGTGATGGCGTTGCGCCGTGTGCTGATGTCGCCCTTGGGCTACGCACTGCGCGCCAGCCGCGATTCGGTGGGTCGAGCCGAAGCGATGGGCTTGAATGTGGCGCGTGTGCAATGGCTGGGCTTTGTGCTGGCCGCTGGCTTTGCGGGTTTGGCAGGTGCGTTGTTTGCGTTCTCGAAGGGCAGCATCTCGCCTGATGTGTTGGGCGTGAGCAAGTCAGTCGATGGCTTGGTCATGGTCATGTTGGGCGGTGTGCACACCTTGGTTGGACCACTGGTGGGCGCTGTGACCTTCACCGCGCTGCAAGACAGCTTGGCCCGCAGCACCGACTATTGGCGTGCAGTGTTGGGTGCCAGCATGTTGCTGCTGGTGCTGGTGTTTCCGCAAGGCATTGCGGGGTCAGTGCAGGCACTGTGGTTGCGCGTACGCAGCACACGCACGGCAAATGGGCGGGGGGTGTCATGACTGCACACACACGTCACACAGCAGCACAAACCAACACACCAAGTGGAGGTGCGTTGTTAGACGTTCAACATTTGCACAAAGCCTTCGGCGGCAACCAAGCTGTGAACGATGTGTCGTTCAGTTTGAAGGCAGGCGAACTGCTGGCCCTCATCGGTCCCAATGGTGCAGGCAAATCGACCACATTCAATTTGGTCAACGGCCAACTCGCACCAGACAGTGGCAGCATCACCCTTGATGGTGTCTCGTTACTGGGCCGCAAACCGCACGATCTGTGGCGCATGGGCGTGAGCCGCACCTTTCAAATTGCGCAAACCTTTGGCTCACTCACCGTGGCCGAGAACGTGCAAATGGCCTTGCTGTCAGCCGATGGTCAATCGCTCTCGCCTTGGCAACGCGCCACCCACTACCGCCGCGCAGATGCGCTGCAACTGCTAGAAAACGTGCAGCTAGACACGCAAGCAAACCGCCCCTGCAGCGCCCTCGCCTACGGCGATGTGAAGCGCCTTGAACTGGCCATGGCTCTAGCCAATCAACCGCGCTTGTTGTTGATGGACGAACCCACCGCTGGCATGGCTCCTGACGAGCGCCATGCGTTGATGGCGCTCACGCGCAACTTGGTCAACCAACGCGGCGTGGCCGTGCTGTTCACCGAGCACAGCATGGACGTGGTGTTTGAACATGCTGACCGCGTGCTGGTGATGGCGCGTGGCGCACTCATCGCACAAGGCACGCCCGCGCAGGTGCAAGCCGACCCGCAAGTGCAAGCGGTGTACTTTGGCAGTGGCAAAACATTTGGTGGCTCGGGCACGCCTGCGGCTTCACCCACCACAGGCGGTCAACCATGAAGCAGTCATCAGCGCACATCGCATCTAGCGCCGACACAGCACTGCTCCAAGTGCAAGGCTTGAACGCTTGGTACGGCGCAGCACAAGTATTGTTCAACGCACAGTTGCATGTACAACGCGGCGAAGTCGTGGCGCTCATCGGGCGCAATGGCGCCGGCAAGTCCAGCACACTCAAGGCCATCATGGGCCTCATGCCGCGTCGCACGGGCAGCGTGGTGTTTGCGGGCCATGACATCTCGAATGCCGAGCCTTATCAGGCCGCACGTTTAGGCTTGGGCTATGTGCCGGAAGACCGCCGCATCTTCACCGACCTCACCGTGCTGGAGAACTTGCAGCTCGGTGTGCAAGCGGCACGACACTTTGACCGTGACAGCACGACACCGTCATGGTCACTCGAAAAAATCTTCGCCTTGTTCCCCAATCTCGCCGACATGCAACAACGTCCCGCCAGCCACATGAGCGGTGGCGAACAACAAATGCTGACCGTGGCTCGCACGCTGATGGGCAATCCGTTGATGGTGTTGCTTGATGAACCGTCAGAGGGCGTGGCCCCCGTCATCGTGGAGCAAATGGGTGAAATGGTTTTGGCGCTCAAACGCCAAGGTGTGAGCGTGTTGCTGTCTGAGCAAAACACGCATTTTGCGCAGTGGGTAAGTGACCGCAGCTACACCCTAGACCGCGGTCAACTTGCAGCCGTTCAAGCCACCGTGGCCTCACCCCAATAGTTGTACCCCAAGGTTTTGGGCCATGCGACATAGGCAGCGCCGCCCGAGGTTTGAAACCCTGCTTCTCTTAGCAACTCAGGGACATCGCGAGTCAGGCGGCAGCCGCCTGCCAACTGACGCCAATACGGCTCGAGACGGCGTTGCCAACGCGACCGCTAAACCAGCACGTTCGCTGCGTTTTTGCGCCAGTGCATGCATCTGCTCGGCGGGATCAACCCCGACCAACGATTGCACTTTGGCTGGGTCGTAAAACGGCAAATTCAGCCCCGTGCCTATGCCCACTTCCAACACACGGCCTGTTGCCATTGGCACCACGTTGCGTCGCTGGCTTTGAATCACAGGCAAGCCACAGGCGACATCCAAGAGGTAAGGCAACACATGTTGGTCGTACCAACTGCGGGGAGAAGCGTCAGGTGTGGTCATGGCCATGCATCAAAGAAGTTGTGGCCCCGCTTTGCCATTCTTCACCACATAGCTCGCCTGCGTTTTGAAACCCGCCTCTGAGCCTGCCGGAAACTTGGTGGTTCTGAAATCGCAGCGCACACCACTGGGGGTGACGGTGATCAGGCTGTAGCCGCGCTCGTCAGAGCGGTAGTGCAGCAAATCGGCATTGCTGTCGCGAATGGCTGCGGCAGGCTTGTCGCCCAATCCACGTGAGGTGATGGAGGTGGTGACAAACTCGCTCGCCACAATGGGTGACTGCAAGTTGTTGGGTTCTAGCCGCAAGTTGGCGGCCACGTTGCAATGCACATCGCCGCCGAGGGTGACGACGTTTTGCAACTTGGCATCGACCACCGTTTGCAACAAACGTTTGCGCGCTTCGGGGTAACCGTCCCACGCATCGTTCCAGTAGCTGCGTCCCACGGGAGCAGGCACGCTGGTGGGGCTGATTTGCGTGGCTTGTGCCACCAGTTTCCATTGGCGTTTGGATTGGCTTAAGCCTTCGCTCAACCACCGCTCTTGTTCAGCGCCCAACATGCTGCGGCTTGGATCGTTTAGCTCATCACACTGCACCACCATGCGGCCACCACCACGCACGGGGTCACGACACGCTTGGGCACTTCGGTATTGACGGCAATCCAGGGTCCACACATCGGCCAACTTGCCCCAACTGAGTTGGTCATACAAACGCATGTTGGCGGGGTGGTTGGCATCGGGGCCCAACAGCAAAGGCTGATGCTCAAAGTAGGCCTGATACGCCGCCGCACGTCGCAACAACATTTGCTTGGGGTCGGTGTAGTGGCGGTCTTGGTCGTTGGCGTAGTCGTTGACCACCTCGTGGTCATCCCACATCAGCACCCACGGATGGGCCGCGTGCGCCGCTTGCAACATCGGATCGCGCTTGTATTGTTCGTAGCGCTCGCGGTATTGCGGCAAAGTTTTGGGCTCTTCGCCGACGTGTTTGCGAATGGCGTACTGGGGGTTGCTGCTCTCGTAGATGTAGTCACCCATGAACAACACAAAGTCGAGTGACTGCTTGGCAATTTCTGCATGGGCGATGTACTGGCCTTGTTCGTAGTGCTGACAAGACGACAACGCAATGCGCAGCTCGCGCACATCGGCATTCAACGCAGGCGCGGTGCGTGTGTGGCCCACCGCACTGAACGCCGCGCCTTGGGCAAAGCGGTACCAGTAGTCGGTGCTCGGTTGCAAATGCTGCACATGCACATGCACGCTGTGGCCGCGTGCCGCATCGGTGACGACGTCTGTTTTTTGCACTCGGCGCTTGAGCGCCGCATCGGCAAACACTTCCACCTGTACGCGCAGCGCTTCGGTGCCTGCAGCGCGGTCTTCAGTGCCAAACAACAAACGTGTCCACAGCACCACCGAGTCGGCTCGGGGGCGGCCACTGGCCACACCCAGCGCAAAGGGGTTGTTGACCCAAGCACGCGCAGCATTGGCCGGTTGTGCCACGGCCTTCAACCAAGGTGCCAGCGCCAAAGCGATGGCACTGCGTTGCAGGGCTTGGTTGAATTCGCGTCGTTTCATATCAAGAAGATTTCAACTTTCGTTGCGCTTCATGCGTTCGCTTTTCCAATACACATCGTCACCGCCATGCATGCGGTTCAGGACTCGCGCCAAAACAAACATGAGGTCGCTCAAGCGGTTGAGGTATTGGCGTGGGGCTTCGCCAATGGCTTCTTCGTTGCCCAGGGCCACCACCGCGCGTTCGGCACGTCGTGCCACGGTGCGACAGACGTGCGAGAGCGCTGCGCCACGTGTGCCTGCAGGCAAGATGAATTCTTCAAGCTTGGGGAGTTGGGCGTTGTAGCTTGCGAGCGCATCGTCAAGGGCTTGCACGGCTTCTTCTTTGAGGAGTTCAAAGCCGGGGATGGACAACTCGCCCCCCAAGTTAAAGAGCTGGTGCTGAATTTCGACCAGCACATCGCGCACGTCTTGTGGCATGTCTTCGCACAAAAGGACGCCGATGTTGGAGTTGAGTTCATCCACCTCGCCCATGGCGTGCACGCGCAAGCTGTTTTTAGACACGCGTTGGTTGTTGCCCAAGCCAGTGGTGCCTGCGTCTCCGGTGCGGGTGGCGATTTGTGAAAGTCGGTTGCCCATATGTATTGCCTCGTCTGATGTTTTTGCTTATTGTGCCTGTCGCCTGTGAGGCTACAGCAACTCGGGGAGGTTCTTAGAATGAGCGCTTATCTAGGAGATCTTGCATGAACGCCCCCACCCCTCACCAACACTTAACGCCCGCAGTGACACAACGCGAAGTGCCTGCCGAGATGCTGGCGGCATTGCAAGCGCGATTTGGCGCCAACTGCTCGACCGCTTTGGTGATTCGCGAGCAGCACGGGCGCGATGAGTCGCCATTCACCCATGTGCCGCCACCAGCTGCCGTGGTGTTTGCCGAGAGCACGCAAGATGTAGCCGATGCGGTGAAGTTGGCCGCGCAGTACAAAGCGCCGGTCATTCCGTTTGGTGTGGGCTCGTCGCTCGAAGGTCATCTGCTGGCGGTGCAAGGCGGTATCAGCCTAGACGTGAGCCGCATGAACAAGGTGCTCAGCATCAATGCCGAAGACTTGACGGTGACAGTACAGCCCGGCGTGACGCGCAAGCAGTTGAATGAAGAAATCAAAAGCACAGGTTTGTTCTTTCCGATTGACCCTGGTGCGGATGCTTCGATTGGCGGCATGTGCGCCACGCGCGCGAGCGGAACCAACGCCGTGCGCTACGGCACGATGCGCGAGAACGTGTTGACACTCGAAGTGGTGACAGCCAGCGGCGAAGTGATTCGCACCGGCACACGCGCCAAGAAGTCAGCCGCAGGCTACGACTTGACGCGTTTGTTTGTGGGCAGCGAAGGCACGCTGGGCGTGATGACCGAAATCACGTTGCGCATTTACCCTCTGCCCGAAGCGGTGTCGGCCGCGGTGTGCTCGTTCCCCAGCATTGAGGCGGCGGTGCACACAACCATCAACACCATTCAAATGGGTGTGCCGATTGCACGTGTGGAGTTGTTGGATGGCGGGTCTGTGAAGATCGTGAACCAGTACGCCAAGTTGAATTTGGCTGAAACGCCCTTGTTGCTGATGGAGTTTCACGGTTCACCCGCCGGTGTGAAAGAGCAAGCCGAAACCGTGCAAGAGATTGCGGCCGAACACGGCGGTGTGGCGTTTGAATGGGCCACCACGCCCGAGGAACGCACGCGTTTGTGGACCGCACGACACAACGCATATTTCGCAGCGATTCAAAGCCGCCCCGGTTGCCGTGCGGTGACCACCGACACCTGCGTGCCGATCAGCCGCTTGGCCGATGCCATGTTGGATTCGTTGGCCGAGGCCGATGCATCTGGCCTACCCTACTTCTTGGTGGGCCACGTGGGCGATGGCAATTTCCACGTGGGGTATTTGATTGACCCCAACAACCCCGATGAGCATGCATTGGCTGAAGACCTGAACCACAAACTGGTGGCGCGTGCATTGAGCTTAGGGGGCACATGCACCGGTGAGCACGGCATCGGTTTGCACAAGATGGATTTCTTGCGCGCCGAAACCGGCGAAGGTGCCGTAGACATGATGCGCACCATCAAGCGGGCCTTGGACCCGCACAACATCATGAACCCAGGGAAGATTTTTTCTCTGTGAGCATGCGCTCGACTTGAGCACAAACTTTGACAGCATCAAAGGGTTTGAGCACCACGGCGTTCACACCCGCTACAGAGAAACGCTCCAAGTCTTGCGGGTTGACGTTGGCGGTGAGACCCAAAACGGGGGTATGACACGCGGGTGCCTCTAAGGTTTGACGCAAGGCCGTGGTGGCCTCGATGCCATCCATCTCGGGCATGACCATGTCCATAAGCACCACGTCAAACTCTTGATGACGCATCGCCTCTAGCGCTTTGACGCCGTTGTCTGCCTCAATCAATTCGCAGTTTTTCCAGTTGTTCTTAAGAATCTGGCGCACCAACAAACGGTTGATTGGATGGTCATCAACCACCAAGAAGCGTGGCACGGTGTCCATGGGCGCCACGGTTACTTGGACTTGAGGGGCGTCCATTTGCGGTGGCGCGACTTCGACCAAAGGCAAGGTGAACCAGAACATGGAGCCTTTGCCTGGCTTGCTTTCAAAGCCAATGTGCCCGCCCATGAACTCGACCAAGCGCTGCGTGATGGAGAGACCTAAGCCGTTACCACCATAACGTGACTGGGTGTCTTCTTCTGCCTGCACAAAGCGTTGAAAAATTTTGGGTTGCTGTTCTTGTGAAATACCGATGCCCGTGTCGTGCACCGAGAAGTGCACACACAAGGGCTGCTGACGCACACGCAAGATGACATGCCCCTGATGCGTGAACTTGATGGCGTTTCCCAGCAAGTTGACCAAGATTTGCATGAGCCGATGACGATCGGCACGTACCCAGTGAGGAACGTTGTCGTCGATGGTGCAGGTGTACTGCAGATGCATGCTTTCTACGCGTTGGGCAAACAGGTCAAATGCCGAGTGAATGGTGTCGCGCAACGCAAAGGTTTCATACTGCACGTTGATTTTGCCCGCTTGTAACTGCGAGTAGTCGAGCACATCGTTGATGACGGTCAGCAAGTGGTCCGCAGACTGGCGCGTGTGGTTCAAAATTTTGAGCGCTTGCGGGTGATCAGACACGCGCGACAGCAGCATGTTGTTGAACCCCAAAATGGCATTCATAGGCGTGCGCAATTCATGGCTGACAGTGGCGATGAATTGCTCGCGCAAAGCAACCATGCGCAAAAGCTCTTGGCGTTTTTCTTCTAACGCTTGGTGGCGTTGCAGACTGGCTGCGTAGGCCTGGCGAAAGAGGTTGTCATACAAAAAAGGAACGGTGATGACGATGAGCGACACCACCGAGTAGCTGGCAAATGAGGACATGATTTGGGCATGGCCCAAGGTTGAGCCCTCAGGCAACCACCCTTGCCACGTGATGTAGGCCATGGCGAACTCCATGCACAACACAATCGCCCACCAGACCAGACCGACCAAACGGTTGACGGCATAAAACGGAATCAGCGGCATCGCGGCCAACCATGCCATGCGTGGTGAAAAAATGCCACCAGACATCCACGCGGTATAGCCGACCTCCAAAGCTGCCACCACCAACCCAATGTTGACGGCCACTTGAAAGGGCATGCCCCACGCAAACAAGACCTGCAAGAGCAAGAGGACACCGGCAAATGCAAGGGGCGCGGACACACCATTGAGATAAGGCGTGGTGATCGCCAAGATCACCATCACCGCGATGAGTAACCACACCACAAAGAACAAATAAGGCAAGCGCCCTTCTTGGAAACGCTTGGGCAAATGCGGAATGACCCATGCACTGAATGCATCGAACTTGTTTGCGCTCATGCATACCCCCTGGCCGCGTGAGCAGAAAGCACAGACGAGATCTTGGCAATCAGTTGTGACTCGTCCAGCGGTTTGTGCAGCACATCGTCCATGCCTGCAGCCAAGCAACGGTCATGGTCCACGGGGTTGGCGCTGGCGGTCAAGGCAAGGACGGGCATGTGGCTGACAGGTGAGGCAAAGGTGTTGCGCAAGGTTTGCGTGACTTGGGTGCCATCCATATCTGGCATGACCATGTCCATCAGAGCCAAATCGAAGGCGTGGTCACGCAGCGCGTCCAAGGCGATGGCGCCGCTGCTGGCTTCGACAATGTCTGCTTTGGGAAAGCACTTTTTGAGCATCATGCGCGCGACCAACAAATTAACGGCGTTGTCGTCGACCAGCAGGATGCGAATCGGCTTATCCACCAGCATGCGCGCCATCTCTGCAGCTACTTTGGCATCTTGCACCGCGATGCTGCGCATGGGTAGTTGAAACCAAAACCGAGAGCCCTGCCCTTGCACGCTGCTCACACCAATGGTGCCGCCTTGTAGACGCACCAAACGTTCGCAAATAGACAGACCCAGGCCAGTGCCGCCATAGAGGCGGTTGGTTTGTATGTCGGCATGTTCGAAGCCGTGAAAAATTTGTTGTTGTCGGTCTGCCGCGATGCCAATGCCTGTGTCTTGGATTTCGAACAAAACACCGCCACCCACAGCTTGTGCACGCAAAAGAATACTGCCTGCCGCCGTGAATTTGATCGCGTTGTCGAGCAAGTTGTGAAGTACTTGTTCAAGACGGCGGCAGTCGCCCTTGACCCACATGTTGTGAACCGCCGCCGCTTGCAGGTGAAGCACCAAGCCTTTGGCCTGTGCTTTGGCCTCATGCGCGGCCAGCACCGCCGCCAACATATCCCGCAGACCAAACTCTTCTTCGCGCAACGTGAGACGACCCGCTTGAAGTTGAGAAAAATCCAAGATGTCGTTGACTACTTGCAACAGCTGTTCGGTAGAGCGGCGGATGTGGTCCACCACTTGCGCATCTTCGGCACGCGCCGCCAGCTCGGTGCGCAAAATACCGTTGAGTCCCAAAATGGCATTCATAGGTGTGCGCAGCTCGTGGCCCACGGAGGCAATGAATTCGTCTTTGTGCGCTTGTGCACGTATCAGGGCCTGACTGGTTTGCTCTAATTCGGCATTGCTTTGGTTCATGTCTGCCACTTGACTGCTGTGCATGCGCTCAGTGACAAACACCACATACATCACCAAGCAGATGACAAACAATTTGTTGGCGAAGGTCCAAGCCATGACCTCGTTGCTCATGTTGATGTCGTTGTTCACCCACCCGCATTGGCTGATATACAAAAGCAACAAATTGGCAGCAAACATGACCACGACCCAGAACAGTGCAGCGAAGCGGTCCAACAACAAGAAGACGGCAGCAGGTGCAACCGCCGTCATCCACACCATCACAGGCGAGTTAATGCCGCCTGTGATTGCTGCTAAGTAGCTCACGTATGCAATGGACCACAACAAGGTGGTATGGGCGATCACCCGATACGGGGCCCCCAGCCACAACACCAACAACAAGCCCCAATATCCAGCGGTGCCAACTAGGTTGGCGACATGGTTGTAATCTGGGTTGTAAATGAAATAAAACAGCAACGAACATGCGCCCACCATGAGCAAGATGTACGTCAACAGACTGCGACGACGCTCGAGCTGAGAGCCTTGAAAAAAGCTCTGCGGCAAAAAAACGTTTCGCAGCTTTTCAAACATCCGTGTTTAGGGTTTGCGCAATTTGTCGATCAGCCCGTTGAGCTCATCGAGCGAGCCAAACTGAATGGACAGTTCGCCCATTTCTTCCACGCGACCATGGCGCTTGACGCGTTTTTTCACACGCACTTCCACTTGTGCGGTGAGCAAGTCAGACAGCTCTTCTTCGATGCGTTTGATGTCGCGCGATTTTTCACCCTTGGGTTTTTGCGGCACCAAGTTGAATTCGGCACTGAGTTTTTTGACCAAGCTTTCGGCTTCGCGCACAGACATTTTTTTGGCGCTGATTTGATTGGCCGCGGTGATTTGTGTGGCGCGGTCGAGTGCCAACAAAGCACGGGCATGGCCCATGTCGATGTCGCCCGCCATGAGCATGGACTGCACAGGATCGGCCAAGTTAAGCAAGCGCAGCAAGTTGCTGGCCGCGCTGCGTGAGCGACCCACCGCTTGTGCCGCAAGTTCATGCGTGAGGCCGAACTCTTTGATCAGACGCTGCAGGCCTTGCGCTTCTTCGAGGGGATTGAGGTCTTCGCGCTGGATGTTTTCAATCAGCGCCATCGCGGCTGCCGCTTCGTTGGGCACGTTGCGCACCAACACAGGCACGGTGTCGAGCCCCGCTAACTTGGCCGCGCGGCTGCGGCGTTCGCCCGCGATGATTTCGTACTTGCCAGCGTTGGGGCCCTCGTGCAACTGACGCACGAGGATGGGCTGCATGATGCCTTGGGCTTTGATGCTTTCGGCCAGCTCATACAAAGCGCCCTCGTCCATGCGTGTGCGTGGCTGGTACATGCCTGCCACCATTTGGCTCAGGGGCAAGGTGCTGGGTAAGCCTTCAGCTGCGGCCGTTTGCGCAGCAATGCTGTCATCGACTTTGGGGCCGAGCAACGCTTCTAGACCGCGACCTAAGCCTTTGGGTTTTTTAGTGACCATGGGGTGCTTCTTCTTTCAGTAAATCTTGTAACAAGGCCAAGCCTTCGGGCCAATCGCCCAAACGTGAATCGGTGTTGATGTGGCCGCTCATGCCGCAGTCAACCAAACGCGAGCCCCAGGCATGGGCCAAGGCACTGGCACGCATCAGGCTGCAATAGGGGTCGTTGCGGCTGGCGGCGACGATGCTTTGAAACGGCAAGCGCTCGCGCACGATGGGGCTCCAACTGTGGAGTAGATGCTGCATCTCCGAGCGCTCCACATCCGCAGGCGCGACCAACAACGCACCTTTGACCAGATGCGCGTTCTGCGAATGCGAGGCCCATGCGGCCACCAACACACACGCCAAGCTGTGGGCCACCAAGACTGCGTGGGGATGGGAGAGCACGGCCTCTTCCAGTTGCATCATCCAGTCGCCGCGCAACGGGAAATCCCAGTTGTGTTGTTCGACACGGGTGTAGTCGCGCGCGCTCTGCCACAGGCTTTGCCAATGGTCAGGGTCGCTGTTGTGCCAGCCGGGAAGGATAAGAACAGAAGTAGACACAGATGTGCAACGCGTCTATTTACAGCGTCTTGACGCGCTCAACCATTTCGTGGGCGAAGTCCACAAACGCGTGGCTGCCTTTGGCCGACGGGTCAAACACCACGCCGGGCAAACCGTAGCTGGGGGCTTCGGCCAAACGCACATTGCGAGGAATGACGGCGCTGAACACTTTGTCACCAAAGTGGTCTTTGAGTTGCTCGCTCACTTGCTGTTGCAAGGTGATGCGGGGGTCAAACATGACACGCAACAAGCCGATGATTTTGAGTTCGCGGTTGAGGTTGGCATGCACCTGTTTGATGGTGTTGACCAAGTCGGTCAGGCCTTCGAGGGCAAAGTATTCACACTGCATGGGCACGATGACGCCGTGCGCGGCACACAAGCCATTGAGGGTGAGCATGGACAAGGAAGGCGGGCAATCTATAAGCACAAAGTCGTACTCTGCATCCACTACTGCCAAGGCTTGTTTGAGGCGGTTTTCGCGATGCGCTAAAGAGACGAGTTCCACTTCCGCACCAGCCAGGTCGCGGTTGGCACCCAGGACATCGTAGGTTGGGATTTTGCCGCGCACACCATCGGTACCCCAGTTGCTACGAATACGGGCTTCGGCCACGCTGGCTTCTTCCAGCAACACGTCGTAGACCGACAGCTCCATCTCGCGTTTGTCCACGCCCGAGCTCATGGTGGCATTGCCTTGGGGGTCCAAGTCCACCATCAACACCCGTTGGCCCACAAAGGCCAAACCTGCCGCCAAATTAACGGTAGTGGTGGTCTTGCCGACACCACCTTTTTGGTTAGCGACGCAGAAAATTTTGGCCATACAGAGCTTTCGAAAGAGACGGAAAATTATTGAAACAAAGCCAACTTCAGGCCAAAACCCATGAGCAAGGTGCCCGCCACTTTGTTGAGCATCACACTCACCATCGGATTGGCGCGCACGCGCTCAGCCAGATGATGGGCCAACAAAACAACCACCAAGCCATACAAAAAAGTCAGCGCAGCGATGGTGACAGCCATGAAGCCAAAGGTCAGCAAACCTTGATGCACCGCAGGGTCCACGAACAACGGAAAGAAGGCCATGTAAAACACAATCGCTTTAGGGTTGAGCACGGTGATGAACAGCCCTTGGCGAAAGTAGTGATCGGGCTTCATATTCAGCACCGGCGCATCACCCGGCTTGCTGTTGAACAAGGAATAACCCAAGCCCAACAAGTAAGCAGCGCCTGCCCACTTGACCGAGCTGTACAAGCCCGGGTAATTGATAAGCACCGCCGACAAACCCGCCACCGCCAACCACAGCAACACCTGGTCACCCGCGATCACGCCCAGCGTGGCAGCCAACCCCGAACGCACCCCGCCCTTGCCAGTTGCGGTGAGCAAGGCCAAGTTACCGGGGCCGGGAATGGCTAAAAAGACAATGATGGCCACGACAAAAGCGCCGTAGTCCGCGATACCGAACATAGAAGACTCAGATTTAAAACTGAGGGAAGTTTAACCGCGCATCCAGATGATGCAGCGCTCGGCATCCAAACCAGGCACTTGGAGCTGTTCCACGTGAAACACATTGACGTCTTCTGGCAAGACTGCCAACTCTTGGTCGGGGTGCTTGCCCTTCATAGCCATCCACACACCATGGCTGGCCAAGGCAGATTTAGACCATGTGGTGAAGTCCACCAAAGAGGCAAAGGCGCGTGAGCACACCACGTCATAAGGCTGGGTCAGGGTCTCGACCCGGGCATGCAGACCTTTGAGATTGGGCAACCTCAAAGTGGCTGCCACCTGCTGAATGAAGGCAGCTTTTTTAGCCACCGTGTCCACGCACGTGACGGACACGTCGGGACAAGTGATAGCGATCACGATGCCAGGCAAACCTGCGCCCGCCCCCACATCCAACAAACTGAGTTGGGTTTGACCTTCTGGCAAAACCAGCTTGGCCAGTTCACGACGCAGAGGCGCAACTACCGCCAAGCTATCCAGCAAATGGTGGGTGAGCATTTCGTTGGCATCACGCACCGCCGTCAAGTTATAGACCTTGGTCCATTTGGCAATCAAATCCATGTAGGCCAAGAGCTGGGTTTGCTGGTCGGCAGACAGCGCCAAACCCAAACCATCGAGTCCTTTTTGCAGGGCTGGCAACAAGGGATGCATCAGACAGCCTCGGTCGAATTACTGGCCGCCGACTCATGGGCGAAGCCTTTGACACGCGAACGCTTCAGGTGAATCAACAACAGCGATATGGCCGCAGGCGTGATGCCAGACAGACGAGAGGCCTGCCCCAAGGTTTCGGGGCGCTGGCGACTCAGGCGCTGACGCACTTCAAACGACAGCGCAGTGACTTGGTTGTAGTCCAAGTCTTCAGGCAGCTTGAGGTTTTCGTAATGGGCGGCACGCTCCACCTCATCGCGCTGGCGGTCGATATAGCCAGAGTATTTGGCAGCGATTTCGATTTGCTCAATGATGGCGCGGGTGGTTTCACGTGAAACATCATCACCCACCAACCCATCGACCAGCTCTTGGTTTTGGTGCTTGGCACCATCCAAAGACATCAAGCCTTGGTAGCTCACATCAGGGCGGCGGAGCAAGTCGGCCAAGTTGTATTCGCGGTCGATGGCCTTGCCCAAAACACGCTCAGCCTCGGCGACAGGCAAGTTGCGGGGATTCACCCAGATGGACTTGAGGCGTTCTGTTTCACGTGAAACAGCATCGCGCTTACGGCTGAAAGCATCCCAACGGGCGTCATCCACCAAGCCCATTTGACGGCCGAGTTCGGTCAGGCGCATGTCGGCATTGTCCTCGCGCAGCTGCAAACGGAACTCAGCTCGACTGGTGAACATGCGGTAAGGCTCAGTCACACCTTTGATGGTGAGGTCGTCCACCAACACGCCCAAGTAGGCTTGGTCACGGCCCGGCGTCCACGCGCCGCCAAAGTCGTTGGCGGCTCCGGCCAAACTGCGACACTGCAAAGCAGCGTTGATGCCAGCAAACAAGCCTTGGGCAGCCGCCTCTTCGTAACCGGTGGTGCCGTTAATTTGGCCGGCAAAGAACAAGCCGCCGATGGCACGCGTTTCAAAACTGCGCTTGAGCTCGCGTGGGTCAAAGTAGTCGTACTCGATGGCGTAGCCGGGGCGAATGATGTGGGCGTTTTCCAAGCCCTTCATGGAGCGGACCAAGTCGTACTGAATATCAAACGGCAAGCTGGTGCTGATGCCGTTGGGGTAGTACTCGTGGGTGGTCAGGCCTTCGGGCTCTAAGAAGATTTGGTGACTGTCTTTGTCGGCAAAGCGGTTGATCTTGTCTTCCACGCTCGGGCAGTAGCGTGGACCGACGCCCTCAATCTTGCCGGTGAACATGGGGCTGCGGTCAAAACCAGAGCGGATGATGTCGTGGGTACGCTGGTTGGTGTGGGTGATCCAGCACGGCATGTGTTGTGGATGCATAGACGCACGGCCCATGAAGCTGAACACGGGCACTTCACCCAACACACCCGCCGAGCGCGCACCGTTTTCGGTTTGGTTGGCCACGCCATCACCGGGTTGCTCGATGCACTGGCTGAAGTCAATCGTGCGGCCATCGATGCGCGGGGGTGTGCCGGTTTTGAGTCGGCCTTGTGGCAGCTTGAGTTCTTTGAGGCGAGCCGACAGGCTGACCGCAGGCGGATCACCCGCACGGCCACCGGCGTAGTTGTTCAAGCCCACATGAATCTTGCCGTCCAAGAAAGTGCCAGCGGTCAACACCACGGTGCGACTGCGGAATCGAATACCAGCCTGGGTGCAGGCGCCTACCACGCGGTCACCCTCCACCATCAGGTCGTCCACCGCTTGTTGGAACAGCCACAAGTTGGGCTGGTTTTCCAACATACGACGGATAGCTGCCTTGTACAAGATGCGATCGGCTTGTGCGCGGGTGGCGCGCACAGCCGGCCCCTTGGAACTGTTCAGAATGCGGAACTGAATGCCGGACTCATCCGTGGCCAAGGCCATGGCACCGCCCAAAGCATCGACCTCTTTGACCAAGTGACCCTTGCCAATGCCGCCAATGGACGGGTTGCAACTCATTTGGCCCAAGGTTTCGATGTTGTGACTTAAGAGTAAAGTTTTAGCCCCCATGCGCGCAGCCGCCAGCGCGGCTTCGGTGCCGGCATGACCACCGCCAACGACGATGACATCAAACTCTTGGGGGTACAACATAAAACCAACCTTTGGGGAGTGCACAAATGCGGGGCCTCAGGGTTGTGCGCCGCCCTTTTAGCCGAGGGGGCGATTTTACAAGGGCTTGTTCAAAGTGATGCTCACACGCAAGCCGTGGGGGCTTTCGGTTTGCATGCTTACTTTGGCGCCCAATAAACGCACATATTCACTGACGATGGCCAAGCCCAACCCCGAGCCTTCTTTCAAGGCCTCACCTGCAGAGCCCTGCACCCAGCGTTGGGTCAACTGTTGCAACTGCGCTTGCGACACGCCAGGGCCGTTGTCGATCACCGACAACACCACCGCGCTAGGGGCATCAGCAACAGACACTGTGATGTGGCTGTCACCCTCAGGCGAACGGCCGTAACGCAAGGCGTTGTCGAGCAAATTGTTCAGCACGCCTTCAATCAAAGCCTCATTCGCAAACGCCCACACAGGATGCTCAATGCCACGTGCACCTAGGTCCACACCTGCAGCGTCTGCACGCGGCAAAAAGCGCAGCACGGCGTCGCCCACCAGCGCATCTAAGGACACGGCTTTTTGCTCTAAGGTGTGTTGGGCCTCATCGGCCAAGGCCAACGCCAAAAGCTGGTCCACCAAGTGGCTCGCACGTTCTTGACTTTGCGCAATGCCCTGCAACTGCTCGCGCCAGACCTGCGGATCGGTGTGACGCAAACCGTAATCAGCCAGCGCGCGGATGCCCGCCAAAGGGGTGCGCAACTCATGCGCCACATTGCCCGAAAACTCGCGCTGCGCTTGCACGCTTGACGCAATGCGACCCAACAAAGCATTGATGGCTTGACCCAACCGTTGAACATCGCGCGTGGTGGCCGTGACGGGAACGGGCGTTAAATCACGCGCATCGCGACGACCCACCGCTTGCTCAAGCGCGGCCAATGGGACCAAATCATCCTCAATGGCGCGCGTCAACCAATGGGCCAACCACATCAACAACAAGAGCTGCGGCACGACCGAAAACGTCAGCAACCGCTGCAACAAACGGTCACGGCTGGTGGTGGTCTGTGCCATCACCACATAAAAATCCCCCGGTTGCTGGCGGTGAATGGTGACGCTGCGCAACACACGCCCCTGATACTCAATGGCGTCGAAATGGGGTTTGTTGCTGTCTTCGAATTGCGTGGGTCGCAAGCCGGCATGTCCCGCCAACAGCGCACCATTGGGGTCCAACACCGCAAAATACAAAGACTCGCTTTGGTCGAACAACACAGTGCTCATCTCTTGCGCAGAAAGGCTCAAGTCCAAGGCGCCCGTTTCATCCGTCGAACGACGCACGTGGCTGGCAACCAAATACGCATCGTCAAGCAGCGCGCGGTCAAAGGCCTGTTGCGCAAAGTAAGACGCGATTCCCACCACCAACGCAGAGCCCAGCAGCCACGTGACGGCCAGCGGCACCAAGACATGGCGCAACAAGCGGTTACGCAACGAGGGTTTGCGTTCAAGGGAGTTCATGCGCGCTCCTCCAGCACATAACCAATGCCGCGCAAAGTTCGGATGGTGGCACCACTGTCGGTTAATTTTTTGCGCAGCCTAGAAATGAAGGCCTCCAAGGCGTTGTCCCCTAAGGCCTCATCAAAACCCGACAGCTTGTCTGACAACACACGTTTGCTCACAGCGCGGCCTGGCGGCGTCATCAGCTCGCATAGAACTTCAAACTCACGCGCGGGCAATGCTAAATCGGCATCGCCCACAAAAATTCGGCGTAGCTTGCTATGCAGGCGCAAACGCCCCACCTGCACTTCATCATCCACGCCTTGGGTGCGGCGCACCAAGGCGCGCAAACGGGCTTCCACTTCTTCCAAATCAAAGGGTTTGCCAAGGTAGTCGTCGGCCCCTGCGTCTAGGCCCGCAATGCGTTCATCCGTGCGGTTGCGTGCCGTCAGCACCAGCACAGGCGTGCGGTCACCACGCGCACGGGCTTCGCGCAACAGCTGCAAGCCGCTGCCTTGCGCTGCGTGGGGTTGGGCGTTGAGAGGCAAGTTCAAATCGAGCAACACCGCGTCATACGCCTGCACTTGCCAGAAGTGCGCGCCCTCTTCCAAATGGCTGGCCGCGTCCACGCGGTGTCCCGCATCGCTCAAGCTGCGCAACATCACCGCTTGCAACACGGCATCGTCTTCAATCAACAAAATTCGCACAGGAGAGACTCAAGTAAAAGTTAAGTCAGGGACTGGTCAGCCACAGTAAACGATAAACGTGGCATGAGCATACGACAGAACCTGCAAGACCGCTTGCGAGAAACCACCCGCACCTTGTTAGACACCCCCACCAAGCGCTACAGCGCTGGCGGCGGCGTGGTGGCAGCGGCAATCGTGATTTACGCATTGCTGAACCAAGACGTGGCAGTCAAACCACCCGCACCCCAACCCATCGTGCAAGGCCAACAACTGCGCTTTCCAGCGGGCCATCCGCAACTGGCCTTGCTCAGCACGGTCGAAGCCAAAGCCGCAAACAGCGTGACCATCGAGCTACCTGCCCGCTTGGTGTGGAACGAAGAGCGCACCCAGCGCATCTACCCCGCATTTGCCGGCCGTGTGCTGACGCTGAACGCCGACATTGGTCAAAGCGTGACCGCAGGCCAAGTGCTGGCCACCTTGGCCTCACCAGAGTTTGGTGCAGCCCAAGCCGACACCGCCAAAGCCTTGGCCGATGCCCAAGTGGCCGAGCGTGCATTGGCCCGTCACCAAACCTTGTTTGAAGCCGATGTGATCTCACGCAAAGAACTGGACGCCACAGAGGCGGATGCACTACGTGCCAGAGCCGAACTGGCCCGCGCGCAAGCACGCACACGGATGTATGGCAGCGCCAACGCCGTGAACCAACAGCTGGGCCTTGCCGCCACAGTGCGTGGCGTGGTGGTTGAGCGCAACCTGAGCGCAGGCCAAGAAGTACGCCCTGACCAAGGCGGCCCCGGCAACCAAGCCCTGTTTGTCGTGAGCGACCCCAGTGTGTTGTGGGTGCAAATTGACGCGCGTGAATCCGACGTTGCCTCACTCAAACCCGGAACCAAGGTGTCGTTGACCTTGCCTAACTTTCCTAGCCAAACCTTTGAAGCCAAGATCGCAGCCACCGGTGATTTCATTGACAGCACAACTCGCTCCATCAAAGTACGTGCGGTCATCGATAACGCACAGCGCTTGCTCAAAGCCGAGATGTTGGGCACTGCGCGCATCGAACGCCAACTGGCCGCTGGCGTATTAGTCCCCGCCAGCGCCGTGCAACTGCGCGGCACCGAACACTGGAGCTATGTGCAAACGGAACCTGGCGTATTCGAACCCCGCCGCGTCAAACTGGGCTACGAAGGCCTGCAAGAAGTTTTGATCGTGGACGGCGTGCAAGCCAACGAAATGGTGGTGAAAGAAAACAGTTTGTTGCTGGCGCGTGAGTTCCGCAACGCCCAAGACGAGGCCATGCAACACACGCCCGCACCTGGCGCTGCGACGCCTTCTAGCCACACAGCAGGTCAAAAATGAAACGCCTGATTCACTATGCGTTGAACCAGCCGCTGTTCATCCTGCTGGGCACCCTGCTGTTTGTGATGGCAGGTGTCTTCGCTTTTAAAAACCTGTCTGTAGAAGCCTTCCCCGACGTCACCGACACCCAAGTGACGGTGATTGCCCTCTACCCAGGCCGTGCGGCTGAAGAGGTGGAAAAAGAAGTCTCCCTGCCCATTGAGGTGGCGCTGTCTGGCTTGCCAAACTCAATTCGCGTGTTCTCGCACACACAGTTTGGTTTGTCATTCACAGTGGTTACGTACGACGACAAGGCCGAAGTCAACCTCGCACGTCAACAAGTGAACGAACGCTTGAGCAGCGTCGACTTGCCCGCAGGCGTGCAGGCCAACGTCATGCCCAACGCCACCCCTGTGGGCGAAGTCATGCGCTATCGACTCAAGGGCGATGGCAAAACATCGACCGAGTTGCGCACCATCCAAGACTGGACCGTGGAACGCGCCCTGCGACAAATTCCGGGTGTGGCCGATGTGGTGGGCATGGGAGGCTACATCAAGCAATACGAAGTGCAGCCTGACATGCAAAAGCTGCGCGCCTACAAGCTAACGCTGCAAGATTTAGAAGATGCCATGGGCCGCGGCAACGCCAACGCCGGTGGCAGCTACGTGGCACAAGGCGCACAACAGTTCGCCATTCGTGGCATTGGCTTGCTGCACTCGGCCCAAGACATTGGCAACATCGTGGTCACGGCACGCGGCAACACGCCTGTGCTGGTGAAGGATGTAGCAACCGTCGCCATTGGTGCCGTGCCCCGCTTGGGCACCGTGGGCCAAGACATGGACGACGATGTGGTGACGGGCATCATCATCATGCGCAAGGGCGAGAACCCCAGCGTGGTGCTCAAGGGCGTCAAAGAAAAATTGGTGGACCTCAACGAGCGTGTGCTGCCCAAGGGCGTGCAAATCGTGCCGTTCTATGACCGCACATGGCTGATGGGCAAGACACTCACCACGGTGTTTAAAAACTTGGTCGAAGGCGCTCTGCTGGTGTCGCTGGTGTTGTATTTGTTCTTGTCGAACATGCGCGCCTCGTTGGCCGTGGTGGTGGTCATTCCACTGGCGTTGCTATCGACGTTCTTGGGTTTGAAGATTTTGGGTGTGCCTGCCAACTTGCTCAGCTTGGGAGCGATGGACTTTGGCATCATCGTGGACGGCGCGGTGATCGTGATTGAAAACATCATGCACCGCTTGGCCGAACGTGGCGAAGGCATGAACGAGAAAGAACGCCGCACACTCATCACCAATGCGGCCAGCGAGGTGGGGCGTCCCACCGTGTTCTCCATGCTCATCATCATTGCCGCGCACATTCCTATCTTTGCGTTGCAACGCCACGAGGGACGCATCTTCCAACCGATGGCGTTGTCGGTCACCACCGCGTTGGTGGGCTCGCTCATCTTCTCTCTGACCTTGGTGCCTTTATTGGCGTATTGGATGTTGCGCAAAGGCATTCCGCACGGCGACAACGGGCTGGTGTCTTGGGCCAAGCGGGTGTACGAGCCCGTGCTGAACTGGGCACTTGAAAAGCCACGCAAGGTGGTTGGCGTTGCCCTGAGCGGGTTTGCCATTTCAGTGCTGGCGGCGGCTAGTTTGGGCTCTGAGTTTTTGCCGGAATTGAACGAGGGCACCTTCTGGGTGAACTGGGACATGCCTGCCAGCGTGTCGCAAGAAGAGGCTGCCAAGGTGTTGCGCAAAGCGCGCCTGCAACTGCTCACCATCCCTGAGGTTCGCACCGTCGTGTCCAAAGCCGGTCAACCGGAAGACGGCACCGACCCCAAAACGCTCAGCATGGCCGAGGTGTTTGTGGATGTGAAGCCTGCAGAGGAATGGCGCAAAGGCATGACGCGCGATTTGTTGATTGAAGAGATGGACCAAAAACTGGCGATCATCCCCGGCGTAGACCCTGCGTTTTCCATGCCCATTCGTGACAACGTGTTGGAGTCGATTTCACAAATCAAAGGGCAAATTGTGGTGAAGGTCTCGGGCGACGACTTGGACGAATTGCGCCGCACCACAGAAGCCATGCAACGCGAGTTCAAACAAGTGGTGGGCGTACAACGCGCCGAGATTGACCGCTTGGGCGAAGTGCCACAACTCATCATCGACATTGACCGTGACCGTGCTGCGCGCTTGGGGCTCAACGTGGGCGACATTCAAGATGTGATCGAGTCCGCTTTGGCAGGCCGTGCCACCACCCAAATTTGGGAAGGCGAACGCAAGTTCACCGTGGTCATGCGTTTGGCGGGTGACCGTCGCTCGGTCATCAACTTGCCAGCGACTCCCATCGCCATCCCCGGTGGCGGCTACGCCACGCTGGAGAACGTGGCCACGATTCGCCAGGGCAGCGGTGCGATGAACATCGCCCGTGAGGCGGGCCGACGCACCATGGCGATCGGCATCTTTGTGAAGGGCCGTGACATGGGCTCGGTGGTCGCTGACATGAAAGCGCGCGTTGAAAAGAACGTGAAGATTGCCGACAGCTACGCCGTCACATGGTCGGGTGAATTTGAAAACCAAGAACGCGCCATGCAACGCTTGGGCGTGGTGGTGCCTATTTCATTGCTGCTGATTTTTGTCTTGCTGTTTGATGCGTTTGGTTCATTCAAAACCGCGGGCTTGATTTTGATCAACGTACCTCTGGCGTTGATTGGTGGTTTTGTCGCACTTTGGTTGTTCAACATTCCTTTGTCGGTGTCCGCCGCCATTGGTTTTATTGCCCTGTCCGGTCAAGCAGTGCTCAACGGTGTGGTGATGCTCTCGGTGTTCCAACAGCTGCGCAATGCGGGCTATACCGTGATTGAAGCGGTCAAAGAGGGCGCGCTGCAACGTCTACGCACGGTGTTGATGACGGCCATGCTGGCAGCACTGGGTTTGCTGCCCATGGCCTTGAGTCACGACATTGGGTCTGAAACTCAGCGCCCCTTGGCGATTGTGGTGATTGGTGGCTTGGTCACGGCCACGTTGCTGACCTTGGTGGTGTTGCCTGCGCTTTATGTGGCGTGGTTTTCTGGATCGAAAGCAACGCCTGCGCATGACAAGGCGATGGCATGATCAAGGTTTCCAACGCTTCAGTAGCAAGGCGTTGGTCATCACACTCACCGAGCTGAGGGCCATCGCAGCACCTGCCACAACGGGGCTCAAATAACCCATGGCCGCCAGCGGAATGCCTGCGGCGTTGTAGACAAAGGCCCAAAACAAGTTTTGGCGAATTTTGACGACGGTGCGTGCCGAGATATCGAGCGCACCCGCCACCAACGCCACGTCCCCGCGCATGAGCGTGATGCCTGCCGCTTGCATAGCCACATCGGTGCCACCGCCTTGACCGTCGGCATTGAGGTTGGCCATGGCCAAGCCCACATCAGCGGCGGCCAGTGCAGGCGCGTCGTTGATGCCATCGCCCACAAAGGCCACCACATGGGCCGCACCGTTGGGGTTGTGTTGCAAGCTTTTTACCAAAGCGGCTTTGTCACCAGGCATGACCTCGGCGTGTACTTCATCGGCATGCAAGCCCAAACGCGCTGCCATGGCTTGTGCAGCACCGACGTTGTCGCCTGAAATCATCACCAAGCGCAAACCACGAGCGCGCAGTTTGGCCAAGGCCTCTTGCACGCCAGGTTTGGGCTCGTCACCAAAAGCCAATACGGCAAGTGGAATCACCCCTTGCGGGGTGCGTTCGGCCAAAACTGAGACCGTGGCACCTTGCGTCTGGAAAGCGGCGGCATGGGCCTGCCATACACCTGCAGGCACGGCAAGAGCGCTCATCCAACGCAAACTTCCAAGCAACAAGGTGCGCCCTTGCACCACACCTTCGCTGCCAAAGCCAGCAACAGCCTTCACATCCTCGGGCGTTGCATGACTCAGCGCGTGTGCTTTAGCGGCTTGCACGACCGCGTGGGCCAAAGGATGTTCGCTACCACTTTGCAAAGCCGCCGCCAGCGCGAGCAAGGCTTGTGCGTGAGGCGTCATTTGTGCGCAAGCATCTAACGCATCGACGGCATCAAGGTCTTGCACGGCCAACAGAGCCAATAAGCGTGGCTGCCCAACCGTGAGCGTGCCCGTTTTGTCAAACGCCACCGTATCAACTTTGTGCGCGACCTCTAACGCCTGCGCATCTTTGATGAGGATGCCGTATTTGGCCGCCACACCTGTGCCCGCCATGATCGCCGCAGGCGTGGCCAAACCTAAAGCGCACGGGCAAGCAATCACCAATACCGCCACGCAATGGATGAGCGAAACCTCGAGGCTATGCCCTGTGAACCACCACGCCAACAAAGTGGCCAATGCGAGGACCAACACCACTGGAACAAACACCGCCGACACTTGGTCGACCAAGCGTTGAATGGGCGCCTTGGCCGCTTGTGCGTCTTCCACCAAACGAATGATGTTGGCCAGCACCGTGGTCGTGCCTGTGGCGCTGACACGCACCACCACACGGCCTTCACCATTGATGCTGCCGCCCGTCACACGCGAATCGACGGCCTTATGAACTGGCAAGGGCTCACCCGTGAGCATGGCTTCGTCGGCCTGTGTTTGGCCTTCTAACACCACCCCGTCAGCGGCAAAGCGTTCGCCAGGCAGGACCACCAAACGGTCACCTACCAACAGCTCTTCGATCGGAATCTCTACTTCACCATCCAAGGTGATGACGCGCGCACGCGCAGGGCGCAAGGCATGTAAGGCGCGAATGGCGTCGGTGGTTTGGCGTTTGGCGCGGGCTTCCAGCCACTTACCTAACAACACCAAGGTGATGACTACCGCAGAACCTTCGAAATACAAATGCACCATGGCACCTGCAGGCGCGGTGAGCCACAGCCACACCGACAAAGCCCAACCGGCCGTGGTGCCCAAGGCCACCAACAAATCCATGTTGCCGCTGCCTGCCCGCAGAGCGTGCCAGCCCGCTTTGTAAAAGCGCGTACCCAAGACAAACTGCACAGGTGTAGCAAACACAAACTGCCACAGCGCCGGCAGCATCCAATGCTGGCCCAAGGCGTCGCCCAACATGGGCAACACCAAAGGCGTACTGAGCAACAGACTGAGCGCCACGGGCATGAACCCTAGCCACGCCCCTTCAGGTGCCTGCTCTAAGTGTTCAGCGGCCAAAGGTTCGTAACCTGCGTCTCGAACCGCTCGGCGTAAGCGTGCTTGCTGGGTTTGCGGGTCTTCTGTGGCTTGCGAGGCCGCCCAGTTCACTCTGGCAGATTCGGTGGCCAAATTCACACTGACCGACTCAACACCAGGTAGTTTGGCAATCGCACGCTCCACACGGGCCACGCACGACGCACAGGTCATTCCACCAATACCAATATCGCAGGACAATTCAGTCATAGGTTAAGGTTACATCTTTATAAGGAGCTCGTGATGGATAACACTTTTCAAGTCCAAGGAATGACCTGTGGTCATTGCGAAATGGCCGTTAAAAAAGCCATTGCTCGTTTAGATCCTGAAGCCAAGGTCGAGATTGATCGCAGCACCGGCAAAGTCGATGTGCACAGCAGCAAGCCACGCGAAGACATTGCGCACGCCATTGCCGACGAAGGCTACCAAGTCGCATGAGTACCGTCCGTGAAGCTCGCGGTGTCGAGCGTTTGGTGCAAGGCCAAGACACTCAAGACGGCGCAGGTGTGCGGCTGACACGTGTGCTCAGCCATGATTTGCAAGAACGCCTAGACCCGTTCCTCATGCTCGATGCATTTGGCAGCGACAACCCAGGCGACTACATTGCGGGCTTTCCCAACCACCCGCACCGAGGCTTCGAGACGGTGACCTACATGATTGCTGGTCGCATGCGCCACAAAGACAGCGGCGGCCACGAAGGTTTGCTGCAAAACGGTGGCGTGCAATGGATGACCGCCGGTCGAGGCCTGACCCACAGTGAAATGCCTGAGCAAGAAGAAGGTGTGATGGAGGGCTTTCAGCTCTGGCTCAACCTTCCCGCCAAAAACAAACTGTGTGACCCTTGGTACCGCGACATTCAAAGCGAAGAAATTCCAGAAGTCACCACACCCAACGGTGTGTTGGTACGTGTGATTGCAGGCCATTCGCATGGCACAGACGGGGCGATGCAACGTGAACACACCGCGCCTTTGTATTTAGACCTGCACTTTTCTGGAACCGATGGTGTGGTGTTTGAGCAGCCATTGCCAGCCGCACACAACGCATTTGTGTATGTGTACCGAGGTGGCTTAGACGTGGTCCAAGGTGACAACGCCACTGCTGTGCCTGTCAAACGCATGGCCGTCCTCACCAACAGTGGCGATGGTTTGGTGTTGCGCGCACAGGCCAACACACGCGCTGTTTTGATTGCAGGCAAGCCTCTGCACGAGCCCATCGCGCAATATGGTCCGTTTGTGATGAACACACGCGAAGAGCTGGTGCAAGCCGTAGACGACTTTCGTGCAGGCTTGATGGGCTAACGCCATTCAACAAAACTTTACACAACTTGTGATCTAGCGCATAGACGCGTTACACAGACGGTTCACAGTACGAACTTGACAGAGGCATCTCGCCTCTGGTTTCAAGGAGCTTTTATGACACGTTTGAATACCACCCGTTTTGCAATTTCTGTTTTGTTGGCTGGCTCAGCACTCGCGGCTGTAGCGCCTGCACAAGCCCAACCCATGATGGGGGAGATGGGTGTGCATCACGACGAAGGCCGTATGCATGACCGCATGAGCAAGCAATGGGATAAGCGTCAAGTAGAGCTGAAAACCAAGCTTCATTTAGCACCGTCACAAGAGCCCGCATGGAATGCCTTTGTGCAAGGCATGAAAATGCCCGCAAAGCCTTTGATGCAACCCATGGACCGCGAGGCCTTGGCAAAACTGAGCACCCCTGAACGCATGGAAAAAATGAATGCCCTGCATGAAGCCAATTTGGCTGCGATGCAGGCACATATCAAACAACGCTCAGAAGCAACGCGTACGTTCTACAACCAATTGAGTGCAGAACAGCAAAAAGTATTTGATGCTGAAACCCTTCCAGAGCATTCACGCTGGAAGGGCAAGCGCGATTAAATATCGATGTTGGCAGCGCGCAAGGCGTTGTGTTCGATGAAGTTGCGGCGAGGTTCGACCTCGTCGCCCATCAACATCGTAAACACGCGGTCGGCTTCGATGGCATCGTCAATTTGCACACGCAACAAGCGGCGAACCGTGGGGTCCATCGTAGTTTCCCAGAGCTGGGCTGGGTTCATCTCACCCAAACCTTTGTAGCGTTGACGCGCTGTGGCATTTTCGGCTTGGCCGATCAACCACTTCATAGCCTGGCGGAAGTCTGACACTTTTTCTTCCTTGGCTTTTTCGCCTTCACCACGGTGAACCTTAGAGCCCTCACCCACCAAATCACGGAAGGTTTGTGCGGCTTCGGCCAAAGCAGCGTAATCAGCACCGTGCACAAAGTCTTGGGTAATCACACTGCTCTTGACGTTGCCATGGTGGCGACGGCTGATGCGCAGAATAGGCTTGTCGGTACGCACATCAAATTCACCTGAAGCTTCTGACCCGCTGCCGAGTTCGCGCAGCTTTTCTTGCATGGCCACAGCCGACTTTTCTGCATCGGCCACGGTGTCTAGGTTGATAGACACACCATCTGCAATGGCACGCAAAGCTTCAGCATCCATAAACCCGCTCAAACGCGCAATGACAGACTCAGCCACTTGGTGCTTGCGCGCCAATTCGGCCAAGGTGTCGCCACTCAAGGTTTGAGCATTTGCACCGCTGGTGGTGATGCTGGCGTCTTTCAATGCAATGCGCAGCAAGAAACCGTCCAAAGCAGACGCGTCCTTGAGGTACAGCTCTTCTTTGCCTGCCTTGACCTTATACAAAGGTGGCTGCGCAATGTAGATATGACCACGCTCCACCAATTCAGGCATTTGACGGTAGAAGAAGGTGAGCAAGAGCGTACGAATGTGAGCACCGTCCACGTCCGCGTCAGTCATGATGATGATGCGGTGGTAGCGCAGCTTGTCGACGTTGAAGTCGTCAGTGGCCGACTTGCCAGATTCAGCACTGGCTTTGCCAATACCGGTACCCAAGGCGGTGATGAGCGTCAAGATTTCGTTGCTGGTCAGCAACTTTTCGTAACGTGCTTTTTCAACGTTCAAGATTTTGCCGCGCAAGGGCAAGATGGCTTGGAATTTACGGTCACGGCCTTGCTTGGCTGAACCACCCGCAGAGTCACCCTCCACGATGTAGATTTCGCACAGCGATGGATCTTTTTCTTGGCAATCAGCCAGTTTTCCTGGTAAACCCATGCCGTCCAACACGCCTTTGCGGCGCGTCATTTCACGGGCTTTACGCGCAGCTTCACGCGCACGCGCGGCTTCCACAATCTTGCCGCAGATGATCTTGGCATCGTTAGGACGCTCTTGCAGGTAATCCGTGAGTGTCTTCGCCACGATGTCTTCCACGGGTGCACGCACCTCGCTGGACACCAGTTTGTCTTTGGTCTGGCTGCTGAACTTCGGTTCAGGCACTTTGACGGACAACACGCAGCACAAGCCTTCGCGCATGTCATCACCCGTCACTTCAACTTTGGCCTTCTTCGCAAATTCGTTTTCTTCGATGTACTTGTTGATGACACGTGTCATCGCCGCACGCAACCCCGTCAAGTGGGTGCCACCGTCGCGTTGTGGAATGTTATTGGTAAAGCACAAGACGTTCTCGTTGTAACCATCGTTCCACTGCATAGACACTTCCACACCAATGCTGGTGCTAGGAATGCCACCGTAGGTATCGGCTGGGCGATCACCTTCGGCATAGAACGCGTTGGGGTGCAACACTTTTTTGCCGGAGTTGATGAAGTCCACAAAGCCCTTCACACCGCCAGCACCAGAGAAATCGTCTTCCTTGCCTGTGCGCTCATCGACCAAACGGATACGTACGCCGTTGTTCAAGAAGCTAAGTTCGCGCAAACGCTTGCTCAAAATTTCGTAATGAAAATCTGTGTTTTGAGTGAAGATTTCTGTGTCAGGCAAGAAGTGAACTTCTGTGCCGCGTTTTTCTGTATCGCCTGTGATACGCATGGGAGAAACTTCAACGCCATCCACCACTTCGATCAAGCGGTTTTGTACAAAACCTTTGGCGAACTCTAAGGTGTGAACCTTTCCTTCGCGACGTACCACCAAGCGCAGTGACTTAGACAGCGCATTCACGCAAGACACACCCACGCCGTGCAAACCACCAGACACTTTGTAGCTATTTTGGTTGAACTTGCCACCCGCATGCAATTCAGTCAAAGCAATTTCAGCTGCAGAGCGCTTAGGCTCATGCTTGTCGTCCATCTTCACACCCGTAGGAATGCCACGACCGTTGTCAGTGACGCTGATGGAGTTGTCACTGTGAATGGTGACCACGATGTCGTCGCAATGACCTGCCAAAGCTTCGTCGATGGAGTTGTCTACCACCTCAAACACCAAGTGGTGCAAACCTGAACCATCCGATGTATCACCGATGTACATGCCAGGACGCTTACGAACCGCCTCTAGGCCTTCCAAAATTTGGATGGAGCCTTCACCATAGCCTTCACCGGCTGGTGGCGTCACTGGGGTTTCAGGAGTTTGAGTGGGTTCGGTCATAGCAAGTCTTCGTGCGTGAGGCACAAGCACCTCACGGTTTCAATCGTAAAAAAGGGAAACAACAAGGCGTTAGATACGCATTGGCATCACCACGTATTTGAAGGTGGTGTTTTCAGGAATAGTGATGAGCGCTGAGCTATTGGAATCAGCCAAATCCACTTGGACCATGTCTTGGTCCATGTTGGTCAAAGCATCAATCAAATAGGTCACGTTGAAACCAATTTCAATGGCGTCGCCGTTGTAATCAATTTCGAGTTCATCCACGGCCTCTTCTTGCTCAGCATTGCTAGATGCCACGCGCAACACGCCTGGTTCCAAGTTCAGGCGAACGCCTTTGAACTTCTCGCTGGTCAAAATCGCAGTGCGCTGCAAGGTTGCTAACAACGCTGTACGACCCATGGTGATGGTGTTTTTGTGGTTCTTTGGAATCACACGGTTGTAGTCTGGGAATTTTCCTTCCACCAGCTTGGTCACAAATTCCATCCCGTCGAATGTGAACTTGGCTTGGTTACCGGCGAATTGCATTTCAATTGCACCTTCTTTGTCACTCAACAAGCGTTGCATTTCCAGCACTGTTTTGCGAGGCAAGATAACTTCTTGGCGTGGCACTTCCACATCCAGCATGGCAGATGCAAAAGCCAAGCGGTGACCATCAGTAGCGACCAAGCTGAGTTGTTTGCCTTCAGCCACAAACAAGATACCGTTTAAGTAATAACGGATGTCATGTACGGCCATGGCGAATGACACTTGGTGCAACAACTCTTTGAGCGTCTTTTGTGGCACGCTGAACGAAGGGCCAAAGTTGGCAGCTTCTTGCACCAATGGGAAATCTTCAGCAGGCAAACTTTGCAAAGTAAAGCGACTCTTGCCACCTTTCAAAATCAATTTGTTTTGATTCGATTCCAAACTCACGGTTTGGTCTGAAGGCATGGTGCGCAAGATGTCAATCAGCTTACGTGCACCCACGGTAGTGGTGAAGTTGCCCGCATCACCATCGAGTTCAGCAGTGGTACGAATTTGAATTTCTAAATCGCTGGTAGTCAGTTGCAATGCACTGCCTGTTTTGCGAATTAATACGTTGGCCAAGATAGGCAATGTATGACGACGTTCAACGATGCCTGCAACAGATTGCAGAACCGACAAAACTTTGTCTTGAGTTGCTTTCAGTACGATCATCTCTTCCTCTTGTTTTCTTTATTTAAATTAGTAGTAGTAGATAAGCAAAGCATCTTTCTGTGGACAACAGCATTTTCCTCTTTTTTTTCAAGTACTTGAGTTAACCGTTAGGGTGTTGGCAAGCGTGCTTTTCTGTTGTCGTTCAAATCTGGATAACTTTTAAATTTCTACTTTTCTGTGGATAACTCTGTTGTTGTCCAGAAACTATCCACAAGGTTGTTCTTTTCCTGTTTAGCCTTTGAGTGTTTGCTCTAAAACGTGCAGTTGTTGGTTGAGATCCGCCATTTGTTGACGTTCTGCCGTGATTTTGCGCACCGCATGCAGCACCGTGGTGTGATCACGTCCACCAAAGAGCTCACCAATCTCTGGAAGACTCTTTTGGGTCAGTTCCTTCGCAAGGTACATGGCAATTTGCCGTGGCCTTGCAATCGATGCAGGGCGCTTCTTAGAGTACATATCCGCTACTTTGATCTTGTAGTAGTCAGCAACGGTCTTTTGGATGTTCTCTACTGAAATTTGGCGGTTCTGAATAGAAAGTAAATCTCGCAAGGCATCACGTGCCAGTTGGATCGAGATTTCTTTCTGGTTAAAGCGTGAGTAAGCCAAGATCTTGCGCAATGCGCCTTCAAGTTCGCGTACGTTAGAGCGCACGTTTTTAGCTACGAAGAAGGCCACTTCCTCAGGCATCTCAGAGCCTTCAGAACGTGATTTGCTAATCAAAATCGCCACGCGCATTTCTAGCTCGGGTGGCTCAATGGCAACAGTTAAACCCGCATCAAAGCGAGAGACCAAGCGCTCATGAATGTCTGTCAAACCCTTGGGATAGGTATCACTCGTCATGATGATGTGAGATTTTTTAGCCAGCAATGCTTCAAAGGCATTGAAAAACTCTTCTTGGGTGCGTTCTTTGTTGGCAAAGAACTGCACATCGTCAATCAAAAGCAAGTCGAGCGAGTGATAACGCTCTTTGAATTCATCAAAAGTTTTACGCTGATACGCTTTAACCACATCCGAAACAAACTGTTCTGCATGGATGTAGAGAACTTTGGCTTCTGGACGTTCAGACAGCAGTTTGTTACCTACTGCGTGCATCAAATGTGTTTTGCCTAAACCCACTCCCCCGTAAATAAACAAGGGGTTGTACAACTGGCCTGGCATGGTGGCGACATGCATGGCTGCTGCACGGGCCATGCGGTTAGCCGTACCCTCAACCAAGGTGTCAAAGGTCAGCGCTGTGTTGAGGCGTGTGCGTGGCCCGCTTGGGATGCCTTCTTCCAAACCCACAAAGCTTTCAGGGAGAGATTCAAGCTCTTGGGAAAATGAAACAGGTTTAATCCTGATCGGCGTTTCTTTAGGAGTGATCGCTAACTCAACCTGAATGGATTGGCCGTGCATTTGTTGCAACAAACTTGCAATTCGGTTGGCGTATTGGGCACGAATCCAATCCAATTTGAAGCGATTCCCGACCAAAATAACCACTTTGCTAAAGTCTTCAGCGACGCTAGCAACCAATGGTTTGATCCACGTATTGAACTGTTGTTCTGGTAATTCTTGCGCCAATTGATCGACGCAGGCCTGCCACAAACCTTCACCAGATCCTGGTGGTAGGCCATCGGCGGCAGAAGATGGAAGACCCTGGTTCATGAGATATTTTTCTGTGGACAGCTATCTTAAAAAGATAGGCAACTGGACACTTTATCAAAAAATTATCCACAGGGCGAGTAAATCTGAAAGACTTTGAAAAAGCAAAGCAAAAAAGAGTGTGGATAAAAGTCTGCAAGTGTCCCAAAAATTTGAGATAATCATTGGTTTCCCTGATCTCTCAGGGCTTAGCTTTTTGGAAAAATCATGAAACGCACTTACCAGCCTTCTAAAACTCGCCGCGCCCGTACCCATGGCTTTTTGGTTCGTATGAAAACACGCGGTGGCCGCGCTGTGATCAACGCACGTCGCGCTAAAGGTCGCAAGCGTCTGGCTGTCTGATTCTTGACCGCTGAACAGGCCCGCGACCCAAGCGCCGTGGAACGTCTGAAACAGTGGTCAGAATTTCAGGCCGTCATGTCGGCAGGTTCTGTGGCACGTACGCCGCATTTTGTGTTGCACCAGTGGCAACCACCTGTCAAAGACTCTACAGGGTCTGGGTTTGAAGAAACCCCGACCCTGTTTGTCGATGGTGTCTTGATGGTGGGCGCGCTTACCCCCAAACGGTGGGCCAAGCGCGCTGTCACACGCAATTTAATTCGACGTCAAATTCATGCGGTTTCGCGTGAATTTGAAAAAGGCCTGAAGCCAACAGCCTACGTGGTTCGTTTGCGAGCAACGTTTAATCCTCAAAAGTTTGTCAGTGCATCTTCGGATGTGTTGAAACAAACGGTGCGCAAAGAGCTCAAACAATTGTTTGGACATGTGAGCGCCGCATGATGCAGTCATTCTTAATGATGCTGGTGCGTGGGTATCGTTTGCTACTAAGTCCATGGCTTGGGTCATCGTGCCGGTTTGAACCGACGTGTTCGGTGTATTCCTTGCAGGCGCTAGAGCTTCACGGCGCCGCACGTGGCAGTTATTTGACCCTTCGTCGATTGGCGCGTTGCCATCCTTGGTGTGCTGGTGGGCATGATCCTGTGCCGCCTGCTTTGTTTACCTCTTTGACCTCTTCCAACGCCGGAAAGAAAACTTCATGAACGACATTCGCCGCACCATTTTGTGGGTGATCTTTGGTTTCTCTATGGTTCTCCTGTGGGACCAATGGCAAGTCCACAACGGAAACAAAGCCACCTTTTTCCCAACGCCTGCGCAGCAGCAAGCCAAAGCTGCAACAGATGTTGCTTCTGCGGTGCCACAAGCTGTTGGTGTCCCTACGCCTGTTGTCCCACAAGGCACAGTAACTGTCCCTGCTGTTGAAACACGCGCGGTCACGAAAGAGTTGGTTCAGGTTGAAACCGATGTTTTCAAACTCAGCTTTGACACAGAAGGCGGCACATTGGCCCGTGTGGAATTGCTGAAACATGAAGACGAGCAAAAGCCGGGTCACAAAATTGTGTTGCTGGATGACAGCAAAGAGCGCATCTACACCGCACAAACAGGCTTAATTTCTAGTATCCCTGGCGTGGCATTACCGACCCACAAGTCGGTGATGACGGTTCGTCCAGGTGCGCGCAAACTCAAAGATGGCGACAACGAGTTGTCCATCACGTTTGAGTCTGCGCCACAAAGTGGCGTGAAGTTGGTCAAAACCTACACGGTCAAACGTGGCGCGTACGACATGGCAGTGAAGCACGACATCGTGAACACAGGCTCGCAAGACGTGGCGCCTCAGTTGTATTTCCAGTTGGTGCGTGATGGCAACAAGCTTGCAGGCGAGTCATCGTTCTACTCCACCTTCACTGGCCCTGCGATTTACACAGAAGCCAAGAAGTACCAAAAAGTCGAATTCGCCGACATCAAGAAGAAAAAAGTGGATGTTGAAAAACAATCCAATACTGGCTACATCGCCATGGTGCAGCATTACTTTGCCAGCGCTTGGATCTTGCCTGATGGCATGAGTCGCGACATTTCGATCGATGCCGTGGACATCGGTGCCTCCATGGCTGATTGCTGCTACCGCGTGACTGCGATTTCTCCTTTGGAAGTGATCAAACCCGGACAAAGCAAGAGCGTGGCTGCGACTTTCTATGCGGGCCCACAAGAAGAGAAAAAACTCGAAGCGCTGTACCCAGGCTTGGAGTTGGTCAAAGACTACGGTTGGTTGACCATTTTGGCCAAGCCGCTGTTCTGGTTGCTGCACCAACTCAACAACATCTTGGGCAACTGGGGCTGGTCCATCGTTAGCTTGGTGGTCTTGCTCAAGGCAGCCTTCTACTGGTTGAATGCCCACGCTTACCAAAGCATGGCCAAGATGAAAGCCATCAATCCAAAAATCATGGAAATGCGTGAGCGTCTCAAAGACAACCCGCAACAAATGCAAATGGAGATGATGAAGATTTACCGCGAAGAGAAGGTCAACCCCATGGGCGGTTGTGTTCCTATCGCGTTGCAAATTCCTGTGTTCATCGCCTTGTACTGGGTGTTGTTGTCGACGGTTGAAATCCGCAACGCACCTTGGGTGGGTTGGATTCACGATCTGTCGGCACCCGATCCCTTCTTTATCTTGCCTTTGGTCATGACGCTCACCACTTTGCTGCAAACCGCATTGAACCCCGCGCCACCAGACCCCATGCAAGCCAAAATGATGTGGATCATGCCGCTGGCCTTCAGCGTGATGTTCTTCTTCTTCCCCGCGGGCTTGGTGTTGTACTGGATCACCAACAACGTGTTGTCGATCGCTCAACAATGGCTCATCAACATTCGCATGGGTGTGCCACCACAATTCAACTTGCCCAAGTTCTAACTTAGACAAGTTGGTCAATCAAAAGCCCGCCTCCTTCATCGGTTGGCGGGTTTTTTTCTGGACAATCTAGCCATGCTTGCTCAACACGACGCCCCCATCATTGCCATTGCCACTGCTCCCGGTCGAGGAGCCGTGGGCATTGTGCGCATGAGCGGCAAAAACCTCTGGGCATTGGTTCAGGCCTTGTGTGGCCGCACACTCAAACCGCGTGAAGCCACTTACTTGCCTTTGCCTGATGAAACAGGTGCGCCTATCGACCATGTGTTGGCGCTGCATTTTCCAGGCCCTAACAGCTATACCGGCGAAGACGTGCTGGAGCTACAAGCCCACGGTGGTCCCGTGGTGTTACAACTGATCTTGGCTCGCTGCCTGCGCGTGGCGGCCGCGCTGAACGCGGACAACAAACCTTTGCTGGCTGGTTTGCGTTTGGCGCAGCCAGGAGAGTTCACGCAACGTGCGTTTCTAAACCACAAGCTCGATTTGGCTCAAGCAGAAGCGGTGGCCGATTTGATTGACGCCAGCACCGAAGCGGCAGCACGTGGCGCCAGTCGCTCACTGGCGGGTGCGTTCTCCAATGAAATTCACCAGTTGCGCGATGCACTGATTCATTTGCGCATGTTGGTCGAGGCGACGCTGGACTTTCCAGAAGAAGACATCGACTTTTTGAAGCAAGCCGATGCACAAGGCCAGCTCACACGTCTGCAGCAAAACCTAGCGCGTGTGATGGCCCAAACCAAGCAAGGCGCGTTGCTGCGCGAGGGCATTCGCGTGGTGATTGCTGGGCAACCCAATGCGGGCAAAAGTTCCTTGCTCAATGCATTGGCGGGCGCAGAGCTGGCCATCGTCACGCCCATCGCGGGCACTACACGTGATGTGGTGCAACAAACCATTCAGATAGACGGTGTGCCCTTGCATGTGGTGGATACCGCAGGCTTGCGCGAACACCCAGATGTGGACGAGGTCGAGCGTATTGGCATTGCCCGCGCATGGGATCAAATTGGCCAAGCCGATGCAGTGCTGTTTTTGCACGACCTAACGCGCAAAGACGACGCAGCCTATGCGACAGCGGATGCGCAAATTGAAAAAACCCTGCAAGACAAATTGGATGCGCATGTGCCCGTGTTGCACTTGTGGAACAAGGCCGATGCACACAACATGGCTGCGACAGCGCCCAACCAAGACGACAGCGCTGCCGCCACGCACATCACGCTGTCTGCCAAAACGGGCGATGGTTTGCCCGCCCTGCGTCAACAGCTGTTGACTTTGGTGGGTTGGCAAGGCGGCAGTGCCGAGGGCATGTTCATGGCCCGTGAGCGCCATGTGCAGGCCTTGTATGAGGTAGATGAGCACCTCATGTTGGCGAATGCCAGTCTGCAAGCCCAAGTGCCTGCGCTGGACCTGCTAGCAGAAGAATTGCGCTTGAGCCAAAACGCGCTCAACGCCATCACTGGTGAGTTCACGCCAGACGATTTATTGGGCGTGATCTTCTCTAGTTTTTGCATCGGCAAATAAGCGCACCCCCACCGATAAAATCGAGCCATGACTCAAAACTCTGCACACACCGCCAGCACGATCGCTCAGGTGGACGACCAGCGCATCTTGCAACTGGCCCACGACACCTTGGAGATCGAAGCAGATGCCGTGCGCCATTTGCGCCATGGCTTGTCACCCAGCTTTGTGCAAGCTGTGCATGCCATTCTCAAAGTCACAGGCCGTGTGGTCGTGATGGGTATGGGCAAGAGTGGTCATGTGGGTCGCAAGATCACGGCCACCTTGGCCTCGACGGGGACGCCCGCCATGTTTGTCCATCCTGCCGAAGCTAGCCACGGCGACCTTGGCATGGTCAAAGACACAGACCTAGTGATCGCCATTTCCAACAGCGGCGAGAGCGACGAATTGGCCGCGATCCTTCCTGTGCTCAAGCGACAAGGCGTGCCCTTGGTTGCCCTCACTGGCGGTGCGCAATCCACATTGGCCAGTCATGCCGACATCGTGCTTAACACCGGTGTGTTGAAAGAGGCTTGCCCACTCAACTTGGCGCCCACTGCCAGCACCACGGCACAAATGGCCATGGGCGATGCGTTGGCTGTTGCCTTGCTGGATGCGCGTGGCTTCAAAGCCGAAGACTTTGCCCGCTCACACCCAGGCGGTGCTTTGGGTCGACGTTTGTTGACTCACGTGAGTGACGTCATGCGCAGCGGCGATGCTGTGCCAAGCGTGTTGCCAACCGCGACCTTCAGCGATTTGATGCGCGAGATGAGCGCCAAAGGCTTGGGGGCATCCGCCGTTGTGGATGCGAATAAAAAAGTGTTGGGCATCTTCACCGATGGCGACTTGCGCCGCTTGATTGAAACTGGCACCGACATGCGTCAACTCACGGCGCAGCAAGTCATGCATGCCAACCCGCGTACGGTGCTCGCCACGGCCCTGGCCGCAGAAGCAGCAGAGTTGATGGAGTTACACCGCATCACCAGCGTGTTGGTGGTAGACGCGCAAGGCACGCTGTGCGGCGCGATCAATACCAATGATCTGATGCGCGCGAAAGTCATCTGATGAGCACACACACACCCGCGTTGAACTTTGAGCCCGCTTTGCTATTACGCGCACAGGGCGTGCGTGTGGCCTTCTTTGATGTAGACGGCGTGCTCACCGATGGTGGCTTGCTTTTTACCGGAGGCGGCGAAACCATCAAACGCTTTTGCACCCTCGATGGCCATGGCTTGAAGATGCTGCAAAAAGTGGGCATCACGCCTGCCGTCATCACAGGCCGCGACAGCGCGCCTTTGCGTGCGCGCCTCAAAGCACTTGGCATCACGCATGTGCGTTACGGCACTGAAGACAAAGCCCCTGCGGCACAAGAAATATTGAACGAACTGGGCCTTGACTGGTCACAGGCCGCGCACATGGGGGATGACTGGCCTGACATGGCCGTGATGACACGCGCCGCCTTTGCATGTGCCCCCCGCAACGCACACATTGAGGTCAAAGCCATTGCGCATTTTGTGACCGAGCGTGACGGCGGTCATGGCGCGGCACGCGAATTTTGCGATTTGCTGTTAGTGGCCAGCGGTCGTTATGCCGAGTTGTTGCGAGGCTACGTCGTATGAGAGCAGCAGCGCCTTTGTCGCTGCTGATGCGTGTGCGTCGCGTGTTGGACCGCTTGGCGGTTTATCTGCCATTGGTGCTCATGGGCCTCATGGCCATGACCACGTATTGGTTGGTACGCAACACGCCCACGATGGGAGGAGCTGAAGCCGAGGCTGTGCCGCGCCACGAACCGGATTACTTCATGCGTGATTTTTCGGTCAAGGTGTTCGGAGAAGACGGCAAACTTAAAAGCGAAGTCGCCGGCGTTGAAGGTCGTCACTACCCAGACACCGACACTTTGGAAATAGACCAACCGCGCATTCGTATTTTGGGTGCAGAGGGCCGTGTCACCACAGCAGTTGCTGTGCGTGGTTTGATCAATGCTGATGGCTCAGAGGCGCAGCTGTTTGACAAAGCGGTTGTTGTGCGCGAGTCCAATACGAACGCACAAGGCGTTGTGACACCGCGCAGTGAATTGCACAGCGATTTTTTGCATTTTTTTGCAAACACCGAACAAGTGAAATCGTATTTGCCTGTGATCTTCGTGCGTGGTGCGGGTGATCGATTCACCTCGCAAGACGGCATGGACTATGACAATCTTGATCAAGTCATGCAACTCAAGGGGCGCGTTCGCGGTACCTTGCTGCCACCGAAAGACAAAGAGAAGAAATAAAAAAGGCTCCCGAGGGAGCCTTTTGATTTGCAGTGAAGCAGATCGATTAGTAGCTGTTGCCACCACCGAAACCGCCGCGACCACCGCCGCCGCCGCCTTCGCGACGACCGCCGCCAGCACCGCCGCCGCCGTAGGGGCTACGGAAACCGCCGCCACCGCCGCCGCCTTCACGACCGCCACCACCGTAGCCGCCGCCGCCACCACCGAAACCACCGGTGCGGGGAGGACGTGGCTCCATGGGGCGAGCTTCGTTCACAACGAGGCTACGACCACCCAAAGGCGCGCCGTTCATACCTTCAACAGCAGCCAGAGCTTCGGCATCGCTGCCCATCTCGACGAAACCAAAACCTTTAGAGCGGCCAGTGTCGCGCTCCATCATGACCTTGGCGCTAGTCACAGTACCGAACTGTCCGAAAGACTGCTCAAGATCGCTGTCGCGTACCGAATACGGCAAATTGCCGACGTACAGTTTGTTGCCCATGAAAGGGACTCCTTAAAACACAAAAACAAAGCGATGGAGTCCCGAACCGAAACTGACCGATCACCAAATACAACCTTGCCAATGGCATGCATTCACAAGGTTGCGACCATTATGGAGCACAAGTTGACTAAATTACCAAGCGTTTACCTGTATTTACCGCAATTCAGCGCCGAAAAACCACAATTCATGCGGTTTACCAGCTCGCTTCACGGTCAGGCGATGCCGTGATCTTGTGAATCGTCAAGTCTGCGCCCTCGAACTCTTCTTCCTGACTCAAGCGCAAACCCAGTGTCATTTTCAAGACGCCGTACACCACAAAACCACCAATCAAGGCCCAAGCCACACCCAGTGCAGTGCCAGCCAATTGCGCTGTGAGGTTGATACCGCCAATGCCCCCGAGGGCTTGCGTGCCAAAAATGCCTGCTGCAATGCCGCCCCATGTGCCGCACAAACCGTGTAAGGGCCACACACCCAACACATCGTCAATGCGCCACTTGTTTTGGGTGAGCGTGAACATCACCACAAAAATGCCGCCAGCCACTGCGCCCACTACCAATGCGCCCATGGGGTGCATCAAGTCAGAGCCCGCGCACACGGCCACCAAACCAGCCAAAGGGCCGTTGTGCACAAAGCCCGGATCGTTCTTGCCAGCAATCAGGGCCACCAACGTGCCACCCACCATCGCCATCAGCGAGTTCACCGCTACGAGGCCCGAAATTTTGTCGAGGGTTTGGGCGCTCATCACGTTGAAGCCAAACCAGCCTACGATCAAAATCCATGCGCCCAAGGCGAGGAATGGAATGCTCGAAGGCGGGTGTGCAGAAATTGCACCGTCTTTGCGGTAACGGTTGCTACGCGCGCCGAGCAACAACACGGCAGGCAAAGCAATCCAGCCGCCCACGGCGTGAACCACCACTGAGCCCGCAAAATCGTGGAACTCATCGCCGGTCAATTCCTTGAGCCATGCTTGAAAACCGAAATGCTGGTTCCAAGCAATGCCCTCGAAAAAGGGATATACAAAGCCCACGATCACGGCTGTGGCAATCAACTGTGGCCAAAACTTGGCGCGTTCCGCAATGCCGCCCGAGATGATGGCGGGAATGGCTGCTGCAAAGGTCAGCAAGAAAAAGAACTTCACCAACTCGTAGCCATTTTTGTCAGCCAACGATTCGGCACCGATCATGAAGCTTGCGCCATAAGCCACGCCGTAACCCACCACAAAGTAGGCAATGGTGGAGACACAGAAGTCCACCAAAATTTTCACCAGTGCATTGACTTGGTTTTTGCGGCGAACGGTGCCCAGTTCTAAAAATGCGAAACCTGCGTGCATGGCAAGCACCATGATGGCCCCGAGCAGAATGAACAAAGCATCTGCGCCCTGTTTGTGTGCATCCATATAGTTGTCCTTGGAGTTTTGTTTTGTTTTGGTGCGTTTTTGCACCGGTTTTCTAAGTTGCACCTGATGTAAGCAAAAAATGCACCAAATCGTGCGCATGTTTTGTAAAACGCGCGCGGTAGGATCATTTGATGGAAGCATTTTTGATCTCAACTGGCATCGTCGCCCTCGCCGAAATGGGCGACAAGACGCAACTTTTATCTCTCGTGCTCGCGGCACGTTTTCGCAAACCTTGGCCCATCGTGTGGGGCATCTTGGTGGCCACGCTGGCCAACCACGCTTTGGCTGGCGGTTTGGGCGCATGGGTGACCAGCTTGATGGGGCCCACGGTGCTTCGTTGGGTCTTGGGCGTGTCGTTCTTGGCCATGGCAGCGTGGATGTTGGTGCCCGACAAGTTGGACGACGATGATTCCAATGTGACCCCGAAGTTTGGCGTGTTTGGCACCACGGTCATTGCCTTCTTTTTGGCCGAGATGGGTGACAAAACGCAAATTGCCACCGTGATGCTGGCGGCTGAATATCAGTCGTGGTTGTGGGTGGTGGCAGGCACCACCTTGGGCATGATGTTGGCGAATGCCCCCGTGGTTTGGTTTGGCGAGTGCATCACGCGTTTGGTGCCTCTCACATGGGTGCACCGCATCAGCGCCGTGGTGTTTGTGGTGTTGGGGCTTTTGGTGTTGTTTGGCAGCGAAGCGCCAGAGACGCACGGCAAACCGCACGATGCACCCGTGCAAATCGCTGTGCCGAGTGAGCCGGCTTCTGCTGCATCGAGCGCACCATAAAAAACGCCAGTGCACTTGAAGCACTGGCGTTATTTAAACCACACGGCACGCAAAGTGCCGATGTGTCTTAGTTGGCGATCACGCGCACCATCTCCAAACACTTGTTGGAGTAGCCCCATTCGTTGTCGTACCAGCTGACGATTTTGATGAAGGTGCCGTCTAAGGCCAAGCCCGCGTCGGCATCAAACACCGAGGTGCAGGGTTCGCCGCGGAAATCGGTGGATACCACTTTTTCGTCGGTGTAACCCAACACGCCTTTTAAAGCGCCAAGGCTTTGTGCTTTCATCTCGGCGCAAATTTCTTTGTACGTGGCGGCGTTGTTCAGTTCCACGGTCAGGTCGACCACTGACACGTCAGAGGTGGGCACGCGAAAGGCCATGCCCGTGAGTTTGCCCTTGACTTCTGGAATCACCACGCCTACCGCCTTGGCGGCACCGGTGCTGGAGGGGATGATGTTTTCCAAAATGCCACGTCCACCGCGCCAGTCTTTGTTGCTAGGGCCGTCCACGGTTTTTTGAGTAGCGGTGGTGGCGTGCACCGTGGTCATGAGGCCGCGTTTGATGCCCCACTTGTCGTTCAGCACTTTGGCCACAGGCGCCAAACAGTTGGTGGTGCATGACGCATTCGAGATGATGGGCTGGCCTGCGTAAGTCGCGTGATTCACGCCGTACACAAACATGGGCGTGTCGTCTTTGGAGGGGGCTGACAAGAGCACTTTTTTGGCGCCTGCAGCCAAGTGTTTTTCGGCTGTCGCTTGGTCGAGGAACAAGCCTGTGGCCTCAACCACCACATCGGCGCCGATGTCGTTCCACTTCAATGCCGCAGGGTCGCGCTCTTGCGTGAGGCGAATCTTTTTGCCGTTCACCACCAAATGGCCGTTGTCCACCGATACCTCGCCTTGGAAGCGCCCGTGCACGCTGTCGAACTTGAGCATGTAGGCCAAGTAGTCGGGCTCTAAGAGGTCGTTGATACCGACGACTTCGATGTCGTTGAAGTTTTGAATCGCGGCGCGAAACACCATGCGTCCGATGCGGCCAAAGCCGTTGATGCCGATTTTGATGGTCATGTCAGTCTCCTTAGGATTGCAGATTCTATGAAACTTTGTTACATGATTTCAAGATAATTTACGTATTTTTTTTACCTAAGAAAAAACAACAGGCAAAGAAAAAGCGCCCGAAGGCGCTTGTCTGTTGCAGTAAACCGAAGATTATTTCTTCTTGGCCACCACGCGAACCATTTCCAAACACTGTTTGGCATAGCCCCATTCGTTGTCGTACCAAGCGACGATCTTGACGAAGTTCTTGTCCAAAGCGATACCCGCTGTGGCGTCAAACACCGAGGCACATGGCTCGCCACGGAAGTCGGTGGACACCACTTTTTCATCGGTGTAGCCCAACACGCCTTTGAGCGCGCCTTCGCTTTGTGCTTTCATTTCAGCGCAGATTTCGGCGTAGCTGGCTTCATGGGTCAGCTCAACGGTCAAGTCGACCACGGACACGTCAGAGGTGGGCACGCGGAAGGCCATGCCAGTGATCTTGCCTTTGATTTCTGGAATCACCACACCCACGGCCTTGGCTGCGCCCGTGCTGGAAGGAATGATGTTTTCCAAAATACCGCGGCCGCCGCGCCAGTCTTTGCGTGACGAGCTGTCCACGGTGGCTTGGCTAGCGGTGGCGGCGTGCACCGTGGTCATCAAACCGCGCTTGATGCCCCATTTGTCGTTCAACACTTTGACCACAGGAGCCAAGCAGTTGGTGGTGCAAGACGCATTCGACACGATGGCTTCGCCGGCATATTTTTTGTGGTTCACGCCGTAGACAAACATGGGGATGCTGTCTTTGGACGGGGCAGAAATGACGACCTTTTTAGCGCCTGCTGCAATGTGCATTTGGCTGGTGGGTTCGGTCAAGTAGTGGCCGGTGCACTCGAGCACGGTGTGAACGCCCATCTCGCCCCACTTGAGGTTGTGTGCGTCGCGCTCGTGAGAGAGCTTGATTTTTTTGCCGTTGACGATGAGCGCGTCTTCGGTGTGCTCCACCGTGCCATCAAAGCGGCCGTGCACGCTGTCGTACTTGAGCATGTAGGCCAAGTAGTCAGAAGGCTTGGGATCGTTGATGCCGACGATTTGGATGTCGGTGTAGCCGTGCTTGAGCGCAGCGCGCAAAGCCAAGCGACCGATACGGCCGAAACCGTTGATACCTAATTTGATGGTCATGTGAATGCCTCAGGAGGAAGTTAAAAACCGTGAATTAACCAGTTTGTAGATCATTCCCCTTTCACGAGGCTGATCCCGAGAGGCCCCTCCCCTGAGAGGCCATCTCGCTGGTCAGTGGCTTAAGTCCGCTTTTGCAGCGCGGCTTGAACCGTGTCGGCCACGTTTTCTGGCGTGAAACCGAAGTGTTTGAACAAAACAGGGGCGGGTGCAGATTCGCCGTAGGTGTCGATGCCGACCACAGCGGACACGCCGTATTTCCACCAGCCGTCGGTCGAACCCATTTCCACTGCAATGCGGGGCACGCCTGCGGGCAACACGGCCGCTTTGTAGGCCACGCTTTGACGGTCAAAAGTGGTGGTGCTGGGTACAGACACCACGCGCACGGCAATCTTGCGCTCGGCCAACAAAGCTTGCGCTTTCATGGCCAGTTGCACTTCAGAGCCTGTGGCCAAGATGACCGCTTGCGCCTTTTTCTTGATGCCCACAACGCCGGGCTCCGCTAACACATAAGCACCTTTGTTGATGGCGTCCAGGCCAGAGATATCGCCAGCCGTTTTGTGTGGGGCGGCATCACCCTTTGGCAAGTAAGGCAGGTTTTGACGGCTTAACAACAAGGCCGTTGGGCGGTTGGTGTTTTGCAAAGCCACAGCCCAAGCCACAGCAGTTTCGGCCGTGTCAGCGGGGCGCCACACGTCGAGGTTAGGAATCAAACGCAAGGACGCTGCGTGTTCGATGGACTGGTGTGTGGGGCCGTCTTCGCCCAAACCAATGGAGTCGTGGGTGAACACGTGCACCACGCGTTGCTTCATCAACGCGGCCATGCGAATGGCGTTGCGTGAATAGTCGCTGAAGGTCAGGAACGTGCCACCGTAAGGGATGAAGCCGCCGTGCAAAGCCACGCCGTTCATGATGGCAGCCATGCCGAATTCGCGCACGCCGTAGTTGATGTGGCGGCCACCTTGGCCGGCTTCGTTTTTCACCACGTGGCCTGCCGCATCAAAGCGCAGGTTGGGCGTGGATTTGGTGTTGGTCAAGTTAGAGCCGGTCAAATCAGCGCTGCCACCCAAGAGTTCGGGCAAGGTGGCGGTGAAGGCTTCCAAAGCCAATTGGCTCGCCTTGCGGCTGGCCACGGTCTCGGCCTTGGTGTGGGCGCCGATGACGGTGTCGACCACGGTCTGTGCAAAGTTCTTGGGCAACTCGCCGGCCATGCGGCGCAGCAGTTCTTTGGCCAAGGCGGGGTGTGCGGCTTTGTAAGCAGCGAAGGCTGTTTTCCATTCGGCTTCTTGGGCTTTGCCTTTGGCGGCAGCGTTCCAATCGGCGTACACCTCTTTGGGCATCTCGAATGGTGCGTGGTTCCAGCCGATGGCTGCGCGTGTCAGTGCAATTTCTTCTGCGCCCAAAGGTTCGCCGTGGGCCTTGGCTGTGTCAGCGCGGTTGGGGCTGCCTTTGCCGATGCTGGTTTTACACACGATGAGCGTGGGCTTGTCGGTGCTGAGCTTGGCCGAGGCAATCGCTTGGCTCACCACCGCAGCGTCGTGGCCGTTGATCGGGCCAATCACGTTCCAGCCGTAAGACTTGAAACGCTCGGGTGTGTTGTCGGCAAACCAAGGAGCCACTTGGCCGTCGATAGAGATGCCGTTGTCGTCGTACAAAGCGATGAGTTTGTTCAGCTTCCATGCGCCGGCGAGTGAGCATGCTTCGTGGCTGATGCCTTCCATCAAACAACCGTCGCCCATGAAGGCGTAGGTGTGGTGGTCGACCACGTTATGGCCTTCGCGGTTGAATTCAGACGCCAACAACTTTTCAGCCAGTGCCATACCCACCGCGTTGGTGATGCCTTGACCCAAGGGCCCTGTTGTGGTTTCTACGCCAGGGGTCACGCCCACTTCGGGGTGGCCAGCAGTTTTGCTGTGCAGCACGCGGAAGTTTTTCAACTCGTCCATCGGCAAGTCATAGCCGGTGAGGTGCAACAAAGCGTAAATCAACATCGAGCCATGTCCGTTGGACAGCACAAAGCGGTCGCGGTTCAACCAATGGGGGTTCTTGGGGTTGTGACGCAGGTGATCGCCCCACAAGGCGACAGCCATGTCGGCCATGCCCATGGGCGCGCCGGGGTGTCCTGAGTTGGCTTGTTGTACAGCGTCCATTGCCAAGGCGCGAATTGCGCTGGCCATTTGTTGGGTGTTTGCCATGTCAGGCGGCTCCGATGGGGTGTGAGGGAAAACCACGATTTTAGCGAGCCTGGCACCCCTCGGCCAAACCTCTTCAGCGCTTGTTTGCGCAAATATCCCGTGCGGAGGGCTGGCTACACTGCCACGTGATGACAAAAAGCCCTGTTTCTGCCGTATCTCACCCCATATCCACCGCTTTGCTCTTGGCCGCAGGCCGTGGCGAGCGCATGCGTCCGCTGACCGATTCGACCCCCAAACCTTTGCTCAACGTGCGCGGCCAGCCCCTGATGCAGTGGGCCATGCAAGGCCTGCAGCGCGGCGGCGTTGGCAGCTTGGTCATCAACACGGCCTGGTTGGGGGAGCAAATTCCCCAACACTTTGGTGATGTGTTTGAAAGCGCCGGCCTTGCGCCCATGCATTTGCACTACTCGCAAGAGGGCGTTGACTTTGGTAGTGCCTTAGAAACCGCAGGCGGCATTGCGCGCGCCTTGCCCCAGTTGGCCGATGTATTTTGGGTGGCCGCGGGCGATGTGTTTGCCCCTGACTTTGTGTTTGAGCCGGAGGCTTATGCGCGCTTCGCAGCGAGCCCGCAACTCGCCCATATTTGGCTGGTGCCCAACCCTGCACATAACCTAGGCGGCGACTTTGGTTTGTCCGCCGAGGGCTTGGCGTTGAACTTGCCCAAGTTGGCTGCGCCTGCCACTGGCGCAGAGCACCCGCGTTACACCTTCAGCACCATCGCGCTTTATAAACGTGCCTTCTTCGAAGCGGCTTGGTGTCCGATCCCTGCTGGCAACCCTGAGGGCGTGAAAGCCCCACTGGCTGCCATGTTGCGTGCTGCCATGGACAATGGCGCGGTGAGTGCGTCACTCTTTAATGGCGCGTGGACCGATGTGGGCACGCCCGAGCGCTTGGCGCAACTCAACGCCGCCTGAACACACAAGGTAAGACATGACACAAGCGATCGCACACGCTCAAATTTACGCCGCACGCCGCGCCCATTTGGCAGCCCAGTTGGGCGACGGTGGCGTGGCCATCATTCCCACCGCGCCCGAGCACGCGCGTAACCGTGACAGCGATTTTCCGTACCGCCACGACAGCTACTTTTATTACCTGACAGGCTTCACCGAACCCAACGCTTGGCTGGTGCTCGATGCGACTGGACGCAGCACGCTGTTTTGTCAGCCCAAAGATTTGGAGCGCGAAATTTGGGATGGCTACCGTTTGGGCCCAGATGCTGCCGTGGCCGCACTGGGTGTGAGTGCCGCTGTGTCAGTGGCGGAGTTAGACAAGCAATTGCCCAAGTTGCTAGAGAACCAACACACCGTTTGGTACCCATTTGCCACACACAAAGGTTTGGAAACCCGCGTGGATGGCTGGCTCAACGCCGTGCGCGCCCGTGTGCGTTTTGGCGCGCAATGCCCTGCGCAGCAACGCGATGCCTGCGGCCCACTGGATGAGATGCGCCTCATCAAAGACGCGCATGAGCAAGACGTGATGCGCCGTGCCAGCACCATCAGCGCGCATGCCCACGTCCGAGCCATGCAAACCAGCGCGCGCATGTTGCGCGCGGGCCAAGACGTGCGCGAGTACCACTTAGATGCCGAGTTGTTGCACGAGTTCCGCATGCACGGCTCGCAGTTTCCCGCCTACACCTCCATCGTGGCCGCAGGTGCCAATGCCTGCGTGTTGCACTACCGAGCCGATGCCGCCCCTGTGCGCGATGGCGAGTTGGTATTGATTGATGCGGGCTGCGAGTTGGACGGCTATGCCTCTGACATCACCCGCACTTTTCCTGCGAACGGCAAGTTCACAGGCCCGCAGCGTGACCTCTACAACTTGGTGCTGGCCAGCCAAGACGCGGCAGTGGCGGCGACCAAAGCCGGCGCGCGTTTTGTGGACCCGCACGACGCGACGGTCAAAGTTCTGGCGCAAGGTTTGTTGGATCTCGGACTGTTGAACAAAACCAAGCACGGCACCGCGCAAGACGTGATTGAAAAACGCGCGTATTTTCCGTTTTACATGCACCGCACCAGCCATTGGTTGGGCATGGATGTGCACGACTGTGGCAGCTATGTGGAGCCGTCCGAACTGGGTCAAACCAGCGAGCGCAAAGACCCGTTGTCGGGCGAAGCCATCGTCAACCGACCCAGCCGCATCTTGCGCGAAGGCATGGTGCTCACTATTGAGCCTGGTTTGTATGTGCGACCTGCTGACGATGTGCCAGAGGCGTTTTGGAACATTGGCATTCGCATAGAGGACGATGCCATTGTGACGTCTGGTGGTTGCGAGCTCATCACGCGTGGTGTGCCTGTGATTGCTTCTGAAATTGAAGCGTTGATGCGCGGTTGATTTTTTGGCGTTGACTTGGCGGCGAGGTGTGGGTGGGGTGTGCCCGCCCTCCTCAGAGTCTGACGCCTCGATTGCGTCGGTCGGGCTCACCCCACCCACACCTCTGGTTCATGCGAAATGTTTCTACGGCCAACTTCTAGCTTGGGTGTGAGGCGGTGCGCGCGTAGGCGATATTCTGGCGCGCAGCGACAGTGAGCCCTAGTGCGTACCGCCTCACACCCAAGCGGCAGCCAAAGAAAAATTCCCCACTGACCTATAAAGTTTGCTTTTGCGAATAAGTAAAAACCATTGCCACTTGCATAAGCACATCCACGCATAAACCGCCTTAGTCACAGGCCTAAAATGAAATCACAAGCCAAGGCGGTGTGCTTTTGCAAAGCACAGCCGCCTTTTGCATAACAAGGAGATTTCTATGGGTTCTAACCACTCTCACAACAGCCCCGAGGCACGTGCCGAATTGCGCCGTGCCGCGCTCGAATACCACGAGTTCCCCACACCCGGCAAAGTGGCGATTCACGCCACCAAGCAGCTGGTCAACCAACATGATTTGGCGCTGGCTTACTCGCCCGGCGTGGCCGCACCTTGCGAAGAAATCGTCAAAGACCCGAACAACGCCTTCAAGTACACCAGCCGCGGTAACTTGGTGGCTGTGATCACCAACGGCACAGCCGTGCTGGGCTTGGGTGACATTGGCCCATTGGCTTCTAAGCCTGTGATGGAGGGCAAAGGCGTTCTGTTCAAGAAGTTCGCCGGCATTGATGTGTTTGACTTGGAAATTGACGAGAAAAATCTCGACAAATTGGTGGACATCATTGCCGCGCTAGAGCCCACTTTTGGCGGTATCAACCTCGAAGACATCAAGGCCCCAGATTGCTTCTATGTCGAGCGCAAGTTGCGCGAGCGCATGAAGATTCCAGTCTTCCATGACGACCAGCATGGCACCGCTATCACCGTGGGCGCGGCCATCATCAACGGCCTCAAAGTCGCCGGCAAAGACATCAAAACCGTCAAGCTCGTCACTTCGGGTGCAGGCGCTGCAGCGTTGGCCTGTTTGGGCTTGTTGCTCAAGATGGGCATGCCACGCAAAAACATTTACGTCACCGACTTGGCTGGCGTGGTCTATGAAGGCCGCACTGAGTTGATGGACGAAGACAAAATCCAATTCGCCCAAAAGACCGATGCACGCACACTGAGCGACATCATCGAGGGTGCAGATGTGTTCTTGGGCCTGTCGGCTGGCGGCGTGTTGAAGCCAGAGATGGTCAAGAAGATGGCCGCCAAGCCCATCATCATGGCCTTGGCCAACCCCAACCCGGAAATCACGCCTGAAGAAGTGAAGGCTGTGCGTGACGACGCCATCATCGCCACCGGCCGCAGCGACTATCACAACCAAGTGAACAACGTGCTGTGCTTCCCCTACATCTTCCGAGGTGCATTGGATGCGGGTGCGTCCACCATCACCGATGAGATGGAAATTGCAGCGGTCTACGCGATTGCTGAATTGGCGCAAGCCGAGCAAAGCGAAGTCGTGGCTGCGGCGTATGCGGGTGAGACCTTGGCCTTTGGCCCTGAGTACCTCATCCCCAAACCATTCGACCCACGCTTGATGATGAAGATCGCGCCTGCTGTGGCCAAAGCCGCCGCAGACAGCGGCGTGGCCACGCGCCCCATCCAAGACATGGAAGCCTACATTGAGAAGCTGCAAGGCTTTGTGTATGCCTCGGGTTCGATCATGAAGCCGATTTATGCGGCTGCCAAACGCGCGACCAAAAAGCGCGTGTGCTTTGCCGAGGGCGAAGAAGAGCGCGTGTTGCGCGCTGTGCAAATCGTGGTGGACGAAGGCTTGGCCCAGCCCACCCTGATTGGCCGCCCTGCTGTGATTGCTCAACGCATCGAAAAATTTGGCTTGCGTCTGAAAGAGGGCGTGAACTACCAAGTGGTCAACGTTGAGCAAGACCACCGCTACCGCGATTTCTGGCAAACCTATTACAAGATGACGGCTCGCCAAGGCGTGACCGAGCAGTTGGCCAAAATCGACATGCGTCGCCGTTTGTCACTCATTGGCACCATGATGCTGCACAAAGGCGAGGTAGACGGCCTGATTTGCGGTACATGGAGCACACCGCTGACGCACTTGAATTATGTGGACCAAGTGATTGGCAACCGCAAAGGCGTCAGCACCTATGCCGCCATGAACGGTTTGCTGTTGCCCGATCGCCAGGTGTTCTTGGTGGACACACACATCAACTACGACCCAACGGCCGAGCAATTGGCCGAAATCACGGTCATGGCCGCCGAAGAAATGCGTCGTTTTGGTATCCAGCCCAAAGCCGCCTTGCTGTCGCACTCCAACTTTGGCAGCAGCGATCAGCCATCGGCCATCAAAATGCGTGAAACCCTGGCCTTGGTGAAGAAAAAAGCACCGTGGCTCGAAATTGACGGCGAAATGCACGGCGATGTGGCCTTGGATGGCCATGCCCGCGAAGCCCAAATGGCAGACACCACCTTGATTGGCGACGCCAATTTGCTGGTGTTGCCTAATTTGGATGCTGCCAATATTGCTTACAACCTGCTCAAAACAGCGGCTGGCGGCAATATTGCCATTGGCCCCGTGTTGTTGGGCGCGGCCAAGCCTGTGCACATCTTGACGGCCAGCACCACCGTGCGCCGCATCGTCAACATGACGGCCTTGACGGTGGCAGACGCCAGTGCTGTGCGCTAAAGCTAGCGTTTATTTAGAAAATTAGATTAAATTTTCGTAAATACCCCCTGAGGGCCCACCCAGTAATGGGTTGGGCCCTTGCTTTTTTGTTTCATTTCGAAGACACTTGCGCTTCCAATTTTCGGGTTAACCCGAACACGAAATAAATACCACCTATGCCACTGCGTACCGTCAAAACCAATATCGTTCAGTCCATCCGCGCGTTTCGCGTGCCTGATTTGCAAGAAGCCGCTCAAGGTCTGGGCCACCACTTTCTGTATGTCAACTTGGCTCAAGCGCAAAGCAAACAAGACATCTTGGACATCATTTCCAAAGAATTCAACCTGTCTGCTTCTGCCAGCAAAAACTTCGACTCTTTGTATGACGGCATGACCGACCCCTTGCACAAGTCAGGCCCACAGCCTGGCTTTATCTTGGTGTTGGAGCACATTCCTGCCCACGCCAAGTTTGACAAAGAAGCCCGCGAACAGCTGTTGGACATCTTCCGCGAAGCGGCTGACTACTGGTCTGACCGCAAAGTGGCGTTCCGCTGCTTCTACTCGTTCTCTGTGGCCCGTGCCCCTTCGGCTGAAAAACCAGGCGTGGCTGCTGAAGGCATCGAGTTGTTGGAAGAAGGCGAAAAAATGCCAACCGACAAATTGGTGGACGTGTCCCCCATGGCTTTGCGCATGAGCAGCCCATTCAACGCAGGCTACTGGCAAACAGCGGCCTAATCGGTCCGCTGCCTAAACGGCAGCGCCAAAAACAAAACCCGTCGCAGGTGACTGCTGACGGGTTTTTTGTTGGCGTTTTGGCTTTTACAGGCTTTGCACCAAGGCCACATATTCGGCCACCGGTACTTCTTCCGCACGGCGCTGCACATCAAACTGCCCTGCGAAGTTGCGAGCTTCTAGCCAACGGCCTAGGGTGTGGCGCAGCAGCTTGCGACGTTGGCTGAAGGCTGTTTTCACCATTTCCTCCATCAGCTTGACGTCAATCTTGGGTGGTTCCGCCAAGGGCACCATGCGTACCACGGCGCTGTCCACGCGCGGCGGTGGGTCAAACGACTCAGGCGGCACAAACAACACATCTTCCATGTCGTAGCGCCATTGCAGCATCACGCTCAGGCGGCTGTAGTCGCCGCTGCTGGGCTTGGCTACCATGCGGTCAATCACTTCTTTTTGCAGCATGAAGTGCTGGTCTTGCACCACGGCAACATGTTCGAGCAGGTGAAACAGGATGGGCGACGAGATGTTGTACGGCAAGTTGCCCACCACGCGCAGCTTGGGCACTTTCAGGTCGGCGGCCAGCTGCGTGAAGTCCACGCGCAGCACGTCCGACTCAATCACGTTCAGGTGTGGATGCTCGCGCAAGCGAACGGCCAAGTCGCGGTCCAACTCAATGACATTCAGACGGCCTAATCGCTCGACCAATGGCTGCGTAAGAGCGGCCAAGCCTGGGCCAATTTCGACCATGGGGTCACCCGGTTGCGGGTTGATGGCGTCGACGATGCCTTCAATGATGGCGCCATCGGTTAAGAAGTGTTGGCCGAAGCGCTTGCGTGCAATGTGTTTCAAAGTGGGCTCTGCTTATTGCGGTGCGTCGCGGTATTCCACATAGGCTCGGCCACGCACTTCTTGGGCCCACAGTTGGTAGGTCTCGTCAAACTTTTTCTCACGCAAATTGTTGCGCGCCATGTCGCGCAGCTCACGCTCGCTGATGGGGGCTTCACGGCGTTCCAGCACTTGGATCAAGTGCACACCAAAGCGAGAGACCATGGGATCTGCAATTTGGCCGAGCTGGAGTTTGTTCATGACCTCTTCAAATTCGGGCACAAACATGCCGGGTGACACCCAACCCAAGTCGCCACCATCGGGGCCGCTGGCATCTTGTGAGTGCTCGCGGGCGAGTTTGGCAAAGTCTGCTTTGCCGGCTTCGATTTGACGTTTGAACTCAGCCAATTGCGAGCGTGCCGTGGTTTGGCTCAGTTGACCACCTGGACGCAGCAAAATGTGGCGAGGGTGGGTTTGTGTGATGGTCACCACACCACTGGCGCGTTTGGTGACCAACTTCAAGACATGGAAGCCCGCACCAGAACGCACAAGGGTGACGTCTCCTTCGTTGAGATTTTTTATGGCGTCTACAAACAGCGTGGGGTAACGGTTGGCAGGGCGCAGACCCATCAAACCGCCTTTGTCACGCTCCGCACCGTCCGAAAACTCTTTGGCAGTGCGAGTGAGGTCATCACCGCGTTTGAGGTTGGCCAACGCTGTTTGTGCCTTGGCTTGCAATGCTGCAATTTCTGTGTCGTTGGCTTTTTCTGGGACGGCAACCAAGATGTGACCAAGCTCTATGTCGGGGTTGGTGGCCATGCTGGCGTTTTGGCGCTCACGCACCGCTTGGTCGATCTCGACATCACTGATTTTGATGCGACTGGGCACATTGCGTTCAGCCACGCGTTGCAAAGTCAGTTGGTCGCGCAGGTTTTGGCGCAAGCGTTCAACGCTAGAACCTTCGGCCTTGACCTTTTTGTGCAGCGCGTCAACAGAGAGTTGGCTCTGTGCAGCCAAGCGTTGTTCGGCTTGATCCACCGCTTCGTTTTCAATGCTGATGCCCGTGTCTTTGGCGTGCTGTAACAACGCTTTTTCAACAATCAATCGTTCCAAGGATGCTTTGAGTAGCGCTTCGCCTTCAGGAATAGCGAGGCCTTGTTGTTTCTGTTGATCGCGCAGTTGAGATGCACGCAAAGCCACATCATGATTGGTGATAGGCGCAGCATCCACCACAGCCACGATGTAATCACGACCACGAATAGAGGTCGCTGCAGAGGCGAATGTCGAGAGCGAGAACGCCCACGCCACCATGGTCCACACAAGGCAAGAACGGGGTTTTAAGAAGAGCATGGTCACTGTCAATCGTAGTTGCCGAAACGGCTAGGGGATAAAGACGCAGGGTTGAGAGATTGGTAGCGCGGGATGTTGCGCATGATAGATCCCGTGGCATTGGTGCCAATGCGTGTGAAACCAATGAATTCGAGTTGGAACAAGAGGCGCTGCCGCGCAACACCCTCTGCCACTTGCATGCGTTCGAGAACCACACGACTGACCCAACAGCCCGCATCGTATTCGAAGCCAATGATGGACTCGACGGGCTTCTTGTTCAGCACATCCAAGTTGATACGGCTGACGCTGTACCAACGCCCTTCGCCGAGACCCCGTCCGTCGGCATTGTCTGCAGCGCCCCACAAGTCGTGAAGGGGCCACTGCCAACCTAAATCTAACTGTTGTGACACAGGTTTACCTGCGGTGTCATTCTCTGTTCGCAACGCGGCATTGAGCACTCGGTAAGAGCCAGGGTTGTAACGCCCACCGATCACACGGCGCAACAAATTACTGGTTTTGGGGTCGTATTGGACGGTGGAGTCCAACGCCCATTGTCTGGTGAGGTTGATGGAGGCCCCAGCCAAGATGTCGCTGATGCCCGCGGGCGCGACCGCAGGGTCTTCGGGCAATGTGACGCGTTGTTCTTTGAAGCGCAAACGTTGCGCCACCCCGAATCGCGCGCCTTCTACGCCGGTTTCGGGGTCGACGAAGCGGGACGTTGCGCCAACTGTCAGCAGCTTGCTGTCTGAAATGCGGTCATGCCCGCCAAATGCGTTCTCAGTGAAGATGCTGGCAAAGTTGAAGGCATTGCCGCCTGAGTCGTAGTTAGGCAGGTAGTTTTGGTTGCGGTAAGGCGTGTCCACATAAAACACGCGAGGCTCTAAAGTTTGTGTCCACCCACGATTCAACCATCGTGTGTCGCGTTCAAATGCCATGCCCGCGTCGAGGCTGAAGGTCGGAATCGTGACGCTGGCGGAGCTTTGACCTTGATGGCCGGCGTAAAAACCTGTGGTGGGCAGGCCACCATCAAACTGATAGCTACGACCGTGCAGTTGCACTTTCGGGGTGATGTAACCATACGGCGTCACAAAGGGGCGACTGAGTTGGGCCCACGTCACGGCACGGTCCGCGTTGGGCGCACAGTTGTTGTAAGTCGTGCCCGTTGCCGCGCTGCAGTCGTAATTTCGGACCGACTGAAAACGAGTCAAGTCACCGTCCAAGCTGAAATCAAACCCGCCCAAGAGGTTGAAGCGCTGCAGACGGGCGGTCAGTTGGGGCAAGCGGTCAAATGGTGGCGCAATGCGGTTGCTGGTGTTGGCCAAATCTTGCAGGGTTTGCCACTGCTGCGCACGGAATCCTGTGGTCACAAAACCATCGGTCCACGACAAGCCTACATCGCTGTTGAGCAAGCGCGACACACCCGTACTGCTGCTGTTGGTGAACGCAAAGTCTTTCCAGTAATTGTCATCACTGACCCGGTTGACGTTCATGGTCAAACCCAACATGCCACCGTTAAAGCTGGGGTTGATCAGCCCCGTGTGGGTGTAGTTGACGCCCCATCGTTGCGCGTTGTTGCGCAACTGATCTTGACTCATCCAGTCAACACGCAGTTGGCCCTGAAACGGTGGCGTGGGCGCAAGGCCCTCGGTGTAGCGAAATTCGGTCCCCAAGTTGAGGCCACGCGTGCTCCAGTAGGTTGGGTAAAACGTGATGTCACGGTTCGGTGCCAAATTCCAATAAATAGGTTGGCTGTATTCCAAGCCACCAATGTTGTCAGCACCGATGCTGGGTGGTAGCAAGCCTGATTTGCGTTCGTCGGTGAGAGGCACTTCCATGGATGGGAGTGGAAGTGGCACCCCTTTGAATCGCAGGTCAGCGCCTTCTAGCTTGGCCGAGTTACGTGCCGTATCGACGGTGATTTTGTCGCTTTCAAAAAACCAATCAGGCACCCAACTGGGGCCCGGTTTGCGCTGGCATGAGGTGTAGGTTGCTTTGTGCAGTACCGAGTTATCGGGGTCAATGAAGTCAATGCGTTCGGCGTTTCCGTACGCATGGTTTTTTTTCATTTGAAAGGTGGGCTGTGTGAAGAACCCTTCAAACGCATCCACATACAGATCCAGCTCTGGGCCTTGGTACACAAAGCCGCCACGGTTGATGTAAACATTGCCACGTGCTTTGAGCAAATCAGTGGTTTGGTCGTAGTCCACCTTGTCGGCTTTGAGCAGCAACTCACCGCGGCGCATCACCACCTGTCCATCCAGCGTGGTTAAAAAGCTAGCCTGCTCGCTGAGCTGATTGCTCTGAACGAAGGTGGGCACTTGGCGCAGCGTTTCTGGGGGAATTTTTTCCTCCAACAAGCTGCTGGAGCGCAAAACCAAAGGGGGTGAATCGGGAGTCGTTTGTGTCTGCGCTGTAGCGTGACCGCCCAGCATGCCCATCACCAGCCATGACAAGGCGCGAATTTGGCGGTGAAAATCAGGCAATAGCATGAAAACGGGAAAACCTTCGATTGAGCGACCCCATCAAGCGCAAGCCCGAAAAGTCGGCGCGCGCGGGGCGGTTTGTAGAATTTAGATTATCCATGAGCACACCCTCTCTTTCTCAGCCTTCGGGCACATCTCCCCAAGCGTTGTCATCTGCCCCCATTGAATGGGTGCAGCCTGAACGTCAAGTGGCCTTCCACCAGTGGCTAGATGCCCAAGCCAACGCCCACGGCGTGCTGCCCGCCACTGTGCGTGCCGCCTCGGCGGACGCGAGCTTTAGGCGTTACTTCCGCGTCGACACAGCCAACGGCTCGTGCATCGTCATGGATGCCCCGCCCGACAAAGAAAACTGCGAGCCCTTTGTGCGCATCGCTCGCCTGATGCTGGACGCGGGCTTGTATGCCCCTCGCATCTTGGCGTGGGACGAGCCACAGGGCTTCATGTTGCTCGACGACATTGGCTCGCAAACCATGATGGATGTCATCAACCGTGACGATCCGCAAGCCAACCACGGCCTGTATATGCGCGCAGTCGATGCGCTGCTGACATTGCAGCAAAGCAGCCGCCCTGGCGTGTTGCCTGCGTATGACGAGGCTTTGTTGCAGCGCGAACTGTCGCTGTTTCCCGATTGGTACCTCACCCAGCACCGTCAGTTGCAAATTGACAGCACCCAGCGCGAGATGCTGGACAAGACTTTTCAAACCATCGTTGAGCGCAACTTGGCCGCACCCAGTGTGTATGTGCACCGCGATTTCATGCCGCGCAATTTGATGATGCCGCACGACCCCGCTGAACAACGTTTGGGGGTGCTCGACTTTCAAGATGCGGTCTATGGCCCTGTGACCTACGACATCGCTAGCCTGATGCGTGATGCGTTTTTGACGTGGGAAGAAGACGTGGTGCTCGATGTGACCATCCGCTACTGGGAACGCGCCCGCAAACTCGGGTTGATGGACTTTGAAGGCTGGCACAACGACTTCGGCGCGTTCTACCGTGCCGTGGAATGGATGGGCTTGCAACGCCATCTCAAAGTGGCCGGCATCTTTGCGCGCCTCACCTTGCGTGATGGCAAGCCCAAGTACTTGGCCGATGCGCCGCGCTTCATCAACTACATCCGTTCCACCGCCAGCCGCTACACAGAGCTGACGCCCCTGCTGCGCTTGATTGACAAGATTGAAGGCACGGAGCCGGCCATCAGCTTGGCTTTCCCTCGGCTCACGCCTGGCGGAAGTCGCTAAGGATGGCCCGCTTTTACTGTCCCCTGCCCTTGGTCTCTGGCCAAGTGGTGGACTTGCCACCCACCTCCGCCCGTCATGTGCAAGTGCTGCGCATGCAGCCTGGCCATACGTTGACCCTGTTCAACGGCGAAGGCGGCGAGTTCAGCGCCGAAGTGCAACACATGGGCCGCAGCGATGTGCGCGTGGTGGTGGGTGAGCACCGCAACGTGGAGTGCGAAGCCGCGTGCCAAGTGCACCTCGCGGTGGGCATGCCTGCGAATGAACGCATGGACTGGCTGGTGGAAAAAGCCACCGAGCTCGGCGTGCACCGCATCACCCCTTTGATGACCGAACGCAGCGTGATTCGCTTGACGGGCGAGCGCGCCGAGAAGAAGCAAGCGCATTGGCAAGCAGTAGCAGCCAGCGCAAGTGAGCAATGCGGCCGCAACCGTGTGCCTGTGATTGACATGCCTGAGCGCTTAGACGCGTGGCTGGCGCGTCAAACATCGCAGGCTGATGGGGTGCATGGGGTGTTGTCGTTGCATGCCAGCACGCAGCCTTTGAATACCTTGCGTGAAGGCGCTGCGGTCAGCCTCAAGTCATGGGTGCTGCTCAACGGCCCAGAAGGCGGCTTGACCGATGCAGAAGATGCGGCCGCGCGAGCTAAGGGTTTCGTGGCGTTGAGCTTAGGCGAGCGCGTGTTGCGTGCGGAGACCGCGGCCTTAGGCGCTTTGGCCTTGCTCACCTTGGGATGAGCGCTTCGCCAGAGTGGCGAAGCAAGTCAGAAACGGGTGTTTAAGTCCGCTCGAACTTAAACACGGCTGTCCCCGCCATGAGGTTAGGCCATGTATCCACACGCTGGCCGTTTTGCAAGCCAAATGAATCGGTCACATGCAGGCCGTTTTTTTCGGCCAACACTTCAAAGTCTTTGAACGTGCCCACGCGAATGTTCGGTGTGTCGTACCACTGGTAAGGCAGGCGTTTGGTCACGGGCATGCGGCCTTGCAAAATGCTCAGGCGGTTGGGCCAGTGCGCAAAGTTGGGGAAGGCGACGATACCGGTTTTGCCCACGCGTGCGGTTTCGCGCAGCATGGTTTCGGCGTTGCGCAAGTGTTGCAAGGTGTCGATTTGCAGCACCACATCAAACGACTGGTCGGCAAACACGCTCAAACCCAAATCGAGGTTGAGTTGCAGCACGTTCACACCGCGTTGTACGCAGGCGTGCACATTGGTGTCGTCTAACTCCACGCCGTAGCCGGTACAGCCTTTGTGTTGTTGCAAGTGGGCCAGCAATGCGCCGTCGCCGCAACCGAGGTCGAGCACGCGGCTGCCTTGGGGGACGAGGGCGGCAATGGCCACTAAGTTGTCGTGGGTCATGCTGCACCTCCAGTGTGTGCGGCGAGAGCCGACGGCGTCGCCAACTCATCGCTGATGCGCGCAAAGTACGAGCGCACCACATTCATGTAGCGCGCATCGTCCAGCAAGAACGCATCATGGCCATGTGGTGCGTCGATTTCGGCGTAGCTCACATCGCGTTGGTTGTCCACAAGCGCTTGCACCATCTCGCGGCTGCGCGCGGGTGAGAAGCGCCAATCGGTGGTGAAGCTCACCAACAAGAACTTGGCTGCCGTGCGTGCAAACGCTGCCGACAAATCACCGCCATAGGTGCGGGCGGGGTCAAAATAGTCGAGGGCGCGGGTGATGAGCAAGTAGGTGTTGGCGTCAAAGTACTCGCTGAACTTGTCGCCTTGGTAGCGCAAGTAGCTTTCGATTTGGAATTCCACATCTTGCGTCGTGTACAAATAATCGCGCGTCGCGTCGCCCGCCGCTAGGCCGCCCTGAGGCGGGCGAGCCCCCTCGGGGGGCAGCGAATCACGCGCAGCGGAGAGCGTGGGGGCACGTAATCGGCGGCCAAATTTTTCGTTCATCACATCGTCGCTCAGATACGTGATGTGGCCCACCATGCGGGCGATGCGCAAACCGCGTTGCGGCACAACCCCGTGCTCGTAAAAATGGCCGCCATGAAAGTCGGGGTCGGTCACGATGGCGCGACGTGCCACTTCGTTGAAGGCGATGTTTTCAGCCGTGAGGTTGGGCGCACTCGCCACCACCACGGCATGACGCACGCGGTCTGGGTATTGCAGCGTCCAGCTCAGGGCTTGCATGCCGCCCAAGCTACCACCCAAAACGGCGGCGAGTTGGGTGATGCCCAAACGGTCGAGCAACAAGGCTTGCGCATTCACCCAGTCTTCTACGGTGACCACGGGGAAGTCAGCGCCGTACACCTTGCCCGTGTCGGGGTGGGTGTGCATGGGGCCGGTTGAACCAAAGCAAGAGCCGAGGTTGTTCACGCCAATCACAAAGAAGTGGTTGGTGTCCACTGGCTTGCCTGGGCCAATCATGTTGTCCCACCAGCCCTCGCTCTTGTCTTGGCCTTCGTACACGCCCGCAACATGGTGCGAGGCGTTGAGCGCATGGCACACCAACACCGCGTTAGAACGGTCAGCGTTGAGCGTGCCGTAGGTTTCGTAGGCCAGGGTGTAGTCGCGCACTTGCGCGCCGCTTTGCAGTGCCAGCGGCTCTACAAAGTGCATCGCCTGCGGCGTGGCAATCATGGGTTTGGTGTGGACGGTCATGCGGTCACTCTATTTTTTACTCACCAATGGGGCGCAGGTGTTTGCCTGCAATGCCTGCCAGTTCAAACATGGTGACTTGGTCTTTGCCAAACACGGGTTTGAGTTTGGCATCCGCGTTGATGGCGCGTTTGTTGGTGGCATCTTGCAAGCCGTTGGCTTTGATGTAGTCCCACAGTTTTTTGATCACTTCGGTGCGGGCCACGGCTTCGGCACCAATCACGTTCGCTAGGTCAGCACTTGGCAAATAGCCTGCCGTGACTTTGCGTGGTGCTTTGGGCTTAGCGACTTTTTCAGCTTTGGCCTTAGTTTTGGTCGATGACGTGGCCTTTGTGGCTTTGACTGTTTTGGCAGGCACTTTTTTGCCAGCGGCTTTGATGAGTGCGTTGGTCGTTGGCGTTTTGCCGCCTTTGGGTGGGTATTTGCTCACGCGGGGCTCAAATGCAAAGTTCACTTTGCCCGCTTCGGCGTCCCACTGCAAGAAGGCTTTGAACGAGCGGCGTGTGCGCATGGATACAAACTTGTCGAGCAAATCAGTTTTGCCTTCGGACAAGAGCTTGGTCATTTGCTCACGCTCGACGGGTTGCTGCAAGATGATCTTGCCGCTCTTGAAGTCGCAGCTCGGTGTGGCTTGTGCGTGTGTAGGCACGGCTTTGCTACACACATAGTTGCTACCGTGTTCGTGCACGGGGCTGCCGCACTTGGGGCAGTTGCCCAACGGTGGCGCATCGCTGAATTCCACGATTTCGCCGGAATCTGCGCCGTCGTCACCAAAGTCGAATTCGAGTTTCCAGTTTTGGTCTTCTTCGCTGTACTTGAGGGCGATTTCGGCAGTAAACGGCCAGCCCGCTTTGGAGCGGAAGCCGTCGAGAGGGCCAATCTTTTTGTTGGTCAAAAACTCTTCCACTTCGGCTGCATCAAAGGTGCGGCCACCCGGAATTTTGCTGATGGAGAAACCACAGCCTGCGCCGTTTTCGCCTGAATCAGAGGCTGCGCCGTCTTTGCCCACGCAGGCGTAACGGCGGTAGTTTTCTTTCACCACGCCGCCGCACTTGGGGCAAGGTGTTTTCAATGTGGCGTAGTCACCGGGGATGGTGTCGCGGTCAAACTCTTTGGCCTTCTTGACGATGTGCTCGGTCATCTCGGCAATTTCGCGCATGAACTCTTCGCGGCTGAGTTGGCCGTGTTCCATGAGCGAGAGCTTGTGTTCCCAGCCACCCGTGAGTTCGGGCTTGGACAACTCTTCCACGCCCAGGCCGCGCAGCAGCGTGAACAGCTGGAAGGCTTTGGCAGTGGGGATCATCTCGCGGCCATCGCGGATGAGGTATTTCTCGTTGAGCAAGCCTTCGATGATGGCCGCGCGCGTGGCGGGTGTGCCCAAGCCTTTTTCTTGCATCGCTTCGCGGAATTCGTCGTCTTCCACCAACTTGCCAGCGCCTTCCATCGCGCCGAGCAATGTGGCTTCGCTGTAGCGTGCAGGTGGGCGAGTTTTCAAGCCCTTGGCGTCGGCTGATTCGTTTTTGGCCGACTCGCCCGCTTTCAAGGCCGCGAGGGTCTTGCCGTCTTCTTCGTTGTCGTTGGCTTCTTGGGCGGCGTCTTTGCCGTAAATCGCCATCCAGCCGGCGTTGACCAACACTTTGCCTTCGGTGCGGAAGTTGTGCTCCTTGCCAGCGGCTTTGACCGTGCTCATGCGCGTGGTCACCATGTATTCGGCGCTGGGGAAGAACACCGCCATGAAGCGACGCACCACCAGGTCATACAACTTTTGCTCGGCTTCCGACAAACCACTGGGGGCTTGCAAGGTGGGGATGATCGCAAAGTGATCGCTGACCTTTTTGTTGTCAAACACGCGGGGCAGTTTGCGCACGTAGTTGTTGTTCAGCGCCACGGTGGCGTGTTGTTCGAGGTGCTTCATGCCACTGTCGGCCAGCATGGTGAAGGTGTCTTTCACCACCGACACATAGTCTTCAGGCAAGTGGCGTGAGTCGGTACGTGGGTAGGTCAACGCCTTGTGGCGTTCGTACAAGCTTTGTGCCAAGGCCAAGGTGGTTTTTGCCGAGAAGCCAAAGCGGCCGTTGGCTTCGCGTTGCAGCGAGGTGAGGTCAAACAAACCGGGGCTGGCCTTGGTGGTGGGCTTGCTCTCTTCGGTGACGGTAGCGGGTTGGTTGCGCACCGCATCGGCAATGGCCAACGCCTCGGCTTCGCTCCACACGCGGTCGTGTTTTTTCTCGGCGTCTTCCGCGTCTTTTTTGTGCTCGGGGTTGAACCACTTGGCGGGGTAGCTGCCTGCTTCAACTTTGAATGACGCGTGAATTTCCCAGAAGTCGCGGCTGACGAACTTGCGAATTTGTTCTTCGCGTTCTACCACCACCGACAGGGTTGGCGTTTGCACACGGCCCACGGTGGTCAAGAAGAAGCCACCTTCGCGCGAGTTGAACGCGGTCAAGGCGCGTGTGCCGTTGATGCCCACCAGCCAGTCGGCTTCCGAGCGGCTGCGTGCGGCATCGGCCAAGCCTTGCATTTGTTGTTGCGTGCGCAGTGATTCAAAACCATCGCGAATGGCTTGGGGTGTCATCGACTGCAACCACAGGCGCTTCACCGGCTTGTCGAGCGGCTTTTTGCCGCCCGCGTATTGCTCGATCAAGCGGAAAATCAATTCACCTTCGCGGCCCGCGTCACACGCGTTGATGAGGGCGGTCACGTCTTTGCGTTTGGCCAGTTTGACCACGGCGTTCAAACGGGTCTTGGTTTTTTCGACGGGCTTCAAGTCGAAGAAAGGAGGAATCACGGGCAGGTTGGCAAAGCTCCATTTGCCGCGCTTGACGTCAAACTCTTCGGGCGCTTGGATTTCAACCAAATGGCCCACGGCACTAGAGACCACATAGGTGTCGCTCTCAAAGTGATCGTCGTGTTTTTCGAACTTCCCCGCCACAGGCGTGAGTGCGCGCACGATGTCTTGCGCGACCGAAGGTTTTTCGGCAATCACGAGGGTTTTGCTCA